>Ga0209880_1000365_pt1 | contig 11926 bp, 12 predicted proteins | sample PersoiDNA2013191_FD_185803 | JGI IMG/M metagenome (GOLD analysis project Ga0209880, IMG submission 185803) | Permafrost soil microbial communities from the Arctic, to analyse light accelerated degradation of dissolved organic matter (DOM) -... | ecosystem: Environmental > Terrestrial > Soil >... | reverse complement strand
TCTTGCAGGAATCGCTGCGCCAGGGCGCGTCGGTTCGGCAGCTTCGTCAGCTCGTCGGTGAGCGCGTTCTCCTCCTGAGCCTGGAAGAGCTGAGCATGCCGGATCGCGATCGCGGCTTCCGAAGCAACACCATTGAGCAGGTCGGCCTGGTCCTCGGTCAGCTCGCGCCACGCGTTGAGGTACAGCTCCATCGCCCCCATCAGCTGACCCGAGCGCTGCACCGGAACCACGAGCACGTGCTGAGGATGTCCGCCTCCCTCGATGCCTGGAGCCATCCGCTCGTCGAGCTTGACCACGAGTGGGCGCATGGCCGCAATGGCGGTGCGAACCGGCTCCTCGTCGAGCTTGCGCACGGCGCCACGGGCGCGGGGGGTGAGGTTGTATTCGGCATCCCGATGCATCTCAGCCTTGCCCTGCTGCACCAGGTACATCGCCCCGGCGACAGCGCCCATGATCCGGCCGGCGTGCGTGAGAGCGACGTTCAGGACCTCCTCCAGGGCCAGCGAGGAGTTGACGGCGGACGCGATCGCCAGCAAGAGCGCCGCCCGATCTCGGGCCCCGCTCTCGTCATCGAGGGCGGCCTGGAGCTCCCGCGTCGTTCCCCGGAGCCGCATCAGGGACACGGTCAGGAGCAGAAATGCGAAGACCAGGAGTACAGACGTGACGAGCAGTACGGCCGCGAGATCCAAAGAATCAAACCCTCCTGGCGCTGAAGTTGCCTTAGGTTAACGCTCGAGCTGCGGACTTGGTTCGGGCTGCAAAGCGCGGGGGATGACCGCTGTCCTTCTCGCGGAACCCAATCCTCTCCCACTGCACGCTGGGAGGCGCCTGGAAAATGCATGCTGGGCTATACTCGCGCCGATCTGGAGCCCCTTTCTTTCGACGACCTCCCGCTAGGCGGCGAATGGACCACCCGCCGTCGCACCATTTCGGAATCAGAGATCGCGCTGTTTGCCGGGGTCTCGGGCGATTTCTCACCCCTTTCGATTGAAGCCGGCCCTGGCCAAGCTCGCGTCGCGCCGCCCACGCTCCTGGTCGCCATTGCGGTCGGGCTTGGCACGATCGACATGCCAGTACCGGCGGTCGAGGAATGGGCATGGCTCAACTGGAAGTTTCCGCGCCCCGTTCATGCGGGCGAGACGATCTACGCTCGCTGGACGCTGACTCAGAAGCGCCCACCGATTGGCGCGGCGCCGACCTCGATCGTCGTGTGGCGGGTGGACATCCACACGGCGGACGGCGCGCTTTGCGCCGAGGGCGAGGTTGGAGCCACCGTCCGGCGCCAGGTGGTGGCACAGGAGCGGCGTCCTGCGGAACCCGTGGCCGCGGCGGCGGCCGCGGCACCGCGCAGGCGGCGTAGGCGGCGTCCGAGCCCAGCCGGCGGGCCGCTGCCGGAGGTCCCCGCCGTCGCTGCGCCTTCAGCCCCCGTCGCCAAGCCTGAGCGGGCCGTCGGGACGGCGCGGAGGCGCCGGCGGCGGCGCCCATCCGGCGGGGGGGCAGCCCGTGAGGGAGAACCAGCCGGGAGCGCGGCTCACCCACCGGAACCGACAGCCCCACCTCCTGCTCCAGCCACGCCCAACTCGACTACTACCAGCGAGCGTGGCGGCCTGAGCGGGGTGATCCGGCGCCTGCGCCGGACCTAAACCGGAACCGCCAGCGCCTCCAGATACTCGATCACACGGCGAGTGAGCTGGGTCGGCGTGGAGGCGCCGCTGGTCACGCCGACCTTTTTGGCGCCCGCGAACCAGCTGAGGTCCAGGTCCTCCAGCTTGTCGACGAGGTAGGCCGGCTTCTTGCCGAGCTTTTTGACCACCTCGACCAGCCGCAGCGAGTTGGACGAGCGCGGGCTGCCGACCACGATCACGAGGTCCACGTGCTCCGCCGCTTCGACCGCGGCCTCCTGGCGCTCCTGGGTCGCCCGACAGATCTCGTTGTGCACCTCGGCCTGCGGGTAGCGTGACTTGACGCGACCGATCAGATCCTCCGTATCCCAGACGGAAAGCGTGGTCTGGCAGGTGACAGCGATCCGATCGCCTTTGAGATCGAGCGCGTCGATGTCGTCGGGATCCTGGACCAGGTGAACCTTGCCAGGCGCCTCACCCATGACGCCTTCGGGCTCGGGGTGTCCCTTGCGTCCGATATAGACGACGTCATAGCCCTTGTTGGCGAGATCGGCGACGAGCTCGTGGGTGCGAACGACGTCCGAACAGGTGGCGTCAACCGGCTTCAGGCCTAGCTCAACTGCTCGCTGCTTGACCTGGGGGGACACCCCGTGGGCGGTGAAAATGACCGTCCCTTCTTTGATATGGCTCAGGCCCGCGAGCCGGTCGGGCTGATCCACCAGCGCGATGCCCTGCTCCTGGAGGCCGTCGGTCGCGTGCGTGTTGTGGACGAGCATGCCGAGCATATGGACCGGCCCGTTGGTCTCCTCGCGCACCCGTTTGGCGATCCGAAAGGCGTCCACAACGCCGTGGCAATAGCCTCGCGGAGTGATCTTGAGCACCTCCATTTGAAACCGAGTCTACGTGAGATGATCTGGGGCCCATGCGACCCCCAATGGGATCTCGGCACCGTCACCTATCGCGTTGCCCGCTGCCACCAGCTCGGGTCTCTGCAACGGGACGGTCACACTGCAGTGGTTTGGACTGGGCTGGACCGAGGGAACCTCGTCCTTCGGCTGTCTCGTCTAGCTGACACCCGCGAAGAGATCGCTTTCCGGTAAAGGAGACCCCGGTTTCCCCCGGACCAGCTGGTAGTACTCCGTACCAAACGCCATCTCGTAGATCTGGCTCGCCATCGTCGCGAACCACGAATTGGGATCGTTCTGGCTCACGTGCGCGCCGAATGCCTTGCGCTTCTGGTCGACGTAGTCGTGGACGTCGACGCGAGTCGTCACCAGCTCATCGGGCGTGCCGGCGATCCGCATGTTCGTGTTCTGACTTTGCGCCTCTTCCGGCATCTGCTTCATGAACTCTTCCATCATCGATCGCGGAATTGCGGTGTAGTAGAGCTTCTTCGGTGCCCAGCCCTCGCGCTCGACCAGTTCCAGCGCCGCGTTGGTGACGTGATGCGCTTTGATGTGGTCCGGGTGTCCGTACACGCCATCCTCGGCATACGTCACGACGACATCCGGCCGCTCATCGCGGATGAGCACCGCCAGCTTGGCGGCCGCTTCGTCAAGCCGAGCCTGATGGAACGAGCGCGGGTCCTTGTTGTCTGCCGTGTCCACCATCCCCGAGTCGCGATAGCCGAGAAACTCGATCCGGTCGACCCCGAGAATCTCTCCCGCGGCCTTGAGCTCTTTCGTGCGGATCTCGCCTAGGCGCGGGCGAGTTGCTTCGGGATCCATGTTGTGGATCTCGCCCACCTCCCCCCGCGTTGCGGTGGCCAGGACCACACGATGGCCGTGCGCCTTAGCCTTCATCATCACGCCGCCCGTCGAGATCGACTCGTCGTCGGGATGTGCATGGACAAGCATCAGGGTTCCCATCTCTAGTGACCTGCTCCGATCAACACATCGGCGAGCTGCTTGATTCCACCGTGGCCGGGTGCCGGAATCGTTCGATCGGCTGCGGCGATCACCTCATCCGGTGAGCCTTCGACCGCGACTCCAAGTCCGGCCCAGGCGATCATCGATGCGTCGTTACGGCCGTCACCCACTGCCACGCACTGATCTTGCGGTATACCGAGCCGCTGGCACAGAAAGGCAAGCGCCGAAGCCTTGTCGCTCTCGACGCTGGTGAACTCGAGATAGGTCGGCACAGAGGTGGCGACGTTCAGCCGGCCTTTCCAGCGTTTGCGAGCTTCCGGCAGCAGCCCTTCAAGCACCGGCGCGGTCGCCACGATCACGAGCTTCGGCGTGGTCGGCCCCATCGCCGCATCGAGGTCACCGATCACGTGGATCTCCATGCCGGCGTGGTTCGCGTACTCGTGCGCCTCCGGCCGGTCCCGCTCGACGATAAGTTGGTCGTTTCGATAAGCCTGGACGTGCAGGTCTCGCTCGCGCGCAAAGCGGATCACCTCCATCGCCAGGTCGTGCTTCATGCCGTGGTCGAGAAGGGTCGTTCCGTCCACCATCCGGATCTCAGCGCCCTGGTAGCAGATGATCGGACCGTCCAGCCCAAGCCGCTTGGCCCACGGCACGGCGCCTGGAAACGGCCTGCCGGTGCATGCCACGACCGTGACGCCCGCCCGGATGATCAAGCTGAGCGCCTCGACGTCGCGGGGATCGAGGTTCAGCCTCAGGTCAAGGATCGTGCCGTCGAGGTCGAGGGCCATCAAGCGATAGCGTGTCGCGAGAGCTATTTCTTGACCTCGGGGTTCAGGAGGTTGGGTGGGCGGCCGCCGCGGACGGCCGTCGCCATGTTGCGCGCGGCCATGGATGACATCTCCGACCGCGTGCGGACCGTGGCGCTCGCGATGTGCGGAGCGAGCACGACGTTCGGCATCGGGATCAGGCCTGGGTGAACGGCCGGTTCGCGCTCATACACGTCGAGGCCCGCGCCAGCGATCTTCTTGGCGTTAAGCGCCTCGACCAGCGCTGCTTCGTCGACCACCGGGCCGCGTGATGTGTTGATGAGGATCGCCGACTTTTTCATCTGGCCGAACTGTGGCGTGCTGAGCAGGTGGTGCGTCTCCTCGGTCAGGGGCACGTGCACTGATACGAAGTCGGACTCCGCGAGCAATCTGCCCAGGTCGACCCGCGTCGCACCCAGCTGCTGTTCGGCATCCGGTGGCAGAGGATGGGGGTCGTAGTAAAGGACGCGCATGTTGAAACCCTTGGCGCGATGCGCGACCCCGCGGCCGATGCGGCCGACGCCGATGAGGCCAAGCGTGGCACCGAACACGTCGGCGCCGAGCATCATGTCGATCGCCCAACCCTTGAACCGTCCCTGCCGTGTGAAGTTGTCGGCCTCGACGATTCGCCGGGCAGTTGCCATCAGCAGGGTGAACGCGAAGTCGGCGGTCGAGTCGTCGAGCACGCCTGGCGTGTTCGTCACCATGACCTGGTGCGCGGTGGCGGCGGCGACGTCGATGTTGTCGAAGCCGACGGCTACATTGCTGACGATCTTCAGGCTTGGCGTCGACAGCACGGTCTCGCGAATCGGATCCATGAGCTGGCTAACGATCCCGAAACAACCCTCTGCCGCGCGCCGGATGCTCGCCTCGTCAAGCGCTTCGTTGGCCGGGTAGGCGACGACTTCGGCCGCCTCCGCGAGGATTGCCGGCCCTGGGTCGATGATCGGGTGCATCAAAAGGACGCGGGGTCTTCCGCCCGTGCTCATGGGTTCAAGCCCAGCTCCTGTGCAATCGGCTTCAAAGCATCGCGGACGATTTCCACGTGCTCGTCGAAGGGTATACCGAGTTGCTCTGCGCCTGCGACGAGCATTTCGCGGTGCACGCCACGAGCGAATGCTTTGTCTTTCATCTTCTTGCGCACTGTGCTCGGCTCAACGGAGCCAAGGGACTTATCCGGCTTGACCAGCGCGCAGGCGATGATGAAGCCGCACATCTCGTCCACCGCATAAAGCGCCTTGCGAGCGGACGTATCTCGAGGAATGTTCAAGTAGTCGGCATGCGAAGCGATGTCCTCAAGAAGGTCCTCGGGCCAGCCGCGCTCGCGCAGCATCTGCATCCCTCGCATGGGGTGTAGGTCCAATGTCGGCCCTGACTCGTAGTCCCAGTCGTGGATGAGGCCCAGCACCGCCCAGCGTTCCTCATCCTCGCCAAACCGTCGAGCGTAGGCGCGCATCGCAGCCTCGACGCTTCGCATATGCCGGCGCAGCTGGTCAGTCTTCGTCATCGAGGTGACGAGCTCCCAGGCATCGTCCCGAGTCGGTGTCACCTTCAGCTCAATATCTCCTTCAGTGTCGCCAGCAGACGTTCATGCTGGTCGCGAGTCCCGATCGTGATCCGGAGCCAGCCGGCGATCGGCTCAAGATCGTAATGGCGGACGAGGATCCGTCGCTCGCGCAGGGCGTCCGCGACCGCGGCGCCCGAGTTGGCCAGGGCCGGCCTGACGAATACGAAATTGGCAGCCGACGGTGAGTACGATTCGAAACCCAGCTCGAGAAGCTGGTTCTCCAACCAGGCACGCTCGGCCACGACGTAGTCGACGATCTTGCGGTGGTGATCCTCGTCCTCGATCGCGGCGCACGCAGCGACGATGGCGAGCCGATCCATGTTGTACGAATCCTTGACCGCATCGAGCGCGGCAACGAGCTCGCGACTTCCCAGCGCGAAGCCGATCCGCATACCGGCCAGCGCATAGGACTTGGACATCGTGCGAAGGATGAGGAGGTTTTCGTGCTTCGCGAGGAGAGCAACCTGGGACTCTAGGGCGAAGTCGACGTATGCCTCATCCAGCACGACCACGCCTTTCGATCGCATCAGCACCCGCTCGACCGACATGCGGCCGTGCCAGGTCCCCGTCGGCGAGTTGGGGTTGACCAGGAACTTCAGTGGGGCCGGGTCATCCAGCAGGCCGGGGGACCAGGTCCACGCCTCGGCACTCCTGTGCGGCGAGGGTATCGCCTCGTGGAGCCGGCAGAGGGGCTCGAACAATGGATAGCTCGGAGTCGGATAGGCGACCTTGTCGCCCGCGCCGGCGAACGCGCGAAAGCACATCTCGATCAGGTCATCCGCGCCATTTCCAACTGAGACCTGAGACGGGTCCAGTCCGAAATGCTTTGCGATGGCGCGTCGCGCTGGGGCCGCGGTAGGACTCGGATAGAGGCGGAGTGATTCGCCGGCGGCAGCTTTGATCGCCTCGGTCACCTTCGGGGACGGCGGCAGCGGCGATTCGTTGGTGTTGAGCTTGACCCAGTCCTCGCCGTCGGGCGGCTGCTCGCCAGGGACGTATGGCTTGAAGCCCTGAAGGGCCTTCCTGACGAAGCTTTTCGACATTACGAAGCTTTTCGACATTCGAGCAAGAAGGTCTCAAGAGCCAGGCGGGGACTGACGTTTTGCTCGAGGTAGCCGAGGGTGTCGTAGGAGAGCTCGATCAGCCGCGCCCAGCGCCCCAGCTCGCGGCCTCCGCTCGCGAGCATCCTCTTGCGCAGCTCGATCTGCCAGCTGGCGAGCGCAAAAAGCGCGGGATCCTCGGTCTCGCCCTCGGTCCGCCGCCATGCCATCTGCCCCGCGTCCAGCTCTGCCGCCACCCGCAGAGGCACGTCGGCGGGGGCGCCGAAGACCTCCTCGAGGCGCCGGGTCCACTCGTGGTGGAGCTCGATCACGGCCTGATCGCCGGCCACGCGCACGGCCCAACCGGGGCGGCCGCGCGCCAGCTCCGCGATGAGTCGCGCCCTGCCAGGGTCGACCCCCTCCGCCGCGAGCAGCGTCTCGATCTCCGGCGAGGGCACCGGGTGGAAGAACACGCGCTGGCAGCGGGATACGACCGTGGGCAGCACGACGAACGGGTTGAGGCTCGGCGTGGTGAGGATGATCACCCGGTGCGGATGTGGCTCTTCGAGCGTCTTGAGCAGGACGCTCTGGTCCTGGTCGCGGACACGACCGACATTCGCGATCAGCGCCACGCGGCGCACGGCTAGAGCGGGCTTGAGGTTCAGGAAAGCCTGCAGCGACAGCTCGTGGAACTCAGGGGGCTTGTCGGGAAGCAAACGGATCTCGTTGATCGACAGTGGTTTGATCCGGTCGTCTTCCCAGTAATCGAGGTGGCGAGCAAGCGGCGCCTCGGGCAGCAGCGCACGTGCGAGGGCGCGTGCGGTCGTGGTCTTGCCGAGCCCCGATTCACCGACGAAGAGATAAGCGTGCGCAAGGCGATCGCTGTCGACCTGAGAGCGCAGCTGGTCCAGCGCCTGCGAATGTCCAGCGACCGCGGAGAATGGATCTGTCACGGCGACTGGGGTGGCGCCGCTCGTCGGGCCTTGGTCTCGCGCTCAAACGCGAGACGCTGCGCGCGACCCTGCAGCCACACCTCGCGGATCCGCTGAAGCGCCGTCCAGTTGGTGAGCGCCGCCAGCAGGAAGACGACCGCGTAGAGCACATATCCGCCAAAGATCAGGCCGATCACCGTCACGACAACGCGCTCCGGCCGCGCGAAGACTCCCGACTCACAGGTGAAGCCCAGGCTCTGGGCACGCGCCCGCACGTAGCTCACGAGGAACGACCCGGCCAGGGCCGCGAGCGTCGCGAGCACCAGCCATCGCTGAAAGGGCCCGCCGGAGCCGACGAAGTACGCGGCAAGGCCGAGGTAGATCGCACCCTCTGAGTAGCGGTCGAGAGTGGAGTCGAGGAAGGCACCGTACGGATAGCTGGTGTGAGTGGAGCGTGCCAGGGCCCCGTCCAGGATGTCGCATGTTCCGGCGAAGATCAGGACCACACCGGCCCACTGCAGGTGGCCGAAGGCGGCGAGCGTTGCCGCAACGAAGGTCAAGATCAATCCCACGACCGTGACCTGGTTCGGCGTCAAGGGCATGCGCCCGACGGCCGACATCAAGCCTTCCGCCCTGCGGCGGACCCAGGCTTCAAACCGCGTTGTGAACATGGCCCTCCTCCGCCTGCCGAGATGCGCCCTGCGCTGACTCGCGTGCTTCCTCATAAACCTCGATCACCTGCGACGCAACCGTCTCCCATGCGTAGCGGCGGGCCTTCTCGTGCCCATAGGCACCCATGCGACGTCGCAGCTCAGCATCCCGAGTCAGGACGATCAGCGCTGCGCCAAGCTCGGCCCACCCCTTGGGGCGGACGGTCAGGCTGTCGCGCCCCGGTTCCAGGACCGACATATAGCCAGGGACCTCCGTCGCGACCACGGGCAGCCCCGAGGCCATCGCCTCGAGGAGCACGATGCCGAAGCTCTCGGCGCCAGTGGCCGGCGCGCAAAAGATGTCCGCGCTGCTGTAATACCGCGGCTTCACGGAGTCAGGCACGTAGCCCGCGAGCACCACGTTGGGGACGCGGTGACGGGTGATGTACGACTCGACCTTGCCCCGCAGTGGCCCGTCGCCCACGATGATCAGGCGGCTCTGCGGCACACGCGCGCGCATGAACTCATAGCCGCGCAGCAGGTCGCCGAGTCCCTTTCGCTTTTCCAGGCGCCCGACAAAAAGAATGTTCACGCAGTCGTCGCGCAGGTGGCGGATTGGCGACAGGCCGGGCTTGAACACGTCGATGTCGATCCCGTTCGGGATGATCCGCAGGGGAAAGTCGGGGAAGTAGCGGTTGAAAAAGCTCCGCGCGGGCTCGCTCACCGCGATGCCGCGATGGAGGCGGTCCAGGTAGGGGTGCAGGATGCCTCGGCCGTAGTAGTACCCGATGTTGGAGTGCGCGAAAGCGTGAAATGTGCCGACGTTCGCGGTGGTCGACGCTTGCAGCATCGTGATCGGCAGTGCCGGCATGAGGGGCTCGTGGAAGTGAAGGACGTCAAAGCGCTCCGCTTCGATGATCGCGGCGACTTGATTGGCCAGGTGAAAGCTGAGCGTGATGCGGGCGACGGAGTCGTTGACCGGCACAGCGATGGGGGTTCCGATCCGATAGAACTCACGGGTGTCGAAGTCGATGTCGGCACGACTCGAGGGTGCGAAGATGCGCACCGCATGGCCATGCTGGCGCAGCTGGCGGGCCAGATGCTGCACGTGGTCCGTCACACCGCCCGGCGAAGCGAAGTCATAAGGCGAGACGAGACCGATTTTCATTCGGATTCCCCGCGTCGCGGGTAGCGCATTTTCATGGCGAGCCTTCCCAAATGCGGTGTGGCACGTGCCACTGCTCGGGATGGCTCCGGATGAACGCTTCGATCTGGCGCAGAACCTGCTGCGTCGCACGAACCTGGTCGCCAATGGAATCCCCCGTGTCCTTGGCGAAGACCAGCGGAGCGCCCTCTGCCTGGTAGCTGTCGTCCGGAAGCCGGTATACGCACACCGGGAAAAGTGGAGTCCCCAGTCGCAGCGCGATCGCGGCGGGCCCCAGGGGAATCGGCGCCGGCCTGCCGAAGAACGGCATCCGATGGCCGGTGCCGGTGATGTCGCGGTCGATCGCGGTGATCACCATCTCCTTGTCGTGCAGCGCCTGGAGGACCTTGCGAAGTCCGCCGTGACCGAGAGTCAAGACGCTGATGCCGAGGCGCGCACGCGTTTCCCGATACCACTCGAAGAGAGCTCGAGGCTCCAGCTCCTCGGCAAAGAAGCTGACCGGTGTCAGCGTCGCCGACCAGATCGCCGAGACCACTTCGTACGAGCCCATGTGGCACGACACCACGAGCACACCTTTGCCGATCGCCCGAGCTTCCTCGAGGTACTCCAGCCCCTTCACCTTGAGCAAGGGCCGCATGGCCTGCATCGACATGGTCGGCAGCTGCATGAGGTCCGCGTAGGCCTTGGCGTGATTGCGGAAGTTGAGCCACGAGAGGCGGCGCAGTTCGCGCTTGTCGTTCTCCAGCTCCGGGCATGCGACCTTCAGGTTGAACTCGAGTCGCGGGCGAGCCAGCGGCGAGAACCGCCACGCGAATCGAGCCGCAAACACCGCGAGCGCGTACGCCAGGGAACGCGGCAGCCGCTTCACCACCGACTGCACGGCCTTGAACGCGCGGTAGCGCCACACTCAGGCTCATCCCCCGCCCCCGTCCGCGAACATCGGACGGAACGCGTACCACTGGTCGGGACGCTCCTTGATGAAATCCTCGAAACGGCTGACGACGCGCTGCATCAATCCTTCCTTGGTCTCGCCCGCCGGCCAGACGAGCGGGGGGTCCAGATGGATGTGATGGCGGCCGGGCGCCGTTGCGTACTGGCAAGCGGGTATCAGGGCGGCGCCCGTCTTGAGCGCGAAGGCGGCTGGTCCGCCGGGCACGATCGCGCGGCGGCCGAAGAAGCGCACCGTCACGCCCGGGCCCTGCTCGAGATCGCAGAGCAGAGCGACGACTGCGTTCGCTTCGAGCGCCCGGGTGATCGCCCGAACCGCCGATCGGCCGAGGGCGATGACATCGAGACCGTAGCGCTGCCGGGTGCGCACGACCGCGTCGTTCAACGATCCCGGAAACCGCTCCGTTACAGCAGAGATCGAATAACCCAGCACGCCGGCGTAGGACCCCGCCATGTCCCACGATCCCATATGGGGCACCGCCATGATCACCCCCCGCCCTTTGGCGAGAGCCGCATCGATCTGATCGAGGCCGTCGACGGTCACTCGCTTGAGGAGCTCTTCACGTGTGAGACTGCCCATGACCAAGAAGTCCATGAGCATGCGCCCGTAATTCTGGAAGGCACGGCGGGCAACGCGCGAGACCTCCCGGTCGGAGCGATCGCGGCCCAGGACGGCGGCGTAGTTGTCCAGCGCAGCGCGGCGCTGGGCTGCGCTGAGCCAGAACCACGCCGCACCGCCCGGCACCGCTGCCGCGTGCCGGAGGCCCGGCGGTAGAGCCCGCAGGATCCGTGCGCCCGCATGATAGGCAGCCCCGCCCAGCGCGAGGTCGCGCCCCTGCGACGGCATCGCAGGTCTCGTGCCCCCTCGTCGGGCTGGGCTAGCGCCGAGCAGAGGCAGTCGCCGGCTTGGTGCGAGCGACTCGACGGACGCGGCCGTTGGTGGCTCCCGCCTTGTCACCCTCGATGAACTCCTCCACCAGGCGCCTTGCCTCGTTGTCGCTGTACTGAACCGGCGGAGACTTCATGAAGTACGAGCTCGGGCCTTCCAGCGCGCCACCGATGCCGCGATCCAGCGCCAGCTTGGCGCAGCGCACGGCGTCGATCACGATACCCGCCGAGTTGGGCGAATCATGGACCTCGAGCTTGAGCTCCACGTTCAGCGGAACGTCACCGAAGGATCGGCCCTCGAGCCGGATGTAAGCCCATTTGCGGTCGTGCAGCCAGGGCACGTAGTCCGAGGGGCCGATGTGGACGTTGTCGGCGCCGACGTCGTAATCGAGCTGGGAGGTGACCGAGCGGGTCTTCGAGATCTTCTTCGACATCAGCCG
>Ga0209880_1000364_pt1 | contig 11950 bp, 8 predicted proteins | sample PersoiDNA2013191_FD_185803 | JGI IMG/M metagenome (GOLD analysis project Ga0209880, IMG submission 185803) | Permafrost soil microbial communities from the Arctic, to analyse light accelerated degradation of dissolved organic matter (DOM) -... | ecosystem: Environmental > Terrestrial > Soil >... | reverse complement strand
TCGACGAGCTCGCTGCCCTCATAACGGAAGAAAACGGGAAGGTGACATCCGAAGCTCGCGCGGAGGTTCTAAAGTCGGCGGAGCTGTGCGAGTTTGCGTGCTCGCTGCCGCAGATTGCGCCGGGTGAGGTTCTCGAGGTCAGTCGTGGTGTCGAGTGCCGGGTCGAACGGTATCCGCTTGGTGTCGTCGCGGCGATCACGCCTTTCAACTTCCCCAACATGGTGCCGAACTGGTCGCTCCCGAACGCTATCGCACTCGGTAACTGTCTGATTCTCAAGCCGTCGGAGCTGGTGCCGCTGAGCGCGGGGAAAATCGCGGAGCTGCTCAAGGAGGCGGGATTGCCGGAGGGCGTGCTGCAGATCGTCAACGGGGGTAAGGAAGCCGTTGAAGCGATCTGCGATCATCCGGGAATCGCCGCGGTCAGCTTCGTCGGCTCGACGAAGATTGCGAAGGTGGTTTATCGCCGCTCGACCGCGACGCTGAAGCGCTGCCTCGCGCTGGGCGGGGCGAAGAATCACCTCATCGTCATGCCGGATGCGGCGAAGGAGATGACGTCGAGCAACGTCGTCGCCTCGATGTCGGGCTGCGCGGGTCAGCGCTGCATGGCGGCGTCGGTGATGGTCGCGGTCTCCCAGACGGACGACATCATCGAGCGAATGGTCGAGCACGCGAAAAACATTGTTCCGGGGCGTGACATCGGTCCGGTCATCTCGGCCGCCGCAAAGGAGCGAATCGAGAAATACATCGCCGAAGCGGAAGCGGCCGGCGCGAAGGTTCTGGTGGATGGCCGGCGAGCGGTGGTGAAGGGCAAGGAGAGCGGATACTTCATCGGGCCGACAATCATTGACCACGTTACGCCAGACATGCGAATTGCGCAGGACGAAGTCTTCGGCCCCGTGCTGGTGATCATCCGGGCAAAGGACATCGATGAGGCCCTGAAAATCGAGAACGCGTCGCCCTATGGAAATGCGGCTTCGGTTTTCACGGAAAGCGGCGGCACCGCCCGATACGTGATGGAGCACGCGAGCGCCGGGATGGTCGGCGTCAACGTCGGAGTTCCGGTTCCGCGCGAGCCGTTCTCGTTCGGCGGCTGGAACGACTCCAAGTTCGGCGTCGGTGACATCACGGGACGGGGCTCGATCGAGTTCTGGTCGCAGTCGAAGAAGATGACGACGAAGTGGAACAAGGAAGCGGGAACCAACTGGATGTCGTGATTGGCCGAGCGCGCTCCAGAGGCGCGTTGCGACGATAACAATTCGGAGGCTGTATGAGCGTGGATCGTTCCGTAACATTCACCGGAATTCATTTCGAGAATCCCTTTCTCCTATCATCGGCGCCACCGACTGAGTCGGAATCGAACATCACGCGCGCCTTCGAGGCCGGATGGGGCGGAGTGGTCACGAAGACGATCGGGCTCCATCCCGTCGTCAACGTTTACGGCGCCAAGGCGAAGTTCATGCGCACCACTCCTGAAGACGCAAACGTGTCGATGAAGAAGCGTCCGGGAGCCGCGCTCCACTCATCGTGGAACTGGGAGCTTATCTCCGACAAGACGTTGGAGTGGTGGGCGCCACGCATCCGTCGCATCAAGGAAGCGTTCCCGAACAAGGTACTGATTGCATCGATCATGGCGGGATCCGGCAACGACAAGGAGCTCAGGCACTGGCAGGAGCTGGCGGAAACGGCGCAGGAAGAAGGTGCGGATGGACTCGAGCTCAACTTCTCCTGCCCGCACATGGACCGCCGCGACATGGGGTCCAACATCGGAAAGGATCAGGGACTCTGTTCCGTCGTGACCGAAGCGGTGAAGGAAGTCGCAAAAGTCCCGGTGTGGTGCAAGCTCACTCCCGCGACAGCGGACATCGTCGTCGAGGCGGCCGCGTGCTTCCGCGGCGGAGCAGATGCGATCGTTTCGTCGAATACGTTCCCGTCGATACCCCTGATCGATCCCGAGACGCTCGAGTTCGAGATCAACGTCGACGGCCTCGTCTCGAGCGGCGGACTTGGGGGACCAGCGATTCTCCCGCTCGCGCTGGCGAAGATGTCGCAACTTACAAAGGCGTTTCCGGATCGAAGCTTTTCGGGAATTGGGGGCGTGTCTGATTTCAATCAGGCGGCCTCTTACTTTCTGCTCGGGTGCGGAACCGTTCAGGTGTGCACGGCCGCAATGCTCGATCAGGCGGTCGGTCCAAACGTCATCAAGCGCCTGCTCTCGGGTCTCGACAAGTTCCTCGAGGCGCACGCGAAGGATGGGTGGAAGAGCATCGAAGATTTCCGCGGCATCCGTCGCGACAGAATCGTGGCCCAGTCGGAGATTCGTCGTCCCGATACAGCAGACTACCACTCCGGCTACGAAACGGTGGAAGGCTACGCCGCGCCGCAGCCCGAAATCGCGGTGCGGGCCTAGGCCATGACTATCGCGCCCACTTCGCCACCGCGCGAGCGCACCACGACCGGCAAAGGTGCGACAGGCTCGCGCGCGCCGCTCCAGATGCCGCCGTGCGACCACGTTCCGAAACCGTACGCAGGTCCACCGCGCGCCGAACTTCTCGCGATGCGGAAGAAGTACACGAATCCGGCGGTTTTCACACTCTACGGAGAGCCGCTCCTCATCGTCGAGGGCCACATGCAATGGCTATTCGACGAAACGGGCCGGCGCTATCTCGACATGTATGCGGGGATCGTGACGGTCTCGTGCGGGCATTGCCATCCGAAGATCGTCGCGGCGATCGAGAAGCAGGTTGAGACGCTCCAGCATGCGACGACGATCTACCTGCATCCGAACTTTCCGCTCCTGGCGAAGAAGCTCGCGTCGAAGATGCCCAAGGGGCTCGACGTCACTTACTTCGTGAACAGCGGCAGCGAAGCCAATGATCTTGCCGTCACGATGGCGCGGTTATTCACGGGCAACACCGATGTCATCGCGCTCCGGAACGGCTATCACGGCGGATCCCCAAGCGCGATGGGACTGACTTCGCACAACACCTGGAAGTATCCCGTCCCGGGCGCGCTCGGCGTCCACCACGCCGTCTCTCCAGATCCATACCGGAGCCAGTTCTCTGGCACGCCCGAGGAGATCGCATCCAAGAGCGCGGAAGACATACTCGGCATCATCCGCTTCTCGACGCCGGGCAAGATCGCGGCGTTCATCGCCGAGCCGATTCAGGGCGTAGGCGGCGCGACGCACGGAGCGCGGAACTATCTGAGCGAGGCGTACAAGATCACGCGGGAGCACGGCGGCCTTTGTATCGCCGACGAAGTTCAGACCGGCTTCGGACGCACCGGCGATCACTACTGGGGATTCGAAAACTTCGACGTCGTGCCTGATTTCGTCACCATGGCAAAAGGCATCGGCAACGGCGTTCCGCTGGGCGCCGTCACGACCCGCATGGAGATCGCGCAGGCGCTGACGCAGCGCAGCCACTTCAACACCTTCGGGGGAAACCCGGTCTGCATGGCGGCTGGGCTGGCGGTGCTGGACGTCATCGACGAGGATGGGCTTCAGGAGAACTCGCGCGTGCTTGGCAAGAAGCTGAAGGACGGATTCAAGGAGCTCGCGAAGCATCATCAGATCATTGGCGACGTCCGCGGCATGGGACTGATGCTCGGCGTGGAGCTCGTTCGCGACAGGAAAACAAAGGAGCCCGCAAAGAAGGAGACGCTGGCGCTGCTCGAGGCCGCGCGCGAGATGGGCGTTCTTATCGGGAAGGGCGGCCTCGATGGGAATGTGCTCCGCATCAAGCCGCCGATGTGCATCACCGCCGAGGATGCGGATTTCACGCTGGACGTGCTCGATCGCGCGCTGACGGCCGTTGCCAACTAATAAATCAACGTTACAGGGGAAACGATCGGTGCCATTCGACAAGGTCATCAAGGGCGGCAACGTCGTCACGCCGGCGGGCACGTTCACGGGTGACATCGGAATAACCGGCGAGAAGATCACCGCTCTCGGCGTGAATCTCGAGGGTGACAAATCCACGAAAGTGATCGACGCCACCGGCCACCACGTGATTCCGGGCGTTCTCGATGTTCACGTGCACCTGGAGCTCCCATTCTGCGGGACGGTGTCGGCCGATGATTACAAAACCGGCACGCGCGCCGGTGCTCGCGGAGGCGTGACTACGCTGATCGACTTCGCGATTCCCTACGCCGGTGAATCCCTCGACCAGGCAGCCGACAACTGGATGAAGAAGGCGGAGGGCAAGTCGCTGATCGACTACACGTTCCACATCTGCATCACCCGCTGGAACGAGCACAAGGATCAGATCAAGGGGATGGTCGATCGCGGCTTCACCACCTTCAAGGAATTCATGATCTATGAATCCGAGGGCTGGCAGTCGGACGACAGGGCGATGTTCGGCACGCTCGAGAAAATGAAGGAATATGGAACCATGCTCCTGGTACATGCGGAGTCGGCGCGAGTGCTCGACGAGCTGATCGCGCGCCACCATACGCCGGAGCTGATGAAAAAGTACGGCGCCCGGCTGCATCCGATGACGCGGCCCAATTTCATCGAGGCGGAGGCGATTCAGCGCGCGGTGCAGTGGTGCGAGGCGACGGGCGGGCAGCTCTACATCGTGCACATGTCGACCGGCGAAGGCGCGGACATCATTCGCGCCGCCCAGGCGCGCGGAGTGCCGGTGCTGGCGGAGACGTGTGTGCAGTACCTCGTGCTCGACGATTCGGTGTTCGAGAGGGAGGATGGTCATCTCTTCGCCTGCTGTCCGCAGCTCAAGAAGCCAAAGGACGTGCAGCGACTCTGGAAGGGGCTCAAGTCCGGAGAGGTGTCAGTGGTGTCCACGGACACCTGTACGTTCGACCGCGAGCAGAAGGCGATGTGGAACGGGGACTGGACCAAAATCCCGATGGGGATGCCGGGCCTCGAGACGCTGATGCCGCTCATCTACACGCGCGGCGTGCTCGGCGGGAAGATCACGCTCGAGGAGATGTGCACCAAGCTCTCCACGAATCCCGCGAAGATCATGGGGCTGTACCCGCGGAAGGGCGCGATCCAGATCGGCGCCGACGCGGACATCGCGATCATTCACCCGAAGAAAACGCACAAGGTCGATCCCGAGTCGATGGAGACGAATGCCGACTGGTCGCCGTACGAGGGATGGGATCTCGCCGGCTTTGCCCGCACGACGCTCTCCCGGGGCGATGTGATCGTCGATGATTACCAGGTCGTCGGAAACCCAGGACGCGGCCAGTGGCTCTCGCGTAAGACCGCCGGCCTGGCGCCGTGACGACGGTCGCGACCGGAGCCGGCTACACGGGCGATACTACGCTCGCTTCGGACGACATTCGGAACAGCCCGCTCTGGAATCCCGATCTCGCCCCGACGGATCCCTCGCGCCGCACCTGGTCCACCTACAACATCGCTGCACTCTGGATAGGAATGAGCGTCGTGATCACCACCTACACGCTCGCTTCCGGACTGATGGAGCAGGGGATGACGTGGTGGCAGGCGATGGTCACGATCCTCCTCGGAAACGTGATCGTGCTGATTCCGATGATTCTGAACGCGCACGCGGGGACCAAGTACGGAATCTCGTTTCCGGTTTTGTGCCGTGCCAGCTTTGGTGTCCGCGGCGCGAATGTGGCGGCGATGCTCCGCGCGATCGTGGCATGCGGATGGTTCGGGATTCAGACCTGGATCGGAGCGCTTGCTCTCGACGCGCTGCTGAAAGCGGCGTGGGCGGGTTGGGCGCAGATTCCCGGCAGCATCGCGATAGCGTTCGCGATCTTCTGGGGAATTCAGATCGCGATCATCCTCAAAGGCACGGAAGGCATCAAGGTTCTCGAGAGCTGGTCCGCGCCGTTGCTGCTGGGAGGCGGAGCGCTGCTGCTGCTCTGGGCGATTCGGAACGGTGGCGGACTCACGCACATTCTGAGCGAGTCGCAGAAACTCCAGAAGGGTCAGGGCGAGTTCTGGGTGATCTTTCCGGCCGCGCTCACCGCCAACGTCGGCTACTGGGCCACGCTCAGTCTCAACATTCCTGACTTCACGCGCTACGCGAAGAGCCAACGGTCGCAGGCGCTCGGCCAGGCGCTTGGCCTTCCCACGACGATGACCGCCTTTGCATTCATCGGAGTGGCAGTGACGAGCGCGACGATCGTCATCTTCGGCAGGGCAATCTGGGATCCCGTAGAACTGGTGAGCCGGATCGGACGTGCGCCCGTCATCATCTTCGCGGCGCTGGTCGTGCTCGCCGCGCAGCTCACCACGAACATGGCGGCGAACGTCGTGTCGCCGTCGAACGACTTTTCCAACCTCAGTCCGCGCCGAATCAGCTACGTGACCGGCGGGCTCATCACCGCCGTCCTGGGCATCGTCATGATGCCGTGGAAGCTGTACTCTGATGCGGCCGCCTACATTTTCACCTGGCTCCTCGGGTACTCGAGCTTGATGGGGGCACTGGGTGGAATTCTGATTGCCGACTACTGGATCATCCGAAAGCAGCAGCTCGCCGTCGATGATCTCTTCCGTCTGCGGGGGCGCTACACCTATGCAAACGGAATCAACCCGCGCGCGATCATCGCTCTCGTACTTGCAATCGCTCCCGTGGTGCCGGGATTCATCCACGCCGTCTCCACGCCGGGAGGCAGGGTCAGCAGTCCCAATGTCTTCGACAGGCTGTATTCCTACGCGTGGTTCGTGACTTTCGCTCTCAGTTTCAGCATCTACTGGCTGCTGATGCGGCGCGAGCCAATCGCGCAGACTTCTACCAAAACATAGGGAGATAGGGGATGGCCCGTGTCGTCAAGTGCGGTCTGATTCAGGCGTCGCATGCGTGCTCGACCGACGAGCCGCTGGAGAAGATTCGCGAAGCGAACATCGAGAAGCATCTCAAGCTGCTCGAGCAGGCCGGGCGCGAAGGCGTGCAGATCGTCTGCATGCAGGAGATCTTCACCGGCCCGTATTTCTGCGCCGAGCAGAATACGAAGTGGTACGACGCGGTCGAGCACATCCCGGATGGTCCGACGACGCGACTGATGCAGGAGGTCGCGAAGCGCCACTCGATGGCGATCGTCGTGCCTATCTACGAGGAGGAAGGGACCGGCGTTTATTACAACACCGCCGCGGTGATCGACGCCGACGGGACGTATCTCGGGAAATACAGGAAGAACCACATCCCGCACTGCGGTCCCGGCTTTTGGGAGAAGTTCTACTTCCGTCCGGGCAACCTGGGTTATCCGGTGTTCAAGACGCAGTATGCCGACATCGGCGTCTACATCTGTTATGACAGACACTTCCCTGAGGGCGCGCGCGAGCTCGGGCTCAATGGTGCGGAGATCGTCTTCAATCCCTCGGCAACCGTGGCGGGCTTGTCCGAGTATCTGTGGAAGCTTGAGCAGCCGGCGCACGCGGTGGCGAACGCGTTCTTCGTCGGAGCGATCAATCGCGTCGGCTTCGAGAAGCCGTGGAACATCGGGGAGTTCTACGGCCAGAGCTACTTCTGCGATCCGCGCGGACAAATCCTGGCGGAAGCGTCGCGTGACCGCGACGAGTTGATCACGGCGGAGCTCGATCTGGACAAGATCCGCGAGGTCAGGAACGTGTGGCAGTTCTTCCGCGATCGCCGGCCAGAGACCTACGGCGGGCTGTGTAGGCTATAGGCTCCGTGGCCTGAATTCCCCCGCGCTTCGTATCGTCTTCTGACGATAGCTCTGCTTTGGGCTCCTACAAACTGACGCGACACTGACGCCCAACAATACCTTAAGCGCGCAGCTCAACCCAGAGTTGAACGAGTCGCTTGCTCCACAGAGCACACGTTGCTTCTGATACGAAATCGACAATTGCTGCTACGAAATCGACATTTCGGAAATCCGGCTCGAGCTACAGCGTTCGCGAAGCGGAACGCACCGCGAAGCCCGTCAATCGTGGTCCTACTTCAGCCCCCCGCCGAGGAAGTCAATGATGCGTCGTAGTCTCTGTTACTTGCTCTCACTCGTTATTCTCTTCGGACTAGCGTCATGCGACTGATCCTCTCGACTGTCCTTCTACTTGTCACGGCACCGGCGGCGCATAGCCAAAATCCCGGTCAGCACGTGAAAGTCAATGTTACTCTCGTGTCGATCGCCGTTCGAAGTGATACGATCGGCATTTGCTACACTGTGCAGAGCACAACCGCTAGCACCGAAAAGCTTGTTGCGTTCTTCGTAGATGCTCCGAGCAGAGTTCTAAGGATTCCCCGACCGACGCCAGTCACGGACTGGTCCGCAGATTCACTTTGGGCAGGTCGCCCGATAGCACAATGGACAATCCTGACTTTGCTGAATCCGGGCTCTGCTACTCCGCCGTTGTATTTCGAATCTGTGGGGTTACCGGGAATTCTTACGTATTGGGCTGGCGGCGATTTCCCGCCGCCACCTGTTGACGACGCTGCTGATGCACAGCCGCGGCCCGACTTGCTGGCGACGGAAATGATAAATGGGAAGACGGTCGGAGTTGAACCCTGGCCCACCGACCGAACTCCAAAGGCCCTCATTGCGCGACTGCGGAGTCTAACCCAAGCCAGTTGCGCTGCCCCGCTGACATGGATCACCTCAACTTCACTGTGCACGAACTTGCTTGGCTATCTCACTCAGGCTGAAACCAATCGCGCTGCCGGCAACGTGAACAAAGCCAAGTCCTCCATGGCGACCTACATCAAATCGCTCTCCGGAAAAACCGCGGGAACATATGCGACTGGAGTTACGAACCCCGGATATTGGCTACTCAAACCGAACGCCGACATCATCGTCAGCAACCTCTAAGGAACGAGCATGCATGCCGATCCGTCATTCCAGGGGCACCCCTAGCAAACTCTGTGGAGGGGGGCGACCGCGTCGAGTTCTGGGATCTGGCGGGCGCCTAGAGGCACCTTAGATTCGACAGCACCCCAATCCGAGCCGGACATGTCGATCAAATCGTACGCAGCGCCCTCGCAGGGCGCCAAGCTCACGCCGCACGTCTTCGACCCCGGCCCCCTCGGCAACAACGAGGTCGAGGTCGCGGTAACTCACTGCGGAATCTGCCATTCCGACATCCATCTCATCGACAACGATTGGGGGATCAGCTCGTACCCGCTCGTTCCTGGTCATGAGATTGTTGGGACGGTGACCGCGCTCGGGAAATCCGCGAAAGATCTCAGGGTCGGCCAGCGCGTGGGGATTGGATGGCAGGCGGGAAGCTGCATGAAGTGTGAGTGGTGCAAGGCGGGGGAAGAAAATCTGTGCGCGAGCGCGCAACCTACGTGCGTGGGTCACGCCGGGGGCTTTGCCGACAGAGCGCGCGCCGACGCCCGATTTGCCTTCCCGATTCCAAAGGCGATGTCATCAGCGGAAGCGGCTCCGCTGCTGTGCGCGGGAGCCACCGTTTTTACGCCCCTTTACGATCATAAGGCGCGGCGTGGAACCAAACTCGGCGTCGTCAGCGTAGGGGGTCTCGGTCACCTCGCGCTTCAGTTCGGCCGCGCTCTGGGATGCGATGTGACTGCGTTCTCCACCTCAAGATCGAAGGCTCAAGAGGCGCGGGGATTCGGCGCGAACCGCTTCATCGACCTCAACGATGCAGCCGAGATGGCAACCGCAGCCAATTCGCTCGACTTGATCCTCACCACGGCGGCCGCGGATCTCCCCTGGGATTCGCTGATCGCCGCACTCCGCCCCAAGGGAACGCTCTGCCTGCTGGGAATTCCGGAGAATAAAGTCAGCATCATGGCATTCCCCCTGGTGGGGGGCTTCAAAAAGGTCGTCGGCAGTAACACAGGTTCGCGCAAGATGATCAAGAAGATGCTTGCATTTGCCGCGAAGCATCGGGTAGTGCCGACGATCGAGCGCCACCCGATGACACGAGTGAACGAGGCTCTCCAAACGGTGCGCGACAAGTCGGTGCGATTTCGTGCCGTTCTCGAAGCGTAGACACGGAGAGAGCTGCGGCGGGGGGAGTGTGGAAGCACGGCGCCTTGTTCCAGCTGCGCAGAGCGTGATCAGCCGCGCGAACACTTCGGTTCCACTCAAACCATCGACGCTCCGCGGGGAGCGGAGTGCAGTCAAGCCACGCTTCGATACCAGCGCGCGCGTCCGGAGGTAGCTCCGCGTGCCGTGAGATCAGTGTCGGGATCGCGTCCCTCGATAGTCGCCTGGCGTAAGACCAGTCGAACTTCCCGCTTTGCGACGCGCGATCGATGTTTCGGTTGACGATCCACGCTTCGTAGTTCCAGAAGACCAGCACCGTGAACACGCCGAGGGCAATCTCCGCCACGCGCCTTCCGAAGGCCACCGAGATCGAGCCCCGCGCGACTTCAACCGCGAGCGCGATCAGCACGAGCGACATGGCGATCATATACGCCTGGGGGAAGAGTCGAGCAGTCGTGAATCCATATACCTGCTCGTAGAGGATCACTCGGCGGCACGCAGAGAAAAGGACCAGCTCGAGCGCAACGAGAAGCGCAAGCTCGAGCCGAGCCAGCATCTTCCGGTCCCGCTCGGTCGTGTCAGTCGGACGCGTGTATTCGAGTATCAGGATGATCGCGCCGACAATCGTCACCGCGAATGAAAGCTCTCCAAATCCCCGGCGGGCGTACTCCGCAAACGTAACCCCGCTATCAACCAACACCGGTGGTGGATGAATCAAATAAGCGGCCTGCAACAATACAAAGAGCCAGATCACAACCTCGGCGCTCCAGAGCATCATTCGCTGCTCCGTAAGGCCGATTGTTGACGTTCGAGCCAGTCGCGGCATGTTGGGGAGCTTCGGTCCGATCTGTCGCGACGAGATCGAATTCGCGCCGAGGGTGATCGAGAGCAAAAAACCGAAGAAAAGCAATCGGGGTGGGAATGACCAGTCCGGAAGCCACGCCGAGATTCTGTTGGTGACCCATCGTATTACAGGATCCGCGCTGCCGAGCAGCATGATGAGGATGAGCACGAGCGGCGCGGACAGCAGAGTTCCCTTGATTACCGAACGGGCTCTCGGCGAGGAGATCGACCGCGGAGCGTCCGCTGCTTCGTACGCGGTCGCCCGCCATACCCGGAATGGCGCCAGGAAAGGCACCGCTGCCAGCATTTTTGCTGAAAGTGCACTCCAGGACTCGGAGCCTACGGCGACGACGGCGAGGCCGAGGAGCATCGCGTCGCTGATTACCACGAGGAACTGGATCATACCGTTGTCGCTAACAGCCAGCCCGAGGCTGAGCACGGTCGCCCAGGTCAGCAGTACAAGCAGCGGCAGTTCGAGTTGTTTTCGACCCACGACTCGTGAGAGGATGACCGAGATCGAGGCTGCTGCTACCCAGATTGCCCAGTTGATTCCGGGCCGCGCGGAGAAGAGAAGGGCAGCTCCTACGGTCGAGGTGAGGAGAGCGGCGGTCCAGGTTATTGCAACGGAGGTTTCGCGCATGGTTTTCGGAAGTGGTGCAGAGTACTTTATAATGCAAAGTACAACAGCACAAGTGGTTCTGTATTCTTTTTCGATTCCAGTCCCATTGACTTAGGCTCTTCGCCGAATAGCTTTACAAGGCTATGGCGGAACGCACTTTACCGCGCCCGCATTACACTAAAATTTAATCGCCGATTCAGCCCGCTCGCGCGGGCACCCGCCTTAAACGCGGTCGGCGCGCCTCGAGTCCCCACCTGCGAACCAGTTGCGGGTGCACCCGGCGGCAGCGGATGGATACCGGTCCCGTTCAGGGATGCCATGGTCCACCCGCGTTTTTGTTGAATTGAGACCACCGGCTCCAGCTGTTTGTTGGGGCGGCTTCTATAGAGAGAGTTTTCCAGAGATCATGGCACGCCACACCCCGCTCGACCGCTATCGTAACATCGGCATCATGGCCCACATCGATGCCGGGAAGACGACTATGACCGAGCGTATTCTCTACTACACCGGCAAGACCCACAAAATCGGCGAGGTGCATGAAGGCACCGCGACGATGGACTGGATGGAGCAGGAGCAGGAGCGCGG
>Ga0209880_1000363_pt1 | contig 11957 bp, 10 predicted proteins | sample PersoiDNA2013191_FD_185803 | JGI IMG/M metagenome (GOLD analysis project Ga0209880, IMG submission 185803) | Permafrost soil microbial communities from the Arctic, to analyse light accelerated degradation of dissolved organic matter (DOM) -... | ecosystem: Environmental > Terrestrial > Soil >... | reverse complement strand
TCCTTTTTTGAAGTGGAACCAAGTTATGCTGACGAACTTATTAAAGTTTTAAATAATGCAACTTTCGACAACAGAAGAGTAGCTGTAGAGATTGCCCAGGAAAAAACTGATAAACCGAGACAAGGCGATTTTTCAGGAAAAAGACCTGCCAAATGGTCAGACAGAAGACCCGAAAAAAGAAACCAGGGCAGATCAGAAAGTAAGAGCAGAGATTATAAAAGAGATAGTAAATTCGGAAAAAAAGATAAAAAGAAGTACAGCAGGTAGTAGAATTTTTTAAACACCTTGTTTCACATAAAAATTTGTAAATTTAGTGAGAGCCTCTCGAAGGCTCTTTTATTTTTACTGAAAGCAGGATCATTGAAATCAATGCTATAGTGCCGCCAAATCCAAATGCGACGGTGCCTCCATATCCTGGAATTACTTTATCAAAATAGCTATAAAGGATTCCGAAAATAATACTTGCCGGAAGTGCCCCTAGTCCAACTGAAAAATTGAATAATCCAAATGCGGTTCCTCTCTTCTCATCGCTCACAAGGTCAGCAACGAATGCCTTTTCCGTACCCTCGGTAAAAGCATAGAACAATGCATAAATAGCAAAGAGAACAAAGGTTGCAAGAATCTGTAAATTGGGAGGCAGAAAAACAAGCAGTGCAAAAGCGATATAAACAAAAGTATAAATTCCCCAACCAATGTTTATTACAATCTTCCTTCCGATCTTATCAGATAGCGCCCCTAAAGGAGTTGAAAAGACTGCCTTAATTATATGAAAGAATGCCCATACAAGTGGCAGGAATAGGATATTAATGATATTTGACCGGGCTGCTTCATCTCCGAAGTTTGATACCATTTGGTTAAGAGAAGGAATACTGCTCACGAGTTTTACAACTGCACCGCTTTTATGAATAGCTTCTTCAACGCGAAACAAGAGAAAAGCATCTGAAGAGTTACCGAGAGTGAAAAGTATCATTATCAAAAGATAATTTCTGAAGTTTTTATCAAATTTTTTAAGAGAGAATGTAAATGAATTTCCATTGCCATTACTCGAAACAGATTCTTTAACGAACAGCACTAATGTCAGTACAGCTAATATACCCGGTATTATTGCGAGAAGGAATGTCCATCTTAATGCCAATAGAGAATCTTTTAATCCGAAACCTATAAACAATATAAGAAGTGTAATTATAGCAAGTATCGGTCCCACAACCGCACCGATATTATCCATTGCACGTTCAAAACCATACGCTCTTCCCCTTATGCTTTCATCAACGGAAGAGGCTATCAATGCATCTCTTGGAGCTGTTCTGATTCCTTTGCCGACACGGTCAAACATTCTGACTATTATAATCTGCCAGGCTGATGACACAATCCCGGTCAATGGTCGAAAAAGAGTAGATATTGAATATCCGATAATAACATACAGTTTCCTCTTTCCTGTTTTATCTGACAAAATTCCACTAATCAATTTGAGCATTGAAGAAGTTGTTTCTGCAATTCCTTCAATTATTCCAAGTAAGATAGCCCCGGAGCCAAGTGCCGCGATGTAGACCGGTATCAGAGGGTATATCATCTCAGATGCGGCATCTGTAAAGAGACTGACCAAACCAAGCATTATGACTGCCTGGGGGATCCGGATTTTTGTTTTACTAATCACAATTACTGAAGTTTATAATATAATTATTCACAGGGTAAAATTATCTTTTTAAATAATCATTGAATAAAACCTGCAGATAGGCTTTCCCCTTTTTCTCAGCAGATTCAGGATCTTTACCCTCACTAAGCACATTCATTTTACTTTTCAGATCAAAGCCCACTGCCGAGCTGTCCGTAATAAATCCGAATCCTTCATTATAAGTATAAAATGCAAATGATTTTGACTGATCCGATAATATATCTTTTCCAAAAGGGAAACTTCCGATAATTCCAAGTTGATCTAATAATGTAGTTGGGATATCAACCTGGCTGCCAAGTTTCTCAATCCTTAAATCTCTTTTCGAAACGGCTCCTCCAACCCATAACATCGGTATTTTGAAGACGTTCTGCTTATAATTTGGCATATCGCTGAAAATTCTGGCAGCATGATCAGCTACCATAATTATCAGAGTATTTTTCCACCAGTCAGTCTCTTTCGCCCAATCGAGGAATGATCCAAGGGTTTTGTCTGTATAATAAACTGAGTTTTTGTATTTGGCCAAATCATCTGAACCTATGAAGACAGGTTCCATAGGAACATCAAAAGGTTCATGACTTGAGAGAGTAAGGATTACTTTGAGAAAAGGTTCCTTAACCCTCTTCATTGAATCCTTCAGAGTCTGAAAAAGTACATGATCATGAACACCCCATTTGGAATTATAATTTGCAGGATCAAAATTATTCTTAGTAATTATATCATGGAAGCCTGATCCAATTACAAATGAATTTAAATTTGCAAAATTAATCTCTCCACCATACCAGAATGAACTGTGATAACCATTTTCAGTAAGTATTTTAACAAGACTTGGTAAAGACTGGCTTTTTTTGGGTTCTTTAATTATTGATTGAGCTGGCTGGGCAGGATAACCACTCAGTATAGCCGGCAATGCTTTGTCAGTTCTCGTTCCTGATGCATAGAAGTTTGAAAAGAGTATTCCTTCACGGGCATATCTGTTAATATTTGGAGTAACCAATGAGTCACCGCCAAGTGGTCCTATCAGATAACCACTGAAACTTTCGAGCACAATTATAATTATATCCGGACGGGTGGTATTTAAAACTTTTTCCGGAATTCCCTTTTTAACAGTGAGAGTATCAACTACACTCTTAGCATCTGACAGATCGCCGAATTCATAAGGATTTTTAACAGGCTTTTGAGTAAAAGCAGAAGTACCAACATTCCAGACTGCATTAATAGCTACATGATTCAGAAACATTTTTTTACTGAAATAAACACTCCCTGCATTTATCGGAGCTACACCGAACCCTCCTCTGATAGGTATAATAAGAGCTCCCCATAAAATCGTGAAGAACAGAACTCCGGGTAGCCAGTATCTGATTCTCATAAAATTACTGAATACTCTGTCAATTAGTTTGTTATAAAAATAAATAACAAATGAAACCAAAAGACCCAGGGTAATTAGAAACAATATAATCTTAAATGTAGTTACAGAGGCCATTGCCTCTCCCGGCGTTTTCAGATAAAACATTGGAGTGTAATCCATCCGGAATCCCCAGTAGGAATAAAGATTAGCATCAGTAACTATAATGATTGATGAGAAAACAATAAGAATATATGAATACCACCTGATAAATATTCTGTACCATATTCCATTAAAATATACTCCCGGGATTATCACCAATAGCGGAATAAGCAGGAAATAACCCGTTGTTGAAATATCAAGCTTTGCTCCATGCCAGAATGTGCCCAGAAGATCGCCAAAACTGTTTTGAAATGAGGAATGATATTGAATAAAAATGAATAGAAGCCGGGCTGTGAAGAAAAATGCCAGCCAGAAAACCGCATAACAGCTAATAGCAATGAGTCTTTTTTGCATACCTGCTTTTATTTATTCAATTCTGCAGGAATCACCCTGATACTTCTGTAAAACATAATTAATGAGACTGTTATTATAATCATACCTGAAATAGTAAGCCATTCAGGATGTTCATCAGGGATAAGAAGCCAGCTTAATACTGCTCCGGTAATTGGAGTAATGAACTTCCAAAGATTCAGTTCTGATACTTTGACACCAGGTCGCTGAAGTAGTTTAAACCATATTGAAAACGCAGAAGCTGCCATGAAACTTAACCATAATAAAATCATCCAGTATTTCAATGGCAACGATCCTTTTGGGACATCTTCCAATGGAATTGAAATCAGGTAAAGTATTAATCCTCCAATAAACAGAGAAGACGAGCTGAGGACAAATGGGTTAATATTCCTGCTTCTGAGTGATATAATTACATTACTTGTTGCCGTCGCGATATTCCCAATAAGAATCATGGTTATGCCTAAAAGTTCAAGTTCCGTTCCCAGCTTGAAAGCCTGTCTTCCGGCACTTATAAGGATAACACCTGAGATACCAAAAATGATTGTGATAATTTTTTTCCTGGTAAGCTTATCATCTTTATGCAATATTGCTGCAACAATAGCAATAATAAGTGGTTGTGCACCATATACCACCGCTCCAAGAGCGCCTGGTACAAGGTTCAGGCCCTGATAAAACAGCGAATAATTAATCACAATCTGCAGAATTGTTACCCATGCAACTATCTTCCAGTTGTCCCTGATCATTTTAATATATACTACCGGTTTGACAGTAAAAGGAAGAATCATAAGTCCGGAAATGATAAACCGTATACCTGCAAAATGAAACGGTGTATCAAATTGTAAACCGAGCTTAATACCTGCATAAGCAGTAGACCAAAGCAGACAGGCTATAATTGCCCAAAAAATTGTATTTCCTTTACTGTCCAATCAAAAATAATTTGGCATCAAATATCAGAAAAAAATTATTTATCAATACGGGCAGGAAAACATACCCGAACTCCTTAATTGTAAATGTAACTGAATTTGAATTCAATTATAATATGAAGACTTCATAATATTTAATAGTTTTGTCTGTTATTCAACATGTTAATAATGACTATTGCAGAATATATTGCGAATCAGTTATTTAGGCAGGGAGTCCGTTACGTATTCGGAATTCCCGGTGGACCATCAATTCCTTATCTTGAAGCATTCAAAGGCGCAGGCATCGAATTCATTCTTACCTCAAATGAAGCATCAGCTGGTATCATGGCGGATGTTACAGGAAGATTAACAGGTATTCCTGGTATTTGCCATGCCACTTTCGGTCCGGGAGCGACTAACATCTCTACCGGTGTTGGTGGAGCCTTACTGGACAGATCTCCGGTTATTGTATTTACGAGTGAAATGAGTGATACAATGCTCAACCGTACAACACAGATGAATATCAATCATCAGAAACTATTTGAGCCATTAACAAAAGCAACATACAGGCTTAATCCTGAGAATGTTGTAGCGGTAATGGAATCAGCGATAAGGCTCTGTAAAGAGTCTTACCCCGGCCCTGTCCACATCGGACTTCCGGCAGATATCTCTGATATTGAGATAAATGTGACATCGTCGACCGGATCTCTGACTGAGAACATTTATTACCATAATAACATCCAAAAGATAATTTCGTTGCTTGAGAAATCACGCCGGCCTCTGATGGCTGTGGGACTCACTGCAGCACGGCTTGATCTCAGGGTTGAGTTGCTGTCATTTCTTGAAATGTATAAAATGCCAGTGGTAATAACCCCAATGGCAAAAGGATTGATCCCTCAAGACCATCCCTGTTATGCCGGGGTTTTATTTCATTCGTTAAGCGATTATCTTGAAGATCTATATGAAAAGGCTGATGTGGTGATCGGTATTGGCTACGACCCTGTTGAATTAAATTATGAAGCATGGATGCCAGATGTGCCTCTGCTCCATTTCGATACAAGGGAAACAGATTTTAGTTCCAAAGCCAATGTTACTCAATTTACCGGTCCGGCTGAGGAGTGGTTTGGGATCCTGAAAAATCTGGATGCCGGCTCATTGATATTTGATGATAATCTGATCAAAGGGATACATGATGAGATGGCTTCCGTATATAACGGATTTACAAGTCATTTCGGACCGGCTGCTGCACTCAGAGTCCTCCAGGATGAATTACCTGAAGACACAATACTTACTTCTGATGTGGGTTCCCACCTTCATCTTATTGGACAATTCTGGAATACTCATGATAAAGGGAAACTTATTATGACGAACGGCTGGTCAGCGATGGGTTTTGGTATTCCAGCGGCCATGGCCGCCCAGCTGAATAACCATGAAGCGACTGTTGTATGCATTTCGGGTGATGGTGGCTTCCTGATGATGGCCGGAGAAATGGTAACAATGAAGAGATATAATCTGCCTGTTATTGTCGTTGTATTTTCTGACGGGGAACTTAACCTGATAAAAGTAAAACAATCATGGAAAGAACTTCCGGCTTATGGGACATTGCTCTATCAGGCTGACCTGTTTGGCGCTGATATCTTTATGGGTATTAAAGTATTAAGAGCTGATTCCCTCGAAGGAATGAGAACAGCGATTATAGAGGCACTTTCGGTAAATGAGCCGGTAATAATAAATGCAGTAATTGACCCTGAGGACTATAACTGGCTTATTGTAAGAAGATAAGTCCAAATTACCAGGTATAATCCCATCAGATATTTTAGCTCTTTTTCTCTTTTTTCGGTTTTGGTTCCTTCTCTGTTTTCTTTTCTTTTATTTCCTTTTTCTCTTCTTTTACTTCTTTTTTCTCTTTTGTAGCTTTAGGAGACTTTGTTTCAGTTTTTTCCTTTACAACTTTTGTCTCTTTCGGTTTAACAATATGTTTAACCTCTTTTACTTCAATAACTTCCTTGACTACTGCTGCTTCTTTTGGCTCTTTTTTCTCTTTTAAAGGTTTTTTATCTTTCGGTTCCTTCAACAAGATCTCCTTAATGGGTTTAACATCCGGTTTGTCATTTTTTTTCCGCGGACGTCTCACGCCATAAGAGCCAAGTATTATTTTTCCTCTTCTTGTTTTTTTATCACCTTTTCCCATATCAATTGATTTTTATTAGTTTTATAAACCCTTTTAAAGGTTGGTAGCAAAGTTAATAAAATTCTTTATTTTTATTGAATATTTTTTGAGATTCCATAAACAAATCAGGGAGAAAGAAGTAATAAATTTCAATATGACATATTGTGATTATATAACAACAATTACCGGAGATCAACTTTCACTACATAAGGAATACCATGACAATCATTATGGTTTCCCAATAGAAAATGATGATGAACTTTTTGAAAGGCTGATGTTCGAAATTAATCAGGCCGGTCTCAACTGGATTCTCATCCTGAAAAAACAACATAATTTCCGCAGGGCTTTTGATAACTTTCAAATTGCGAAAGTCGCAGTGTATGATGAAAAAGAATTTCAAAGACTTATGAATGACCAGGGGATTATCAGGAACAGGCTGAAAATAAATGCTGCTATTGAAAATGCAAAAGTCATTCTTAAAATCAGGGAAGAAACAGGTTCATTCAGGAAATGGCTTGATTTTCACTCAGAAAAAATCAAATCTCTTGAAGAATGGACAAAACTATTTAAGAAAACCTTTAAGTTCACAGGTGGAGAAATTGTTAATGAATTTCTGATGAGCACAGGATACTTGCCAGGAGCTCATAGCCATCAGTGTCCTGTATATGAGCGTATTAAAATATTAAAGCAAAATAAATGAGACGAGTCGAAAGAGAAATATCAGATACTCATGAAATTGAAGAAATTATCCAAAAAGCGGATGTCTGCAGGATAGCTCTTGCTAATGAAAGTATACCATATATAGTTACTATGAATTTCGGATATACAAATAACCCGGAACAAACATTCTATTTCCATTGTGCAAACGATGGAAAGAAACTCGATATGATCCGCAGGAACAAGTACGTCTGTTTTGAAATGGATACAGAACATAAAATATTCATGGGGAAAAGGAGTTGTGACTGGGGAATGAATTTCAGTAGCATTATAGGGTATGGAAATATTGCTGTTATCTCAGAAAAGAAGGAAAAAATAACAGGGATGAATTGTATAATGGAGCATTATGGTGGTAACGGGGAATATCTTTACGATGATAAGATCTTTGAACATACAACCATTCTCAGACTCGATATACTGGAAATGACCGGGAAAAAGCGTTAAATTGCAATTAAGTTAAAAAAGACCTGATTATGCAAACATTAAACGATTTACGTTTGGCTGTTCTGATTGATGCAGACAATATTCCTTACAGCAATGTTAAAGGAATGCTGGAGGAAATAGCCAAATATGGTACTCCTACTTTTAAAAGGATATATGGAGATTGGACAAAACCAACAATTTCAGGTTGGAAATCAGTCCTTCTTGAAAACGCAATTACACCCATTCAGCAGTATAGTTATACAAAAGGTAAAAATTCCACTGACTCAGCCCTGATAATTGATGGAATGGATATTCTTTATTCGGGGAAAGTTGATGGTTTTTGCATAGTATCCAGCGATAGCGATTTTACACGACTTGCAACCAGGTTAAGGGAAGCAGGTATGAAAGTTATCGGAATTGGCGAAAGGAAAACACCTTATCCTTTTATTGTGTCCTGCGATAAATTCATCTATCTCGACATAATCACGTCATCAACAGGTGCGTTGGACACTACACCTGAGATCAGAAAAAGGGGAAAGCCTATTGTGAAAAAGAAGAAAACAGATGTTCCTGATATTCAGACACCTGCCAGCATTGTTAAAAGACTGATAACGTCATCAATAACTGATATAGCCGACGAAAACGGTTGGGCTTATCTTGGAGATGTAGGTAACCTGATTCTTAAAAAGCAACCTGATTTCGATCCCAGAAATTTTGGTTTCCCGAAACTAACCCCGCTTATCAGGTCATTGGATTTCGAAATCGATGAAAGAGAATCAGGACAGAACCATATAAAGCATATATATATCAGGAACAGGAAGTAAGGAACGGGAGAATAGGAGAAAAAAATACAACTTCAAACGAACAAAATAAGAATACCATCTGTTATCATTAAATAAGGCTGTCATGAATTGACGGATGTGTTGATTTTCACATTTTGGAAGAGTGTTTAATGCCAAAAAGTTATTTAAATACAATATATTATGGATATTTATTTTTTGTTATCAAAAATAAATATGACCTTTGTCCCTGTTTTATAAATACTTTAATAATTGAATTATGAACATTTACGTAGGAAGTCTTCATTTTAAAATGAGTGAAGCAGAATTAAAAGAAATTTTTGAAGAGTATGGCGAAGTAACATCCGCAAAAATCATTATTGACAAATACTCTGGGAAAAGCAAAGGATTTGGTTTCGTTGAGATGCCGAATGATGTTGAAGCAAAAAAAGCTATCGAGGAATTAAACGGAGCTGAAGTAAGCGGTAGGAACATAATTGTTAATGAATCTATCGAAAGAACAGACAGAAGGAGTAATTTCAGAGGTGGTGATAACGACCGCAGAGGTGGTAGTGGTGGTGGAAGCGGTGGTGGAAACAGAAGAGAGAGCTACAGGTAAGTAACAAAAAATCTAATACTATGAAAGGTACTGTTAAATGGTATGACAGAGTAAAAGGTTATGGATTCCTTCAGTCAGAAGATGACAAGGATATCTTTATCCACCGTTCAGGTTTAGAGGTTTCCCATACCGAACTTGAGGCAGGTCAGGCAGTTGAATTTGAAATTGAGGAGAGAGAAAAAGGACCGGTTGCCATAAAAGTTAAAAAAGTAGATTGATCTTACTCAAACTAATACCAGTGAGGCTGTAACAAAAACGTTCAGCCTCATTTTTTTTGAAGTTACCGAGCCTTCCTATTTCTTTTTCTGATCGTCCACTCTGAATTCGACTTTCTCTTTCTGATCCTTCACCATTTCTTTTGGATCATCCAGTAAAGGAGATTCTTTGAGCGAATTCCAATCAAATTTTTCATCCAGTGGAGACAACGCCTTTTGTGGGTCAAATATCCTTAAATCGGGAGCCAGCGCTGTATAAGGAGCAAAGTCCGGAACTCCGGTAAACATATCAGACAGGTCGGTAGCACCAGCATCATACTGATTTAAGTATGGAAGTCCGAGTATATTCCAGAATGTTTTGAACAGACTTCCAAAACTATAATGCACTTTGCTTACATAATTCTTTTTGGCATAGGGTGATACGACAATTAGTATACTTCTGTGAGCATCAATATGATCGACACCATTCTGGGCATCATCCTCGGTAATCACAATTGCCATATTTTTCCAATAAGGAGTGTGAGATAAATATTCTACTATCCTGCCAACAGCCAGGTCATTATCTACCATATAACTTTCCCTGAAAGGATAACCTGCATCAGGACGCTCATTTGCTCCATGATCGTTTGGTATAATAACAGTAAGCATCTGAGGCATTTCTTTACCCTCTCCCATCCACTTATCATCAAACTCCTTAATAAACTGGCTCACCCTGTACTGATCAGGAATTGAGGTATTATACGTGGCATATTGACGTGAAGTTCTGCTGAAGATCGGTGCAGGAACAGGATAATTTGCAAACTGTTTTATCCCTGTTTGTTTGAAAGATTCATCATAAAAAGCAGGTTCAAACATTACACTGAAGCCGAAATTAAAAAAGTCAATTTTGTTCCGCTCCAGATGATCCCACATTGAACCTGATTCATTATAATCTTCAGGATATATAGCGCCCGCCGATCCATTCATGCCCAGACTTCCAGGAGCTTTTGAAGCCGGTTTATATTCCCTGTTTCCGCCATAGCTGGCAGGAGTACATGTCTCAACCCATTCATTTGGATATGTGTTTACCAACCATCGGTGTCCATCGGCTGAAACATCAGAGTCTACATAAAAATTGTCGCCAATGGCAAATTGTGCTGCCAGTTTATGATGATTAGCCATAATAGTGGCATCTTCAACTCTCTTTGTACCAGCTTTGTTTGAAAAAGAAACATTATGACCATACCGTGCTATTGAAGCATCTCCTTCAGCGTTTTTAAGTTGTCCGAATATTTCATCATAAGTACGGTTTTCTTTCGAGATGAAAACCAGATGCTTAATAGGAGACTCTTTCTGACCTCCATATAGTGGAATGGGATTACCGGTACGTGGCTTTAATAGTTTTCTGGCCTCTTGCTTAAAAAAGTTATTGTTTAATACCTGGGTGGTCATCTTTTTAAGGTCTTTATCCGAAGGAATCTTAATTATAGAGACAGTCCCTTTCATCAGATTTCCAATATATGTTCCTTCCTCACCCTCCTTAAAATCCTTTCCACCATTTGGTCCGCTTCCATAACCTTTAGCATTTGTTACCACGATGTTCTTACCATCAGGTGTAATTTTTAATTTGGAAGGAAACCAGCCGGTTGGAATATGTCCTGCAACATTAAACGAAGGCAGATCGATCACCCCTATTGCATTTATTCCTGCCTCAGCTACAAAAAGTCGTTTTTCGTCCGGAGATACAGCCAAACCAAAAGGGATAACACCTCTGAAATGTTTCAGTGTCTCATCGGGTTTTAAATATATTTCCTTAATAATTGAATCGGTTTTAATATCAATAACGGTTATATTATCATTATTGCCATTGCTGGCAAAAAGCCAATCTGATGTGGCAACCAGGGAGTTAGGACTTGATCCGCCAACTGCAGGAATCCCCTCAACCATCTGGCCTACAAGGTTCCCTGTTTTAATTCTTGCTATAACTTTGGGATTGGCCATATCTTCAATTGAGATGGCCCATACTGAGAAAGCCTTATCACTATTCGGATCTCCAAGACCCGGAATCACAAGTGAATCAGTAGTAATTCCGTTTCTCATCTCTACTGTATTATATCCAAAAGCAGGAAAGTCAAGGGCCTTTTTATAGTCAGATTTCTCTTCGATGTTCCCTATTTTGCTGTACTGGAACATACCCACATTTGCCACATAGACCTTTTTCTCATCATGACTGAGGGTAACTCCAAATGGATAACGGCCGACTGGTACAGAATTAATTACCTGCATCTTTCGGGTATCAACGATCACAAGCCGGAAGTTTGTCTGGTCCACAGCAAAAAGATGATCACCATCTCCCGAAAGAACAATGTCTCCTATATAACCATCAGGAAATTTTGTACCGTCTGCCGAAACAGAACAATCAACAGAGTCGATCTTATTACCAGTATTCAGATCAAATACAAGAATACTGTTATCTTGTCCGGCAGCAACATATACCTTTTTGTTATCGGGGGAAATTGCCAGTCCCATAAAAACAGATTCAAGCACCCCTGCATCATTGGAGAATCCCGGAGGAACCTGTCTGATCTCAGGAGAGGATGTCAGATTTCGGATAATAGAGATAGAT
>Ga0209880_1000362_pt1 | contig 11969 bp, 11 predicted proteins | sample PersoiDNA2013191_FD_185803 | JGI IMG/M metagenome (GOLD analysis project Ga0209880, IMG submission 185803) | Permafrost soil microbial communities from the Arctic, to analyse light accelerated degradation of dissolved organic matter (DOM) -... | ecosystem: Environmental > Terrestrial > Soil >... | reverse complement strand
GGCTTTTTTTTTACTATTTTAGTTGAAAATAAAACATTGTATGGTCGCTAAAGATTTAATATCCGAAGTAATTCCTTCCCTCAAGACGTCCGATTTGGGACAAACTGCCCTGAACTGGATGGAGATATTCAAGGTATCGCATCTTCCTATAGTCAATAACCAGGATTTTCTTGGTCTTATTTCTGATGCTGATATATATGATATGAATAAGCCTGAAGAACCGATTGGAAATCATACTCTTACATTGTTTAAACCTTATGTTGACGGGGAACAGCATATTTTTGAAGTTATTGGCCTGGCCTCCCGGTTGAAGCTGTCAATTGTCCCGGTTCTTGACAGTAATAACCATTTCAAAGGTGTAATTACAACAAGTGACCTTATAAGACATATAGCAGGTCTTTCATCAATGGATCAGCCTGGTGGAATAATTGTTCTTGAACTTATTAATAGGGATTATTCGCTCTCACAGATCGCCCAGATCGTTGAGGGAAATAATGTTAAAGTGCTCAGCATGTATATTACTTCGCCACCGGAATCAACCAAACTGGAGGTAACACTGAAAGTTAACACAACTGATTTATCATCGGTGATCAGAACGTTTGAACGGTATAACTATGAAGTTAAAACCTGGGTTTCAAATAATGATTCGATGGACCGCTTTTATTCAGAAAGATTTGACATTCTGATGAAATACCTTAATATCTGAAATATGCTGGAGAGAGTAGCAATATATTTCAAAGATAATAATTTAAAAACCAGGACCGGAGTCGAAAGACTTGTTGAAGAGTTTCACAAAAGAGGAATTAAAACCCTGATCTATCAGAAACTTGTAAATCCTGTAACCGGACTCAGTTGGGAAATAGTTGAAAAGTCAGACGAACTTTCTCATTCTTCGGAGTTGGCTGATCTGGTATTGAGTGTTGGAGGTGATGGGACATTTCTTGAAACAGTTTTAAAAGTTAAGGATCTGGGAATCCCGATTGCAGGCGTTAACACCGGACGGATGGGTTTTCTGGCAAATATTTCTGCCGATGAAATAAGCCATTCAATTGATATGTTATGTAAGGGTGAATATGAAATCATCGAAAGATGTCTTCTGGAAATCTCACATCCATCAGGGATGTTTGAAGGAAATTCTTCCACTGCACTTAACGAAATAACTATTCAGAAGGCTGATCTTAGTATGATAACCATCAGCGTATTTGTTGATGAAACCCATCTCAACACATATTGGGCTGACGGATTGATTGTTTCTACTGCCACAGGTTCAACTGCGTACAATCTAAGTGTTGGCGGCCCGATATTATCACCTGACGATGAGAGCATAATTATTTCCCCTATAGCGCCGCATAACCTGACTATCAGACCAATCATCCTTTCCGGGGAGGGCAAGATCAGGATGGTAATCGAAGGAAGGAGCAATGAGTATCTTACTACATGCGACTTTCGGTCAAAGAAGCTGCCATTCACCGAAGAGATACATATTGTAAGAGCCCCTGTAAAAATCAGAACTGTAATGTTAAATGGAAGAGATTTTTACAGTACTCTCAGGAATAAGCTGATGTGGGGCGCTGACACGAGAAATTGAGATAATTTATTATATTTGTGTTTGTAATAATACTGAAATTTTCATGAGACGATCCGCTCTAATCATTTTACTCCTTTGTTTCATTGTATCAATTTCTGATGCTCAAATTTGGAAATTGAAACGATATGAAGCAGTTGCAGGAATAGGGCCTTCGTTCTTCTTTGGCGATATCGGAGGGTATTCAAAGACTAAAAACATTCTCGGTTTAAGGGATATTTCTTTAATACAAACACGATTCAACTTCAACGCTAATTTAAAATACAGGGTTGCACAATCATTTAATATCGGACTTAGCCTTACTTCAGGGTTACTGCACGCAACAGACGTAAGAGGTTCAAATGAAAACAGAGGATTTGAAGCCTCTATTCAATTCATTGAACCTGCACTTATCGGTGAATATTATTTTATAAAGAATAAAGTTGAAGACAGCTATCTGTTTACAAAAGGAAAAGATACCGGATTCAACGGATTTATTAAGTCACTCGACTTTTATATATTTACCGGAATAGGTGGAGTTGGCTACTCGATTAAGGGAAATAAAGCACTCGAGAATTTTGGAATAAATCCGGGTGGTTTTTCTACTGTTATCCCGGTTGGCATCGGAAGCACTATGATATACTCAACAAATTTTAATTTTGGAGTTGAATTTACAGGCAGATATTCATTTTCCGATAATCTTGATGGTTATACTTCACAATATTCCAGCTCAAATGACGTTTATTATTTTTTGAATTTTACAATTACTTACAAGCTGAAGACCGGAGCAAATGGTTTGCCCTCATTCAGATGATAAAGAGCTGGCTCAGTTTTGATGAAAAGAATACACTGGTTATTATTATTTTTATTCCTGTCACTCTCCTTATCCGGTCAGCGTAATTCTGATTATGGAGTTTTTGCAGGGGTATCATCCTATCTTGGTGATATAAATCCTAACAGACTATTGTACTCACCGCTTCCTGCGGGTGGAATTTTTTACAGACTAAACTTAAATCCTCGGCAAGCTTTAAGAACTAATCTGTTCATTGGAGGTATCAGGGCAAATGACCTTGATTTTAAAAATGCTTTTCAACAGGCAAGAGGAGCGTCATTCTCGGGTACTGTAGGTGAATTGGCTTTGCAGTTTGAATTCAATTTTTTGCCCTATTCAACAGAAGGGAAACTATGGGATTTTACTCCCTATTTCGCTGGAGGTGCAGGGATAGCCTTTGTAAACTCGGCATCTTTTAAATATATACCTGTCATTCCCTTCTCGTTTGGTTTTAAAGTTAATGTTTATAAAAATATCGGATTGGAAGCCGAATATGGTTTTCGTAAAACATTTTATGATAACTTTGACGGCATAAATGATTTAGTTGCCCCGTCAGATATTGGATGGATCCATAATAACGACTGGTATACTTTCACAGGAATAGCAGTCACATGGAAGATCTATAATAAATTGGCTGGTTGTCCTGCTTATGGCGAAATGAATTCTAAAAGGAAACGCTAGGTTATGCAGTTAAGGAAACAGATAGATAGCAATAAATTGCCTTCACATGTGGCAATTATTATGGATGGTAACGGGAGGTGGGCGCAACATAAGGGCCTCGATAGAATATTTGGACATCAACAGGGTGTTAGTGCAGTCAGAGAAGTAATTGAGACCGCTGCAGAACTGGAGATTGGTTTTCTTACCCTTTATGCTTTTTCAACTGAAAATTGGGGAAGACCAGATGAAGAGGTATCTGCTCTAATGGGAATTATGGTACAATCGCTTAGCAATGAAACAGATACATTATTAAAAAACAATATCCGGCTCAAAGCAATTGGAGATATGGAAAGGCTTGCAAACGATGTAAGGGAAAGGCTCTTTGAAACAATAAAACTGACTTCTGTCAGTACCGGACTTAACCTGATCATTGCACTGAGTTACAGCTCCCGTTGGGAAATTACAAATGCTGCAAGGAAAATATCAATTGATGTGAAAAATGGAACTCTTAATCCCAATTCAATTACTGAAGAGGATTTTGAGAAATACCTTACCACTTATGGTATTCCTGATCCCGAACTGATGATAAGAACCAGTGGGGAGTTACGAATAAGCAATTTCCTTTTATGGCAGGTCGCTTATGCTGAATTATACTTTACTGAAACACTTTGGCCTGATTTTGGTAAGGATGATTTTTATACTGCTATAATTGACTTCCAGAAGAGAGAACGAAGATTTGGAAAAACGAGTGAACAGGTTACGGAAAAATGATAATATATGGTGATTAAAAAAATTAAAGAGACTTTTTTAGCAATATTTCTGGCTCTGTTGAGCCTCTCTCTAAATGCTCAGGAAAAGCAGAAAATAGTCGATTACATGACTGTTGAGGATTACATCATAGGAGGTGTAACAGTAACCGGAGTCAGATTTCTTGATACAAATGCACTTATTGGAATTTCCGGACTAAGAGTGGGACAGTCGGTTGCAATTCCTGGCGATGCAATAACCACTGCTGTGAAAAAGTTATGGCAACAGGGGCTGTTTTCAGATGTAAGAATAACCATAGCAAAAGTAAGTTCAGATACAGCTTTTATCGACATCAACTTACAGGAAAGACCAAGGATATCATCTGTCAAATTTAATGGACTTAAAACCTCGGAAACTACGGATCTCAATAAGAAGATAAATCTTCCTATCGGATCGCAGGTAACTGACTTCCTGCTGAATACAGCTGAAAAAATAATTAAAGATCACTTTATTGAGAAAGGGTTCCTGAACACACAGGTCACTTTTGTGCAGAAAGACGATCCCGACCAGCCAAATAACGTCATCCTGAGCATCAATGTCGACAAAAAAGAAAAAGTAAAGATTGCCGACATCACTTTTGTTGGAAATGAGTTTTTCAAAACATCAAAGCTCAGGAGCAAATTAAAATCGACAAAGATCAAGAACATTAATTTTTTCAGAGCTTCAAAATTCATCACGGAAAAGTTTAACGAGGATAAACAGAAACTCACTGTTTTTTACAATGATAACGGGTTCAAAGATTTTACAATTATCTCCGATTCCCTTTATATAGTTTCTGAAAACCGGGTTGGTTTAATGATAAAGATTGATGAGGGGAAACAATACTTCCTGAGAAACGTGGATTGGGTAGGTAACAGTGTTTATAGGAAAGAGGATCTTAAGAAAGTATTTAATGTTGAGAAAGGAACTGTTTATAACCAGTCACTTATTGACGACAGATTGAACGGTTCTGCAGGTGCCCAGGATGCTGTTAGTAATTTATACCAGGATCATGGCTATCTCTTTTCAAGACTCACACCTGTTGAGGCAAAAATTGATCATGACTCAATTGACCTTGAAGTCAGAATTTACGAAGGAGAACAGGCCTACCTTAATAATGTTCTGATTACAGGGAATACAAGGACCAACGAACATGTTGCCCGTAGGGAACTATATACCTTACCTGGAGATCTTTTCAGTAAGACTAATATAATCAGGTCTATCCGTCAGTTAGGAGTACTTGGTCATTTTGATCCGGAAAAGATTAATCCGACTCCGCTTCCCGACATTACAAACGGAACAGTTGATCTTCTTTATAAACTTGAGGAAAAAGCAAACGACCAGTTTGAGATCTCCGGTGGCTGGGGAGCCGGTATGCTCGTCGGAACTGTTGGTGTGCGATTTAATAACTTTGCAATGCGTAATTTCTTTAACCTGAAAGAGTGGAAACCTTATCCTTCAGGCGATGGCCAGTCAGTAAGCATCAGGGTTCAGTCTAATGGTCGTATCTATTCATCATATAATCTTTCATTTGTTGAACCCTGGCTGGGAGGTAAAAACCCTAATACATTTTCTATTTCCCTATACCGGTCGATTATGACAAATGGAAAAAAGAAAGGAGAGGATGGACGCGAGAGTATGATTATCGATGGTGCTTCAATAGGATTAGGAAAAAGACTCGCATGGCCTGATGACTATTTCTCACTTTATGGTGAGTTAAACTATCAGCGATATAGTCTGACTAACGAAAATATGTACTCATTTCTTTTCACGAATGGGAACTCCAACCTTTTAAGTTTTACAACAAAACTTACCAGGTTTTCGACAGGCCCGAATCTTATCTATCCTGAAACCGGATCTTCATTTACCTTATCCGTTCAGGCAACTCCGCCCTATTCGCTTATCAGTGGGCGGAATATGATAAATGTTTCAGACCAGATAAAATATAAATTTATTGAATTTCATAAATGGACATTTAAAGCAGATTATTATTATCCGTTAACAAAGAATGATAAACTGGTACTTAATACCCGTTTTGCATTCGGATATCTGGGATTTTATAATAAAGATATCGGTCCGTCTCCTTTTGAGAACTTTTCTGTGGGAGGAGATGGTATGACGGGTTATAGTTTTTACGGCCGTGAAATGATAAAGTTAAGAGGATATGGCAGTGGTAGTAGTGGAGTAGGATCACTTACGCCTGGCGATCCTAACATAACATCTAAATTTGTTCCGTCAGGTAACGTATATTCGAAAATCACTTTTGAACTCCGGTACCCGGTATCTCTTAACCCTTCGGCAACTATATACCTTCTCACATTTCTTGAAGCCGGGAGAGCCTGGTATCAGCTAAAAGAATATAATCCATTCAAAATGAACCGTGCTGCCGGTGTTGGTGTAAGAGCCAATCTTCCGATGTTCGGGTTGCTTGGTGTTGACTGGGGCTATGGTTTCGACCCTGTTCCTAGTCCGGCAAATTTTCAAAATGCTAATCATTCACAATTCCAGTTTACAATAGGTCAGGAGTTTTAATTAAGTAACAAATATTAACAGTTATGAAAAAAATAGGTGCATTTATAGGATTATTCATTCTGACTTCAGCTATGGCTATAGCTCAGAAATATGCTTTCGTTGATTCTGAATATATCAGAAAAAACATTCCTGCCTTCACCACTGCACAGGAACAACTCGACAAACTTTCCAAACAATGGGAAAAAGAAGTTGCCGACGGATATGCAGTTGTTGAACAGTTGTATAAGTCTTATCAGAACGAGTCAGTTCTACTTTCCCAGGATATGAAAACCAAAAGGGAAGAAGCAATAATTGCCAAAGAAAAAGAAATGAAAGACCTTCAGAATAAATATTTTGGAGTGTCGGGGGATCTTTTTAAGAAGAGGGAAGAGTTGGTTAAACCAATCCAGGATGATATTTTAAAAGCCATAAAAGAGATTGCGGTTGATGGAAGTTATGCAGTAATTTTTGATACTGCAGCAGGTGGTAATATCCTGTTTGCTAACCCAAAATTTGATATCAGCGATCAGGTTCTTGAAAAATTAGGTTATAAAAATTAATTAATTACTTTTGCATAAATTGTTTAATAAAATTATTTAAAATGAAAAGATTTATAAGTATAGCGATGGTGATAATTGTCATTGCTCTGGCGGGACAGAGTGCAATGGCTCAGAACTTTAAGTTTGGTCATATTAACAGTGATGAACTCATTCAAACTATGCCGGAATATGACTCAGCCACCGTTAAACTAGAGAAATTCCGCAAAGAACTTGTTAATGCCCTCGAGTTAATGTCGGTCGAATTAAATACTAAAAACGATACATATCAGAAAGAGAGTAAACTCCTGAGTGATATTGTTAAGCAGACAAAAGAGCAGGAACTTATTGATATGAACAAAAGAATTCAGGACTTTCAGACAAATGCTCAGACACAACTCCAGAGTAAACAAACCGAAGTTTTCCAGCCAATATATGCAAAAGTTGACAAGGCAATAAAAGAAGTAGGAAAAGAGAATGGATTTTTATATGTTTTCGATGTCGCCAAAGGTGCACTTCTCTATTTTGATGAAGCTAAAAGTATTAATATCTTGCCTCTTGTTAAAACAAAACTTGGGTTAAAATAAATCAAATGCCTTAATATAGTGACCATCCATATTAGGGATGGTCATTTTTTTAATATGCAACTAAAGTGAAAGAACAACCAATCGGAATTTTTGATTCAGGGGTAGGAGGATTAACTGTAGCCCATGCAATTAAGCAGATTTTGCCTGGCGAAAGCCTCATCTATTTCGGAGACACAGCCCATTTGCCTTATGGAGATAAATCGGCAGAATCTATAAGATACTACTCTCAGCGGATTACTGAGTTTCTGCTGGAACATAATTCAAAAGTTGTCCTTATAGCCTGCAACACTGCGTCAGCATCGGCATTTGATTCACTCAAGAAAGAATTTGAAGGTAAAACCGTACTTATCGATGTAATAAACCCGGTAGTAAACTATCTGAGTACAAGGAATTTCAATAAAATCGGGGTTATCGGAACAAAGAGGACAATAAGTTCCGGAACCTATGAACAGAAAATAAAAGAGAAGTCACCTTCGACAACTGTAATCTCACTGGCAACTCCGTTGCTTGTGCCGATGATTGAAGAGGGATTCATATTCGACGATATAAGTAATGCAATTATTCGTACTTATCTGACAAACGAGTCACTCACCGGAATACAAGCATTAATACTCGGCTGCACACATTATCCGATTATCAAAAACCAGATAAGTAAAATATTCAACTTTAATATTGAAGTTATTGATTCCGCCAGAATTGTTTCTATGATCCTGAGAGAAGTGTTGGACAAAAACAACCTTTTAAACGATACCGGAATTGTAAAAGATCAGTTTTTTATTTCCGACTATACAACCTACTTTGAGAAGATAGCACGAATGTTCTTTGAGGGAGAGATTAACCTTAAGAAAGCAGACATCTGGAGCTGAGACTACCCACCAATCCCCTTAGGCATTACCCCCCAAACCCCCCAAATGGGGGGCTTTGTTTCACTTTTAATATTTTTTTAAATTTAATAAAGCCCCCCATTTGGGGGGTTGGGGGGTTGAAAACAGGGGGACAGGAGATGAGCTAAAGTATAGAAGAAAGCTTTATGTGTTATAAACATGATTAATATCATACTCAAAAATCTAATATTACACGATTTTCAATGTTTATTGGTTAATTTTGTGCATAAGAAGCAGTTAATTATCCTATTTTTTTCATACTATACTGAAATAAAATAAAAGGCATTATGGGTAAAAAATCAGAGGTTATCGAAAGAGAAGAGGTAGTTGTACGGTTCTCGGGTGATTCAGGTGATGGCATGCAGCTTTCAGGTACGCTGTTCTCCGACACTGCCGCTTTATTCGGTAACGACTTGTCAACTTTTCCTGATTATCCCGCGGAGATTCGTGCTCCCCAGGGAACTGTTGGAGGGGTATCCGGATTTCAGGTTCATCTGGGACATTCGGAAATAAATACTCCTGGAGATTATGCCGATGTTCTTGTGGCTATGAATCCGGCTGCCCTCAAAGCAAATGCTAAATGGATCAAACCAGGTGGAACCATTATATATGATGAAGGTAACTTTACTGAGAAAAACATTGAGAAAGCCGGTTATGAAAAAAATCCGATATCAGAGGAAAAGCTTGAAAGTTATAATGTTATTGCGGCACCCATTTCTTCAATGGTGAAAGAAGCCCTTAAAGACTATGGTCTTGATCCAAAATCTGTTCTGAGGACAAAGAATATGTTTGCGCTTGGAATGGTTTACTGGCTTTTTGACCGTAAGCTCAAGTATACAGAAGATTACTTTGAGAAGAAGTTCAGAAATAAACCGGGCATGGCTGAAGCAAATAAAGTTGCTTTACGAGCGGGGTATTACTATGCTGAAACTATCGAGGCTTTAACTCCTACATATAAAATTCTTCCTGCCGAGATTGCGAAAGGTACATACCGGAATATTAATGGAAATACGGCAGCTGCCTGGGGTTTCATGGCTGCAGCCGAAAAAGCAGGACTGGAACTGTTTATTGGTTCATATCCTATCACCCCGGCAACTGGAATCCTTGAAGAGCTGGCTGCCCGTAAAGATCTGGGTGTTAAAAGCTTCCAGGCTGAGGATGAGATAGCCGGAATCTGTACTTCACTCGGAGCAAGTTTTGCAGGCAACCTGGCTGTTACCTCAACTTCTGGTCCGGGACTTTCGCTTAAATCTGAGGCAATCGGACTGGCTGTGATGGCTGAACTTCCGATTGTAATTGTGAATGTTCAAAGGGCAGGTCCTTCAACAGGACTTCCTACAAAAACTGAACAGGCTGACCTGATGCAGGCTCTTTACGGCCGTAATGGAGAATGTCCTGTTGTAGTAATCGCCTCAAGTACACCCTCTGACTGTTTCCATTTTGCTTTTGAAGCAGCAAGAATTGCCCTGGAACACATGACACCAGTATTACTTCTCTCCGACAGTTATCTCGCAAATGGTACAGAACCATGGAAAATTCCGGAAATGAAAGATCTTCCAAAAATCAATCCTCCGTTTGCTGACAGAACTGAGATCCCGTTCTTACCTTATAAGCGTGATGATGACAAACTTGCAAGGTCATGGGCAGCGCCGGGTATTCCTGGTCTGGAACACCGGATAGGGGGACTTGAGAAAACAGACAAAGGGACAGTATCTTATGTTCCAGAAAATCACGAACATATGGTTAGGCTCAGAGCAGAGAAAGTTGAAAGAGTAGCCAACGAAATTCCCGGACTGGAGGTTTATGGTGCAAAATCAGGTGATGTGCTGGTGGTTGGCTGGGGCGGATCTTATGGATACCTGTTAACTGCTGTACGGGAATTACAGGATGAAGGTCATAAAGTGAGCCTGGTTAATTTCAATTTCATCAATCCTCTGCCAAAAAACGTAAAAAATGTATTCAGTAAATTCAAAAAGATTGTGGTTTGCGAATTAAACATGGGCCAATTTGCTGACTATCTGCGTATTAAGCATCAGGAGTTCTCCTATGAACAACTTAATAAAATTCAGGGTGTCCCGTTTACAATAAATGATATTAAAGAAAAATGTATAAAAATACTGGAGGATAATCAAAATGGCTGAAACACAGGTATATAAATATACTCCGAAAGATTTTAAGAGTGATCAGGAAGTAAGATGGTGCCCGGGTTGCGGTGACCATGCAGTTCTGAGTTCAGTTCAAAAAGCTCTGGTTGAGCTGGGGATACCCAAAGAGAAGTTTGCGTTTATTTCAGGGATAGGTTGTTCATCAAGGTTTCCATATTACATGAATACTTATGGATTTCATAGTATTCACGGCCGTGCATCTGCGATATCTTCCGGTGTAAAAATCGCCAATCCTGAATTGTCTGTGTGGCAGATTACCGGCGATGGCGATGCACTCGCAATCGGAGGTAATCACTTTATTCATGCCATCCGACGCAATATCGATATTAATATCATATTGTTTAATAATGAGATATATGGACTCACCAAAGGCCAGTATTCGCCCACATCCACAAAAGGACTGGTAACAAAAACTTCTCCTTTTGGAACAGTTGAAGAACCCTTTTCTGTAGGGGAGCTTGTAATTGGTGCAAAAGGCAAATTCTTTGCCCGTACAATCGACACTAATGTTGCATTATCGACTCAGATTTATATCGAGGCTGCAAAACATAAAGGAACTTCAGTTATTGAAGTGCTTCAGAACTGCGTTATCTTTAATGATGGAATCCACGACACTATAGCTGAAAAAGATGTAAGAGACGACAGAACTCTGATCCTCAAACATGGTCAGCCGATGACCTTCGGAAAGAATAATGAAAAGGGTCTGATACTTGAGGGTTGCAAGAGACTGAAGGCTGTTAAACTCGGAGAAGGTGGCATAACTGAAAAGAACATTCTTGTTCATGACGCTCTAGAACCTAACCCTGGAATCCAGTATATGCTGGCTAATATGAAATACCCTGAATATCCTGTAGCTCTGGGAGTTATAAGATCTGTTGATGGTCCTACATACGACATAGCTGTGCAGGAACAGATTGAGGGAATAAAAAAGACCGCAAAAATAAAATGTATGGATGATCTGCTTAGGAGCGGATCAGTTTGGGAAGTTGAGTAATCCCTGTTAAAAATATTTTTGCAGGCTGCCTCTGCCAGTCTGTCTGCTTTTAAGCGAAATGCGAAGAATATCTCCCGTATCAGAGTTTGTATCGGAGGTGAGCTATTAATGTCATGCAATTTTAGTCTGCAAAAACAATTCCCACCTTTTCTCCAACATCAAGGACATAATCAGCTGCCAGTTTATAATCCTCCTGCTTGTCGATGTGTTCAAGCATAAAAGGAATATCTTTAAGCTTGCTGGTCTCCTGTAAAAAAACGGCATAATCTACCGAACCCAATCCCGGTCTGCATTCCTCCAGATGGACTGTCAATTTTGGTAAAATGGTTATGTCTTTAGCATGAATAGATTTAATAAATGGGCCCAGTTTGGCAAAACATTCCTTAAGAAACGCAGCATTATTATAATATTTCTGAGGACTCGAAATCATGTTCACCGGATCGAGGTGTG
>Ga0209880_1000359_pt1 | contig 11996 bp, 8 predicted proteins | sample PersoiDNA2013191_FD_185803 | JGI IMG/M metagenome (GOLD analysis project Ga0209880, IMG submission 185803) | Permafrost soil microbial communities from the Arctic, to analyse light accelerated degradation of dissolved organic matter (DOM) -... | ecosystem: Environmental > Terrestrial > Soil >... | reverse complement strand
TCGCAATAACATCATTCATGGGGATGCCGCCCGTTCAATAACGAATAACCCAAAATAATTTTCAAATCCGGATGTCAGGTTCCGCTTTTGGCACATTGCAGCCCTTCAGGTTCAGGCTTAACCTTACGCTTTAACATTCCAAAACGTAACCGTCTGAGTGGGATTTTTTATGTCTGTTGACTTGATGAAATTTTACTTAATCCGCTTACATATCGCTTACACGGGCTTTATTTCCATGTTGCAGGCTATTCAGTCAAAACGCTGTAAGCCTTGAATCTATTGGTGCCGGGGGAGGGACTCGAACCCTCACACCATTTCTGGCACCGGATTTTGAGTCCGGCGCGTCTACCAGTTCCACCACCCCGGCTAAGCGGGGCGCATTATCCATGAAGAGACGCGCCATATCAACTACAATCCCGGCTTTGCAAAATTTCCGTCGCTGTTCATGCGTACTGATGAATTTGATTTTGTTTTGCCTGAGCGGTTGATCGCGCAGCATCCGCCGGAGCAGCGCGGCGCCAGCCGCTTGTTGTATGCGCATGATGGCGTGCTGGAGGATCGCCGCTTTGCCGAGCTGTTGCAGTTAGTCAGGCTCGGCGATGTGCTGGTGCTGAATGACACGCGTGTCATCAATGCGCGTTTGTTTGGCAGCAAGGAAAGCGGCGCCAAGGTTGAGGTGCTGGTTGAGCGTGTATTGAATGAGCATGATGTGTTGGCGCAAGTGCGCGCCAGCCATGCGCCCAAGGCGGGCAGTTTTTTGCATTTGGCAGGCGCATTGCCGGTCGAGGTGTTGGGGCGCAATGGAGAATTCTTCCGCTTGCGTTTCGTCTCCGGGGAAGACGTGTTGGACTTGCTCGAACGCTATGGTCAGTTGCCCTTGCCTCCTTACATCACCCATGCGGCTGATGATGAAGATGAGCAACGTTATCAGACCGTGTTTGCGCGCCAAGCAGGCGCGGTGGCAGCTCCCACGGCGGGGCTGCATTTTGATGAAGCGATGCTGCAAGCCTTGCGCGATAAGGGGGTGAGGCTGGCTTATGTCACGCTGCACGTCGGGGCGGGAACATTTCAGCCGGTGCGCGCCGAGCATATTCACGAGCACGCCATGCACAGTGAGCGCTATGAAATTCCGCAAGCGACCGTGGATGCGATTGCACAGACCCGCGCGGCGGGCGGGCGAGTGATTGCGGTAGGAACGACCAGTTTGCGCGCGCTGGAGAGCGCGACAGTGCTAGAGGGTGACGTCAGGGGCGTCGGGCACCCATCGGCCTCCCCATGTGTCAATTCCGTCCAGCCTTTGGCCGGTAACGGATTGCCTGACTTTGCCTCGCAGAGGTTAGCTTTGCATAGCCAATCGACTAAGCCGCAAGCGGCAAGTCGCTGGTTATCGCACCCGGAGGGTGTTATGCGGGGACAAATTGGTGTATTGCGGGCCGGGAGCGGCGAGACAAAAATATTTATCACGCCGGGTTATCGCTTCAAAGTGGTGGATGTGTTACTGACCAATTTTCATTTGCCCAAGTCCACCCTGCTGATGCTGGTGTGTGCCTTCGGCGGAATGCGTGAAATGCTCGCTGCGTATCGTCATGCGGTGGAACAGGAATATCGCTTCTTCAGCTATGGCGATGCGATGCTGATCGAACGAAAGAAATCGGTTTTGTAGGTTGGGTTAGCGCATAGAGAATCGCGTGGCTTTGCCTCGTAGAGGTTAGCTTTGCATAGCCAATCGACTAAGCCGCAAGCGGCAAGTCGCTGGTTATCGCACCCAGAGGGTGTTGAACTCAACCTGTTGTGTGGATTTCTATCCCGAGAATAACGTACTTGGATTTATCAAGGAATCACGAATGGAATTTTCTTTATTCAAAACTTCAGGCGCGGCGCGGCGCGGACAGTTGACGCTGATGCATGGGAAAGTCGAAACCCCCGCGTTCATGCCGGTGGGGACATACGGCTCGGTAAAGGCGATGTCGCCGGTCGAGTTGCGCGAGGTAGGCGCGCAGATCGTGCTGGGCAACACTTTCCATCTGTGGTTGCGTCCAGGGTTGGAGGTGATCGAGGCGCATAGCGGGCTGCACTGTTTCATGGGATGGGATGGGCCGATCCTCACCGATTCCGGCGGATTTCAGGTGTTCAGTCTCGGCGCGTTGTGCAAGATCACCGAGGAGGGGGTGAAGTTTCAATCTCCTGTAAACGGCGATAAATGTTTCCTGTCGCCGGAAGAATCCATGCGCATCCAGCGCGTGTTGAATTCCGATATTGCGATGATCTTTGATGAATGCACCCCGTATCCGGCGAACGAGCGCGAGGCGGCGGATTCGATGCGTATGTCGCTGCGCTGGGCCTCGCGTTCCAAAGCCGCGCATGAAGGCAATCCGAATGCGCTGTTCGGTATCGTGCAGGGCGGGATGCATGAGCGTCTGCGAGATGAATCGTTGGCGGGCTTGGTGAACATCGGCTTCGACGGTTACGCCATCGGTGGGCTGTCGGTGGGCGAGCCGAAGGAAGATATGTTGCGCATTCTCCAACACACCGCGCCGCAATTGCCGCAGGACAAGCCGCGCTATTTAATGGGAGTCGGCACGCCGGAGGATATCGTGGCGGCGGTCGCGCAGGGCATCGACATGTTCGATTGCGTGATGCCGACGCGCAACGCGCGCAACGGCATGATGTTCACGCGCCTCGGCGACATCAAGATCAAGAATGCGCAATACCGGATGGACATGCGTCCGCTGGACGAGCAGTGCGCTTGTTACACCTGCCGCAACTTCACCCGCGCTTACCTGCACCACCTGCATCGCATCGGCGAGATACTCGGTGCGCGCTTGAACACCATCCACAATCTGTACTACTACCAGCAACTGATGAGCGAAATCCGCACAGCGATCGAAGCCGGTGCGTTTGTAGATTTCGTGGCGCGTTTCCGTCTGATGCGTGACCATTGTTGAGGCAGTTGGACACCATGAGCTTCGGAATTTAGAGCGCTTCGGTGTATCGACCTGCACAGAGAATTCTTGAAAACATTGCGCCAATTCGGCAGCTACTGCGGAAGATGGAGCTGAAACAGCGACTGGGTGATGAGCATATCTCGCTTTTCCAATACCAGCGATAAAAACTCGTCGGCCGGCAACGGACGGCTGAACAGGAACCCCTGCGCTTGGTGGCAGCCGAGCTGTCGCAAGAATGATACTTGCGCGTCGGTCTCAACACCTTTTGCGACTACGGCCAGCTTAAGACTATTCGCCAGCGCGATGATCGTCGTCACGATCGCCGCATTGTCCTCATTGTCGGGCAGATCCTGAACGAACGAGCGATCGATCTTGAGCATGTCGATCGGGAAGCTCCTCAAATACCCGAGACTCGAATAGCCGGTTCCGAAATCATCGAGGGAGAACTTGATGCCGATGCGCTTGAGTCCTTCGAAATTGGCGAGAACTGATTCGTTCATGTCTGTCAGCAGGCCAGCCGTGATCTCGAGGTGCAACCTCCCCGGATCTATCTCGGCCTGCTCAATCACCCCGGCAATCATCGTCGCCAGACCCGCTGTCGCGAAATGGCGTGGCGACAGATTCACCGCCATGGTGAAATCGCTTAGTCCTTGCCCGATTTCTCGCCATGCTTGCAACTGCGTGCAAGCCTCGCTGAGGATCCATTCGCTGAGCGGCACGATGAGGCCGCATTTCTCGGTCATGGGGATAAATTCCGCCGGTGAAAGCCATGCTCCATGAGCATTGGGCCAGCGCAGCAGTGCTTCGGCTCCGACGATCTCGCCCGACTTCAGGTCGACGACAGGCTGGTAATAGAGCACGAATTCGTTGTTCTCGAGGGCGCGCCACATTTCGTCTTCCAATTGCACCTGCTGCTGCACCTGCTCGTCCATGTGTTCGGCGAACATCTGGTGCCTGTTGCGGCCGAGCCGCTTGGCGCTGTGCATCGCCATGTCTGCTTTACGTATCAGCGTCTCCGCATCTTTTCCATGCTCTGGATAAAGGGCGATGCCGATGCTGGCAGTGAGGTGAAGCTCGCGCCCCTCTGCCTCGATGGGCAAAGCGATGGCAGCGAGCATCTTCTTGGCAATCTGGAACAGATCCACGTTGGAATGGATGTCGGGCAAACTCACGATGAATTCATCGCCGCCGAGGCGGGCGATGGTGTCGCTTTCGCGCACACAGCGTACCAGACGTTGCGCCACGGTTTGCAGCACCTTATCGCTGATGAGGTGGCCCAGGGAATTGTTGATATTCTGGAAATTGTCGAGATCGATAAAAGCCACAGCAAGCAGATTGTTGCGGCGTTCAGCTGAAGTCAGCGATTGTTTGATCCGATCCAGTAGCAGCAACCGGTTCGGTAAATTGGTCAACGCGTCGTGGGTGGTCACGTGCCCGAGACTTTGCTCGATGCGGCGTTGTTGCTCGTATTGCTTCCTGATGACGCTGTCGGCGTGCCTTGCGATGAAGAACAGGATGCCGTAGAGCGCGGTCAGCACTGCGACCACGCTCAAGGTGACGAGACGTTGTTGCCTTTCGTCACTTGCCAGCAGGTCAGTGACGTCGGTATAGATCGTCATCACGCCTTCGATTGGTGCGTCCGTGCTGCTGCGTAGCGGGATGTAGCTCGACAGCACATCGCGGTTCACGAACTCCCCGTCGAGGGCGCTGAACTTGTCGTGGTGGGTGATTTCGCTTAGCGCCAGCCCTAGTCTTGCCGAGAGAAAACCAGCATCGCTGCCATTGCGGGCGCCGATCTGCGTGGCATCCGTTGAGAACAGCGTGCGCCCGTCGAGTTGGTAAATTTTCACCCTGACCGTTGCGGTGTTGCGCACAGCATCACGCACGCTTTGGCTTAGTTTGGCGATGTCGGGATGACGACGCAGGGCATCTGTGTCAAGTAGTTTCGCCGCATTGGCGAAGCTGCGAAACTGCGGCCAAATGCTGTTTGAAAAAGCCTGCGTCAGTGTAACGTTCTGACTTTCGCCAACTCTAAGCAGATGACTTTTTTCAAATAACTGATGGAGTGTGCCGAGGACGATTGCCGCCAGCACCATTGAAACCAAGCTCGCGATAGAAAAATAGCGCAGTAGTCGAAACATGAGTTTCCCTTGTTGTGTCCCATCATATTAGGATGTTCTTGGCACTGTCAACACGAAGGAAGCACTGAGTCGGCAATAGGATTCAGACCGCATTTCAAATTTGTGTTTCGTTCACTTCAACTCATTAAAAAAGCTTTTAATGGCGAGCACGCGCTGGTTCAGGTCGCCGTACTTTAATTCGATGCGCAGCTTGTCCTGGCCGCTCAGTTTGTAGTGGCGTTTGGCTTGGATGAGGTGCAGCACGCGCAGCGGATCGATCGGCGGATTCGGGATGAACTGAATCTGGATCGCTTCGCCGGAAGCATCCACCTTGCTGATGCCGAGCGGCTTGGCGAGGATGCGCAGGCGGTGGCTGTCGAGCAGCGTTTGCGCGGGTTCCGGCAGCAGGCCGAAGCGGTCGATCAGCTCCTGATGCATCTCGTCCAGTTCTTCCAGAGTGTTGCAATTCGCCAGCCGTTTGTAAAGCATCAGGCGTTGATGGATGTCGCCGCAGTAATCATTTGGTAAAAGTGCAGGGCAGTGCAGGTTGATCTCGGTGGTGATGCCCAGCGGGTGTGCCATGTCCGGTTCGCGTCCCTGGCGTAGCGAGGTGATCGCGGCATTCAGCATGTCGGTGTACAGCGAGAAACCGATTTCCTGCATCTCGCCGCTCTGCGATTCGCCCAGCACTTCGCCCGCGCCGCGTATCTCCAGATCGTGCATGGCGAGATAGAAGCCGCTGCCGAGTTGTTCCATCGCCTGGATCGCTTCGAGGCGCTTCTTCGCCTGCGCGGTGAGCGCTTCGGTTTCCACCAGCAGATAGGCGTAAGCCTGATGGTGCGAACGCCCGACGCGGCCGCGCAACTGGTGCAACTGCGCCAGACCGAAACGGTCGGCGCGATTCATGATGATGGTGTTGACGGTGGGTATGTCGATGCCGGTTTCGATGATGGTGGTGCATAACAGCACATTGAAACGCTGCTGGTAAAAATCGCGCATCACCGCTTCCAGATCGCGCTCGTTCATCTGCCCGTGCGCCATGCGGATGCGCGCTTCGGGCAACAGCGTGGTCAGTTTCTCCGCCATGTTGGCGATGGTGTCCACCTCGTTGTGCAGGAAGTAAACTTGCCCGCCGCGCTTCAGTTCGCGCAGCACCGCCTCGCGGATGATGCCGTTGCTGGCCTGCGCGACGAAGGTCTTGATCGACAAACGGCGTTGCGGCGCGGTGGCGATGATAGAAAAATCGCGCAGACCTTCCAGCGACATCGCCAAGGTGCGCGGGATCGGCGTGGCGGTGAGCGTGAGCACGTCCACTTCGGAACGCAGTGCCTTGAGGCGTTCTTTTTGCTGCACGCCGAAGCGGTGCTCCTCGTCGATGATGACCAGCCCGAGGTCGTGGAATTTCACGCCCTTCTGGATCAGCTTGTGTGTGCCGATGATGATGTCGAGCTTGCCGTCGGCCATATCCTTCAGCGCCTGCGTCTGCTCCTTGGCGGAACGGAAGCGCGACAGCTCGGCGATCTTGATGGGCAGATCGGCGAAGCGGTTGGAGAAATTCTGGAAATGCTGTTCGGCGAGCAGGGTAGTGGGCACCAGCACCGCAACCTGTTTGCCGTCCATCGCCGCGACGAAGGCAGCGCGCAACGCGACTTCGGTCTTGCCGAAGCCGACATCGCCGCAGATCAGCCTGTCCATAGGCTTGCCGGATTGCAGATCGTTGATGACTGTGGTGATGGCAGCGGCTTGATCCGGTGTTTCCTCGAAACCGAAACCGGCGGCGAACGCTTCATAATCGTGTGGACTCAACTTGAAAGCGTGGCCTTTGCGCGTGGCGCGCTGCGCATAAAGATTCAGCAATTCGGCGGCGGTGTCGCGCACCTGCTGCATGGCGCGGCGTTTCGCCTTGTCCCACGCTGCCGTGCCCAGCTTGTGCAACGGCGCGGTTTCCGGCGCGCCGCCGCTGTAGCGGCTGATGACATGCAGTTGCGCCACCGGCACATACAGCTTGTCGCCGCCGGCATATTCCAGCAGCAAGAATTCGTTTTCGCCCTCGCCCATGTCGAGATTGAGCAGCCCGGCATAGCGCGCGATGCCGTGCTGCTCATGCACCACCGGATCGCCCGTCTTGAGTTCGGACAGGTCGCGCAACATGCCTTCCACGTTGCTCCTCTTCGCGGCGCGGGCGGCACGACTGCGCGGTTGTGCGGCGTAGAGTTCGGTCTCGGTGGCGATGGCGAGCTTGTCGTCCGTCAGGACGAAACCGTTTTGCAGCGCGGCGACGCTGAGCATGAATTTTTCATTGCTTGAGAGGAACTGCGCATAGCTCTCGCACAGCGCAGGCGACAAGCCGTATTCATTCAGATAACCGGAAATGATCTCGCGTCGGCCCAGGCTGTCGGCCAGCAGCAGCACACGCCCGTCGAAGTTTTGCAGGAACTGCGCGAAGGCATGGGTTGGAATATCGGCGCGGCGATTTACAGCGATGTCAGGGATGGCGCGGGTGGCGCAGAGGGTGATATTTTTTGAGTCAACAGCAACCTCTCCCAGCCTCCCCTTGTCAGGGGAGGAGCTTGTCTTCCCCCCTGACAAGGGGGGATTGAGGGGGATTGTGGTTTGGGGAGAGGGAAGAATGTCGAGGCGTGCGAATTCTTTGAGCGCAATAAAGAACGCTTCGCCATCCATAAACAATTCTTTTGGCGGCAACAGCGGACGCTGCGGATCGCCTCTAAGCAGGTTGTAGCGCGACTGCGCCTCCACACCGAACTGAGTGATCGCCTCGTTCACATCGTGATGTAGGCACAGCGTGGCGTGCTTGGGCAGGTAGTCGAACAGCGTTGCGGTCTTTTCGAAAAACAGCGGCAGGTAATACTCGATGCCCGCCGGGGCGTTGCCCTTGCTTACGTTTTTGTAAATGTGCGATCTGGAAGGATCGCCCTCGAAGCGTTCGCGGAAACTTTGACGGAAGCGTGCCTGCCCGGCCTCGTCCAGCGGAAACTCGCGCGCCGGCAGCAAACGGATTTCGGGGACCGGATACAGCGAGCGCTGCGTATCCACATCGAAGGTGGCGATGGTTTCGATCTCGTCGTCGAACAGGTCGATGCGATACGGCAGCACGCTGCCCATCGCGAACAGATCGATGATGCCGCCGCGCACGCAATATTCGCCGGGCGACAGCACCTGTTGCACATGGCTGTATCCGGCTAATGTCATCTGCTCGCGCAGCTTGGCAAGGTCGAGTTTTTCGCCGCGCTTGAGGAAGAAGGTAAAGGCGGCCAGATACTCCATCGGCGGCAACGGATACAGCGCGGTGGTCACCGGCACCACCAGCACATCGCACGACTGGCTGCGCACATGATGCAGCGTCGCCAGCCGCTCAGAGATCAAATCCTGATGCGGCGAAAAGTGATCGTAAGGCAGCGTCTCCCAGTCCGGCAGTAAATGCACGCGAAGCTTAGGGTCAAAGAACGGAATCTCCTCCACCAGCCGCTGCGCTTCTTGCGCATTGGCGGCGATCACCGCCAGCGGGGGCTTTTTCCCCGCGTACTGCGCCAACGCCAGCGCGTCGGACGAGCCGATCAACCGGGTATAGCGGGGGCGGGAATGGGAGGATGAAAGCAGCATGAGAAGCGCGCCAAGGTGTTTTCTAAATCAAGGCGCGGATTATAAGGGATGAGCTTAATCTTTTCGGTGCTGCTTGCAGCGGAGCCGTTTATTCAGGGGTTGAGAATACCGTTGATATTTCTCCCGGATTCAGCGGAGTCTTTTTTATCCGGCGGGTAGTGCTCAAAGAGAATGTTATTTTTGCCGCTCTTTTTGACTTGATACATCAGGGCATCGGCCAGCTTGATCGCCTCATCGAAATTAGATGGCGGCAAGTCGAAGGAGATGGCGCCGATGCTGAAGCCGACAGACCAGTTGTTTTTTTGCATTGCTTGGGCAAGATTTTTTCTGAGCTTGTTGAACTCAGATTTTGCGCCTGCCTCATTAGTTTCGGGCAGTGCGATGGCAAATTCATCCCCACCCAAACGCCCAGCCACGTCGGTTTTACGCACAGATTTAAGAAATACCTCACCGACGGTTTGCAGTACCTTATCCCCCTCGCTATGACCACGCTGGTCATTCACCTATTTGAAATCATCCATGTCGATGTAAGCAAGGCAAGTCGGCCTGCCATGCCGCGCGCCTAATTTGAACATTTTTTCCGCCGCCTCGGCGAATCCGCGTCCATTCATCATTCCGGTCAGACTATCTGTTCTCGACAGGTTCTTTTCATTGTTCAATTGAGATTTTAATAAGGTAAGAAAGAGAGTGGTGATTAAAAACAATCCCAGTCTCACACTTGTATTCCAATACGGAATTAAGGGATGGCTATAAGGGTGTGCAGCAAAGACGGTATCGATCAAGTGCCAAATGAATGCGGAAAGGAGTGCGAAATAAACGCCTTGGCGGTAACTGCCGTACCACGTCGCCAGCGCAATGGGTATCAGGAGGAAAGTCGAAGTGGTTATTTCATATCCCAGTAAATAGGCCGCTACTGAAATAATAACGACCATTAATATCGCGGTCTTCCTTATCTCTTTGGCCGAACGTCGTCGAAGCATGGCATCAATATGGCGAAGATATCTTTTCATGGCTTCTTTTCACTGCAATCAAGTATTATATCAAGGGCAAGAATATCGCGTGGCACCTGCCTGATATATTCCATTACAATCCCACCTATGTCTGAATTCCACGCTTTAGTTCCCGCCGCCGGTTTTGGTGTGCGCATGGGGCACGAGTTGCCCAAACAGTATCTGCCGCTGGCAGGACAGCCGATGATCGCGCACGCGCTCAATACGCTGTGCGCCAGCCCGGAAATCACCACGGTGTTCGTGGTGCTGGCTCCCGATGACAACCTGTTCCATAGCTACGACTGGTCGCGTTTTGGCGACAAGCTGCAGCCATTGTATTGCGGCGGGGAAAAGCGCGCGGAGAGTGTGCTGAACGGCCTGTTGGCTTCCGAGATAGAGCCGGATGATTGGGTGCTGGTGCACGACGCGGCGCGTCCCTGTCTGACACAGGCGCATCTGGCCAAGCTGATCGCGGAATTACGCGACGATGCGGTGGGTGGCATTCTCGCCGTGCCGGTGGCGGATACGCTGAAGCGTGCCGATGCCAACGACCGCATCCTGCGCACCGAGAGCCGCGAGCAATTGTGGCAGGCGCAAACGCCGCAGATGTTTCGCGCCGGACTGCTGGCGCAGGCGTTGCAGCAGCCCAGCAACTTTACAGACGAGGCGTCGGCGGTCGAGGCGTTGGGCTTGCAGCCTAAACTCGTGTTGAGCGAACCGACTAATTTTAAAGTGACCTATCTGCAGGATTTGCTGCTTGCGGAATTGCTGCTGACTCAACAAGGAAAATGAACATGAGAATCGGTCAAGGTTTCGATGTGCATCAGCTGGTTGAAGGCCGCAAGCTGATCATCGGCGGGGTGGAGGTTCCCTATGAGAAAGGCTTGCTCGGGCACTCCGATGCGGATGTGTTGCTGCATGCGATCTGCGATGCGCTGCTCGGCGCGGCGGCACTGGGTGACATTGGGCGGCACTTTGCCGACACCGATGCCAAGTTCAAAAATATCGACAGCCGCATCCTGTTGCGCGAAGTGGCACACATGGTTCGTGAACAGGGCTTTCGTGTCGGTAATGTGGACGCCACTATCATCGCGCAAGCACCGAAAATGGCACCGCATATTGCACACATGGTGGCGAACATCGCTGCCGATCTGCGCGTGGAGAAAAGCGCCATCAATGTGAAGGCGACCACCACGGAAAAGATGGGACTTACCGGGCGCGGCGAGGGGATTGCGGCGCAGGCGGTGGCGATGCTTTTAACGGATAATTGATGCGCGTACTATCGTTTGATACCTCCACCGAATATTGCTCGGTCGCGCTGTGGCAGGACGGCACAGTCGTTGAGCGTTGCGAGTTGGTCGGTCAAAAACATTCTGAAGTGTTGATGGAGATGCTGGACGAATTGTTGCGCGCGGCTGATACGAAAAACTTTTGTCCGGGCACCCGTGTGAAGCTTGCGCAGCCCCCGCATAACAAAGTCAGGCAATCCACTATCCTCGCTACGCAAGGATGTGGAGTTGACACAGGAGGACGCCGCGGGATACCCAATGGCTCCGCCATTACCCTCGCGCAGCTCGATGGCATCGCTTTCGGCATGGGGCCGGGTTCATTCACCGGTGTGCGCATCGCGTGTGGTGTGACGCAGGGTTTGGCGCTCGGCGCGAATCTTCCGGTGGTCGGCGTGTGTACCCTGGAAGCGCTGGCCGAAGCTTCCGGCAAGCCGCGCGTGATCGCCGCGCTTGATGCGCGCATGGGCGAGATTTATCACGCGGCGTATGAAAAGCGTGATGATGTCTGGACGACGGTGAGCGAGCCGTGTTTGTGCAAACCGGAAGCAGCGCCATCGGTGCCGGGCGACGACTGGTTCGGTGTGGGCAGTGGCTTTGCCATGCATGGCGCGGTGTTGGGCGGGAGATACGCCGGACAGCTGCTTGGCATGGATGGAAGCATGGTGCCACAAGCCGCAGCGATAGCCGCCCTTGCCGCAACGCAATTCGCACTGGGTCACGGCGTGGATGCGGCAGCAGCTTTGCCGCTGTATCTGCGCGACAAGGTGGCTTTAAAAACCAGCGAAAGAGAACAGCGTTAATGCGCGCCATGACGCAAGCGGATGTGGATGCGGTGCTGGGTATCGAACGGGCGGTGCAAGCTTATCCGTGGACGCGCGGCAATTTCACTGATGCGCTGACCCATGGCTATGTGTGTCGCGTGGATGAACAGGGCGGTGAGATTCGCGGCTATGCGGTGCTGATGCCGGTGCTGGAAGAGGCGGAGCTGCTGAACATAGGAGTGGCGTCAGGGCAGCAGCGCAAAGGATTGGG
>Ga0209880_1000350_pt1 | contig 12058 bp, 7 predicted proteins | sample PersoiDNA2013191_FD_185803 | JGI IMG/M metagenome (GOLD analysis project Ga0209880, IMG submission 185803) | Permafrost soil microbial communities from the Arctic, to analyse light accelerated degradation of dissolved organic matter (DOM) -... | ecosystem: Environmental > Terrestrial > Soil >... | reverse complement strand
CTTGGCATCGGCAGCGGGTACAGGCCGGAGCGGTGATAAACGTCGATGTAATTCAGGCCGCAGCCATTATGGCGCACGCGCGCCTGGCCCGGCCCGGGCTCGCCTACCTCGACGTCCTCCCACACCATGACTTCGGGGCCGCCTTGTTTGTGCAATCGGATCGCTTTTGACATGTTCTGTTCCCAACAAAAAGATTGAACCACGGAAATTCACGGATGGGTTGCGAAAAGGTCACTCCGGCCGAACGCGAACGGACCGTTATGTTACAACAAAAAATCCGCCGCGATCGAAACAGACCTTCGGGCCGGGTCCGTTCCGACTATTTTGGCTTGGCCTTGGTCGACGCCGCATCCGCGGGCTTCGCCTCGGCTGGCTTGGCGGCAGCGGCGCTCGCGGCCGCCGCCTGCATCATGGTCAACCAGGCGGTAGGATCGGGGAAGGGATTTTTGGCCGACTGAGAGCCTGCGTCCCCCGGCCCGAGCTGCATCGCCCTCATCGCGGCCAGTGTGTTCTTCTGCATCTCCAGCCCCTGGATCGACAGGCGCAGCATGTTGAGATTGAGATTGAGCCAGTTCTCCACCGATTTCAGGTCGGAGATCTTTTTTTCAACGGCGTCTATGTCGAGCGTGGGTGCGACCATCCCCGGCATGGGCAATCCCATGGGGTTCCACAGCTTTTTCATGAACTCGAACGGATCCGGCAGCGGGTCGGACATGGCGACACCTCGGTACGCGATGGAAGATTACGAGTTTAATCCAAATTCATTGACCGACGCCCAGAAACTCGAGCACCGCATCGCGCTGGGCGAAGGTGTCCCGATAGCCCAGATCGATGAGGGCTCGGCAATAGGTCTCCTCGAACAGCAGGTAGCTCGCCAGGTTGGAGCCGCTGCGGTTCATCGCGCCGATGCCGCCCAGCACGAATTTCAGCATCCGCGGCAGCTCCTGCACGTGCCGGCCGGCGATGCGCTCGATCGACTCGCTGGGCGAGATCATCAGCACCTTGATCGGGCGCAGGTGCACCCCGGCCTCGAGCCGCTTGTCCTCCGGAATCAGGCTGACCGTGCGGTTGATGCGCTGCAACCGCTCCAGGTCCACCGCCAGACCATCGAGGAAAATGCTGTTCAGCGCGTGGCCGGCGATCTGCGCAATCGAAGGATAGAGGCTGGAGCGCACCCGCGCCGCCTCGGTCTGCGCTCGCCCGGTGCCGATCACCAGCACGCGGTCGGCGCCCAGATGCAGCGCCGGGCTGATCGGCGCAATCTGCCGGATCGAGCCGTCGCCGAAGTATTCGCGATTGAGCTTCACCGCGGGAAAAAGGAAGGGCAACGCCGAGGAAGCCATGAGGTAATCGACGTTGAGCGTGGTCGCCGCGCCCACCCGCTGGGTGCGCTCCCAGGCTTCCAGCCCCGGGCCACCCTGGTAGAAAGTAACGTTCTCCCCCGAAGAATAGCCCGAAGCGGTGACCGACACCGCATAGAGCGCGCCCGCGTCGATGTTTTCCTGGATGCGCCCGAAATCGAGGGTCTTCTCCAGCGTCTCGCGTATCGGCGTGTTGTCGAACAGCGACGCCGGGCTGTTGCGTTTGATCCACAGCATCGAGGCGAACCAGCGGGCGCTGGTCTTGAGCATGGACCACGGATCGGCGCGGTAGACGTGCTTCACGTGAAAGTTTTCCCACACCTCCAGCAGGTAGCCCACGCCGTGGCGGAAATGGTCGGCGTGGATCGCGAGCACCGCAGCGTTGATGGCGCCGGCCGAAGTGCCGCACAGGATGGGAAAAGGATTCTTCGCCTGGTCGGGCAGCAGATCGCGGATCGCCTTGAGCACGCCCACCTGGTAGGCCGCGCGCGCGCCGCCGCCGGTGAGAATCAAGCCTGCTTTTGGTTTTGTCTGTTCCATCCCCATGCCTGCGCCAGCAAGCTGGCTCCTGCAACCCCCCGTCGCGCTCATGTGCTGAATCTAAACAGGCCCTAGAACGTGAGTCGCAGTTGGCTGCGCGCCGCGTTTGCGTCCACCACCGTCAGCGCCGCCATGTTGACAATGCGCCGCACCGTGGCCGATGGCGTGAGGATGTGCACGGGCTTGGCCGAACCGAGCAGGACGGGGCCGAGGGAAATGCCGTCGCCGGCCGCGGTCTTGAGCAGGTTGAAGGCGATGTTGGCCGCGTCCACCGTGGGCATGAGCAGCAGATTCGCTTCGCCCTTCAGGCGCGAGTGCGGGAACGCGGCGCGGCGCACCTCGTCGGAGAGCGCCGCATCGCCATGCATCTCACCGTCGATCTCGAGTTCGGGCGCACGCGCCTGGATCAGCGCCAGCGCCTGGCGCATTTTCACCGCGGTGGGCCGGTCGCTGGTGCCGAAGCTCGAATGCGACAGCAGCGCCGCCTTGGGCGTGATGCCGAAGCGGCGTATTTCCTCCGCCGCGAGCACCGCCATCTCGGCCACCTGCTCCGCCGCGGGATCGAAATTGACGTAGGTGTCGCAGATGAACACCGTGCGCTTGGGCAGCAGGAGCACGTTCATCGCATAGTAGTTCTTCACCCCCGGCCGCAGGCCGATCACCTGGTCGACATAGTGCAGATGCAGGGCATGTGTGCCGAAGGTGCCGCAGAGCATGCCGTCGGCCGCGCCGCGGTGCATCATCATGGCGCCGATGAGCGTGAGCCGCCGGCGCATCTCGATCTGGGCATAATGCTGCGACACGCCGCGGCGCTCGGTGAGCCGGTGGTATTCCTCCCAATACTCGCGGTAGCGCGGGTCTTTCTCCGGATTGACGAGATCGAAATCCGCGCCGGGCTTGATGCGCAGACCGAAGCGCTCCAGGCGCCGCTCGATCACCGCCGGCCGGCCGATCAGGATCGGCCGCGCCAGCCGCTCGTCCACGATCACCTGGGTGGCGCGCAGGATACGCTCGTCCTCGCCCTCGGCCAGCACGATGCGGTTTTTCTGCGCCACCTTGGCCGCGGAGAACACCGGCTTCATCAGCAGGCCCGAGTGATAGACGAATTCGCTCAGTTGTTGCACATACAGGTCGAAGTCGGCGATCGGGCGCGTGGCTACGCCCGAGTCCATTGCCGCCTTGGCCACCGCCGGCGCGATCTTGATGATCAGGCGCGGATCGAAGGGTGTGGGGATGAGGTATTCCGGCCCGAAGGCGACGTTCTTCTCGCCATAGGCGGAGGCGACGATGTCGGATTGCTCGGCCATGGCGAGGTCGGCGATGGCATGCACGCAGGCGAGTTTCATCGCCTCGTTGATGGTGGTCGCGCCCACGTCGAGCGCGCCGCGGAAAATGAAGGGGAAGCAGAGGACGTTGTTCACCTGGTTCGGAAAGTCCGAGCGGCCGGTGGCGATGACCGCGTCGGGCCGGGCGGCCTTGGCCAGGTCGGGCTGGATTTCCGGCTCCGGATTGGCGAGCGCGAGGATCAGCGGCTTGTCCGCCATTTGCTTCACCATCTCTGGCTTCAGCACCTTGCCCGCCGACAGGCCGAGGAACACGTCGGCGCCGGCGATGATGTCGCCCAGGGTGCGCGCATCGGTCTTCTTCGCGTAGCGCGCCTTGTTCGGGTCCATCTCCTCCTTGCGTCCTGCGTACACCACGCCCTTGATGTCGGAGACCCAGATGTTTTCCTTCGCGAGGCCCAGGCTCACCAGGAGATCGAGGCAGGCCAGCGCCGCAGCGCCCGCCCCCGAGACCACAAGCTTGACCCTGGCGATGTCCTTGCCGACCACGCGCAGGCCGTTGAGGATCGCCGCGCCGACGATGATGGAGGTGCCGTGCTGGTCGTCGTGGAACACCGGTATCTTCATGCGCTCGCGCAGCATCTGCTCGACGTAAAAGCACTCCGGCGCCTTGATGTCCTCGAGGTTGATGCCGCCGAAAGTGGGCTCCAGCGCGGCAATCACCTCGACCAGCTTGACCGGGTCGAGCTCGTTCACCTCGATGTCGAAGCAGTCGATGCCGGCGAACTTCTTGAATAGCACCGCCTTGCCTTCCATCACCGGCTTGGATGCAAGCGGGCCGATCGCGCCCAGCCCCAGCACTGCCGTGCCATTGGTGATGACGCCGACGAGGTTGCCGCGCGCGGTCAGGTTGCGCGCCTCGGCCGGGTCGCGCACGATCTCCTCGCACGCCGCCGCCACGCCCGGCGTATAAGCCAGGGCGAGGTCGCGCTGATTGATCAGCCCCTTGGTCGCCGTGACCGAAATCTTGCCCGGCTTAGGCAGCCGGTGATAGTCGAGGGCGGCCTTGCGCAATTGGTCTTCCATGATTTTTCCCGGGTGTAAAACCTGCTGTCGAAGGGCCGGATTATAGTCCTGCGGTCGACGGAACGCTAAGGTTGGTCTGAACACGGAGGGGCCTGGGGAAGGGGTGGGACCCTTCCCTTCCCTCCCGGCCCCCCGGTGAATCCCCCGCGTCAGAGGAAGCTCTGACTGTGTCACGGACTGAATCAGAGCTTGCCTAACGCTGACGGGCGGCTTCGCGCAACGGCTGACTGTTGGATGACCGGGTGAATGTGCAATAACCGTTCGAGCGACAGGCTCGACCGGTGTCATAATTGCGGCATGACGCTCGCTCGCAGAATGACCGAAATCCAGCCGTTCCAGGTGATGGAAATCTGGAACCGCGCCAAGGAATTGGAGGCGCTGGGCAAGCGCATCATCCAGATGCAGATCGGCGAACCCGATTTCACCGCGCCCGATCCGGTGATCGCCGCAACCGTCGAAGCCTTGAAGCAGCACCCCATCCATTACACCTCGGCGGTCGGCATGCCGTTGCTGCGCCATGCGATTTCGCGCCACTACCGCGAGCGCTATCACCTGGAGGTGCCGGCCTCCCGCATCGTGGTCACGGCCGGAGCTTCGGGCGCGCTCTTGATCGCAGCAGGCGTGCTGGTCAATCCCGGCGACGAGATCCTGATGCCCGACCCCGCCTATCCGTGCAACCGCAATTTCGTGCGCTTTTTCGAGGGCGAGGTCAAGAGCATCCCGGTCGGGCCGCAGACGCAGTATCAGCTGACGCGCGAACTGATCGAAGCCAACTGGTCGGGGAAGACGCGCGGCGTGCTCATCGCCTCCCCGTCCAACCCGACCGGGACCATGATCGCGCCGGCCGAGATGCGTGCCATCATCGAGGCAGTGCACGCGCGCGGCGGAGTGGCGATCGTGGACGAGATCTACCAGGGGCTCACCTACGCGAGCGCATTCGAGAGCGCGCTCGCGCACTCGGACCGCATTTTCGTGGTGAACAGCTTTTCCAAGTATTTCAGCATGACCGGATGGCGCCTGGGCTGGCTGGTGGTGCCGGAGGACTGCGTGCGCGAGGTCGAGACGTTCGCGCAGAACGCTTTCATTTGCCCTTCGGCGCCGGCGCAGTACGCGGGCATCGCCGCCTTCGCCCCGGAGACGACCGCCATTCTCGAGGCGCGCCGCGCCGAGTTCAGGCGGCGGCGCGATTTTCTGGTGCCGGCGCTGCGCGAACTCGGGTTCTCGATTCCGGTGACCCCCGAGGGGGCGTTCTACATTTACGCCGGGATCGAGCGCTTCGCTCCGGACAGCGGAAAGTTCGCCCTGGACATGCTGGAGCAAGCGGGCGTGGCGATCACGCCGGGCAAAGATTTCGGCGTGAATCAGGCCGAGCGTTATGTGCGCTTTGCGTATACGCGCTCAATGGACGATTTGCAGGAAGGCGTGCGACGGCTGCGCAAATTTCTAACAGGCTGTTGAAAAACGCTTTCCGAACGCGAAGTAACGGCGGGGGTGACAAAGTCCACGAGGGAAGCGTTTTTCAGCGGCCTCCGAACTGGGGGATATAAAAGGGGGCGTGCCCCCTTTTTCAACAGCCTTCTGCGCGGCTGAGTCCGCTCGTCCCGGCCCGGGCGGCGGGCCGGCGCAAACCTGGATCCAGGGATGGGCTGATAGCGTTATGAACTCAGTCCGAGCTTCGCTACGCGCGTGGCGGCAACTGGGCTGCGCTTAAGCGTCTGTTGCATGCGCTCTTTTTCCGCAATAACCTTTTGCGCGTACTGTTGGCCGTCATCACCGAATGCACCGGCGTAGAGTTGCAGCCCGGGCATCAGACCGCCGCCGCGGCGCATGGCGTCTTTGAGGATACGCGTGCCCACCAGAATGTTGGTCATGGGATCGAACACCGAGTCCGCGCCGCCGTGTTCCTCCAGTTTATCCTGGTGGAATTTGGGAATCACCTGCATCAAGCCCTTGGCACCCATGACGCTCTCGGCGATCGGATTGAAGCGCGATTCGACCGCCATCACTGCCAGGATCAGCAGAGGATCCATCCCCAGCCGGTTGCCAGCCTCATGCGCCGCCCCGACCAACTGCTCGGTCGCGTCCAGCGCCACTTTGTACCTGCGCGAGAGATACACGGCTAGCGTGCGATACTGTGGGTTCTCTGCATCGGCGGCCGGGCCGTACAGGGAAATGCCTTCATGGCGGATGGTGCCGAATACGGCGGACGCTGGGCTAGGCTGGGCGCCGTGATCCACTACGGGACGCGCCCCCATCAGCAGGGCGATGGCGGCTATGGCCCCGAGCACGGCCAAGCCGTTGTGCAGGAGCGCCCTGATCGAAGTGTAGGTCTGCACGGCAATCTGTTTAAGGTTGTCCATGTGTACCTCCTTACCAAAAAAAACAAACTACGCGGGCTGCATCGCTTTACTACCTGACGCAGTCGTGGAAGCACCTGCTCCTATTATAAGGAGCGTCTGCATCCTTGCTGCCCAAAAGGTGGCTTGCTATACGCGGCTCACAGTCAAGTGGGCGCGCTTGGAACAAGCACACTATTTCTCAAGCAAAAACTTCTAAAATCTAGTTACTTGAAACGGCTTGTTAAAGTGCCGTTCGAACTATAAGGAACTGCGATCAAAACCTAGCTTAAACGCTGGCTGGCTTTGCGGCGGATACAGACGTGATGTAATGCAACAATTACTATTCTATTGAATATATTAACTTATGTCAAGCTCCGCCGAAACCTGTGCTGCTGCGCAAGAAAACAGCCTAAACCCAAAATTGACGTCGCCCCAGACTTCAGGCAATCTAGTCGTGGGCTTAGGCCTGCCCAAGAAACGATCCCAGCCACACTACCTGCGGTCCCGTAAAAGAAAGCGGGTTGCGCGGCCGGGAACAATTCAGCTTAGGGCGAATGTCCGCGGTACAGCCTTCGCTTGCGCTGGGGCTGACCGCGAGACATCCTTACCTACGCTAAGGCCTCGAGCCTGTTGGAAAAGGCCAAGCAGCTGCCGGATTCAGGGCGGTTTTCGCCCCTGGCGTCGCCGCAGTCGATGGGGCTACTGGAGCCATCATCGAACGTGCTGCCGGCATTGCCCGTTTCACAGCAGGTTTAGCCTTTTTTTTTGCCGCTTTCTTTTTGGCGGCTCGCTTTTTGGCCTTTTTAGCTGGCTTTTTTTTAGCCGCTTTTTTTTTCGCAGGCTTTTTCTTGGCGGCCTTTTTCTTGGCCGCTTTCTTTTTTGCAGGCTTCCTAGCTACTGCCCTTTTCTTTTTGGCTTTTTTAGCCGGTTTTTTCGCTGCTTTCTTTGCTTTTTTCTTCGTTGCCATGGTAAAGCTCCTTCATCAAAGTTAAAGAAAAACAACTACTGCAAACCCGGCTATGGTAGCCCGGATTATCCAGCCGGCCGGGGCGAACCCCAGCCGGCCGAATCCCTTGCCTGCACCCGCGCGCGCCCTAATGCCGCCTTACGCTCGAGCAGGTCACGATACAAAACGGCGGGATCGAGTTCGATCCCGCCATCCCAAACCAGAGTCATTGCTGCGGGATCAATCGCCACGCGGCGAAACTGCTCCTGGTCGCGCCAAAGCTTGAACGCGCCGATTTCCAGCAAATTGCCGAGGAACACGCTTCCTTCCAGCCCGTCGTCGAAACGCAGCCACAAACTGTAATCGCTATCTGCCCGGAACTCGGTCAACTTACGCATGTTTGCCTCCGCTGGACGCCGACGGCGTGAAGGTGGTTAATCCCAACTGAGCGCGCCTCCGGTCTGGTACTCGATCACTCGGGTTTCGAAGAAGTTGCGCTCTTTCTTCAGATCGGTCATTTCGCTCATCCAGGGGAAAGGATTGCTGGCACCCGGATAGAGTTGGTCCACGCCGATCTGCTGGCAACGGCGATTGGCGATGTAGCGCAGATATTCCTTGAACATCGGCGCATTGAGGCCGAGCACGCCGCGCGGCATGGTGTCCTCCGCGTAACGGTACTCGAGTTCGACTGCCGTTTTCATGTAGCCCTGGATCTCCTCGCGGAACGCAGGGGTCCAGAGATGGGGATTCTCCATCTTGATCTGGTTGATGAGGTCGATGCCGAAATTGCAGTGCATCGACTCGTCGCGCAGAATGTACTGGTACTGCTCGGCGGCGCCGGTCATCTTGTTCTGGCGCCCCATCGCAAGAATCTGGGTAAAGCCGACATAGAAGAACAGCCCCTCCATGATGCAGGCAAACACGATCAGGCTTTTCAGCAATTGCTGGTCGGCCTCGGGCGTGCCGGTCTTGAACGCAGGATCGGTGAGCGTGTCGATGAATGGAATCAGAAATTCGTCCTTGGCGCGAATGCTTCCGATTTCGCGGTAGGCGTTGAACACCTCGCCCTCGTCCAACCCCAGGCTCTCGACGATATACTGGTAGGCGTGGGTATGGATGGCCTCTTCGAAAGCCTGGCGCAGCAGGTACTGGCGGCACTCCGGCGCGCTGATGTGGCGGTAGGTGCCGAGCACAATGTTGTTCGCGGCGAGGGAATCCGCGGTGACGAAAAATCCGAGGTTGCGCTTGATGATGCGGCGCTCGTCCTCGGTCAGACCGTTCGGGTCCTTCCAAGTGGCGATATCGCGGCTCATGTTGATTTCCTGCGGCATCCAGTGGTTGGCGCAGGCGGAGAGATACTTCTCCCATGCCCATTTGTACTTGAACGGCACCAGCTGGTTGACGTCGGTGCGGCCGTTGATAATGCGCTTGTCCTCGACGCGGATGCGGCGCAGCTCATCGGCGCTCGCCGCCGGCGCGGCTTCCTGCTGCGCGCGCTCCTGCCGTCCGAGGGCGCTCGCCGATGATGCAGGCATGAAGCCCCGCACCGCCTGCAGACCCAGGCCGGGGATCGGGGAAACTGCCACTTCGTCTTCAACATTGAGCATGTTCATCTCTCCAGTCTTGTCACCTACCTACTGGCATGCCTCGCATTCCGGATTGTCAATCGAGCAGAACTTCGGTTCGGCCGGATCTGCGCTGTTGCCCGCGGAGGGCATCCCGCCCTCGGGCACGGCGTTCAACTGCCCGGCCTTCACCGTGGATTTCTCCGCGTGGGTTGCGCCCATCGAGCGCAGGTAATAGGTCGTTTTCAGACCGCGCTTCCAGGCGAGCTTGTAGGTATCGTCCAGCCGCTTGCCCGAGGCGCCGCCCATATAGATATTGAGCGACTGCGATTGGTCGATCCATTTTTGCCGCCGCGCGGCCGCCTCCACCAGCCACTGCGGCTCGACTTCGAACGCGGTGGCGTAGAGGTTCCGCAACTCGGCCGGCACCCGGTCGATCTTGGCCAAGTTGCCGTCGAAATACTTGAGATCGGAGATCATCACTTCGTCCCACAAGCCCAGGCGCTTGAGGTCGTTCACCAGGTATTCGTTGACCACGGTGAATTCGCCCGACAGGTTCGACTTCACGTACAGGTTCTGATAGGTGGGCTCGATCGAAGCCGATACACCGATGATGTTGGCGATGGTGGCGGTCGGCGCGATGGCCAGGCAGTTGGAATTGCGCATGCCGTGCTGCTTGATGCGCTCGCGCAAGCCGTCCCAATCCATGCTGACGCTCATGTCGATTTCGACATGGCCGCCGCGCTCTTCGCGCAGCAGCGCCAACGTGTCCTGCGGCAGGATGCCGCGGTCCCACAGCGAACCGCGGTAGGAAGAGTAGCGGCCGCGCTCCTCGGCCAGCTGCGTCGAAGCGATGTAGCCGTAATAGGCGACCGCCTCCATCGACCGGTCGGCGAACTCCACCGCCTCGTCGGAGCCATAGGGGATGCGCAGCACGTGCAGGCAGTCCTGAAAACCCATGATCCCCATGCCCACCGGGCGGTGCTTGAGGTTGGAATTGCGCGCCTTGCCGACAGCGTAATAATTGATGTCGATGACGTTGTCCAGCATGCGCATCGCCGTGGCAATTGTGCGCTGCAGCTTGGCGTGATCGAGCTTGACCGTGCCATCAATGAGCTTGAGGTGGGCGACCAGATTGACCGAACCCAGGTTGCACACCGCGATCTCGTGCTCGTTGGTATTGAGCGTGATCTCGGTGCACAGGTTGGAACTGTGCACGACGCCGACGTGGGACTGCGGCGAGCGGATATTGCACGGGTCCTTGAACGTGATCCAGGGATGCCCGGTCTCGAACAGCATCGACAGCATCTTGCGCCACAGTTGCAGCGCCGGGATCTTCCGGAACAGCTTATGTTCGCCCCTGGCCGCCTTTTCCTCATAGGCCGTATACGCTTTCTCGAATTCCCTGCCGACCTTGTCGTGCAGGTCGGGACAGTCCGAGGGCGAGAACAGCGTCCACTCGCCGTTTTCCATCACCCGTTTCATGAACAGGTCCGGGATCCAGTTGGCCGTATTCATGTCGTGGGTGCGGCGGCGGTCATCGCCCGTGTTCTTCCGCAGCTCGAGAAACTCTTCGATATCCAGGTGCCAGGTTTCCAAATAGGCGCACACCGCCCCCTTGCGCTTTCCGCCCTGGTTCACCGCGACGGCGGTGTCGTTGACCACCTTTAGGAAAGGAACCACGCCCTGCGACTTGCCGTTCGTGCCCTTGATGTGCGAGCCGAGCGCGCGCACCGGCGTCCAGTCGTTGCCCAGGCCGCCCGCGTACTTGGCCAGCAGGGCGTTGTCCTTGATCGACTCGTAGATGCCGTCCAGGTCGTCGGCTACCGTGGTCAGGTAGCAGCTCGAGAGCTGCGAGCGCAGAGTGCCGGAATTGAACAGGGTCGGCGTCGAGCTCATGAAGTCGAAGGACGAGAGCACCTGGTAGAACTCGATGGCGCGCGCCTCGCGGTCGATCTCGTTCAGGGCCAGACCCATGGCTACGCGCATGAAGAAAGCCTGCGGCAGTTCGATGCGTTGCCCGTGGTCGTGCAGGAAGTAGCGGTCATACAAGGTTTGCAGGCCGAGATAGCCGAATTTCAGGTCGCGCGAGGCGTCCAGCGACTTGCCCAGGCGCACCAGGTCGAATTTGGCCAGCCGCTCGTCCAACAGCTCCGCGGCGATGCCGCGTTTGATGAATTCCGGAAAATACTCGGCGTAGCGCTTGCCCATTTGCGCCTGCGGCACTTCCTCGCCCAGGATCTCGATGCGGATGGTGTTCAACAGCAGCCGCGCGGTGATGAAGCTGTACGCCGGGTCCTTTTCGATCAACGCGCGCGCCGACAGGATCGCCGACTTGCGGATTTCCTCGATCGGCACGCCGTCATACAGGTTCTTCAGCGTCTCATTGAAAATGATGCCCGGATCGACCGCATCGCCCAGGCCCTCGCAGCACGCCTTGAGCAGGTTCTTCAGGCCGGCCAGGTTGATCGGCCGCCTCACGCCGTTCTCGATCACGTGCAGTTCGGGGGCGGCAGCCTTGTCTTTCTGCTTGACCTGTTCCTGGGTGCGGGCCTTGGTGCGCTGCTCCCGGTACAGAACGTAGGCCCGGGCCACCTCGTGCTCGCCGGAGCGCATCAGCGCCAGCTCGACCTGGTCCTGGATATCCTCAATATGGAACGTGCCGCCGCCGGGCTGGCGCCGCGCCAGGGCGGCGACCACGCCCTCGGTGAGTCCTGCAACCAGCTCGCGGATGCGCGCCGACGCGGCACCCTGACCGCCTTCGATCGCGAGAAACGCCTTGGTCATGGCGACAGAAATCTTGCCCGGATCGAACCCCACCACCGCACCGTTGCGGCGAATGATCCTGTATTCAGGATAGGCTGACTGGCTTAATGTGGAAGCTTCGGCAACGTTGGCACCTGCCACGGAGGGCAATTTTTGTGAATCAGTGACAAGC
>Ga0209880_1000349_pt1 | contig 12071 bp, 9 predicted proteins | sample PersoiDNA2013191_FD_185803 | JGI IMG/M metagenome (GOLD analysis project Ga0209880, IMG submission 185803) | Permafrost soil microbial communities from the Arctic, to analyse light accelerated degradation of dissolved organic matter (DOM) -... | ecosystem: Environmental > Terrestrial > Soil >... | reverse complement strand
TTGCCATGATCCTCATGATGAAGCGCTATCTTGTCGACCAGTACCACTGGATCAAGGAAGAGGAGTACTACGACATGCTGAGCATCAGTCAGGTCACGCCCGGCCCGATCGCTGTCAACATGGCCACATTTGTCGGCTACACGCAGGGCGGTGTCCTGGGGTCCGTCCTTGCCACACTGGGCGTCAGCATCCCGGCCGTGGCCGTCATCATCATCATCGCCGTCTTCTTCCCCGGCTTCAAGGACAACGTCTGGGTCCAGCGCTTCTTTGCCGGCGTTATCGTAGGCGTCGTCGCACAGATAGCCACCATTGTCCTCGACCTGGGGAAGCGGCAGAAATGGACGATTGTCTCTGTTGTTGTCTGTGCAGCCGCACTGGGCATCCTGTTCTTCGTCCACCAGGTCAGCCCCATCTGGCTTATCCTGGTCGGAGGCCTGGTGGGCCTCGCCGTCGAGGCGTTCAAACTACATGAGGCAGCGCCGACCACTGGGAAGAGGATGTCATGATCAGCTTCCTTGCCTTATTCGGCGTTTTCTTCAAGATAGGGATCTTCACGTTCGGCGGCGGACAGGCCATGATCCCGCTGCTGCAGAAAGAACTGGTCGTCAATCTGCTCTGGATTCCCATGAAGGAGTTTCTGGACTTCGTCGCCATCAGCGAGATCACTCCCGGTCCTGTCGCCATCAACATGGCGACCTTTGTGGGGTACAAGCTGCGTGGTCTCACCGGCGCGCTGGTCACGTCGCTGGGTGTCATCCTGCCCTCGTTCATCATCATCCTCATCATCGCGACCGTCGCACACACGTTCCGCACAAACCGCTGGGTCTCTGCGTTTCTCGACGGACTGCAACCAGTCGTGCTGGCCCTGCTCACCTATGCGGTCTACTCCATCGCCAGGGGCGGGATCCCCGCGTGGTGGGGATACGTCGCAGCACTCGGCATTCTTTTGCTTATACTGAAGTATGGGAAGAAACTCAACCTGTTCCTCGTGCTGCTTGCAGCCGGTGGACTCGGGCTCCTGATATTCAGGTAAAGGGGGAACTAGATGAAGAAAGCTATCGACAACTATCTCAACGAACATGAGAACGAGATGATGGTGGCGCTGTCCGGCGCCATAGCTATCCCGTCAGTCCAGGACCCAACGACGGCCAGCTCGCATGCACCGTTTGGCAAAGAGGTCGGCCGTGCCCTGGAGTTTGTTCTCAAGACTGCCGAAGGACGACAGTTCACAGCCGAAAACATGGACAACTATGTCGGCCGCGTTCGCTGGGGCGGCGACGGGACACAATATGCCGTCCTGAGCCATGTAGACGTCGTACCAGAAGGAACGGGCTGGAGTGTTCCCCCGTTTGCCGGTACCGTCAAGGACGGCCGTCTCTATGGCCGCGGCTCCACAGACGACAAAGGACCCGCCATTGCCTCCATCTTTGCGCTGGCTGCCGCCCGTGCGGCGCTGCAAGCGCAGCACATCGAGCCCAGGAACGCTATCATGTTGCTGTTTGGCACCGACGAAGAGACCGGAATGGCCGACTTTGACTACTACTTCAAGAAGTACGGCATCCCCGAGGCCGGATTCAGCCCGGATGGTGAGTTCCCTATCATCAACGGCGAGAAGGGCATCCTCAACCTGCAGCTGGTCGGTCACGGCATGCATGGAGGCATCCTGCGTCACGCCGAGGGTGGCACGCGTTCCAACATCGTACCGCAGCACGCCGAGGCAGTCCTGGTCGCCGATCATGACAAGCTGCAGCGCCTGCAAGGGTTGATCGAACGCCTGCCCAAGGACGAGTTCTCGGTATCGACGACGCTCGCAAACGGCGAGCTGAAGCTCGACGTGGAAGGCGTGCCAGCGCATGCGTCTACTCCCGAGAAGGGCCTCAACGCCATCGGCAAGCTGCTGCAGGTGTTGGACGCCGTGCACTGTCTCGAAGACGACGAGTCCCTGCAGTTCCTTGCACGCGAGATCGGTACCGAGTGGACCGGACATCGTGTGGGCGTCGACTTTGCGGATGAGGTCTCGGGTGTCCTCACGCTCAACCTGGGCACTCTGCATATCGACCATGACAACAGCACCGCGGTCATCAACATCCGGTATCCTATCACGGTCACAAGCAAACAGGTCACCGACCAGTTCGTCGAGAAGTTGCTGGGGACCAAGATCGAGTTCACGGTTATGCATGACAGCCCGCCACACTACGTCGACCCCGCCACGCCACTGATCCAGACACTCCAGAAGGCGTACACAGAGTATACGGGCGCAGAAGCAAAGTGCTTTGCCATCGGTGGTGGCACATACGCGCGGCTCATTCCTGGCGCAGTGGCCTTTGGGCCATTGTTCCCCGGTCAGCCGATGACTGAGCACGCTCCGGACGAGTATATTGATGTCGACTCCCTGCTCAAGGCGACGCGCATTTACGCGTACGTCATGGCAGAGCTTCTCAAGGGATAAGGTGAGCATCGAGCGCGAAGTCAAGTATCAGGTCCTGGACCAGGCGCTGTTTCGCCGCCTGAACGCCATGGACCACATTGGAAACTTCGCGCTCGAGCATGCCGGGACCGTTGACATCCTGACTATCTACCTCGACACTCCCGAACTGAACCTGTTCTACAGTCATCATGCCCTGCGCCTGCGTATCATGCAGAGCAGGGTTTTTCTCTCTCTCAAGGGTCCGTCCGCCTCGCCGGACGGGCTGGTGCAGGAACGTCCCGAGGACGAGGCCGACGCCCCGGGATTTTCGGAGAAATCACTGCCAAGCGTAGAGGACGTCGTACGCCTGATGCCCTCGTCAGCGGAACTGTTGAAGGACAAGACCCTGTCTGCTTCCCTGCGATCGATGGATAAGCGCTCCCTCCACTACATCCTCCATGAGGGTGAGCGCGCCTACGAGATCGCGTGTGACACCGTCGTCTTCAGCTCCCCCCGCAAGCCCGGTCTCAAGGCAGACGCAACCGAACTGGAGATCGAACAGAAAGCCGGTTCGGTCGAGGGTCTTCAGGACCTGATGCGCGCGTTCGAGACGTTCTTCGCCGTCGTCCCCCGTCGCGCCTCATCCAAGTACCAGGACGGGCTCAAGGCACTCGAACTCATCTGACGGACATTCTGTCATCAATTGTGAATCCCTTGGTGCCAGGCACCAAGGGATTCACAATTGATCAGCGAAGGACGCGAACGAGCATCTGACGCAGGTCGTCGAGATCGAGGGGTTGTCCCAGAACACCGTCGATGGACGATGCCTTGTCGGCAGGACAGCCGACACCCTGTGGACAAATGGCAATGACTGGCAGACCCAGACGTCCACGGCCTTTCACCGCCGCATCCAGGTCGGAGCTGTCACCGATGACAGCCAGTACTACACTTGGAGCGAAGTGTGTCGCGTCCTGTTCGGCGTCCTCCCAGGTCAACGCCGCCTGTGCTGTACACCCTGTCGCTCCGAGCAGCATGACCAGCGGTGACGGCTTGCCGACGACCAGCACGTGCGTTCCTTTAAGGTCCATCCCCTGGGCCGGCGTCGTGACGCCCAAGCCGGACGAAGCTTGTTGCGCTACTTCTCTTGCCACCGTCAGGGCGATGTTGATGACTCCCGAGGTGGATGTGACATCAAGCGACACTCCACTCCTGGTTGCCACCACCTGTGCCGCCGATGCCAGCAGTTCTGCCTCCGTACTATCGTCACTACTGATCTCCTGGGTAACGCCATGGAGCTCCAGTCGAATCTCTGCACATTCGCTCGTCGGATCACCGGCAATGGTCAACTGGGCGCTCGTGACCGGCCTGAGCCGAAGGACACCGGATTTGATAAGCAGGATCAGTGCGTTCTGCAGGTCGTTGTCGGTCATGCGCACGGGGACGGCATGTCCAGGCAGATCCTTGGTAACTGTGACTCCCTTGAGGTAAAGCGTCCCTGCCAGGTCGAGCGCATCTGAGGCCGCCTTGACCGCGTCGCATGTCGCCCCGCCTTTGGCGCTGTCGCGCGCGAAGTTCAGCAGCTTGCGCGCCAGAGCCGAGGCCCGCGTGGCGGACTCCTCGATAGCAGCCATCGACACCGCGACGGGACTATCTTCAGGTGCATCCATCTTGGCCAGCGCCGCATTACCGAGCACCCCCTGCATCATGTTGTTGAAGTCGTGGGTTACCTGCACGGACAGCTCCGCCACACTGCGATAACGCGCCAGCGACAGCAGGCTTCCCTGCGCTTCATCGACCTTTGCTCTCAGGATGACCACACTCATGACGGCTGCCACGCAGTGCAGGCAAACCGCAGACGGCTTGCCGACGTCCGTACTGTCGCGTGCAAACTCGGCGACCACCAGTCCAATGGTCTGCCCCCGGTCGCGGAGCGCTGCCACGCCGACCGCCGAAACATCGCCCTCATCCGCCATCGCCCAGCGCACCACGCCATCCGTCAGTACGGCGGCCAGCATCGAGGCCGCTACCACCGAAACTCTGATGCGCGCGAGCGTGTCACCGGGATTATGTCCTGTCGCAACAAGGTCCAGCTGGCCTTCGCCCTCCACCCTGCGGTAGACGGAGAGGAGCACCTTGCCGGTTACGTCACCGAGAGCCGCCTGGGCCTCCAGCACGGCCTGCTCAGTCGAAACTGCGTCCACCACGCGCACCATGCTCCGAAGGCACGAACACGGGCAGCTCCCAGGAACACCAGAAGCATCCGGCTCCTGCCATGCCTGATCAGCCGGCAGCTCCACCATCGTTTTCCAGTTCCATTCCTTCATCTTGCCCCCTCTCGACTGTACTCTTATGCCCCGGTGTAGATGCAATGCACATATGGACTTGCCGCAGCACGTGCCAGCGCAGCATAGGAGAGCCGGAACTCCAGGACATCGCCGGTGGCGACGTTGCTCTCCCCGTCTGTGATGTCGACAATCAGATGATCACTGGACCCTCCCAGTACCACTGCACCGTCCATGACCGGCGTCAGTCCATCGATATCAGTGTCCATCTTGCCCAGGGCGACCACCGCCCGACGTCGCAACCCCTTCGAGCTGACGCGCAACCGTGGGCCGGGATCTGCGATATCCGACCGGACCAGTCCCTCTGGCTCCGCCTGCTTATCCTGCAACTCGATGATTTCCGCCCGCAAAATGGCAGTGTCCTGACGGAGCCACGGGATAAACCTGCCGTCAGCCGTACTCGTCCCCAGCACCAGAGCCTCGCCAATGCGGACCTGGGTGATGCCGGCGGGCATGGCACCGTGTTCGACGAGCGTCAGCGTCAGCGAACCCCCGGTCGAGACAGTCTCACACGCCAGTCCCAGCTGGTCACGCAGCGCCCGTGCAGAGTGCACCAGCAGTTCATGATTGTGCGGGGTCGCCTGGACGCGGGCGAAGCACCCCAGGTTGGTAGCCACGCCGGCCACATGAAGTCCGGGCAGCATCATCGCATACCTGGCAAAGGCAACCAGCTCGTCGGGAAGCATGCCCTCGCGCCGGTCACCGACGTCGATCATGGGAACAATGTTCACGGTACGGTGAGCGTCTCGAGCGGCGTCCGAAAGGCATACCAACATTTGCCGCTCGCTGACGAGAATGGAATCACAGGCTTCGACCGCAGCTCCTGCTTGGCCAATCATCGGGGACCGGATCAGCATGCACCGCGAAGCATCAGGGTTGTCTGCCTTGAGCCGTGCGAGGTTCTCCACGCGCGAATCTGCCACGTGCACGAGTCCACCCCGGGCGCAAGCGCGGACCACCTCGGGAGCCGAGCGCAAACTCTTGAGCACCGGGACGACCTCGATGCCGGCAGCGTCGCAGCGTTCTTTCAACTTCCTCGCATTATCTGCGAGAGCGTCCAGTGAAATTGCCAGCTCTGGAAGTGTCTTCATGGAAACCCCCTTTCTTCACCCACCACCGGCGGGAGCAGTACTCCTCCCGGCGCCACGATCTGTGCTGGTCTGAGGTGTCTGTGTCAATCGACCCTCCCGCGTCAGCCTCTCGACAACCGCGTTCTGGCTTCGGCGATACTCCCGGGCCACATACGGTGACAGCATAGAGTGCAGCAGTGCCGCGTACTTCATCCTGAAACGCACGACATCGCCTTCGCAGAAGTCGTGCTCGGCCTCTGTCACGTCAAGGACCATATGATCGCTGGAGCTGCCGGCTATCGTGACACCGTCGTCCAGAGATATGAGAGCGTCCACGTCCGTGTCGGTGTATCCCAGCGCCACGACGGCGCGCCTGCGGACACCGCGGTCCACGACATGAGGACACCGGCCTTCCGCGTCCAGGCCCACCGGCCCGTCGGGCGCGCTGGGCTTCTCCCGCACCTCGATGACCTCGGCCTCCAGCACAAACGCGTCCTGACGCAGCCAGGGAATCACACGCGAATCGGTGGTGCTGACACCCAGCAGCAACGCCTCGCCGGCTCGCAGCTCAGTCACCAACGGTGACAACAGACCATGCTCAATCAGGTCGAGTGCTACCGTTCCGCCGGTCGAGACAATCTTCAGGGGCAGCCCCGTCTCGCGACGGACACGTGCGGCTGACGCACCGAACAGCTCCTGGTTCTCGGCGGTGGGCAAGAGCCCGGTGATGCATCCCATGTTCGCCGCCAGACCCACGACCTCAACACCCACAATCCTCGATGCGGCAAGGACGAAGGAGGTCAGCTCCGACATCGGAACGCCGTCGCGACGGTCTCCCATTTCGACCACCACCAGAACATCACAGGTGGTTCCCTTGGCCAGAGCGGCCTTACCCAGCGCCTCCATGGCGCTCAACTCCGACATGAATGCACGGTCGGTGATATGGGGGACCAGATGCATCTGTGAGCGCGGAGGCTGCCTGATGAGCGTCAATTCCAGGATGCCAAACTCCTCCTGACGCAGGCTGAGAAAGTCATGGGCCCGAGAGTCGCCGATGCTGTGAATGCCGCCACGCATGAACGCCTGAACGATCTCCGCGTCGGACGTCACACCTTTGGTGACAGCCATGACACCTAGTCCGTGCTCCTGACAGAGTGAGCGGACCTTGGTGGCATTGTCGGTCAGACAATCAAGGTCGACGACGACGCGCGGAAAACTACTCACTGCATGCACACTCCTGTCGGCAGCGCTTGATTGGACTGGCAACTCTGCGACGTATTCAGTGTAGCTCTCCCTTCAGTTATGGAAAGACCAGGCCACCGGCCCGAGTCCTGCCGCCAGCTTGCCTGGGGTCGCACCATCTGAAACGAGATGGACGCCGACCGGAGCCGGCGTCCATCAATGTTGGGCTGAAATTCTAGAAGGTCAGACGGTCATGCGCTGAGCCTCTGTGACCACCGTGGTCTCGGGCCGTTCTGCGTCGATGCGTTCGACGGCAGCCTGGATGATGCGGCCAATAAGGTCCTCATAGGATAGTCCCATCAGTTCGGCCATAACAGGGATATCGCTCTTGCCCTTGCTCAGACCGGCCAGCGGGTTGATCTCCATGAACGATGGTTCGCCATTTGCGTCGAATCGCATGTCGATACGGGCGCAGTCGCGACAATGCAGTGCCTTGAAGACACCCACGGCCAGATCGCGCACCTTCTGGTATTCATCGGCAGTGAGATCGGCGGGGCACTCGGGAACGATGTACTTCTCCCAATGGTGCTTGATCTCCGGCGTGTAGAAGAAATCCTTCTCGGTCCCGCTCAGCAGCTTGAACGACATCACACCCAGAACCTCAGGCTCCCGGTTGCCGATGACTCCCACGGTAACTTCGCGGCCAGGCAGAAACTCCTCGATGAGGATACTCGACCCGGGATATGCTGCCAGCAGCGCACCCACCTGGTTGCGCAGCTCGTCGTCGCACGTGACCCGGGAGTTGTCGTTGATGCCCATGCTGGAGCCTTCGCGGGACGGCTTGACGAACAGCGGATACTTGAGCACACCAGTCTGGATGATGGTTTCTACTTGAACAGGATTGTCCACGGACCAGAAGGCCGGCGTGTTGATGCCGTGCTGCATCAGGACCTGTTTGGTCATCGTTTTGTCGAGCGCCAAGGACAAAGCCAGAGTGTCGGAGAAGGTGTACGGGATCCCCATCATGTCGAGGATGGCCGGCATCTGCGACTCACGAGCGCGGCCGTACAGTCCCTCGGCGATGTTGAAGACCAAGTCAACTGGCTGACGTTTCAGGCGCGCGATGGCGTCCAGTCCAAATCCCAGCCGCACGGGGTCGTGCCCGGCTGCGATAATGCCTTTCTCGATATTCCGAACCGTCTCCAGGGAATCAAACTCGTCCGCCCTGTCGGATGGGATTCCTTCTGCTGCTGCGACTTCAGTAAACAGGTTGTAGGTAATGCCTATGCGCATGATACGTTCTCCTGGTTGTTGGATGGGTGGTGATGAGTAAGGTTTTGCTCATGACTATCCAGACCGACCATCGCCGAGGAGCGTAGAGAACGGCTGAAACCGCCGCTCATCAACGGGGAGAATCAATACTGAAAGGCTGTTACCAGTAGAAAGGGAACGTGCGTACAGCCCCCGTCTATGCCGCTTGCGGCGGCCCAGGGGTGGTTCGTCGACAGACTCGTGGTCTTCGTACGAAAGAACCATTCTTGTATCTGTGTTCACGCAGTTGTCTCCCATGAAGCAAATTGACTTCGCACAAACTATAGTAGGGTCGATTTTCTTGTCAATAGCTTCGACCTCATTTATCACCCGCATTATGTGAGCATTTGAAAGAGGCTCTGTGTCAACGTTTCAGCTTCTTCCTGACCCCTGTGGCGCTCACAGCCTTCGCTTCAGAACCCGACCCGTTATGGTGCGAAGCAGCTTTGGCAGAAGTGGAAGGAGCTTTTGAAGCACTATTCGGGCTGGTGGCCACCACAGGAGCCTTCACATTTCGCTTGGCGCCGACAGCCTGGGTCGTCGGCCTGCCGAAGGTCCCACGCGCACCGGTGACTACGGCCAGCCGCTTTTCCACCAGACCCTTGCGGGCCTCAAGCGGCTTCAACAGCTCGTCACATGTCAGGTCGAGATTGATCGGCGTTACAGAAACGTAGTCGCTGATCAGTGCATAGCCGTCGCTGCCAGGCTTGGCATCGTGGGGACCCGAGTTGCCGGCAATCCAGTAGTACGCCCGACCGCGCGGACTGAACTGTTTCTCCACGAAGTTCTCATAGGCCCTGAACCCCTGTTTGGTGATCATGACCCCCTTGATGTCACTCAAGGGGACGTTGGGAACGTTGACGTTGAGGATGGCGGGCGCCTTGACCAGATCGGCATAGAACGCCGGTTCGGCCAGGATCTCCATGAGCACCGCCGCTGCCGTCTCGAAATGGTGGGGCTGTACGCCGTGCACCATATCCAGGCTGAGGGCAATGGATGGATGCCCCTGGCGAAGTCCCTCGAGGGCGGCACTGACGGTCCCACTGTAGAGAACGTCCACCCCGACATTCGGTCCATGATTGCACCCGCTGATCACGATATCCGGCGGATTGTCCTTCATCACGTCGAGCAGAGCTACCAGGACACAGTCGGTAGGAGTCCCGCGAAGAGCAAAACCCTTCAGACCGCACGGCATCGTCACCTCGCGGATCGGCAGGATGTCACCCAGCGTAAGAGAATGGCTGGAGCCGCTCTGGTTGCCCTCCGGGGCGACGACCGTCACGTCGTACGTTGCTGCCAGTGCCGCTCCAACGGCGTTGATGCCGTTGGCAAAGATGCCATCGTCGTTGGTGAGCAGGATCCGTATGCGTCGAACCTTCCTGGTTGCGCTCATGTCAGCTCCTTAGAACTCGTACGTCACGCCTTTCTTCAATGCAATCGTGTCCTTGATGTACCCGTTCAGTGCCTCGGGCGCCTTGGAATGCATAGGCACCAGAACGCTAGGGTCTGCCCGCATGACCAGATCCCTGATATCGAGTTCACTCGCATGCCCGGGGGTAGCGATGCGGTAGAAGTCCATCCTGAAGTCCTTGACCCACTTCATGAGAACAGTATAGTTCGGATCGTATTGCCCAAGTGGTTCGCCGCCGGACTGGATGAAAACGGTATGCGGAGTGGGGTTGATTTCCACCAGCTCGCCAAGGTCGGAAAAATCAAGCTGCAGCATATACTTGGCGGGCTCTGCGGCAATGTCAGTCGCCCGCAGCGCGGTTACCAGATACTCCTGCTCGAACAGCCGATAGTCGGGCATTAGGTACTTGCCCGAACCACGCCTAGCAAGGTACACTTTGGCGTTCTTAATGAGCTGCTCGAGCTCGCTGTCGAAACGGGCGAACTTTCGGGCCATCAGCATGTGCTGTGGCTGCAGGACCATTGTCCGTCCCGTCTTCTCTGCGACGTGCAGGAATACCTTGAGGCGCTCCGTGTCGAGGATATAGTAGTTGGTCAGCACGAGGCCAGGAGCCGTGCCAACTGCCCTCGTGGCAAGCTCCTGGATCTCACCCTCCGTCAGCTGATCGATACTGCCGAACCCCAGCCTGGTCCCCTCGGTGAGAAGAACCGTCCTGGCATGCTGCTTCTCCTGACGCATCAGCTCGACGAAGGTGCGCACCCGCTCTGGATGCTTGCCGTGCAGGCGATAGTCGCCTGTATAGATGATCGACGTGGACCCACACCGCACGATGAACCCGAGGATGCCCAGGATGTCGTGGTCACTGCGGACCGGCAGGACTTCGCAGTTCCCAATGTGCACGACCTTATCGTGCTCGAACACGGTCACAGGGCGCTGATCCATGCGGAGGTCGAACTGGCCCGTTTCGTCAAAGAACCGCAGAACCTCGAGCGTCTCGGCACTCATGTATAAGGGGACATTGACGTCCACCAGCGGCAGGAACCCGAAATGGTCGATGTGCCCGTGGCTCAGCAGGATGCCGTCCACCTTGCCTGTTTCGAGGGTGGCGCCGAATTCCTGCTGAAGGAACTGCGACTGGGTCGGCGGATATAGGCCCGCCATTGGCGGCAGATTGCCAAACCGGAGATAGTCGCGGATCTGCAGGTACGCCGCCGGTCTCAAGCGGTCGCTGAAGTGCTCCGTACCACCAAAGAAGTCCTTTCCGAAATCAAGAAACAGGTTCGTGCCGTTGTACTGCAGGAGGGTCTTGCTCCCGCCTATCTCGTTTACCGCGCCGTAGAAGGTCAATTTGACTGACATACTTCCTCCAGGCAATCCAGATACGAGCACGACCATCGTGCCCTGTGCAAAGCTATGTATTATAACTTCACGCCCGCGTCCGACAAGTCGCCGTGTTACACTTGAACGTTCTCGTGTGCTTCCACCTTGGCTGGAACGACGGAGGAGCTATTTCCGTTGCAAACGGGGAGCCGCTGACTAAACTGACTGAGATACCAGGGTCTGCTGGGGCAAGCGGGGTACTGTTCCCGAGACCGGCGGAAGTGCTTGCAGGAATGCGGCTCCTTGGCACCCGTGCAAATCCGCAAGCGGAGGAAGACATGGCGAAAGTCGTTCTGAAAAACGTGACAAAGCGCTTCGGCAAGGTCATCGCTGTCAACAACGTATCGCTGGAAGCCGAGGACAAGGAGTTCCTCGTCCTGCTGGGACCGTCTGGCTGTGGCAAGACGACGACGTTGCGCATGATCGCCGGCCTGGAGCTGGTCGACGAGGGGAAGGTCATTATCGGCGATGACGTCGTGAACGACGTCCCCCCTGCCGCCCGCGACATCGCCATGGTATTTCAGAACTATGCCCTGTATCCTCACATGACCGTGCGCGACAATATCTCGTTTGGTCTCAAGCTGCACAACATCCCGGGAAAGGAAATCAACGACCGTGTTGCCGAAGCAGCACAGATGCTGGGCCTGCAGGACTACCTCAAGCGCGTCCCCAAGGAGTTGTCCGGCGGACAGCGCCAGCGCGTCGCTCTCGCCCGTGCCATCGTGCGTAAGCCCAAGGTCTTCCTGATGGACGAGCCCCTGTCCAATTTGGACGCCAAGTTGCGCGTGCAGACCCGCGAGGAACTGATTAAGCTGCACCAGACGCTGGGCGTCACAACGATCTACGTGACCCATGACCAAGTCGAAGCCATGACCCTTGGTTCACGCGTCGCCGTTATGGAAAACGGATTCCTGCGCCAGATCGGCAAGCCGCGCCAGGTGTACGACAATCCAACCAACAAGTTCGTC
>Ga0209880_1000347_pt1 | contig 12089 bp, 8 predicted proteins | sample PersoiDNA2013191_FD_185803 | JGI IMG/M metagenome (GOLD analysis project Ga0209880, IMG submission 185803) | Permafrost soil microbial communities from the Arctic, to analyse light accelerated degradation of dissolved organic matter (DOM) -... | ecosystem: Environmental > Terrestrial > Soil >... | reverse complement strand
GAATAATGGTGACTGAGATATCCTTATTTCATGCTGATGGACCTATATGACGCATACGGCCGTCCCATACGGGAGGGGGTAGTGGTTCACCAGAATGCCGGTCGATCCGCCCAGGTGGTCGGCATACTCGAAGGCGCCCGCCGCAGGTTGCGTATGGCAGATCATGGACAGGGCTTTGTATGTACATACGGGAGTGCCGTGGCTGGCCTGTCGGATAATGCTCAGATTCGCGTGTTACAGCGCGATCTCAAGTTCCACACGCAGCTCACTGTTCGCCGGAGCGCCGCCACCGGCTCTCGTGGAGATCCACCGGAAAGGCCTGGAATAACTTCCTGGTATAAGGATGTTGGGGAGATGCAAGAACCTCCTCCACCGGACCGTGCTCGACGATTTCCCCTTCATGCAGAATCGCCAGACGATGACACACCGCCGCGACCGTAAGCAGGTCGTGGGAAATTAACAGCATGCTCATGTGTCCCTCTCGGCCGAGCCGAACCAACAGGTCGAGAACCTCGCGTTGAGTGATCGCATCGAGCGACGTGGTTGGTTCGTCTGCGATCAGCAGAGCCGGCGAGTGAAGTAGCGCCATCACGATCAGGATGCGCTGCGCCTGTCCTATGCTGATCTCCCGCGGAAAGCGTTTCAAAAACTCTTCGGCCGGCGAGAGGCCTGCGGCCGCTAGCAGCCGCACCACGCGGTCCCTCTGGCCCGGCCATGGTTCAGAGGAATGCGCGCGCCACGCCTCGCGCAGTTGCGTTCCGACGCGCAGAGCCGGATTCAGAGCGGCGGCCGGGCTCTGCGGAATCAAGCTGACCAGCCGTCCACGAATCGCGCGGAGTTGCGGTTCCCGCAACGACATCAGGTCCTGGCCCAGGAGCGTCATTCTGCCGCGAATCCGCGCGCCGGTGTGGTCCAACAGCCGAAGGATCGCGAGCGCCAGAGTGCTTTTCCCCGATCCACTTTGCCCCACCAGTCCGACAATCTCGCCTGGCAAGACCTCGACACGGGCACCCTGGAGCACGCCGGTCTTCTGCGGGTAATCCACCGAAAGGTCGGTTGAAAGAACGGGCGTCAGAGGGCTAATCCTTCCTCCCTGGTGCGGGCGCGGCCAGCGAAACGTTTTCGATATTCCAATACAGATGCGGCGGCAGCGGCGAGGGCAACGCGTCGCGCACTGACGGGGAGACGGCTACCAGGACATCGGGATGAACCAGATAAATGATGGGCTGTTCTTCGGACACGATCTCCTGGATCCGATCGAACGCGCGCTTTCTCGCCGCCTGATCCACCGACGTGTGTTGCAACTCCATGAGTTGGTCGATCTGGGCTTCCCAGGCGGTAGCCGGCTTGGATTCGCCGGGATTCCACGCATGATGCGTACCCGAACTCATCCACACATTCATTTGACTATTGGGGTCGATATCCAGGTTAGTCAGGCCGAGCAGACAAGCCTCATACTGCTGTGTCCTGGTAATCCTCTCGATCAACGACTGAAACTCCAGGGGCAGGAAATTCACGCGGATGCCAATCTTTCTCAAATCCTCCTGTACTATGGTCCCGATCTGGGCGCGCGGCTTCGAACCGGCATTCGTAATCAGCGACCATTCCACCGCATTTCCCTCCCGGTCCCGGAGACTGTTCCCTTCCAGTCGAAAGCCATCCTGCTGCAGCAGCTTGAGGGCGACCTGAGGATCGAACCGGGGCGGACTCAATCTGGCATTGAACCAGAGTTTGTTGGCGGCCGAGACCGGGCCCGCCGCGCCATGCGCATAACCGCGGTAAGCGAGGCGGATCACATCGTCCCGGTTGATAGCGGCCGACACAGCCCGCCGGAACAGGCCCGATTGGAACCAGCGTTTCTTGTAAGCGGGGAACTCCGCATCCGGGCTTTGGTTGAACCAGAGGAACTCGGCATCGAGTGACGGCCCGGCATTCCGCACGCTCGCGGGCGCCTCCTTGCTGAGGCGCTCGAATGCTTCGGGCTCCATTTTATCGACCAGGTGCAGCTCGCCGCGGCGGTAGCGGAGCAATTCGATCTCGCGATTGGCCTGAATGTCCAGACGGATCGAGTCGAGGTTTGGAAGCCGCTTCCCGCCTGCGCCGGTCTTCCAGTAATTGAGATTTCTCTTTAACAGGACGTACTGGCCGCTCTTGTGCTCCGCGAACTGGAACGGACCGAGAACGGCGCTCTCCGGTGGCGCTGGGCGGGCCGGTGAGATCGCGACTTGGTCGAACAGGAGCTCGAGACCCGCCACCGGCGTGGAAAAGAAAACCGAAACGCCATTGGCGCCGTTGGCCCGCGCGGTCACCTCTCCTCCGGCAGACCGAAAAGAATCGGCGATTCCGGATTGGAGCCCGGGGCTCATCATACGCCGTATGGTGGCCACCACGTCGGCGGGGCCGAAGGGTGCTCCGTCCGAAAAGTGGACATTGCGCCGCAGCTCAAAATCGATCTGGCGCGCGTTGTTGGCAACCTTCCACGAGGCCGCCAGCTCGGGCTCCAGCCGTTGCGTCTGGCGATTGAGGCGGATCAGCACGCCGCCCGTCAGATAGCGGATAGTTTCGGAGACTTCCTCTTCCGCGAGGAGTGGGTCTAGAGTCTTGGGGTCCGCCCGGACGCAGAACCGGAGTTCCCCGCCAGATTGGGCGTAAGCGCCCATCGCTCCCGCCAACAGAAAAGCGGTTCGAGCTATTCCCATGTATCCCTCCCGGAGACCACGAAGTGGAGGCTGGCCACAATTAGAAACAGGAGCAGAGCCGGCGTCAGCATCCATGGCGCTTCCCGTATTCTTTGGTAGTTTTGCAGGTCAGCCAGCAGATTACCTAACGACGGCACAGGCTCGGCGATTCCGAGACCGAGTAGACCCAGATTCGCTTCGGTCAAGAGAAAGACCGGAACCAGAATCCAAAACTGAGCCGAAAGCACGGGTCTCAGGTTTGGAAGCAGATGGAAACACAAGAGCCGCGCGCCGGAACAGCCGCAGGCGCGCGCATGTAGAATGGAACCCGCAAAGCGCATTTCCGCCACTGAGGCCCTCACCACTCGGGCGCCGGAGGCCCATCCGACGGCGGCGAGCAGGAGAAACGTGGCGGCCGTCGAAGCCCACGGAGTGATGTTCAGTGGCAGAAGAGCGCGCAATGTCAGCAGGACGAAAAGCCACGGCAGCGAGAGGAACAAATCGGTGAGGACGGTAGCCGTCTCGTCCAGCCAGCCTCCAAAATATCCGGCAGCCATTCCGATCGCCGCCGCGATGGCGGTGGCGGCCATCGCCGCCGCGGGTGCGCAGAGAAGCGAAATGCGGCTGCCGGCGAGAAGCCGGGACAGCCTATCGCGTCCCAGGTCGTCAGTTCCCAGAGGAAAGGCATGGGATGGCGGCGCGTTGGAGTGGTCGCGAAACTGCCTGGCGTAATCATAAGGCGCCACGAATCCCGCAGCCAGCGAAAGGCCCGCGACCAAAACCAGGAAACCAACCGCCAATTTACGAAGCAGTTTCATGCGGTGCGCCGTTGGAGATGCATGATAATGAGGTCGGCGGCCACATTCGAAGACACCGCGATTACCGTCAAGAGCAGGGTGACGCTGACCAGGACCGGGAGATCGCGCCCCAGCGCCGCCCGCCACGCCATTTGGCCGAGTCCGGGGGAATCAGCCAGCGCTTCGATGGGAATCGACGCGCCGAATGCCAGCGTCACCGAAACGCCCACGAGCGCGACTAGCGGCGGCAGAGCGGCCGGAATCACGTGGAAGAGAAACACGCGGGTCCGCGCCAGCCCTCGTGCGCGTGCCATCAACACATAGGGCGCCGCCAACGCCGCCCGCACTTGCTCGTAGGCGTGCGGGAAGGCGCGCGGGAAGACCACCGCCGCAATGGCAGTTCCCGGAGAGAGTTGGAGAAGCAGGCAGACTGTCGCCAGGAGTGCCGAGGGAATGCTCAGCAGCGAACCGCTGAATGCCATGGCAACCGCCAAAACCACCGCCCTCCGGCTCACAGCGGCGGCCGTCGCCAACACGAGCGCGGCGCACCAACCGAGGATGAGGCCTTCGAGCACGGTCCGGATCGTGGTCGGCGCCCGCTCGCGGATCAATGGGCCTACCGGCTGGCCGAACACTGCGGAACGGCCAAGATCCCCGTGGAACAAGCCCTTCAGAAAGCCGAGATAGAAGGTAAGCGGATTACGATCGCGCTCGTTCGCGCGCGCGATCGATGCCAGAGTGGGCGCTGAGAACCGTGCATCCAGCGACCGCTCGTCCACACCAAAGCCGGGCGCCAACCGGACCAGAGTCGCTCCTGCTAATCCCGAAATCAGAAGGATAGCGATTCCGCGGCCGATGAGCCAGACTGGGGAGCGTCGCGATGGCATCCGTTCCTCTACTATTACGCAAATTACGAAGTAATGCACTTCGTTAGAATGTGGATACCCACAAACAGGGGTATTAACATACCCTTGTTTGCAGTAAATCTATTGTGGTTCTCGCAAATTCGGATCTGGCTGATACAGTGGGAGTTGCACATTTTCCGTCACCTCCCGCCGACGGCCGTGTTATCGGCATTGCTCGCGTCCATGATGTCTGTCTTCCGCACTCGAGCGGCGTTGCAGCTTGAGATCCTGGCTCTCCGCCACCAACTTGGCGTGATGCAACGCTCGGTCAAAAAGCCAAGACTGAACCGGTTCGACCGGTTCCTGTGGGCTTGGCTTTGGTGGGGCCTCGGCCGAATGGCGCTCGGCTCTTTGCATCGTCAAACCGGGAACCATCATAGCTTGGCACCGCAAGGGATTTCGACTGTTTTGGACTTGGAAGGTTCGCCGCGGCCAACGCGGCCGCCCGCCGGTGTCGAAGGAAATGCGTAAGCTGATTCGGAAGATGAGCCGCGAGAACCCGCTTTGGGGCGCTCCTCGCATCCACGGGGAACTCCTCAAACTCGGCATTGACATCGGCGAGACCTCTGTCGAGCACCGACTTGTGGGAATTTCCGAACCAGCCAAGTCCTAATTTCCCTCGCCCGCGGGATGGGCGCAAACGTGGGGCGCCATGAGGTGCAACCAGAGTACGAGACGCTGGAGATGAACCCGCCGGAGCGCCGCATGGGGTCGATCCGCCGCGGGCGGCGGTGTCGGCCTGTTCGAAGTCCAGAAAAACCAGACTTATGCTTACCTTCGCTCCCGAATCCGTGAGCTCCAGGAGACCCTTTCCGCCGACATCATCGCGCTTGATATCAGTAGCCGCAACGCCCGCGTCGCAGCGCTCCAAAAGCGCTGCGACCGGCTGCGCGCCGGCCTGGAACGTCTTGCGCCGGATGGCGGCGAGGATGTCCCCGGCGCCTGTGGCGGACCTGTGACCACGGCTCGACGATTCTCCGGGTCAGGACGGCGGTTCTCCGGCACCGATAAAACGGGCTTTTCACTCGACCCTGGCGTCGGTTGACCTCGACCCGGGAGACCCACCGTGAGCCCGCAAACACCAAAGAAAGGCATTCCGCGGTGAGCCTGGTTCCCGCCCGGCGGGGCCGGTCGCGGCTGGTGCCAACTGCTAGGGGAAGGGACGACTCGCCGGGATGATGCCCCTGCTCCCGCAGTATTTTCCCCGTAGTACTCCAGATCCATAACCAAAAAGAACAATGTATTTACCCCTGCCAAAATCCTTAATTAAAGCGAGGTTCCCTCTATGATCCGTTCGCACGTGCGTTGCGCGGTGTTTGCGCTCCTCCTGTTGGCTGCACCGTGCTTCGGCGCTTCGCCGAAACTGTCCCCGGATCTCGCCGGACTTGATCCTGCGTCCTTCGTCGATGTCATCGTACAATTCGCCGCTCTGCCGGATCAGGCTCAGGCCGCACGAATCCATGCGCTTGGCGGCAATCCCAAACTTGATCTGAGCCTGATCAACGCGGCGGTCTACAGCCTTCCGGCGGCCGCGCTGAACGCGCTGGCTAATTCACCCAACGTCGTGTATGTCTCGCCGGACCGACAGGTCGCAGCGACCCTCGATAATGCCAATCCCGCCGTGGGCGCGCAGCTTGCCGTTCAAAATGGCTGGGATGGCACGGGGGTAGGTGTCGCGATCATCGACAGCGGAGTTTTGGGGGAACTCGATCTGCTGGATAAGAGCACCAACGCTTCCAATGTCTCCCGCATCGTTTACAGCCAGAGTTTTGTTCCAAAGGTGACCAGCACGGCCGACCAGTACGGTCACGGCACGCATGTGGCGGGCATCGTGGCGGGGAATGGAACCTCGTCCACCGGAAACAGCGATTTCAAGACCTTCCTGGGAATGGCTCCGAATGCGAAACTGATCAACCTGCGGGTGCTCGACAGCAACGGGGCTGGCACCGACAGCAACGTGATCAATGCGATCAACGCGGCCATTCAACTCAAGAATAAATACAACATCCGCGTCATGAACCTGTCGCTGGGCCGGCCGGTGTTCGAGAGCTACACGCTCGACCCGCTGTGCCAGGCCGTGGAACGTGCGTGGCAAGCCGGGATCGTGGTGGTTGTGGCCGCCGGAAACCAGGGAAGGAACTCGCTAACCAGCGGGTATTCGACCATCACGGCGCCGGGAAATGACCCGCTGGTGATCACGGTGGGAGCCATGAAGACGATGGGGACTGCGTCCCGAGCGGACGACCTCATCGCGAGCTACAGTTCCAAGGGTCCGGCGCTGTTGGATCACGTGGTGAAGCCCGACCTGGTCGCACCCGGGAACCGTGTCATCTCGCTGCTGGCCTCGAAGAGCATGATCGCTTCGAAGTCGGGACCCAACAAAGTGCTCTACCCCTACTACCAGAACACGCTGAACAAGGCCTATTCGGCGGACTATTACCGCCTGAGCGGCACCAGCATGGCCGCGCCCATGGTGAGCGGCGCCGTGGCCCTGATGCTGACCAAGGACTGGAGCTTGACGCCCGAGACCATCAAAGCGCGATTGATGAAGACGGCCACAAAGATTCTCCCGCTCTACAGCACGGCTGTCGATCCGGTCACGAACACAAGTTATACCAGCCAGTACGACATATTCACGATCGGCGCCGGCTACCTCGATATTTGGGGAGCTCTCAATAGCACGGACTCAGTACCAGCAGGCAGCACGGCGGCATCGCCAACCGCGGTTTTCAATCCGGCCACGAATACGGTAACAGTCATCAACACGAATACGGCGGTATGGGGCACGGCGGCCGTATGGGGGACAGCCGCGGTGTGGGGCACAGCGGCAGTTTGGGGCACCAGCGTTTTTGTGGACGGTCAAGCGGCCGTATGGGGGTCGAGTGCGGTTTGGGGCAGTGCCGCGGTTTGGGGCACCGGCGGCGCTCAGGCCAATGCTGCGGTTTGGGGTACGGTAGCCATCTGGGGCACCAGCACCAATCCAACCGGCGAAACCCTAAGCCTTCTCATCAATGGTGAGAACTAAGGATAAATATGAATCGAAAGACCGTTTGCGTTATAGCCCGCCGTCAAGCGGGGCAGCGCGTGCCGGTGAAGCTGAAACTCTCTATCACGCTGGGTCTCCTTTGCGCTTCTAGCCTCATGGGAGCGAAGTTGAGTAATGACCTGCAGAGGTTGCCTCCGGGCAGTTCGGTGGATGTGATTGTCCAGTTCACGGCTCCGCCGTCGGCCAACGATTTTGCCGCGATCGCGGCTGCGGGCGGCAACCTCAAGAAACGATTTCCGAATATTCGCGGCGGCTTGTTCACCGTCCCAGCCGCGGCGCTTCATGGGATCGCGGCCAATCCGCGGATCTTTTATATCTCACCGGACCGGAAACTCAGCGGCAGCCTGGAATTTGCCGAACCGACTGTGGGAGCGAACATCGCGCTGCAATATGGCTGGAACGGGGCCGGCGTGGGCGTGGCCATCATCGATAGCGGCATCGCGGTCAACCACCCGGATTTGAGACCCCGGGTGGTGTATTCGGAAAATTTCGTTGACAGCGAAACCACCACGAATGACGTCTATGGCCACGGGACTCACGTGGCGGGCATTGTGGGTGGAAATGGTTCGGCTTCGACGGAGGGCAATTACATCCACACTTTCCGGGGGATTGCTCCCAGTTCCACCCTGATCAACTTACGGGCGCTCGACAGCAATGGCCAAGGCACGGATTCCTCGGTGATCAGCGCGATCGATCGCGCGATTGCACTCCAAGAAACGTACGGAATCCGGGTGGTGAATGTTTCGTTGGGCCGCACTATTCAGGAGAGCTATACGCTCGATCCGCTCTGCCAGGAAGTCGCCAAGGCCTGGGCTGGAGGGCTGGTGGTGGTGGTGGCCGCCGGGAATGACGGCCGCAACAACTCCATGGGAACCAACGGATACGGCACCATCACTTCGCCGGGAAACAGCCCCTATGCCATTACCGTGGGCGCGATGAAGGATATGAGCAGCACCTCGCGGGGCGACGACCTGATTGCAAGTTATAGCTCCAAAGGACCAACACTTCTTGACCAAGTCGTGAAGCCCGACCTGGTGGCCCCCGGGAACCACATTGCCTCGGCGCTGTCATCCGGCTCGACGCTCTCGCAGCTTTACCCCGGCAACGCCGTGCCTGTCACGTATTACAAATCGAACGGCGGCGGCAACGTTTCCGCCAGCTACATGTGGCTGAGCGGGACCAGCATGGCGGCGCCCATGGTCAGCGGGGCTGCCGCGCTGCTGCTGCAGCAGCAGCCTTCGCTCACACCCGACCAGGTGAAGGCGCGGCTGATGAAGACCGCTACCAAGAATTTCCCGTCCACCAGCGTCGCCACCGACCCGGTAACCGGGATCACGTACACAAGTACATATGACCTCTTTACGATAGGAGCCGGTTACCTGGACGTGTGGGCGGCGTTGAACAATACCGACATTGGGACCGGCACCGCATTGTCGCCGACGGCAGTTCATGACTCCACCACGGGAGGTACTTCCCTTTTGTTTGCCCAGGATTCGGTCTGGGAGAACGCAGTGGTCTGGGGCACGGCGGTGGTTTGGGGCACAAACGTCATCGTGAACGGAGATGCTGTTGTTTGGGGCACGGCGGTGGTTTGGGGCTCGAGTACGTCGAGCGGATTCGCGGTGGTCTGGGGCACGGCAGTGGTCTGGGGCACGGACCAGCCATTTCCGGAAACAGTTCGCATTCAAGGGGACCGGTAACGCCGGCGAAGTGAGGACTGAACGGGGGCGAGGGCCCTCGCCAGCCGATTGTTAAGGGGGCCAAAATTGTCACGACAGGCTAAGATCTATATCGCTTGCGTCATTGCGATAGGCGCGGCGGCCCTGGGGAACGGTCTTTTCCACTGGCAACCGCACGATCTGGCACGCTTCTTCTGCTATTTCTCGCTTGCGGTGCCGGCATCTTGCCTCAAGGTGAGGTTGCCCGGCATTACAGGGACGATGTCCGTGCTGTTCGTTCTCCTGCTGGCGGGTATTGTAGACCTCGGCTTGCCGGAGACCCTTCTCATCGGTGTTGTTTGCGTCATCGTGCAGAGTTTCTGGCATCCGAGGGTGCGGCCCCGCGCCGTCCAGCTTTGGTTCAGCGTGGCCAACATCTCGTCGGCTGTATGGATCTCTCACTTCGTCTACCATTCGCTAGCCGGAGTGGCGCCCTTTCTGGAATCTCCCTTCCGTTTGTTGATCGCTGCTGGCGTGTTCTTCGCGGCCAACACATTTCCCGTGGCAGCCGTGGTGGCGCTGACGGAAGGAAAATCGCTCCGCCAGGTATGGAGCAACTGTTACCTTTGGTCCTTCGCATACTACCTGGTGGGCGCTGGCATTGTCGGCGTGTTCACCTTTGCCCATCGCATGTTCGATTGGCAAGTCTCCCTTCTGATCCTGCCCGTAGTTTACGCAATTTACCGGTCTTACGGCCTCTATCTCGGTCAGTTGGAGGCTGAGCGCAAGCAGAGGGAAGAGGAGCACAAGCACGTCGAAGAGGTGACACTGCTTCACAGCCGCGCAATGGATGCGCTGGCCTCGGCTATGGCAGCCAACGCGAAGTTGGATGCCGCCGTTCAGGCATCGCCGCTCGCCATTCTGATCTTGGATCGCCACGGCATGGTAACAAGTTGGAACTCGATGGCGGAACACATTCTCGGGTGGAGCGCGGTCGAGGCGATTGGCCGTCCTCTGGCTCTGGCTCACGGGATGGGGGAAGCAACCATCCGCGATATCATCGCCAAGACGATGCGGGGAGACGAGGTCGCCGGCATCGAGGTGAAACAGTGGCGCCGGGATGGATCGCCATTTGAGGCCGCGATCTGGACCGCGCCTCTGCGCGAAACGACGAACGAGATCTCGGCGATTCTGATTACGGTGGCGGACGTCAGCGACCGGGCGCGGCTCGAGGAACAGCTCCGGCTTTCGCAAAAGATGGAGGCCGTCGGCCGCCTCGCGGGCGGCATCGCGCACGACTTCAATAACCTGCTGACGGTCATTAACGGCTACAGCTCCCTGCTTGTGGATACGCTCAAGGGCAACCCGTATGCCATCAAGCAAGCGGACGAGATTCTTAGTGCGGGAATGCGGGCGGCCGAACTGGTCTCACAGCTTCTGACATTCAGCCGACGCCAGTTGATCAAGCCCAAGCCGATCGAGATCAACCAATTGATCCACAATGTGGAGCGGATGCTTCGCCGCGTCATCGGCGAGCATATCGAGTTCCGGACCGAGTTCCAGGCGGAGGCCGGCTGGATTCATGCCGATCCCAATCAAATGGAAGCAGTGCTCCTGAATCTGGCCACGAATGCCCAGGATGCGATGTCTCATGGAGGTGTTCTGTCGATCGAGACGGCTGTTGTGGAAGTCGTCGAGGGGCAGCAGAAGCACCGGTTAGAACTTCCCCCCGGCTCGTACGTTCGCCTGGTCGTCCGCGATACCGGCGACGGAATGGATGCGGAAACGCAGCAGCACATCTTTGAGCCGTTCTTTACGACGAAGCAGACGGGAAGAGGAACGGGACTGGGCCTTTCGAGCGTCTATGGAACGGTGGAACAGAGCGGTGGCCGCATCTTTGTTTCCAGCCGGGTGGGCGAGGGCACGACGTTCTCTATCTACCTGCCGCGCATCGAGAATATCCCCTCCTACGGGACGCCACGAACTGTCTCGGAGGATTCGAACCACGGGAGCGAGATCATCTTGCTGGTGGAGGACGAAGGTTCGCTTCGGCACATGCTGCGGGAAGCGCTACAAAAGGCGGGTTACAAGGTCTGGGAGGCCGCCAACGGCGCTGAGGCACTGGGACAATGGGGCGCCAGCATCCGCGAGATCGACTTGGTCGTAAGCGACATCGTAATGCCGGTGATGAATGGCCTCACGCTGGCGGAGGAACTCCGCAGCCGGCGTCCCGAGATCAAAGTGGTCTTCATGTCCGGCCACTCGATGGAGTTGATCACCAACCAGAGCTTGCCTGATCCCGCTCCGGACCTCCTGCAGAAGCCGTTTCTGCCGCAAGTGTTGGTCCGGAAGGTTCGCGAGATCCTGGATCAGGTGCCGAATCCCGCTCGCGCCTCAACTAATCCGATGAAAGTTCCCCCGGCTCTACCGGGGAGGCAGTAGAAGTTTGACAGTTCCGGGAATCTGGCTGTTCGTGCAGCATCGCTCTCCCGTGAGCGATCATCGACAGCGGTGCGACGATTGTAGACGGTCCACGCGCGCGAAAGATTTGGTGCCATCCGCTCGCTGCACCTACACAGATAACGAGATTCGCCGCCTTCGCCGGCACCAGAAGTGGTCACTGCAACAGATCGCCCGTCACTTGAACTTGAACCGGCGCACGGCCCGTAAGCATCGACGGCGAGGCCTCCTGGGAGCAGCAGGCGACCAGGAGGAATATTGAGCCCAAAGCTGATCCTCGACCAGAGGGGTGCCCACATGGCCGAGGTCCCCGGCGGGCGCCAGCGGATTACTGTGCCGGGACTACAAGGGCAAGAAAGCCGATCGGCTGGTATCGACTCCGGCGTGGTCTCGCTGGTCGCCGAGCTGCGCGCCCGCGAGCGGCAGGCGGCCGAGGATTGGCCAGTGGAAGACCCGCGTGGAGGAGCCCAAGCCGTCGACGCCTCGCTGGCGGCGTTTCTGTGTTGGTGGAACCAACGGTTCGGCGGGTGAACGCGAAATTCGGC
>Ga0209880_1000343_pt1 | contig 12102 bp, 9 predicted proteins | sample PersoiDNA2013191_FD_185803 | JGI IMG/M metagenome (GOLD analysis project Ga0209880, IMG submission 185803) | Permafrost soil microbial communities from the Arctic, to analyse light accelerated degradation of dissolved organic matter (DOM) -... | ecosystem: Environmental > Terrestrial > Soil >... | reverse complement strand
CACGGTTCCGTATACCCCATCGCCCGGGCAGCGCCGCGTCCTGATGAGCCTGATCGACGCCAGCGCCGCGAGCGTGGTCATGTCGCATTCCGCGGCGGCGCTTCTCGCTCGCGTCTACGGCGTCAACCCGGCAGGCCTCGACGTAGTGCCCCACGGAGTCCCTCAGCTGCCGCTGGTGGAGCCTGACACCGTCAAGCCGAGGCTTGGCATGAAGGTAGCTCCGATGATCCTGAGCTTCGGACTGCTTGGGCCCGGCAAAGGGTACGAGTCCGTCATCGAAGCCATGCCGTCGGTCATCGAAGCCGATCCTGGCGCCTACTACGTGATCCTTGGCGCCACGCATCCCGAGTTGCTGCGTCGCGAAGGCGAGGCCTACCGCAACAAGCTCAAGGACCTCGCCCACGCTCTGGGCGTCTCCGAGCGGGTCCTTTTCATCGATCGTTTCGTGAGTCGGGCGGAGCTGGGGACGTGGCTCACCGCGGCCGACGTCTTCGTTACTCCATACCCGAATCCGGACCAGGTCGTGTCGGGCACGCTGGCTTACGCGATGAGCGCCGGCAAGGCGATCGTCTCGACCCGCTACAGCTACGCCATGGAGATGCTCGAAGCCGGCCGAGGAATGCTCGCGGCGTCCAACTCCCCGCGAGCCCTGGCCGAGTCGCTGACGGAGGTGGTCCTCGACCGTGACCTGCGCAAGCGCCTTGGGCGACGCGCATATGATTTCAGCAGGACCATGGTCTGGACGGAAGTCGGGGCCAGGTACGCACGGATCTTCGACCGTGTCGCAGCCCCCATAGCCCGTGTGCCTGTGGGCGCTGCCTGGGATGGCTCGCCCGTCAGCGCAGCAAGAGTGGGTGCCGGCCGTGCTTGAGCGCGACGCCGGCGCCACCAGCCATCCGAGCCCCGGGAAGTGGCCGCTCTACCCAGTCTCCAGAGTTCATCTGGATGCTCTGACCACGGACCTGGGAATCTGGCAGCATGCCCGAGGAGGGGAGCCGGACCGCCAGTTCGGCTACTGCACCGACGACGTTGCGCGCGCGATCATCGTTGACGTTCTGCACTCCCGCGAACTGGGATGGGCCGCGGTGGATGCCAGCGCGCGGCGCTCGCTCCGGTTCCTGCAGGAGGCCTACGACCACATCTCCGGCCGCTTCCTCAACTTCCGCGATGCAGAGGGCGTCTGGCTCGATGTCGCGGCGTCGGAGGACTGCCACGCCCGAGCCCTCGTGGGGCTGGCTGCGGTGATGGCCGAAGTGCCCGGCACGGATCTAGCCGACCAGGCCCGACAGCTCTTTCTTCGCGCTCTGCCGGCGAGCCTCTCGTTCGGCGCCCTGCGCCCGGTGTCGGCGACGCTGCTTGCCTGCGACGCTGTCATGAAGGCCGGGCTGTCCGCCGAGGCGGGGCCCGCCTTCGATCTGCTGGCGGCTCGCCTGGTCGAGATTGTCGGCGAGCCCACGACTGAGTGGCCGTGGTCCGAGCCCATCCTCACGTACGAGAACCCCCTCGTTCCGCGTGCCCTCATCGCCGCCGGGCTGCGGCTGGGCCAGCCGGCGCTCATCGCTAGAGGCTGTTCTGTGCTCGACTGGCTCATCGACGTCCAGACCAGCGAGTCGGGCAAGTTCTCACCGATCGGCAACAAAGCCTGGTGGCCCAGGACGGCCGGGCGCAGCCAGTTCGATCAGCAGCCCATCGAGGCTGGCTCGATGATTGACGCGGCCGCGGACGCCTATCGAGCCACCGGCCGCGAGCACTACCTGAACGCCGCCGAGACCGCCTACGGCTGGTTCCTTGGCGATAACGATGTGGGAGTGCCGCTGGCTATTCCGGCCAGTGGAGGCTGCCAGGATGGTCTCACCCAGTGGGGGCCCAACGAGAACCAGGGAGGCGAGTCGACTCTCATGTGGCTGACCGCGCTCGAACAGATACGGGACCTGCGCCGGTTGACGCAAAGCGGTCCCGGGCAGATCGGGGTCGCCCAGCCGTCTTTCGACGGCGCCGCCAAAGGTGAGTGAGTTGCACGGCAGGCATCTTTTCGTCAGGCACGCCCTAAACCCGATCATTACCGCCGACGATCTTCCCTATCCGGCCAACACGGTCTTCAACCCGGGCGCCGCTCGGGTCGGTGACGAGACGGTCCTTCTGATGCGAGTCGAGGACCTGCGCGGCATCTCCAGCCTACAGGTGGCCCGGAGCGCCGACGGGGTATCGAATTGGCACATGGACGAGGAGCCTCTCCTGGCGCCCGTTGAGGCCCATCCCGAGGAGGTTTGGGGCTGCGAGGATCCGCGCCTGGTCTACCTGCCCGAGCGAGACGAATGGGCCATTACGTACACGGCCTATAGCAGCCGAGGTCCACTGGTGTCGTTGGCAATGACCAAGGATTTCAGGGAGGTCCGGAGGCTGGGGCCGGTCATGCCCCCGGATGACAAGGATGCGGCGCTCTTCCCGCACCGTTTCGACGGCCGCTGGATCATGATTCATCGCCCGTCGCCACTCCAGGGTTCGGCCAACATCTGGATCTCGTACTCGCCAGACCTGCGGCACTGGGGCGACCACATTGTTCTGCTCGAGGCGCACGAAGGGGCGTGGTGGGACGCCGGCAAGATCGGGCTCGGGCCGCCGCCGCTGGCCACCTCCGAGGGCTGGCTGATGATGTATCACGGCGCCCACTCGACGGCGTCGGGACCGATCTACCGCGTTGGCCTTGCCCTGCTGGACCTCGAGCACCCCGAGATCGTGTTGCGTCGATCAGCTGAGTGGGTGATGGGCCCGACGACGACGTACGAATCCGTCGGTGACGTGGACAAGGTCATCTTTCCGAACGGTTGGGTGCTCGACGAGGCGGACGATCGGCTCGCGCTCTACTACGGCGCGGGCGATTCTGTCGTTGGCCTGGCGGTGGCCCGCTTGAGCCAGCTGCTGGAGTACATCATGGAGGCCCCGCTCTACCACCATCGCCGGTCAGATGACTGCGAGTAAGCGAACCCGGGTCGGATCAGAGAGAATCGCGTCCAGACGTTGCACGTGACGTCGCGTCCGAGGCGGGCGTAGTGGAGGGCGAGCGGTGACCGAACCGGTGGAACAGGCGGCGGGGCTGCCGACGGCGGCCTTGGAGGCGACCGGGCTGGGACTGCCGGTTGCGGCAGAGGCCGTGGAGGCGGCGCTGAGACTCGGCGAGGAGCGCGCGCGTGCCCGGCGCGACGAGCTGGTTCCGATAATCCGCCGCGCCAACGAGCTGTACTACGTGGCGGACGCCCCAGAACTGAGCGACGCCGAGTACGACGTCTTCATGCGCGAGCTCGTCGCAATCGAGGCGGCCTTCCCGGCGCTCGCGACGCCCGACTCGCCGACTCAGCGCGTGGGGGCCGCCCCCGCCGGGGCCTTCGGCAAGGTTGTCCACAGGCGGCCGATGCTGTCGCTCGGTAACGTCTTCGACGAGGAGGAGTTGCGGGCGTTCGACGCCCGGGTGCGACGTGGTCTGGGGTTGGCTCCGGCGCCGGCACCCGAGTCGGACCTCCGCTACGTGGCCGAACTCAAGATCGATGGCCTTGCGATCTCGCTGCGCTACGAGCGGGGCCGCTTCGTCCAGGGCGCGACACGCGGCGACGGCTCCACGGGCGAGGACGTCACCGCGAACCTTCGGACGATCTCCGTTCTGCCGGATCGGCTGCCCGAGCCGGCCGCGGTCGAGGTGCGAGGCGAAGTCTTCATGCCCAAGGCCGAGTTCGCCCGCATCAATACTGAGCGCGAAGAGGCCGGCCTGCCCAGATACGCCAATCCGCGCAACAGCGGGGCGGGCTCGCTGCGACAGCTGGATTCGCGCGTGACAGCCGGACGACGGCTGTCGTCGTGGTCGTACCAACTCATTGAGGAAGGCCCGGATGGGCGGCCTACCGTCGGCAGCCAGTCGGAGGCGCTGGCTCGGCTCGCCGCCCTTGGTTTCCCGGTAAACCCCGATCGGGCCGAGGGGCTCGATATCGACGGCGTGATCGGCTTCCTTCGCGAGTGGCATGACAAACGCCACGATCTGCCATACGAGAACGACGGCGTGGTCGTGAAGGTCGATCGCTTCGACCAGCAGGAGGGGCTGGGCATGGTGGCGCGGGCGCCACGCTGGGCCGTCGCCTTCAAGTTCCCGCCGGAGCAGGTCGAGACCGTACTCGAAGACATCGTTCCCTATGTCGGCCGGACGGGCACGCTGACGCCTGTGGCGCATATGCGGCCGGCGAAAGTCGCGGGTTCCACGGTTGCGCGCGCGACGCTCCACAATCTGGACGAGGTCCGGCGCAAGGACCTACGGATAGGGGACTGGGTCGTCCTGCAGAAGGCGGGCGACGTCATTCCAGAGGTCGTGCGGTCTCTCCCAGAGCGGCGGACGGGCGCGGAGCGCGAGTTTGAGATGCCGGCGGCATGCCCGGTTTGCGGCACGGCCATTGTCCGCGACGAGGGCGCGGTCCGCCACTATTGCCCGAACTCGCGTTGCCCGGCGAGGCTCGCCCAGGAGTTCGCCCACTTCGGCGGCCGCGGCGGAATGGACATCGAGGGCGCGGGTTGGGCGGTCCTGGAGCAGCTCCTGGCCCGAGGCTTGGTCAAGACGCGAGGCGACTTCTACCGCCTGACGGTCGAGGATCTCGAGGGCCTCGAACGGTTTGGCCGCAAGAGCGCCGAAAACCTGAAGGCTTCGATTGAAAGATCGCGTCGGCGGCCACTGGCGCGGGTGCTCAACTCGCTCGCCATTCCCCAGGTTGGCGAGGCCACGGCGATCGATCTGGCGGGTTGGATCGCTTCCCGTTGGCCATCCGAAGCGCTCGATGCGAGGGAGTGGACGGCGCTCGTGACCCGATCACTTCCCGGCGTCACCGCCGAGGAACTCATGGAAGTGTCGGGCATCGGACCGGTGGTGGCGGCGGCGATTGCCGGCTACTTTGCCGCGCCCGAGACCGCGGCCGTCTTGGCGGATCTCGTCGATGCCGGAGTCGTTGCGGAGCCGCCCGCCAGACGAGTGGCTTCGAGGGGTGGCCCGGCCGCCGCCGGCCCGCTCGCCGGCAAGACCGTCGTCGTGACGGGCAGTCTCTCCGGCTACAACCGGGCCGCTGCGGAGGAAGCCGTGCGGGCTGCCGGCGGCAAGTCCGCGGGCTCGGTCTCGAAGAACACCTCGTACTTGGTCGCGGGCGAGAACGGCGGCTCGAAGCTGGCCAAAGCGGCGGAGCTGGGAGTGCCCGTCCTGGACGAGGATGGTTTCCGGCGATTGCTGGCGGGCGAGGCTCCTGCGGGCGAGGCTCCTGCGGGCGAGGCTCCTGCGGGCGAGGCTCCTGCGGGCGAGGCTCATGGGGGCGAGGCTCCTGCGGGCGGATCGTCAGCTATCGACGCGACAACTGATGAGACTCCAGTCGGCTAGGTCTTGTCGCGCCAGAAACGCTGTCCCTACACGTGGGCTTCTGCCTGGGCGACAGAATGGGTGGGCTGACCACCCGTGCGGGTGGTACATGTCCCGAACGGTGAGCTTAGTGTGCCGCCCTGTGCGCCGAAAACGTTCGACTTGCGCATGCCTCATAAGGTCATCGCATCTGGCCTGCCCCGGTTTCGGGCTAGGAAGCAAAGGGAGTTGACCTCGTTCGACGGTTGCCGATCGCTGTGCCGGCCGGTCCCTGATCGATGGGTCGAGTAAGCGCCCGAAGCGCGGGTCGTATAGGCCGCTGAACTCGCTCAACGACCACTGTTGAGGCCGATCTTGTCGAGGACGGAGCATCCGATGGCTGTTGCAAAAGAGCCGGTACGCCGGGAAAGCACCCAGGCTTCCCTGAGTCTCCGCACAGGCGTAGCCATGGGGCTGATGGGGATACTGCTGGTGGGTGCCATTCTGGCCGAGGAGGGGGTCTTCTCCTGGCCCGGCGGAGGTCCCAAAGCCTCAATCGGTGCACTGCCATCCAATGGCGATGGGCCGTCGTTGGTGGCGTTGGGCGGCTCGATTATCACCCTCCAACAGCCGCAGGAAGGCGTCGCCGGAGTCACCTCGAGCCCCGCCGGCGAAACGCCGGCCAACGTGGCTTCATCGAGTGCGCCCTACCATGGCGACGGCCTCCCTCCTGCCCCGGTATCGAATCCGACTCAATTGAGCACCTTCCAGTCACCGCAAAGCCCGACCGCGACGCCGAGCGAGACCCCGCCGGTCAATTGGATCCCGACACCGACTGACACCTCGACACCGCAGCTAACGCCGGCCCCGTTCTATACGCCACCACCGGCCCCGTTCTATACGCCAACACCGGCCCCGTTCTATACGCCAACACCGGCCCCGTTCTATACGCCAACACCGGCCCCGATACCGGCCCCGACCGACACCCCGATACCGGCCCCGACGCCCTGATGAGCCCGGGCGGCTCACGATGCAAACACCATTTGCGTCTACCGGGATCCGGGGTCGCAGCTAACGGCTCCGAGCCCCGGTGAGTTACACCGCCGCGCCGGTGTCGGACACGGCCATCGCCCTGAGAACGAAGCTCTTGCGTCCGTCCAGCCTCACCCGAAGGCGAAGCCCAGGATGCTCCAGATTAGGGCCGGTTCCCAGGGAATGTCCGGTCCGCGCAGCATCCGGGGCGCCTGGAATGTGGGGCTCCAGCCCAGCCGTTGTAGCCCATCAATGCCCGCCAAGTTCGTCGCTGGCACGGCGGCGCGGACTGACTTGATCCTGTCGCGGCCGGCATATCGCAGCTGCTGGAGTAGACAAGCGGCATGGTCGATCTTCGGTGCCACCACTGCGCCGCTGCCGGGCAGGATCGAGCCGACGAAACCGAGCAGGTCGCCGTCCGCCTCGAGCACCCAGACGTGTCCGTCGAGCGAGCCAAGTAGCCCCCGCCGATCCTCGCCGGTCGCTCGGAAGTCCAGCTCGCACACACGGGCGACGTCGCCGCGCTGCATCGGCCGCAGCGTAGTTCCGGGCGGAGGGGTCGGCACGGTCGCGACCGGCTCCGCCTCCAGGATCTGGTAGAGCTCGTCAACGTGGAAGCCCATGCTCTCGTACAGCGGCTTGCCGTGCTCCGACGCGATGAGGGCCTGGGTCTCGCAGCCGGCGGCGTCGAGGCGCGCGCAGACGGCTTCGGTCATCGCCCGGCCGTAACCCTGGCTTCGCATCGTCCGGTCCACGAAAATCGAGCCAATCCAGCCGACGCGGCCGTTGATGGTGGCCATCCCCGTTCCCACCAGGGATCCGTTTCGTAGGCCAACGAGCGGTTGAGTGGCCGGATTGGCCAGGACCCACTCGAAGAACTCGCGCCGATCGTCCCGGGCGCCGGCCATGTACATCGCCCCGACCGGCCCGAGGTCGGCGGCGGTCATGTCGCGGATCTCAAACTCGATCATGGATTTCGCCCTCGATGCGTCGGCGGAAGTAGGAACTGTAGGGCGAGGCGTTCCGATCGGCATTGAGACCGCCGACCCGAGCCCTCTTCAGGGGCGCTATCAGGCCCTGATCGCTGAGGTGGGGTGCTGTCCGGTATTATCCCGCAATGGCCAACCTGACCCGTGCCGATGTAGAGCACGTCGCCCATCTCGCGCGCCTCGGTCTCAGCGAGGACGAGTTGTCGCGCCTTGAAGGGCAGCTGAACCACATCCTCGATCAGTACGTCGTGCTGACGGCCCTCGACACCGAGCACATTCCACCGACGGCCCAGACGATCGAATTGCAGAACATCTTGCGCGAAGACGTGGTCCAGCCCTCGCTGGCCGTGGAAGACGCCCTGGCCAATGCCCCCGAGCGAAGTGGCGGCCACTTTGTGGTGCCCGCCATTCTGGGCGGCGAGGGCGGCGCGTAACCGTGGCCGATCTCACTCGCCTCCACGCCCACGAGATGGCCCCGCTCTTGCGCAGCGGCCAGGTTTCGTCGCGCGCCCTGACCGAGGCTCACCTGGCCGTCGCCGAGCGGCAGAACCACGCTCTGAACGCGTGGCTCGTGATATATCGCACCGACGCCCTGGCCCAGGCCGACGCCGCCGACGCCCGCATCGCCCAAGCGCGCCGCGAAGGCCCGGCCGCCCTCCGAGCGCTCCACCCCCTTTGCGGCGTCCCGATTGGGCTCAAGGACCTGGTCTCCGTCAAGGGCGGCCAGGCGACTGCCGGTTCCAAGATTCTGAAGGGCTACATCGCCCCGTTCGATTCGACAGTCACCGCCCGCCTCCGAGCCGCCGGCGCCGTCATTCTGGGTAAGACCAACATGGACGAGTTCGCTATGGGGTCGTCCACAGAGCACTCCGCCTATGGGCCCACGGCCAACCCCTGGGACCTGAATCGAGTTCCCGGCGGTAGCTCCGGTGGCTCTGCGGCAGCCGTCGCCGCCTACCACGCCCCGCTCTCAATCGGCACGGACACGGGCGGCAGCATCCGCCAGCCTGCCTCGTTGTGCGGGATCGTCGGCATGAAGCCGACATACGGTCGGGTCAGCCGCTTCGGGATCGTGGCCTTCGCCTCCAGCCTGGACCAGATCGGCCCCTTGGCTCGGGACGCTCGCGATGCCGCGATCCTGCTCCACGCCGTCTCGGGCCGAGACGAGCGCGACGCCACTTCCGCGCCCGTGGCCGTGCCGGACGAACTGCTCAGCCTGCCTGCGAGCGACGATGAGGCGGCGAGCTATCTGAAGGGCAAGCGCCTGGCGCTCCCCAAGGAGTACTTCGTGGAGGGCATGGAGCCCGGTGTGGCCGCTCGCGTCCGTGAGGCGGTTGCGGTGATGGAGCAGGCGGGCGCGATCGTCGAGGAAGTCTCGCTGCCGCATACGCACTACGGCCTGGCCACCTACTACATCATCGCCCCGGCCGAATGCAGCTCCAACCTGGCTCGCTTCGACGGCGTTAGATACGGCCACGCCGACCGAAGCTCGGGCGAGTTCATCGCCGACTACCTCCGCACCAGAGGCGCCGGTTTCGGGCCGGAGGTCAAGCGCCGGATCATGCTTGGCACGTACGCCCTTTCGGCCGGCTACTACGATGCGTACTACCTCAAGGCGCAGAAGGTCCGGACCCTCATCAAGTCGGACTTCGACGCGGTTTGGGCGGCCGGCTTCGACGCGATCTGCGCGCCGACCAGCCCCACCGTGGCCTTCCCTCTGGGCGCCAAGCTCGAGGACCCAGTGGCGATGTATCTCTCGGACGCCTGCACCCTACCGGTCAACATGGCGGGTCTGCCGGGGCTATCGATCCCGGCCGGTCTGTCAGATGGTCTCCCGGTCGGCCTTCAGATAATTGGGGCGCCGTGGAGCGAACTTTCGATGCTTCGCCTGGCCCGCGCCTACGAAGGGATCACGGCTAGAGCAACCTGGCGGGACCTCGATCCCGCCGAGCTGTCGCTGACCGACGATCCCACGACGCCCAGCCCCTTGCAGCGGAAGGAGCGCCTCGAGAGCGCATCCGCCGGGGGCTCGGGTGGACAAGCATGAGGACCTGCCGATGACTACGCCGACCCGTCCCAACAATCGACTCGAGACCGATCCGTCGATCCTGAACTCCGAAGCCGAGCCGACCCGCCCGCCTCTTTCGACGCGCGTCCTGGCGCGCCGGGTCGATGAGGTTCCTCGCTCGGGCATCCGCCGCTTCTTCGACATCCTCGCGACCATGACCGACGTCATAAGCCTGGGCGTGGGAGAGCCGGACTTCGATACCCCGCCCCAGGTCATCGAGGCCGGCCGCCACAGCCTGGCCTCCGGCCGTACCCACTATGCGAGCAACTACGGCACGATCGAACTGCGGCGCGCTCTCGCTCACCACCTCGAGCGGCTGTACGGCGTCCGCTACGATCCGACCGAGGAGATCCTGATCACGATCGGCGCCTCCGAGGCGCTGGACGTGGCGGTGCGGGCCACGCTGGACCCGGGCGACGAGGTCATTACCCACGAGCCATCCTATGTCTCCTACCGCCCGGCGATCATCTTCGCGGGCGGCGTGCCGGTCGGCGTGAAGACGTCCCTGGATGAAGACTTTGCCCTCGACCCGGCGAAGGTCGAGGCTGCGATCACGCCGAAGACGAAGGCGCTGCTGCTCAACTACCCGTGCAATCCCACCGGCGCCGTGCTTCCTCCCGGTGTCCAGGACGAGATCGCCCGCATCGCCGTCCGCCACGACCTGCTCGTATACAGCGACGAGATCTACGACCGGATGGTTTACGGCGGCTACGAGATGCGGACGATGGGCTCTCTGCCCGGCATGCGCCGTCGGACCGTTCTGATGGGCGGTTTCTCCAAGGCCTATGCCATGACCGGTTGGCGCATCGGGTACATCTGTGCCCCCTCGGAGATCCTTGAAGGGATCCTCAAGGTCCACCAGTACGTGATCATGTCCGCCCCCACGGTCGCCCAGGATGCCGCGCTAGAAGCGCTCAAGACCGGCGAGCCGGACATTGCCCGAATGATGGGTCAGTACGACCGGCGTCGACGTCTGCTCGTGGACGGGTTCAACGCCATCGGCCTGCGCTGCTTCGAGCCGCGGGGCGCCTTCTACGCCTTCCCGCAGATCACCTCCACAGGACTCTCGAGCGAGGCCTTCTCCGAAGCCCTGCTCAAGGAGGAGTCCGTGGCCGTCGTGCCAGGCACCGCGTTCGGCGAGGCGGGCGAAGGCCACGTCCGCTGCTGCTACGCCACCAGCGAGGCCGAGCTGCGAGAAGCGCTCGTCCGCATCGAGCGTTTCGTGAAGCGCCGGCAGACCGAGGCGTGACCGTGTCGCAGGCGTTACTGGCCCTCGCCATATTCGCGCTCATCGTGTTGATCGTGGCCTTCTCGATTGTCACAACGGCGGCAACGTCCCGGTCCAATTTCCGGCTGGCGCGCCTGGAACGACGCGTGGGTGCGATCGCGGCGCATGTGGGTCTTTCGCCGGAGTCGGTTCCGGCGGGCATGGACGAGGTCCTCGCGCTTCTCGAGGCTGGAGAGAAGATCCCGGCGATCAAGCGCTACCGCGAAGTGACCGGAGCCGGCCTGCGCGAAGCGAAGGACGCGGTCGACGAGATCGATCGTCACAGGGCTGGCGCATGACCATCGCACAGCCGGTCGCCACGCGATACGAGGCCGTCATCGGCATCGAGATCCATTGCCAGCTCAAGACCGCGAGCAAGATGTTCTGCGGCTGCTCCACAGAGATCGATGGGGCAGCACCGAACAGCCACTGCTGCCCGGTCTGTCTGGGCCTGCCGGGCGTCCTGCCGACAATCAACAAGGCGGCAGTCGAATGGGTCATCGCCACCGGCTTCGCCATCGAGGCCACCGTCGCGTCGACGACGCGCTGGGATCGCAAGAACTACTTCTATCCGGATCTGCCCAAGGGTTACCAGATCAGCCAGTACCAGCTGCCTCTAGCCGCCCACGGGAAGCTCACCTTCGACACCAGCACCGGGCCGTTCACGGTTCGCATCAATCGGGCCCACCTCGAGGAGGACACCGGCCGACTCATCCACGAGGACCAGGGCGGCCGAAAGGTCAGCCTCGCCCGCAGGAGCCTCATCGACTTCAATCGCTCGGGCATGCCGCTCATGGAGATCGTTACCGAGCCGGATATCCGCACCGCCGAACAGGCCCGCCGCTATGCCGAGGAGCTGCGCCTGCTGATGCGCACGATCGGCGCGTCCCACGCGGAGATGGAGAATGGCCAGATGCGGGTTGAGGCCAACGTCTCGATCCGGCCGCGTGGTCGGGAGGCGTTCGGGACGCGGGTAGAAGTGAAGAACATGAACTCGATGCGGGCGGTGGAGCGAGCAATAGCCTTCGAAATCGAGCGGCAGGCTGTGGCAATCGACGCCGGCGAGACGATCCACCTGGAGACTCGCGGTTGGGACGAGGCGCGTCAGTCGACGTACCACATGCGGCCCAAGGAAGAAGAGAACGACTACCGCTACTTCCCGGAGCCGGACCTGCCGCCGCTGCTGACCTCAGCCGAATGGCTGGCCGAGATCAAGGCGCGCTTGCCGGAGTTGCCCGCCGCGGTGAGGACTCGCTACCGGGCCTCGTTCGGGCTGTCCGCATATGACGCCACGGTGCTGGTCAATGAGCCCGCCGCGAAGGCGCTCTTCGAACGGACCCTCGCGGCCGGGGCGGACGTGCCGGCGAAGCTCGTCGCCAACTGGGTCACG
>Ga0209880_1000342_pt1 | contig 12110 bp, 13 predicted proteins | sample PersoiDNA2013191_FD_185803 | JGI IMG/M metagenome (GOLD analysis project Ga0209880, IMG submission 185803) | Permafrost soil microbial communities from the Arctic, to analyse light accelerated degradation of dissolved organic matter (DOM) -... | ecosystem: Environmental > Terrestrial > Soil >... | reverse complement strand
ATTAATAACGACAGCAGTCCATGATCGTCCGCCCTCGTCCGCAGTCATCCGTGGGCTTGGCTGTCATCTTGGCTGTCAGCGCGCGCAGCAAGCCCAGCGTAAACAATCTGGTCCAGAGGTCACCTGGCACGGTGATCGACGACCCGCTCAAGTCACTCGTGACCGTGACTGGATATTTGCACCCCACACGTTCGCCGTACTGATCTCGGCCACACGGTCAGAGGCACTCACGACGCCAATAACCGTGAGTGGCCATGAAGCTACGGTGAGGGAATCACATACACGAGTTTCACACCTACGAGGATCAGGAGAATTGCGACGCCGACGAGCGCCCAGTGCCACCAAGTATGTGGCCTAGGCAGGCGGTGCCAGGGCATTTCGGGTCTGAGGTTGCCAACCCCACGATTCCACAGAAGTGTCGCGGGAAATGCCACTAGTCCGAGCAACACGGCACCGTAAAGGCCAAACCCGACTGCTCCGAGCAATACGGTGTCAAAACAGTCGACCGGGCCGACACAGATCAGCGCCGTGTGTGATGCGGCTCTGGCCAGCAGATCGCCGAGAAATAGAGCCTCAGCCGAGACGAGGAGGCGAATCGCCAACACGTCGACCCCCTGGCGGGCCAAGCCGAGGAGTACTCCGCACACAAGGACCTGCAACAGAACCCACAGCGGTGGTATCTGGGTAGGACCGGACACGACGACCGGAACTAGGAGGACAGCCCATGAAACGGCCACACCACCAACCAGCCACAACCGTCGATGTCCAACTTCCAAAGCTCGAAGCGACCTAATCAGCATAGTCTTCATGACCGTTATGTCTGCCGATGCCAGTGCCTGTCTTAAAGCCAAGCGGAAGCGCATGGGCTAGATCAGTCGATGTCGGACCATACGTGAACTTCTTCATGTGCCAGCAACCCGATCCCCAGTCCGGCGTCGGGTAAATGATGGATGGAAACTTGCCTAAACAGGGCTGAGTACCTAACCCGCCCGGCGACAACAGGTTCGAGTCCTCAGAGGTGGGCCGCGGGTTCCGTAACGCGAACCGGGAGGCCATCAGCGTCGTAGGCCCGACGATCATTCTCACCCGATGATTCTCAAACAACGATGCCAGGTCAGCGCCAGCGCAATCACACTGATCGCTATGTCAGCCGGACTCAAACGAAAGACTAAGGCGTAATGGCGCTGAACGTTCGGACATTGATTGCTTCCGAAGCTGCTGGAATTGTCTGGTTCGTGACCGTAAGCGTCATCGGGCTGATCGCCCGTCGCGATAGGCCATTTGGTAATGCGGACAAGGTTCGCCGAGCCTGGAGACTGTTACTTGCTGCCGAGATCGTGGGCGGGATCGCCGGCATGGTCAGTCTCATCTACGCGTGGCGTTCCTACCCCAACGCGCCGGCCTTCCTGCAGGCCGGGCAGCTGGTGTTTGCCATCGTGTTTCAGACCGCGCTCTTCTCTTGGGCCAGCACATTCCCCGTCTTTCGGCTCATCGTCCGACGTGTGAGCAGGCGGAAACCCAAACCACCCGCACCTGTCGGTCGATGACGACACTCGAGTCCGATCAGCCGGTATTCCACCTTGATTTCGTGTCATCAAGGTGGCCGCAGAGCATTTGGAGCGCCGGCCGGGTGCAAATTCAATCCGATCGCTCGCCTGATAAAACGATTGAATGGATTGGCAAGCGCTTGAGACAAGACTTCCGGTATCGCAGGGACCTGTCGGAGCCGTTTGACCAGAGCGATGCGAACGCGGGCATCACCAGGTTGCGGCCATTGCCGTGGAAGCCGATCCGGCCCGCTGCTGTGTTCGACGGGATGATGCACGCACACGATGCAGGCACAGTCATCACCGGCGAACTTCGGCTTCCGTGGTGGCCGCTGCTTTGGTGCTGCTTGTGTGTACTCGGAGGGGTGTTCATAAGCATCCCCGGGATCAACCCAGCCAGCTTCATCTTCCCGTTCTTCGGAGCCATTGTCTATTTGGGTGGCCGCTTCGTTAGCCTCCCATCGGCAAGCGGAAGCTTCTTGGCTTGGTGGCCGTCGGACTCCGGCACCGCCTCAATCCCGACGATGCAGCCAACGCACGGAATGTCACCTCGTGGCCAATGGATCGCGGTGATCACAACCCTCAGTCTCATTACGATCGCAACAGGCGCGCTTCTTCTCTACACAGTCGCCTCGATGATCAGTGAGCCGAAGTTCCAAAACACATCTTCGTACGTCATCGCGGCGATCTCCGCAGTTTGGTTTCTGATGACGGTGGCCGCGATCGTCGGCATCTGGCGACGCTGGCCAGTGGCGCGACTCTTGGGGATCGTCGGCGGCGCCCTGATGGCGATCACTTGCATAGGGGCGGTGCTGGGTATCCCGCTAATCATCGCGACGATCACAGCCACCGGACTGCGTCCTACAGCCGTTTCGCAACTGGGTTCGGAACTGGGTGCGCAGTAGGTCGCTCGAGGGGGTCGCCGGAGGGGTCGCAGACGATTCGGAAAAGCGGCTGAGACGAGTTCAGAACAAGCTGTCCCGTTAACCATGGTCCGTCGACTCGCATCACGCTGCCCGAGCGTACTCGTGGAGGAGACCACCGAGGCGATCGATGCGGATGACTTGGCCGTTGTCAGATTCGCTCCGCACCTGCGCGCGCCGAATTGGAGTCCGCTGGCCGAGGCCTTGGTGTGGGCGAGCCGTGTGATAGTGGTCGATGAACTCCTCCAGCACACCCTCGAGCTGGCGGGGTCCGAAGATCAGCAGATGGTCGAGCACCTCCCTGCGCACAGTACCTACCCACCGCTCGGCGTAGGCGTTCGCTCTCGGAGCTCGGAATAGCAGTCGCACCACCTTCACTCCGTCGGCCTTGAACACGTCGTCGAAGGCATCACAGAACTTGGCGTCACGATCGTGCAGCAGGTGCGTCGCCGAGAGGACGCCGTCCTGAAGGTGCCAGGCCAGATTCCGAGCCTGCTGCGCCACCCATTGACCCGTCGGGTGCGCGGAGACGCCACCGAGATGAACGCGGCGGCTGCCGACCTCGATGAAGAAGAGCACGTAAAGGCGGCCGAGCCAGGCCGTCTCCACGGTGAAGAAGTCGGTCGCGAGCAGGTGCGCGGCGTGCTGGCGAACGAACTCCTCCCACGTTCGCGTTGACCGCCTGGGCGCTGGTGGCACCCGATGCAACCGCATCACCTTGCGGACAGTCACGTGTGAACACGGGCGTCCCAGCTTCAGTAGCTCGCCCTGGATCCGGCGGTACCCCCACCTTGGGTTCTCGCGAGCCAACCTGAGGATCAGGTCGATGACCTCTGGGTCCATCGCCGGCCGAACTCGGCGTGGGCGCTTGCCGAAGGCGGCCCACTTGCGGCGCACGAGCTCGCGATGCCAGCGCAGGATCGTCCCTGGACTGGGAAGTAGGGCCGACCAGCGCCGCTTGGGCAGCCGTTCGATGATCGTCGCCAGGACCATCCGATCGCCGGGATGCCACCGCGGTCGGCGCACCTGCCGCTGCAGCACCCGCAGCTGATGCCGCAGGGCCAGAACTTCAGCTTGGAGCTCCGCCTGCTCCCGATCGCGAACGCTCAACAGGTCGACCAGAAGCCGGGCGATTGAGTACAGCAAGCTTGCAAGCATGGTTCGGGATGATCCCAGGCCGACGCGTTCCGCCGCTCAGCTTCCGAATCGAGTTGACTAGCCAGCGCTAACGGGACACGACCTCATCTCGAGCAGGTGCTCGACGAGTACGTCGACCACTACAACAATGCACGTCCGCACCGCGGACTTCGGCTCCACCCTCCAAATGGCCAGTTCCGCGCGGTCAGCACCGGCGCGATCAGATGTCGCGCGAGGCTGGGCGGATTACTTCGTGAGTACTCACGCACGCCGAGCTTGGCTGCTGCATGAGTACTTGCATCCCACAGCTAGTTGAACGCAATCTGACAGCCCCTAAATCCCAAGGTTCAGGGGTCGGTTCAGCCGCAAGTCCAACCGCCGCTCACGCTGACCTGCTGCTTCGGATCGTCGTCCCAACCCAGCGTGGCGTTCGCGGTTCCAGCGAATGGTGCACCTGCTGACGTGACGGTCATCGTGCCGCTGCCCGAAAGTATGTGATCCGCGGGCCCGTTGGTGGCCAGCGGCGAGATGTACGCCCGCACGCCATAGCTCCCCGGGCCGCTGTACGACTTGTCCGCCAGGTCGGTGATCAGCCCCAGCAGGTACCAGGCGCCCGATTTCGACCGGAAGTACATGTCGAGGAGGAATGACGAGCCCGACGTGTCGCTGATCACCTTGCACTGCCACGGATGGCCGAAGTTGACCGTCTCAGCCATGGCACCCTGCAGGGTCAGCAACTCGGAGGCGGTCGGCAGGTCGTAGGGGCCCGGTAGCTTCGGCACCACGCTGGAGTCGGGCGTCGGGGCGGCGGGCGCGGGGACCGCGAAGCTGGCCGCGTAGCGGCCGCCGCCGCCGTTGATCTGCAGGCGGTACGTCGCCGCGGCACCGGGTCGCGCCCAGGCGTAGTCGAGGTGCAGCCCAGATCCGAGCGCCGACGTCGACCCCTCCAAAGGGACGACTGTGTTGCCCTGGTCGTCCAGCACGTTGACCGCAGACGCCACCGAGTCGGGTGACGCTCCAGTGACAAGGAGCTGCAGGTGGATGACGCTGGGCGTCAGCTGGAACGTCTCCACCGCCACCTTCCAGGAGCCGACCGTGGACGGCCTGGGCTCCAGCGCGATGGATGTGGCTGGCTGGACCTTGAGCGCAAACGCAAAGTTCCACGGACCCTGGCTGAGGTTGCCCTGAGCGGGGGGCATCTGCTGCAAGAACGGGATGCTCACCGTCAGATGCGCGACCCCGTCCGATCCCGGATGAGGGCCCTGATCGAGGACGAAGACGTTGTCGCCGAGGCTGCCCGGGCCGCCTCCGCCTCCGGCGTTGATGAGTCCGCGGTCGTCGTAGATCTCGACGAGACCGGGTTGGGCCTGGGGAAGAGTGCGAAAGATGAGCACGATGCGCGCGGGGTCGGCGTAAGCCCCGATGAGCCGCACTGTGCGGCCGTTCTTGGTGGACGCAAAGTTGTAATCGCTCATCAATCCGACAGCGATGCTGAGCCCCGCCACGGCAAGGTCCGCCGTGGGCACCTGCTGCGCCGGGATCATCGGCGGTCCCGGCGACGAGAGCGGAACCCTGGGCGCTTGCACAGTGCTGGGCGTAGAGGGCAGCCACGCTCCGGCGCGGATGTAGACGAGGGTCGCCACGATCGTGACGGCCAGCAGCGCAGATACGAGCGCGACCAGGCGCGGATGACCTGACGCCTGCGGACGATCCAATCGAGAGCGGACGCCGCGCGTGAGCGCCGGTGGATATTCGACCTCGCCGAACGCATCGCGCAGCCTGTTCCGAATCTCGGTTTCAGTCATCGCCCAAAACCTCCGGGCTCAAACGCAGACGCTCGAGCGCCCGGTACGTGCGGGATTTGGCCGCCTTTGGATTCGTCTTCAGGACGACCGCCATCTCTTCGAAGCTGAGGTCGAGGTAGTAGCGCAGCACGAGGACCAGGCGCTGGGCCCCGGACAGGCGCGAAAGCGCCCGGCGTAGGTCTGTTCGCAGCACGCCGTCCTCCGGCCTCTGGTCGGGCGCCGACCGCACCGCTTCGTCCGACCGGATCACCGACCACCACGGGCTGCGACGAACCTGGCGGCACTGGTTGGCGACGATCGTGAGCAGCCACGGCTTCATCTCGGAGCCCCGGAACCGTCCGAAGCTGCGCCACGCCTTGTACATCGCCTCCTGGACCGCATCCTCCGCCTCATCTCGCGACTGCAACATCCCGATGGCGAGCCGGTAGGCGGCCGGAAGGACAGGCTCGACCATCGCGACGAAGGCGTCCGCGTCGCGGCCGGTGACCTCCTCGCCCGTCGAAGCGGCAATCACTCCATAAGTACTATCCGCCAGCCGGCCGAAAAGTCCCTCGAATGTGCTGGCGCTGAAGGCTTCGACCCGTGCTACGTCATGAGCTGGTTGAGCGCGGCACAACTTTAAGAGTGGTCGAGCGCGCCTCAGGCGTCAGGCAGCTTATCCAGGTTGCGTCCGGCATAAGGGCCCGGAACGGATGCGCCGAGTGCCACAGCGCTCTGCTGGATGAGATTCCCGGCGCCCTACCGCGCCAATCGCCGTATCGCTAGAAAGACCAGAGTTGTTGCAACCAGGCCGAGCAACGTCGCGACAGCCATGAGCCTTGGCCATTGGACAACACAGGCGACCAGGGAGCAGTACCCCGTCCCCGTGCACGGCTTGCATCCTGGTGGAAGCGATTGGAGTTCGAGGTTCCACGTCGCAAACCCAACTCCCGCGCCAGATGCCAGAGCTATTAGGCCCGCCAAGGCGGCTCTCACACGTCGAATGTAAAGGTGGTGGTTGTAGGAGGGCAAAAGTTGATCTGGTCCGGGCGGAGGGACTTTTGCCGCCCCACAACACCCAGAACGAGCAGTGATGTTGCTTTCACCATTCTCGTCCTGGGCGTCGTGTGTGTGGTTTAGCGGAGATGCTGGATCAGACTAACGACGGTATCGGTGCTTAGTGGCTGACTGCAGTTGATTAGCATGAGCACGCCATCTGGCGTCTTCCACTCGATCGCGACGATTGCGCCGTTACTTGGCGAGCGAAACACCAGGTACTCGGTGCCCCCAAGTGTCTCAACTGCGGCCTTTGCTAAACCCGGGGCCGGCTGATCTGGCCGCTTGATTGTGACGTCAAGCGGACCTGACCCATTGGGGTCCATCTGCTCGACGATTTCGATACGGTCGCCACTCACGCTGTAGTAGAGCGCCACCGCTCCAGTGTTGTGGGAAACCGACTTCCCATTGATCGCTGTGACTGGCGGTTGGAAGACAACGCTCTGCGTGCGGCCGTCTGGCATATTGACTGGGGTCGTCGCAGCTGAATACCCGTCCAGCGTTTGCACATAAAATCCGAGCTTCGCCTCTGCTGCGGAGACGGTAGTCTCGTACGGGCTTGAAGCTGTCATATCAATCTGCGTCCCTGGGCCACTCAAAGGAACCTGGTCCCAGTGGATCCGAATGAGACCGGTTTGCGCCGCTAGCGCGACTCCGCCGGCTGATAACGCCAGCGTTGCTGCTGCGACACTGACCAGGACCTTCGCCCGTCGCGCCGACCGAGAGTCCTTGGTAATCGCATGCACCATCCGCGCACGCACCTGGCCCGTGACGTTGCTTGATCCTACCGCCCGATTGGCATCTTCCTTCAGTGCCGAGCGCAAGACTGAATCCAATTGACTGTCGCTGATCATTCAGAACCTCCAATAAAGCTGAGGGCCGGCGCATCGGCGCCGGTCGCATTTCTTATTAATTCCTGACGTAAGTGATTGCGGCCGCGGTGGAGACGCGTCTTGACTGTGCCTATGGGCCAGCCGAGGATCTCGGCGATCGATCGCTCGTCGAGGTCCTCCAGATACCGAAGAGACAGAGCTGCCCGTTCATTGACCGGTAGGCGATCGAGCGCCGAGATCACGGCCCGCGTCTCTTCATTCGTCTCGGCGACCTGCACCGGATCTGAAGGTTCCGTGGCCCGGGAGAGAAGACCCAAGACTCGCTGCAAGCGAGACCGGCGGCGAGTAAGAGAGATCGCACGATTAACAACGATCCGAAGCAACCACGGTTGAAAAGGCCTGTCCGGGTCTTGCGATTTGATCTGCTGGAACACCGCGAGAAACGCGTCGGCGACAACGTCCTCTGCCGCCTGACTGTCGCGGGTGATCTGGTATGCAACCCTGAGCGCCCGCGGCTGGTGTGCGGCAACCAGCGCATCCATGCCCTCGGGGTCCCCTCGCTTCAGCGTCTCGATCGCGTCACGGTCGTCCATCTCTGTACTAAACACGCCCGAGGGAGCAGATTGGTTTCAACCCGGACTAGCCCATGGCAGGTTCCTCACTGCGGGACGGTTCCGCCACCCTCGTAGGACCGACGAGCGCAAAGGCACCTGCTTCCTGTGCAACCGGGAGCTGGTTGGGCGCTCGGCATTCGAGTCCACTGCCTCACGGTCCTGCCCAGTGCGTCTGCTGGGTTGGGACGCTGCCTACTCAACAATTCCAGTCGCGTGATCTCACATTGCCTCGCAACAGACGCCGTTACACCGCCTCGGTTTCATTGCTCCGCAGGAAATTGTGATCCGGCTGTGTTCCGCTGACTCCAGCCGACCACTGAAATCGCCGTTTTCGAATACGAAAATGGTCGGGGACGAGGGATTTGAACCCTCGTCCTCACGGTCCCGAACCGTTGTAGCGCTCGGTTCGGGAAGTGTCGCCAGAGGCCGTTTGAGTTCACCGCGTCCGCGGCTTCAGTCCGCCACGTGTCGCTACGTGTCGGTGGATGCCGCCCGGGTTGCTACACGCGTTGCTACACGACTTGGGCGAAGTCTTTGCGGCCAGAACGATGGGCTCACAAGGCGGCGCTGAGATCCGGAATCGAACTCGACGGAGTTTCTGAACCCCACGGGCGGAGAGGGAGAGATTTATCTTCACCCAACGTCTCGCACTACCTGCTGATTCCTTAGCTGCCCTCCGCGTCAGCCTTCAAGAGCTCGTGACCCCTGTTCACCACGGCGACTGCCGCGTCGAGGGTTTGTGGGCCAACCTCTAGGTTAGGGTTGCGACTGGTGATAGCTCGCACGGGATTGGCAACCCTCGCGGTGATACTGCTCATGGCTTGCGGCGGATCGTCCTCTGGCCCAGCGGCTGCAAATTCGCCGGCACCATCCCCGACGCCTAGTGTTGTGATCAGAGCGGTCCCGCCTGAATTCCCAACCTATCCGAGCGCTACGTACAGAAGCGGTTCGGTCGCGACCTCGGACTGCACGTGGATCGACGTGAAATGGTATTCGGCGGATCCGGTCGCCAAGGTGCGCGAGTTCTATGACAGTCGGCTCGCAGAGCCACCCTGGTACATCATCTCGGAAGACACCGACGGCATCACGTTCAGCGGCGGCCGGAACGTCAAGTTGTGGGGCCGAGTCACCATCCGCCCCACCGATGCCGGCTCGGTGATTAGCCTGTCCGGCCACACGACGATCGACGCTTTCGGGAGCCGAAGCCAGGTTTGTGACCAGCTATACCCACGAGAGACGCCTACCCCGGTAGGGCACCCGGCGTCGCCTTGACCTCGTACCAGCGCAACGCTCCTGCGAGCACGGCCAGCGAGTAGGGGATTGTGAACAGAAGCCCCCGACATAGCAGAGGTAAGTCCCAAGCCCTGATATGAGATAGGCCACCAGAGCGATGGCCCCGGCTGCGAACGTCTTGTAGGGCGGCAAAGGTTGTAGGAGGGCAAAAGTCCGACCAGGCCCTCCAGATTGACTTTTGCCCCCCCACAGCCCGGCCATCGCCTTCGGTGCGCCGATTTCTACCTTGATGCGCCTGCCGATTCGGCGCTTGCCCAGGTTAAACCCCAGTTCGGAAAGAAGTTTCTCTCCGTCCCCGTTTGCATCCTTGACCATATCGGGCATCCAGTTCTCGGCGCCTGTCGCCATCTCAGCCTCAACCTCTGCAATCCGGCGCGCCACAACCACATAGGACCGAAGGAACACTTCGGATCACGCCCTGCTGTGGATGATCGCCGCCAAGGAGGGCCAAACGTCCTCACGCGTTCGGGACTTCCGACCGTCGGTGCCTTCAACCGGCTGTAGGACGGCAAAAGTCCGACGAGGCCCTGCAGATTGACTTTTGCCCCCCCACAGCGATGCCCAAGACCAGTCCGCCCGAGTCACGACGCCGGATTCGTCCTGGTCGCCGACTCGCTTGATGGGGCGCCGGCGACGTCCGGCCGATGCGAGTCGGCAGGGATCGGGAAGGTGCCCTTGTCAAGAGCGACATCAACGCCCGTCACCGAAGCCAGGGTGATGGTTCCAAGCGAGTCGAGAAAGGCGTTGGTCGCCGCACTCCACGTCGGGTGAAGAGGACACATCTTGTCCCAACGGCAGGGCCCGCCACGCAGTGTGCAACGGTCTGGCCGCAGCTGCCCTTCTCCCGCCTGCACCACCTCCACCAGCAGGATGTCCTCGGGATCGCGGGTAAGCCGGTAGCCGCCTCCACGCCCGGCGCGGGCCTCAGCCAGCCCGGCGTGAGAGAGCAGGCCGAGGATCTGCGGCGTGTAGGTGGGCGGGATCTCCATCTCTCGCGCCACCTCCCGGATCTTCCGGTACTTGCCATTGGCGGAGGCGCGCGCAAGTGCAATCGCTGCCCGAACCACGTAATCGCCACGATGGGTCAGGGTGAGGTCCAACTCGGCTCCTCCTCTGCTGCAGCTTGCCCTAACGACCCATCATGTCTCGGGATCACAGCCAGCCCTCGGGGTGATCTGTTGAAAGTCGTCAGACCGGGACCCGGTCTCCACCTTCGACCAACCGCCTCGGCCGCGTCTTCAGTACGGCTCGCGCCGCCGCGCGGCCCTGCGCCATAGCACCGGCGACAGTTGACGGACCGACCAACGCGTCGCCAGCAACCCAGACCCGCTCGGCTTGAGGCATCGGCGCAGTAGCGAAACCGACCTCGGCCTGCCGCTTCCAGAGCTGGGCCCACCAGGTTGCCCTGAAGCGACCTGGTGATTCGGCCCGCCGATGCCAAAGTCGTTCCCACCATCCAGTGTGGACGGGCGAACCCGCCACGGCCAGGCCGACTTCGCGATTCAGCGCCCTGGTACCGACCGCAGAAGCCGGGCCGGTCGGAATCCCGCTCGCGATCCAGCGCCGGTCGGGGATCACAGCCTTCTGGTCGCTGCTGGGCAGCGGTAGGGCAACCACACTGGCCGCCACGGTGCCGTCCACCCGGTAGCCCAGGGCCACGATCACACGGTCGACTGGCAGAGCTTCTGGAGGTCCGCTAACGATCTGCGGTCGCTGCGTTCCTGACCGCTGGACCGTACGGCGCAGCCAGGCCACGCGAACCCCGTCGCCGTCCCCCTCCAAGCGCTCCACGGTCGTGTTGAAACGAGCCTCGACTCCCTCGTCGCGTGCCTCAACCAGTTCATCGGGGCGGACACGGGCAAAACGCTCGTCCATCCACTCCACGGCGGTAACCCTGGCCCCGAACCTGCGCAAGGTGCGGGCGACGTCCATCGCCGTGTTGCCGCCGCCGAGCACCAGTACGTGCACCCCTGGACCGACCCCTTCAGGTCGGGTGCCAGCCTCGAGCGCCGGCTTGGCTCGGTTGAGAAAGGAAGTGGCGTCCTCCACCCCGGGAAGGTCGGCGCCCGGAACCCGAATGGATAGCGGCAGTGAGGCTCCGTGGGCGAGGATGACAGCGTCATGCTCCACAAGCAGCGCCCCGAGTGTGATGTCCTTGCCCAGCTCACAGCCCGTCCTGAGCTTGAGCCCGGCCACCTGCAGGGCGTTGAAGTGTGGATCGACAACGCTGTCCGGGAGGGTGAAGGAGGGAATGCCCCAGCGGAGCACGCCTCCCGCTTCCTCATCTTTCTCGATCATCGATACCTCCGCCGACGCTGCCAGCAGCTCCCAGGCGGCTGCAACGCCAGCTGGCCCTGAGCCCACCACCGCCACCGAGAGCCCTGCCCCTTCGGCGGTCTTCTTCTCGACATGCGGTTGGGGACCGTGGTCGGCGACGAAGCGCTCCAGGCGGCCGATCGAGACCGCTTGCCCGCCCGCCAGTGTCCAGGAGCAAGCACCCTCGCACTGAACGCTCTGGTCGCAGACACGGCTGCAGATGCCGGGGAGGAAGCTCGATTGGCTGAGCACGTCGTGAGCCTTGTCGAGGTTCCGCTCCCGGAACGCAGCGATGAAGCCAGGGATGTCGATGTGGGCGGGGCATCCCTCCATGCAGGTTGGGTCAGGGCAATTGAGGCAGCGCTCGGCCTCAGCGAGCGCTTCAGACCAGCCTTGGAAGCCAGGGCGGATCTCTTGGCTGTTACCGGCAAGCGGCTTTGGCCTGAGCGGGAGCGCGTCGCTCCGAGCGGCGACCACGAGTGGGCCAGTGACCGCTATTGCGCTGTAGGGGCAGACCCGCTCGCACTGGCGGCAGCCGACACAGAGGGCGTCGTTTGCTTCGGCCACCCATTTCTCAGGATCGATGCTGAGAGCATGGGTCGGGCAG
>Ga0209880_1000341_pt1 | contig 12144 bp, 8 predicted proteins | sample PersoiDNA2013191_FD_185803 | JGI IMG/M metagenome (GOLD analysis project Ga0209880, IMG submission 185803) | Permafrost soil microbial communities from the Arctic, to analyse light accelerated degradation of dissolved organic matter (DOM) -... | ecosystem: Environmental > Terrestrial > Soil >... | reverse complement strand
CGGAGATTTTATTGATATACATGTTCATGGTGGCACACCATCTTCCGGGATCTTTATCCTTGAAAGCCTGATGGCACATGAATCAAAAATACCGGCAGCTTTTGGAATAGCATGTGCATCTGTTGTAATACGCGATCTGGCCGGCATCTCCAGAACAACTAAAGGGAAAATGATTTGACAGCATATCCCATATACATAATTTGCGTACTTCTGCTTTCAACCATAAGAAATTTCTTTCCGAATTCTTCATAAGTTAGTTCTCCAATTGCTCTTTTATGAAGATAATGAAGCATTTTTATATATGAAATGCCAGGTTTTATTCCACGGTGTTCTTTCCATTCCAGGTGATTTTCTTCTAATAAAGATCTTATTTCATCAGGTTTGATAAACATTTCCCAGACATGAAGATTTGCCGGCATGATAGCCCATCGCTTCCATTCCTGCAGAATATTGATAATACTTATTTTACTTAAATGAGTTCGATTGAAGGTATCATAAATAAATATGCCCCGGTTTTTCAGAACACGGGAAATCTCAGAGATTACTTTCGGCAAATCATGAACATGTTCCAGTACATCGCAACAAAATACTACATCGAAAGAATCCTTCTGAAAAGGCAAATTCTCGCCTGTCCCTATCTCATATTTAATTTTCAGGTTGTTATCATTTGCATGTTTTATAGCAATATTTAATGATTGTTCTGAAGGATCGAGACCTGTTGTAATAAAACCCATTTTTGCAATCTCTTCAGATAATATTCCACCGCCGCACCCCACTTCGAGGGCACTTAATTTTTCAGTGTTAATTTTAATTAATTGCTCGAAAAGTTTTTTTGCATAACCAACTCTGAATGGGTTATATAATGTCCTTAACAGATTGAGTGAAAAATCAGGATGCCACCATCTGTCTCCATCTATATTATAAATGTTGTTGTCTATTCGACTGTATATTTCTTCAGAAACTCTCTTCATTTTATTATTTATCCGGATTTAATTCCTTTCTGATGATCGAAAACCCGTTTGTTATTGGACTTACCTTATCCGATAAGCGGATTTTCAGTTGGAAAATAATTCTTTTTGCCAGACTTATTCCAAGAAAACGTCCAATTCTTCTTAATAATATGAGTAATCGCCAAACAGGTTGACGGGAATGGGAAATCTTTAATAAAAAATTGCCTGTAATAAGAAGCCATCCGGGAATTATATGTTCTTTTTCATAAAAATAAAAGTTGGGGAACCGGAAAGAGAATCTTTTTGCTATTGCATGAATATCCTTCAGGCTTATTTTCTCCGGTTCAAGTTTTACCGGGTGTAAAAAATTGTCAATGGTACAGTGTTTATTATATTCCATGAGAGCGTCAGCTATGGGAGCGCCGTTATATACCCTCACACCTGTTGCGACAAAAACCAAATCCCATTTTGAAGCAATTTCCCCTATTGTATTCAAAGTCTCAAATACAGTTTCGCGTGTTTCTGCAATAGCGCCAAGCATAATGAACCAGGTTACAGGGATCTTTTTACTTTTTAGAAGATTTGCTGCATTTATAACATCCTTACGTTTAAAATCTTTGGCCAGACTTTTAAGCACTTCATCAGAGGCTGACTCAGCGCCGATATCAACTTCATTAAATCCGGCACTTTTCATCAGATCCAGAAGTTCTTCGTCAATAGCAGCCGGAGAAAGCCCCATTGTATGCAGCCGGAGATCAAGTTTTTTCCTTATTAGTTTCCTCAATACTTCTTTTGCATGCGGAAGAGGCATATTAAAAATACTGTCAGTAAATTCAATATGATTTATTCCAGTTTCTTTAACAAGATTTTCTATTTCATCAGCAATAAGTAAGGGATTCCTTAAACGATATTTCTTCCCCTCAATTTTATTATAAGTGCAATAGGAACACCTGAAAGCACATCCCCTCTTGGTCTGTATGTGGACGGGAGACCCAAAACGACGGTACTTTTGCAGATCGAGATAGCGAACAGGTTTAGGAAAAGGCAGCGAATCTAAGTCCTGAACCCGGAAAGGTTCATTGTCCTGGATAATTGTATTTTCTCTGCGGATGATCAACCCTCTTAATCCTTCCAGAGGCTGCCGGTTCTCAATCCGTTTTACAAATTCAGGCATCACAGCTTCCCCGTCACCACGTATGGCATATTCAAGGTCAAAATAATCAAGCATCTCCCGGCCGCTGATACCAACTGAAGGCCCCCCGATAACAATAGGCCCCTTGAATTCTTTCTTACAATAATCAATGACATCATTTTTAACATCTTCCAATAAAAAATGGATGTTATATCCACCTGTATCGTCAATGTTTCTTATACTGATTCCTATTACCTCCGGTATAAAATTCCGCACCGCTTTTCGTATATCATGCTCACAATCTGTAGAAAAACATAAATCGAGAAAACAGACATTATTTCCATTAGTTTCCAGAGCAGTTGCTATGTAACAAAGTCCGAATGGTATTACCGGCCAGGGGTGTTTGAATCTATTGGAGTTAATAAGCAATACCTTGGCCATAATTAAAAAATCGATTGTCCCCAGTTAACGCTTATTGCATATTTCATGCAGTTTTTATATATCTCATAAGTAAATTCAGGAGGTTGCAAATTATCAGTAACCAGGTCAGTATTTGTTCTTTCGAATACTCTGTTGTCGGATAAATATGAGCGATATGGTTCTATAAAACGATCAAACAGTTCTTCAGCTGGATTCCGTAAAACATTGTCTGCAGATCTGCCATAAATAATCTCTACCCCTTTAATCTTCATAAACTGTTCATTGTAGACGGATACCATTTCCAACTTTGTAAGAGAATTATTTGTCAGATGATAAATTCCCCCAGGAGATGGATTGGCAATTATCTTCATAGTGGCATTAACAAAATAATCAACAGGGATGATGTTAAGAGCTCCCTCTTTAGGCAAAAATATTCTCAGGGGTAAAAAAAGGAAACCTTCTTCATCAAGGAATATTCCATATTGTTTTGATTTCTTCCCAGCATTATTTTTTATATCATTCAGATAAATTTCACTGATATATTTTACTGATTGAATTGGAAAATATAAAGCATTAAACCGTAGAGACCGTCCTGTGTGCGAATCGCCATAAACAACAGATGGCCGTATTACTGTGAAAGGGATGAAATTCTTTTTGCAGAATGCAGCAATAATATTTTCAGCCATAGCTTTGCTTTCTTCATATACGTTTAAGAAATCAGCAGATGATGACAGGCATTCTTTGCAAACAGTAACATTAGCGCCTGCAACATATGCTGTGCTTATATAATGAAAAAACGTTACACCTGCATTTGCAGCAAATTCAAGAATTCCTTCCAGACTGTTCACATTTGATTTAAATACTAAGTCGCGTTTTCGCTCAGAAAAGCTTGTGTCTGAAGCACAATGTATTATCTGCTCAGTATTTGTGCACAGATTCTTATATTCCTCTTCCGGTATGCCAAGCATCGGTTTAAGAAAATCAATTTCCACTAACTCAAGTTGGCCAACCAATTCTTCAATTCCGAACCATTGTAACAGTTTGGAGATTCTTTGCTTTAATGTCTCTTCCTTATAAGAACGTCCAAGTACTACCAGTCTATATCCTTCTGAAAGCATAGAAGCCATAAGGTGGCTGCCTAAAAAACCTGTTGCTCCTGATAAGGCTATTGTTGGTTTCTTTTCGAATATCAAATCTTTAGGTTTTAATTATGAATATAATAAGTTCTCTTTTCTGGAGAATCCCTGGTATAAAACATAAGGATGCCCTTTTACTGTACCGGTTTTTTTAGAATACTCATCAACCAGAATATTTACTTCGGTTGCTGCCTGTCGAATTCTATTGATCTCCTCGGGGTTAGTATGATCAAAGAAGTAATCATATTCAAAAATGCATCTTTTCCCATTATCTATTGGAGTTATGAAACCGAAATCATTGTCAATATGGTACTTGTCAGCAATAAGTCTGAACTTGTCGTTGAGCTCATTAACTAATACATTATCTATTGGCAGATAAATAAGAACAGGTAAAAAAGGCTTTCTGCGACCTAACTTTGTACTCATTATCCTGTTCATATTAAGCCATACAAGGTTGGTCATTTCCTCCCTTGAGAAGAGTTTTTCAAAAAATGGTCTTAATTCGGGATCAATTTCCTGAGAGTACAATGCAGGAGAAGGCGCGAGTGCGGTTTCTAAGAGATCAGCAAAACTTTTAATTCGTAAATATGAATAAGGCTCATCATCAGATAGTTCCTTTATCAGATTCAGCCATTCTGCTGATTTCAGCGATGGTAATCCCAGATAAAGCGCATTAAAAAGTCGCTGGTCAAAGAAGGGGAATCCCATTTCACTGATGGTGCGGATTGCAAATTTATCTCCGATTACGACAACAAGATAAGGTATGCCTAATTTATTAAGAAATATGTCTTTTACTTCAGCGGCTGATTTTTTAGTAGGAGAAAGGAATACAGATATATATTCAGTTCCGACGATTCCTAAAGCAAGTCCTATATGCCTGACTGAACAATCTTTTATAAAATCAAGGGCGCTATCGAGAGTCTGAAAGGGTACGAGGATACCACTTTCGTCATTCGTAACAGGATGAAGTTTTATGCTGGCTGAAACACAAATGCCGGGAGAGCTTTTATGTTGCAGATTTTTATATGAATAAAGATTAGGTGAAGATGTATCATTTAAACTAAAGAAAGAACCTTCTTTATCAATAAATTCTGCATCAATAAAATTATCGGCATTTATTCCATAAGTTGTAGAAAAAGTGGACATAATACCTGAACACATAATATTGGCACAGAGGAGAGCTGCGGGCTCAGATGCATTTATTCTGAACCCCCTTTCACTGGCTTGCTTCTGAAGATCAAATGCGGCTACTCCGGGCCCCACCTTCACAAGCCAGTTCTTCTCATCAAATTCGATTGTTTTCATTCTGTTAACGTCGATGATTGCTCCTTCATTTATAGCAAATCCAAGAAGATTCTGACCATTGCCACGAAGAGTATAAGGGATTTTATTTTTGTTAAATAGTTTCACAAGCGAAGCAATTTCTTCCTTTGTATACGGCATTACAACATAATCTGGAGTTTTAGGCTCAGAAATAGGACTAAGATCGTGTGAATAGGTTATTAAAATTGCCTCATCGTTAGTAGCCCAGTTGTCACCCACAATTTTTTTTATTTCACTGAGTATTTTGTCATCTTTAGCCGGTTTTACTTTTCCCCCGTTTGCAATAAATGTCCCGACGTGCTTTTTTAATGCCTCCATTACTTTTGTAGGACGCATCTCATTAAGAAAGTAACACTGGTAATCGCATTTACCGCATAAATTACAACTATCTGCAATCTCGACACATTTTTCAGTTATAGAAATCTTTTTCTCTGCCAGCGCTTCATAAAGTATCATCCTACCCTGCGGATAGTAGCTTACGAAATGTTTTTCCAGACCTGATTCGCATACGCCACTACCAAGAAAATCTATTTTGCACATAGCGTAATGCCGGCAATTTCTGGCTGTTTCATACGGTCCTTTCTCATTTTCGGGTTTATTGGCAGTATTTTTCATATCTAAATAATTGTTAGGTCCATAGAATATTAGCTTTTATCAAATATGTGTAAAGATAACGGAACTTTTATTATAAAAGTTTTACATTATTTAAGAAAAAGCAACATGCCGGCATTAAAAACAAAATGAACATTTTAAAATTCAAAACATGGTCTTCTGCAGAGTCGCCTTCTCTATCAGGTCCAATCATATTAATATTGTGAGGGAAATTACTAATTTCGTATTCCGGCAAAAAGCATTATCCGGACTAATACTATTTTTCACCTGTCGTTAATAATCTGAAAGAATGAAACCATTTATTTTATCTGAAACGAACTGGAAGACAATAAAAAACAAAAAAATCGACCTTGCTGTTTTGCCCTGGGGTGCAACTGAAGCGCATAATTATCATTTACCATTTTCTACGGATAATATAATGGTTGAGAAAATTGCATCAGAATCGGCTGAACTGGCATGGAATAAAGGCTCCCGGGTGATTGTTCTTCCTACGATTCCATTTGGAGTAAACACCGGTCAGCTTGATATTAAACTAAATATTAATCTGAATCCAAGTACTCAATTTGCTATACTAAATGACGTGACGGATGTCCTTAACAGGCATGAAATTTATAAGTTTTTAATTCTGAATGGTCATGGGGGGAATGATTTTAAACAGATAATCAGAGAGCTGGGCGCTAAATATCCTAAAATGTTTATCTGCGGATGCAACTGGTATAAGTCATTTACTAATTCAGAATTTTTTGAAAATGACGGAGGTCATGCAGATGAAATGGAAACAAGTATCATGCAATACCTTGCACCTGAGTTAGTACTTCCATTGAATGAAGCAGGGAATGGAATTGCCAAAAAATTCAGAATAAAAGCTTTAAACGAAAACTGGGCGTGGGCAGAAAGGAGATGGTCAGAAGTCACGGTCGATACCGGAATTGGCAGTCCGCGTAAAGCCACTGCCGCGAAAGGAGAAAGATGTTTTAAAGAGGTCATTAGTAAGATTGGAGATCTCATGACCGGGTTATCCGGAGCAGATATTAATAATATGTATGAATGAAATAATATTGACATGTAAAGCATAAGCACTATCTTATACTGACTAACAATGGGTTAAGCAGATTTCGATTTATTAAACATCCAAAAAAATCAATTCCATGCAATTTAAATTTAAGTACGTCTTATTAGCAATATTGTTTGTATTCACGTCCTGTAATAAAGGATCATTTGTGACTATTCATGATACAATATATTTAAATGGTTCGTGGAGGTTTGCATTAGATACTGCGAAAGTCGGAATTACTGAAAAGTGGTATAGCCGCACTCTTTCCGATTCTGTAAAATTACCCGGGACACTCGACGAAAACAAAAAGGGGATCATAAATAGCAACAGGCAAGAGACAATAAGGCTTTCACGCGAGCTTATGTATGCAGGAATGGCGTGGTACCAAAAGACTATCTCTATTCCGGAAAACTGGAAAGGTCAGTATATCAGGTTAATGATAGAGAGAACAAAACCAACTCAAGTCTGGATTGACAATGAGTTGATAGGGAGTAGTAACGATATAATGACAGCGCAGTACTACAACCTAACAAGTCAGCTGGTTCCGGGGACTCATGTACTGACAATTCTTGTGAATAATGATAATAGTTCTGTTCCGGAAGGAGTGACAGGTTCACATGCCTGGACTGAACACACCCAGAGTAACTGGAATGGAATTATTGGTAAATTCTGTCTTGAAGCTTATAATCCGGTTCATATTCTGGCAGTGCAGGTCTATCCCGATATTGTTCTGAAGAAAATCACGGTGAGGGTAAAAATTTCTAATCCTTCTGGAAACGAAGGAAAGATGAAACTGATACTTAAAGCTGACGCATGGAATACCGATGCAAAACATAGTGTTTCAGCAAAGTCATTTCCTGTTTCACTTAAGAAAGGTGAAAATAATATTGAAATCACATACAGTATGGGAAATAAGACCCGGTTTTGGAGTGAGTTTAATCCTGCTTTATATAAACTGGCTGTAACTCTGAAGGGCAGAAAGGTACTTGACAATACAATCCTTAATTTTGGTATGCGTAAGTTTACCACTCAGGGGACACAGTTTACAATAAACGGCACAAAGACATTTCTTCGCGGAAAGCACGACGCGTGTGTCTTCCCCTTAACCGGTTATCCGCCTATGGATGTTGAAAGCTGGCAAAAAGTTTTCAGAATTGCAAAATCATACAATATCAATTTTTACCGGTTTCATTCATGGACACCGCCACTGGCTGCTTTTGAGGCTGCAGATATTGAAGGAGTATATCTTCAGCCTGAATTGCCTTTCTGGGGCGGTTTCAGCAATAACAGGAATTCCGGGTTAAATGCTTTTCTGCTAAAGGAAGGCGACCATATTTTTGACGATTATGGGAATCATGCATCATTTGTAATGTTTGCGCTTGGGAATGAACTAGGTGGCGATTTTGATGTTATGAAAGAATTTCTAAATCATTTCAGATCGATTGATAATCGTCATTTAATGGCCTATGGGTCAAATAATTATCTGGGTTTCAAGGGACAAGCTGCCGGGGAAGATTATTATGCCGCCTGTCGTGTAGGAGCCGATCCGGACACAACTTACCGGACACATATCCGTGGCTCATTCTCTTTTGCCGATGCAAACGACGGTGGCTATATTAATGGCCGCTATCCCTCTACAAATCTGAATTATTCAGCCGCCATCGCAAAATGCTCCGTTCCGTCTGTCGGCACTGAGGTTGGCCAGTATCAGATCTATCCCAATTATAATGAGATAAAAAAATATACAGGTGTTATGAAACCCTGGAATTTTGAAGTCTTCAGGGAACGGCTTAAAGAAAATAATCTGAGTGATCAGGCAATGGAATTCTTCAGGGCTTCCGGAGCATTGAGTGCAATATGTTATAAGGCTGATATTGAGATGGCAATGAGAACTCCGGGTTTTGGAGGCTTTCATTTGCTCGATCTTCAGGACTTTCCGGGTCAGGGAACCGCACTAGTTGGTATGCTCGATGCATTTATGGATAGTAAGGGAATTATTACCCCTGAAGATTTCAGCCATTTCTGTAACAAAGTGGTGCCATTGGTGATCATGGAAAAATATTGCTGGACAAACAACGAACAATTCAGAGGGGAAATTCAGGTGGCAAATTATTCCGAAACTTCATTAAAAGCTCAACATGTAAGATGGGAACTTAAAAATGGTCGGGGTGAAATAGTTTTTCAGAGTGAAGCAACAGTTGATATTTTACAGGGGGCGCTAACAAATATTGCATCGCTTAATATTGACCTTCTGAAGTTTTCCAAGGCAGAAAAACTGACTCTTTCTCTCTTTCTTGAAGGAACTAAATATGAAAACTCATACCCTCTCTGGGTTTATCCGGCTAATATAGATACGAGGGTACCTGATAACATACTTGTATCAAAGAAGCTGGATAAAATCACTCTTTCAAAACTTGCCGACGGTGGTTTAGTATTATTTATTCCGGAATTCAACGATATAAAGGATCTATCGGTAGGCGGATTGTTTACACCCGATTACTGGAACTGGCGGATGTTTAAAGGTATATCAGAATCAAATAATAAACCGGTATCTCCCGGTACCATGTCAATTCTTACAGATCCCAGACTTCCTTTATTCAATGATTTCCCTACAGAATTTCATACAGACTGGCAGTGGTGGCCAATTGTTAAAAACAGCCGCCCCTTTATCCTGGATAATACACCAAAAAATTATCGCCCTCTTGTACAAGTAGTTGATAATATTGATCGTAACCATAAACTGGGATTAATCTTTGAGTTCGCGGTCGGAAAGGGGAAATTGCTTGTTTGTATGTCTGACCTGAAAGCAATCCAGAATAAACCCGAAGGGCGACAATTCTATATCGCAATTCTCAAATACATGTCGTCCGATAAATTCAATCCCTCTGAGTCTCTTACCTCAGGGGAACTTGTTTCATTATTCAGATCAAAAATTCCAGAAGCCAGAATTACAGGAGTAAAGAATCTGTCTTATTAGTGAAACAGGGGATTTAAGGGTAAAATGACTTATCAGAGTGGACTCAATTGTCAGTATTTATTTGTTTTGTTTATCTGATTTTATAACTTTATGCATAATTATTCGTAATAAAACTTACAATTTAATTAAAACTAATAACTCATATCGATGAAAACTTCAAGGAGAACATTCGTAAAATCCGGTGCCATGGTCGCCCTTGGCGCAGCAATTCTTCCACGATCAGTCTTTGCCTCAAATGCGCAAAAGGGAATGGTTGGGATACAGTTATATTCTGTACGCGATGATATGATGAAAGATCCTGTAGGATCCCTTACACAACTGGCTAAAATGGGCTATGTCTATGTGGAACATGCTAATTATGTTGATAAGAAGTTTTATGGCTTTTTAGCGCCCGAATTCAGAAAGAAGCTTGACGGGCTGGGCTTAAAAATGATCAGCGGCCATACAGTTATGGGGAAACAGCATTGGGATGAAACCAAAAAAGATTTCAGCGACAGCTGGAAAAAAACTGTTGAGGATGCAGCTGTACTTGGACAAAAATGGGTAATTAGTCCGTATATGGACGAGAGCATGAGAAAAACTTATGACGATTTCAAAAGATACATGGACGTTTTTAATAAGAGCGGAGAGTTGTGCAAAAAGTCCGGAATGAAATTCGGATATCATAATCACGATTTTGAGTTCAGTCAAAAGCTGAATGGTGAAAAGATATTCGACATTATAATGAAGAGTATCGATCCTAATCTCGTTGCATTACAATTAGATATGGGCAATCTCTACAATGGGGGTGCAGTCGCCCTTGACGTTATGAATCAATATCCCGGCAGATTTGAGATTGTACATGTGAAAGATGAAATAGCAGCCAAAGAAGGAACTGAAAAATATATAAGCACCATCCTCGGTGAAGGTATTGTAAACACTCAAAAAGTAGTAGAGCTAGCCACAACCAAAGGTGGAACCAAGTGCTATATTATTGAGCAGGAATCTTATGGAGATAAAACTCCGATGTACTGCGCGAAAGCAGACCTGGAGATAATGAAAAAATGGGGATACTAATCTGATAATTTCAGAAACGAACTTATAAAACCGGCCCAATAGCCGGTTTTTTAATAGGAACAAAAATTCTCTGGCATTATAATTGCTGGTTTAAGTTATAATATCAAAAACAGGGGTTATGAAAATAAGTGTCTTAAGAAAGAGTTCTGGAATAATATTACTTCTGACAATAATTTTTTTTACAGGATGTGACAAGGCTACTCACCGTGAAGCCGGATATCTTGATGGGGTTATTTCCATCGGACCAATTTGTCCGGTAGAGAGAGTCCCGCCGGATCCTGCATGTCTGCCTACTGCTGAAACATATAAAGCATATCCGGTAAGTATATTCACTGCTGACGGAAAGAGAAAAATAACCCAGCTAAGTCCGTCGCTGGATGGTTCTTTCAGTAGTGAGCTTCCTCCCGGGAATTATCTTGTTGTCCTTGAGAAAGCGCAGAATTATATTGGAGGAAGTAATCTGCCGGCAGAGATCTCAATAACCTCACTGAATACAACTCTGCTAAGTATAAGTATTGATACAGGGATCAGATAACACTATTCTTTCACAGATCGAACTCTGTTTTTTCGATTAAGAAGTTATATCCTGAAGGCATATATTATATTTGTGCATGAAAAGGTTATTCTTCATTCCACTTTTATATCTGATTATTTATCCGGTATCGGCACAAAAGGCAACCATCCGGTTAATACAGACAAAAAATGCAGGCTTAACAGACTGGCAGATTCTGGATGATCAGAACAAGTCTCTCTTCTCTGGAACCGGAAATACCGGGAATGACTCACTTACATTCGGTCTTGATCCCGGTAAATATTACTTTTTCAGAGTCTCAGTTACCGCGATTAACAATCCCGATACAAGTTTATACTCGCTTCTGATTAATGGTGAACCAATCCTTCTGGTCAAATCAGCAATAGGTACCGGAGATCATATATTCCCTTTTTTCACCGGAGTTAAAGCAATAAATGCAAAGATTGCAGGTGGCACAAGTACTTTAATTTCTGAGTTCCCGTGGCAGGTATATTACATTTCCGGGGATTTCCGTTGCGGAGGTTCTATAATAAATGGAAACTGGATTATCACAGCAGCGCACTGTACAAGAGATGATTTAGGAGCAGCGATCCCCGCTTCGAGTATGTCTGTCGTAGTTGGATCAAATGATCCTAAAAATTCCCCCCTGTCCGGCAAAACCTATTCAGTAAGTGCCGCAATCGTCCATGAAGGATACAACGATCAAACGCTTTTAAATGATATCGCACTGCTAAGATTAAAAGACACAATTAATTTCGCAAATGCCACACCAATTAATCTTGTAACCACGACAGATGTAACTGCCGGGGCTATTGTCCCCGGAGTACTGGCCTGGGTTACCGGATGGGGTTACACTGCAGTAATTCCGAATTATGTCCTGCCCACCGCACTTCAGTTAGTTCAGCTGCCAATTATTTCCAACGCTCAGGCATCCATAGTGTGGGGCTCTTCA
>Ga0209880_1000340_pt1 | contig 12162 bp, 10 predicted proteins | sample PersoiDNA2013191_FD_185803 | JGI IMG/M metagenome (GOLD analysis project Ga0209880, IMG submission 185803) | Permafrost soil microbial communities from the Arctic, to analyse light accelerated degradation of dissolved organic matter (DOM) -... | ecosystem: Environmental > Terrestrial > Soil >... | reverse complement strand
TCTTCGAAAACGGCAAACAGTCGAGCGCGGTAAGTGCGGCGGCGCGACCTGCGCTCACCAGCGGCAGATCGTTGGAGAACAGCCGCACCAGGCCATCGGTAAAGCGTATCCCTGCTTCGCGGTCGGTTCGGCGTTGCGCGCGGTAGGCGGCGAGCATCGCCTCGGTGCCTAACGTTTCCGGTGCGGCATCGAGGATTTCCTGGGCCAGTTCCCACGCATCGCGCAGTCCCATGTTGAAACCCTGTCCGGCTACCGGATGCAGCGTTTGTGCGGCGTTGCCGAGCAGCACGGTGTGCGGCATCGGAGTTTGCTGCGGGGCGCGTCTCAGGCCGAGCGGGAAGCAGGTGCGTTTGCTGACAGTCAAGAATTCTCCAACGCGGTCACCGAAGTGCTGATGTAGTTCACGCAAAAAATGGGCGTCGTCCCAAGCCAGCATTTCTTGCGCGACTTGATGCGGCGCAGTCCATACCAGCTCGTAACCTTCTTTGAACGGGAGCAGCGCCAGCGGCCCTTGCGCGGTAAAGCGTTCGTAGGCCATTTCTGCTTGCGGTGCAGAGCAGGTGATGTGGGTGATGAGCGCGCTCTGCCCGTAGTCGCGGACTTCCGGAGGGTATTGTTGTGACAATAATTTGCCGCCGTCGGCGACTACGGCTAGGCGTGCGTGCAGGGTGTGTTGCGCGCCGTTCTGTTGGTATCCAATGGTGGCGCAGTCAGCCTCCCCTTGCAGTTGAGTGACGCTCGCGCCGTAAATGGATGAAACATCGCTGTGTTGTAGCGCATCGGTTAATGCGTCTTGCAGCGCCGGGTAGGGCAGCACATAGCCGAGTTCCGGCACGTTCATCTCGGCGGCATGCAACACAGCACGGCCGAAACTTTGCTGTTGCGAAATGTGAATCGTGCGTATGGCCGATACATCGTGCAGCACGTCCCATACGCCGAGACGTGCCAGCAACAAGCGGCTGCCGTAGGACAAAGCAAGCGCGCGCGCATCGTTGCTGGCAGCATTCGCAGGACGCGCTTCCAGCACGCAGACCTTCAGCTTGCTGCCGCGCAAAGCCAGCGCCAGCGCGGCTCCGACCGGGCCACCACCGATGATGGCGATGTCATATTGAGCGTTCACGATTTCCTCATCAGCTCTTCAATATCCGCTACCGTTTTCGGCGCAGCATCGGTCAACACTTCGTTGCCTTTCGCAGTGATTAGCATATCGTCCTCGATGCGGATGCCGATGTTCCACAACGCGAGCGGCACATCATCGGCGGGGCGGATGTAGCAGCCGGGCTCGACGGTCAACACCATGCCGGGTTGCAGCGCGCGCCAGTTATCGCCGGTCTTGTAATCGCCGACATCATGCACATCCATGCCCAGCCAATGGCTGGTGCGGTGCATGTAAAACTTTTTGTAGCTCTCGCTTTCCAGCACTTCATCCACGCTGCCGTGGCATAGCTTGAGGTCGATGAAGCCTTGCGCCAATATGCGCAGCGCGGCATCGTGCGGGACATCCCAAGTCTGGTTCGGTTGTGCGGCGGCAATCGCGGCGGCTTGCGCGGCCAGCACGATTTCATACACTTCTTTTTGTGCGGCGGAAAAGCGGCCATTCACCGGAAAAGTGCGTGTGATGTCGGAGGCATAGCCATCCACTTCGCAGCCCGCGTCGATCAGCAGCAGATCGCCGTCGCGGAGCTTGGCGTCGTTCCCCACATAGTGCAGCACGCAAGCATTCGCGCCACCCGCGACGATGGAGGTATAAGCGGGATGGCGCGCGCCATGACGGCAGAATTCATGCAGCAGTTCCGCTTCGACCTGATATTCAAACTGATCGGGGCGGGTGAATTGCATGGCGCGACGGTGTGCTGATGTGGAAATCGCGGCGGCGCGGCGCATGATGTCCAGCTCGTGTGCATCTTTGAACAAACGCATTTCGTTGAGCAGGGCGCGCACGTCGCGAATCTCATCCGGTGCGCGGATACCGCTGCGGATTTTTTCTTGTACTGCACTGCGTAACTTGAGGATACGTTGATCCCATGCGGCATCGCCACCCAGCGGATAAAACAGCGCGGGCTGGTTGCCCATCAGCTCGGCCAGTTTCTCATCCAGTTGCGCAATGGAATAAGCCGCGTCAAAACCGAATTGTTCCCGGGCGCCATCGGGACCAAAGCGGTGACCATCCCAGATTTCACGCTCCAGATTTTTCTCGCGGCAGAACAGAATGGATTGCTGCAAGCTATTGTCATCCTGGCTGGCAACCAGCACCAGCACCGCTTCCGGCTCGGTGAAGCCGCTCAGGTAATAAAAATTGCTGTCGTGGCGGTAGGAATAATGCGTGTCGGCATTGCGCGCAACTTCCGGCGCGGTGGGGATGATGGCGATGCCACGCTGCATTTGTGTCAGCAGACGGGCGCGGCGTTGGGCGTAGATGGTCGGGGCTATGGTCATGGCGCATTGTGCAATGAACGTACCTGACTGTCGAGTTCGGCCAGGCGTTGCGGTGTGCCGACATCCGCCCAGAAGCCTTGGTGGTGTTCACCGCTGACTTTGCCGAGTGCGATTTGTGCGCGCAGCAAGGGAGCCAGCGGCGCGATGCTGCCGCGCGGGATGTCCTTGAACAAAACGGGTTGGTAGATGCCGATGCCGCTGAAAGTTAGACGTAAGTCGTTAGACATAAGTCGTAAGTTGCTGCGGTCTTCGATGCGTCCGTTGTGCAGCAGGAAATCCCCGTTTGGGTGGTGGGGCGGATTGTCCACCAGAACCAGGTGCGCGGCATCGCCGTTGGATTTTAGCTCGGCAGCTCGTTCGCGGAGTTTGGCAAAATCGTAGTCGCAGAAAATATCGCCGTTGACCACGACGAAGGGTTCCCCCTCTCCCCCAGCCGGCTGCGCCCCCCTCGCTGCGCTCTCCCCGCCAGCGGGCGAGGGGAGCAGTAGCGGTAGCGCGTTGGCGATGCCGCCTGCGGTTTCCAGTGCGCTGGCTTCGGGTGAGTATTGAATGTGCGCGCCGAACTGGCTACCGTCGCCTAATGCCTTTTCAATCTGCGCGCCGAGATGGGCGTGATTGATGATGATCTCACGTATACCCGCGCGCACCAGATTTTCGATGTGCCAGGCGATCAACGGTTTGCCGCCGACTTCCAACAGCGGCTTGGGCGTGCGGTCGGTGAGCGGACGCATGCGTTCGCCGCGGCCCGCCGCTAAAAGCATCGCCTTCAAAAGGTATACCCCTCTTGGGTCGTGTGCGGCTCCAATACATCGAGCAGATTCAGCAGCGGCTTGAGGTCGATGTAGCGTGCGCAAGCGGCGCGCAGATACGCCATCACCAGCGGCAGATCTTTCAGGTAGCCGTCCTTGCCGTCGCGGTGATACAGGCGCGCGAAAATGCCCAGCACCTTGAGATGACGCTGCACACCCATCCATTCGTAATCGCGGTAGAACACGGAGAAATCATCGGCCACCGGCAGACCAACCTTGCGCGCTTTTTCCCAATAGCGTATCAGCCAGTCGATCACTTCTGCTTCTTCCCAACGGATGTAGGCATCCTTGAACAGCGAGGCGAGATCGTAGGTGATCGGGCCATACACGGCATCCTGAAAATCCAGTATGCCAGGGTTCGGTTCGGCGACCATCAGATTGCGCGAGTGGTAGTCGCGATGCACGTACACGCGCGGCTGGGCGAGGTTGTTGGCGATGATGCGCGCAAAGACAGTTTCCAGTTTGGCGTTTTGCGCCTCGCTGAGCGTGACATTGAGATGCTTGGCGATGTACCACTCCGGGAACAGGAGCATCTCGCGCAGCAGCAGGGCTTCGTCATAGGGCGGCAATTCGTTTTCGCGCGAGGCGAGTTGGATTTTGATCAGCGCGTCCGTGGCCGCACCATACAATTCGCGCGCCGTGTTGGCGTTCTCCCCGCAAGGGGGAGGCCGGTGGGTGCCCCGCTGCTGCGTAGCGACCCCTCCACACAAAGCTTGCAGATAAGTGGTATTGCCGAGGTCGGACAGCAACAGGAAACCTTGTTTGAGGTCATGCGCATAAACATGCGGCACATGCGTTCCGGCATCCTCGAACAATTTGGCTATGTGCAGGAACGGGCGGCAATCCTCGTGCTGCGGCGGGGCATCCATCACGATCAGCGTGCGCTCCGAGTAGGTGATGCGGAAGTAGCGGCGGAAGCTGGCATCGGCAGATGCCGGGGCGATAGTGAACGGCTCGTTGGGGACTTGGCTGTGCAGCCATTGGGTAAGCTGTTGCTGGCGTTGCATATCGGGTTCTCGAATGTACGTAAGGGGATATCTAAAAATTCAGAGTTCGCCCAAATGCAAGGCGCGGAAAAAATTTCGCAGCGCTGCATATGGTTGATATGTAAGCAAGAAATTTTTTCCGCAACACAGCAGTTGGGATGAAATCTGGATTTTTAGAGGTTCCCTTAATGTTAAACTGGCAGGAGTTTATCACCTTACTATATTGCTGCGCGTTATGCGGTTTCTATTCAAATATCCTTTCATTCTCTTGCTGGTTTGCTTTGCGCAACATTCTTACGCAGGCGAAGACCTGCCCGATTTGCGCACCGACAAAAATCCTCAAACAGTAACTGCGACCAGCCAGGAGGGCCCCGCCGTTATTGAAGCAGATAGCCTGGTGGGAAAAACGAAAGATCAAATCGAGGCGACTGGAGATGTGACATTGCGCCAAGGCGGGCAGTCGATTCGTGCAGACAGTCTGCTATTCAATCAGAGTTCACATGAAGTCGATGCGCAAGGCGCGGTGATGTTGAAACAAGATGGTAATACCATGACCGGGCCACACCTTCTGTTCAATATGGATAAGAGCACTGGGACTATGGAACAGCTGCAATTTTATTTAAAAGAAAATAATTCGCGCGGTTCAGCGGATGAGCTTCATATTCAGGATCGACAACACTTCAGCTTGGACAACGCCACCTACACCACTTGTCCGGCGGGGAATCAGGATTGGCAGCTGAACATGGGTTTGCTTGAGATCGATCGTGATCGGCAAATCGGCGTGGCTCATAGCGCATCGGTTGAATTTAAGGGTGTTCCAATTTTGTATTCGCCATGGATGGACTTTCCGCTAAATGGCCAGAACAAGTCGGGATTTTTGGCCCCGACTATTGGCGGAACGGTCAGTAGTGGTTACGAAGTGACGCTGCCCTATTACTGGAACATTGCACCCAACTTTGATGCGACAGTTGCCCCGCGCGAGATGACCAAGCGCGGCTTGATGCTTAACAACGAGTTTCGTTATCTGGAGCCCGGTTATGGCGGTGAGCTGCATGTGGATGTGCTACCCAACGACGCATTAGCAAAGCGTAGTCGTGAGCTTTTCTCGTTAAACCATAATCAAACACTGGCGAGCAGTTTGAATAGCTATGTGAATTTCACCCGTGTTGGGGACGGTGGCTATTTCCGCGACTTGGGCGATGCGGTAAATGTCACTTCACAGTCCAACCTGCTGCAGGAAGGTGGGCTGAACTATGACGCTGGCTGGTGGACGGCTGTGGCGCGAGTGCAACACTTCCAAACCCTGCAAGACCCCGCCGCACCGATTGCCGTTCCTTACACTCGTTTGCCACAATTGACGCTCAATGCACGGCAAAACTATGCCGGTACGAACATCGCTTTTGCCGGCGAATTCGTGGATTTCAGTCATCCTACCGCAGTAAATGGCATGCGTCTGGTAGTTAACCCCAGCGTCAGCTATCCGCTGGTGAGCGAGCCGGCATTTTATGTGACACCCAAGGTGGCGTTGCACAGCACGTATTATGTGATGGGTGCGAATAACGTCGGGGCATTGCCGAATGCCTCGCGCACATTACCTATTTTGAGTTTGGACAGTGGTGTTGCCTTCGAGCGTGTGTCGAATATGTTCGGCGGCGATTATCTGCAAACTTTTGAACCACGCGCTTTTTATGTGTATGTGCCATACAGGGATCAATCGCTATTGCCAAATTTTGACTCGGCGCAAGCAGACTTCAATTTTACCCAGATATTCACCGAGAATCGTTTTGTTGGCAATGACCGAATCGGCGATGCCAATCAAATCACCTTAGCGGCCACATCGCGTTTGGTGGAACAAAATAGTGGTGCAGAGCGGTTTAAAGTGATGATGGGAGAGCGTTTCAGTTTTAATACGCCGCAGGTAAATCTGGTCACACCTGCTACAAGTACCGGCAGGTCGGATATTTTATTGGCGGCTTCAGGACAAGTTACGAGAGCATTGTCGTTGGACAGTGAGTTTCAGTTCGATCCAAATCAATCCCATGCACAACGCTACAATATCGCGGCACATTACCGTCCCGAAGCGGGTAAAGTGTTCAATCTGGGGTATCGCTTTGAGCGCAACACGCTGCGTCAAGTTGATTTTTCCACACAATGGCCGCTGTTCAGTCGTTGGCATATGGTGGGACGCTGGAACTATTCGCTGCAGGATGCTCGAATTCTGGAGGCGATTGCCGGGCTTGAGTATAATCAAAGCTGCTGGATGTTGCGTCTCGTGGCGCAACGCTTTGTCACAGCAACGCAACAAACCAATACCGGTTTCTTCGTGCAGCTCGAGTTGAATGACTTTGTTAAAGTGGGTCAGGATCCTTTGATCATGCTCAAGCAAAGCGTGCCCGGATATACCAAATTGAACGACAAAACTGCCATTCAAGTCCCGCAAGTTTCGCCTTGATAAGTGGAATAAAAATGATGCGAATAAAAATTCTGATGATGTGGTGTGCGTTGCTCACGGCGCAAATTGCGTATGGTGCCAATACGCCGCCCGCGAAGGCCATGACAAAGTCAGGCCCTGCGCAATCGAGCAATCCCGATGCGGAATTGGCACCCCCCCCGACAAAAGTCATTCGGTCGACCCCCGATCCGCAACAGAAAGTCGCAAATATTGATTCGGTGGTTGCGGTGGTCAACGATGATGTGATTACCCGCTACGAGCTGGATGATCGCGTGCGAGAGGTGGTGCGCCAATTGCAAAAACAGGATACGCCATTGCCCGCAGCGGATGTGCTGGAAAAACAAATGCTGGAACGCATGATCACAGATATGCTGCAAGAGCAGTATGCCAGGGAAAACGGGGTGCGCGTGGACGATACACAGTTGAATCTGGCGATTACCCGCATCGCGCAGCAGAACAATTTCCCGTCTTCGGCCGAATTCCGCGCCAAGCTGGAAGCCGATGGTGTGGATTACAAGAAATTCCGCGAAGAAATCCGCGGCGAAATCATCTCCACGCGTTTGCGCGAGCGTGAAGTTGAAAGCAAGCTCATCATCAGCGAAGGCGAGGTGGACAATTATCTCGCCAACAAGGCCAGGATCGGCAGTGCGGGAGCGGAGTTCCATCTCGCGCATATTCTGGTGGTGGTGCCGGAACAGGCAAGCGCGGAGAAAATTCAGGCCGCGCGCGAACGGGCCGAGCAGGCGTTGAGCAAATTGAAGGGCGGCGCAGATTTTGCGCAAGTGGCAGCAGGCATTTCGGATGCCAAGGACGCGCTGAAGGGCGGCGATTTGGGTTGGCGGTCCGGGGATAGCATTCCCCCGCTGTTTATGAACGAGTTGCAAAATATGCAACCCGGTCAAACTTCCGCGGTGTTGCGCAGCCCGAGCGGTTTTCACATTTTCAGACTGGTGGAAAAGCGTAGCAGTAATGCGCCGGTGGTAATTACGCAAACCCATGCGCGGCATATTCTGATCAAGACCAGCGAGATCGTGCCGGAAGCGGAAGCCAAAAAACGCATCATGGAAATCAAGCAGCGCATCGAAGCCGGTGCGGATTTTGCCGAACAGGCCAAACGATATTCACAGGATGGCAGCGCGCAACAGAGCGGTGATTTGGACTGGGTTTCCCCGGGGCAGACCGTGCCGGAATTTGAAGAGGCGATGAACAAACTGCAACCCGGGCAAATGGGAGCGGTGCAATCACAATTTGGCTGGCATCTGATTCAGGTACTGGAGCGGCGTAATACCGATGTCAGCGAGCAACAAAAACGCCAACAAGCACGCATTGCCATCGGCACGTTCAAGTCGGACGAGTTGTATCAGGACTGGCTGCGCCAGTTGCGCGACCGGGCTTTTATCGAATATCGTCTTGAAGAGAACAAGTAGCCAGTGAATGCTGCCATGCTTTCTGCACCCTTGGTTATTACCGCTGGTGAACCGGCAGGCATAGGCCCCGATCTGTGTGTGCAGCTAGCTGCTGCGTCTCCTGAAATTCCCTTCGTTGTCATTGCCGATAAAAATTTGCTGCAACAACGTGCCGCGCGACTTGGCATTGATTTGCAGGTGCAAGATTTTGTTTCACAAAAGACAGGGGACAAGGGACAAGGGGCAAGGGGCAAGGGGCAACAACTTTCATCTTTCACCTTTCACCTTTCACCTGTTTTATCAGTAATTCATGTGCCGCTTGTTGCGGAATGTCATCCCGGTGTGCTGAATGCGGCCAATAGCGAATACGTACTGGCGACGCTGCGCCGTGCTGTGCAAGGCTGCCAAGGTAATGAACAAGGGCGCGGTGAATTCTCCGGCATGGTCACCGCACCGGTACACAAGGGCATCATCAACGATGCGGGCATTCCTTTCACCGGGCACACCGAATTTCTCGCCGAACAAACCGGAACGAAGCGGGTGGTGATGATGCTGGTCGGCGGCGGGATGCGCGTGGCACTGGTCACCACGCACCTCGCCTTGAAAGACGTGCCCGCTGCGATCACCGCAGCACTGCTGGAAGACGTGCTGCGCATCATTCAGCACGACTTGCAGCACCGTTTCGGCATCGCGCAGCCGCGCATTTTGGTGGCAGGCTTGAATCCGCATGCGGGCGAAGGCGGATATTTGGGGCGCGAAGAAATCGAGGTGATGATTCCTGTGCTGGATAAATTGCGCGCTGAGGGCATGAACATCAGTGCTCCGCTGCCTGCCGATACCTTATTTACGCCGCAGAAACTGGCGCAGTGCGACTGCGTGCTTTCCATGTATCACGATCAAGGTCTGCCGGTGTTGAAACACGCCAGCTTCGGACAGGGCGTGAACGTCACACTCGGCCTGCCCATCATTCGCACTTCGGTGGATCACGGCACGGCACTGGACCTGGCGGGAACCGGAAAAGCCGATAGCGGCAGTCTGCTGGAAGCGATCAAGCTCGCCGCGCAGATGGCGCAGAACGAACAAATGTATCGTGCATAAGGCCAAAAAAAAGTTTGGCCAAAATTTTCTCGTCGATGAACAAATCATCGGCGACATTATTTCTGCAATCTGTCCCGAGCCGGAAGACAATATGGTCGAGATCGGACCGGGCCTGGGCGCGCTGACCCGCCCGTTGCTTAAAAAATTAAATCATCTGCATGTGGTGGAGATCGACCGCGATATCATCGCGCGACTGGAGCACGACTATCCCCAGGATAATCTCCCCAACCCCCTTTTTCAAAGGGGGGGCACTTCAAAGCCAAAACTGACTATCCATGCCGGAGACGCATTGGAGTTTGATATCGCGACGCTACCCGCACCACTGCGTATCGTCGGCAACCTGCCTTACAACATCTCTTCGCCGTTGCTGTTCCACTTTGCCGCATATGCGGAACGCATTCGCGACATGCATTTCATGCTGCAAAACGAAGTGGTCGAGCGCATGGTGGCCGAGCCTTCCACTCCCGCATATGGGAGGCTGTCGGTGATGCTGCAATACCGTTTCCAGATGGAAAAGTTGCTCGACGTGCCGCCCGAATCTTTCCGCCCGGCGCCCAAGGTAAATTCCGCCATTGTGCGCATGCTTCCGCTGCCCGTCAGCGAAATCGCGGTGCGCAACGAAAAGCTGTTTGCCGCAATTGTCCGAACAGCCTTCGGACAACGCCGCAAGACATTGCGTAACACTTTGCGGAGTTATTTAAGTGAAGAAGATTTTGAGAAACTGGGTATCAATGCTCAGCTGCGCGCGGAAAACCTGGCTGTGATGGAGTTTGCCAAAGTGGCGAATTACTTGAGGCCACCTCTATAAATCCAAACCCCGTCGCGATACTGCGATGCTCAATAAATTTTATGGCTTACATATCAAACATATGCTGCGCGCTAAAATTTCTTTCGCGCCTTGTCTCGCATAAGATTTTGAATTTATAGAGGCGTCCTTGAATGAGCGACAGGTTGGTGGCTAACCGGATTTTTTCTGTATCAATTCGATCTTGTACCCGTCTGGGTCTTCGATAAACGCAATTACTGTGCTTCCATGTTTCATTGTTCCAGCCTCACGCACCACCTTGCCGCCGCGTTGTTTGATGTTTTCACAGGCGGCGTAGGCATCTTCTACTTCAATGGCGATGTGGCCAAAGGCATTGCCGAGCTCGTATTTTTCCACGCCCCAGTTGTGGGTGAGTTCGATCACCGCGCCGCTGGCTTCGTCGCTGAAGCCGACAAAAGCCAGGGTAAATTTCCCTTCCGGGTAGTCGGTGCGGCGCAGCAATTTCATGCCGAGCACGCCGGTATAAAAGGCGAGTGATTTTTCCAAATCGACTACGCGCAGCATGGTGTGGAGAATGCGCATCAGATTTCCGCCTTATTGAATTTATCTTTGAGTTCGGTAGTCGCTATCATATAGGGTAAAATACGCGCTCGTCGCGCATATTAATTATTGCCAAGATCATGTCTGAATCGTTCCCGTTAGTAATGACTTTCGCCGCAACCGACCCCAGCGGGGGCGCGGGCTTGCAGGCTGACTTGTTGACCATTTCCAGCATGGGTTGCCACCCTTTGTCGGTAGTTACGGCAATTACCGTGCAGGACACCAGCGGGGTGGATGATGTGCTGCCGATAGATCCGGAATGGGTGGTGGATCAGGCCCGCGCAATGCTTGAGGATGTGCCGGTAGCGGCATTCAAGATCGGCCTGCTCGGCAGTGTGGAAAACATCGCGGCAATTGCCGAGGTATTGGCGGACTACCCCGATATTCCGTTGGTGCTGGATCCGGTGCTGGCTTCGGGGCGCGGCGACGAATTGGCGAATGACGACATGCTGGATGCGATGCGCGAGCTGTTGATTCCGCAGACTACCATCATCACGCCGAACAGCATGGAGGCGCGCCGTCTCGCGCTGGATGAAGACAATGAAGAGGACGATCCGACGCTTGAGGAATGCGCCAAGCGCATATTGCTCATGGGTTGTGAGTATGTGCTGATCACCGGCACGCATGAACAAACGCCCAAGGTCATCAACACTTTGTACAGTGAGCGTGGGGTCATAAGCAGTGATAGCTGGGCGCGCTTGCCGGGAATTTATCACGGCTCCGGCTGCACCCTGGCATCCGCGATTGCAGCATTGATGGCGCAGGGCGTGGCCGTGCCGGAGGCGGTAAAGGAGGCGCAGGAATACACTTGGCAAACCTTGAATGCAGGCTTTCGTCCCGGCATGGGGCAGCACATTCCGGATCGTTTGTTTTGGGCGCGCGGTGAAGAGGATGATGAACCGCAACTGGAACGACCTAATTAAGGGGTTGTACGCTATCACGCCGGACGAAACAGACACGGCGGAGTTGTTGCGCAAAGTGCGTCTGGCTTTGCTGGGTGGGGCGCGGGTGTTGCAGTATCGCAACAAGGCCGCTGATGCGGCAATGCGGCTGGAACAAGCGGCTTTGCGCTTGGAACAAGCTTGGGCATTGCGCGAACTGACGCACGAATTTTCTGTGCCGCTGATCATCAATGACGATGTGATGTTGGCGCGGCAAGTAGATGCTGACGGCGTGCATTTGGGCGGTGAAGATGACAGTGTGGCTGCCGCGCGCGCGGTGTTGGGCAATGGTAAACTCATCGGCGTATCTTGTTATAATCGCATGGCGCTGGCGCATGCAGCCGTTCGACAAGGCGCGGATTACGTGGCTTTCGGCAGCTTTTTCGCCTCGACGGTGAAGCCGGATGCAGTGGCGGCCTCGCCTGAGTTATTGCGGCAGGCACGCCGCGAGATTGCAGTTCCGTTAGTGGCGATAGGCGGCATTACCGTCCACAACTGCGCGCCGTTGCTGGAAGCGGGTGCAGATGCGCTGGCGGTGATTTCGGCGGTGTTCGGCGTAACGGATATTCAGAATGCAGCGCGGCAGTTTGCAAATTTAAATTATCCTGAAATTAGTTCGATAGATAGTAAAGACACAACATGACTTCGCACAATCAACAGCTTTTCGA
>Ga0209880_1000334_pt1 | contig 12241 bp, 13 predicted proteins | sample PersoiDNA2013191_FD_185803 | JGI IMG/M metagenome (GOLD analysis project Ga0209880, IMG submission 185803) | Permafrost soil microbial communities from the Arctic, to analyse light accelerated degradation of dissolved organic matter (DOM) -... | ecosystem: Environmental > Terrestrial > Soil >... | reverse complement strand
GACTGCCGTCTCAGCGATGCCCGCACTGCCGAAGATGGATCGGCGCAGGATAACGGCGTGAATCAATCTGCCAAAGTAGTGCTAACGCCGATAAACATAGGGCCGCTCCTCCTGCACCGCCGCGAGCTCCGCCGTCAGGGCGTGATTCGGCGCGAGGTGGCACACCGGGTCGGTCGCGCGCGCATCGCCGGTGAGCAGGAATGCCTGGCAGCGGCAGCCGCCGAAGTCCTGCTCGCGTCGTGAGCAGCTCGCGCACGGCTCCTGCATCCAATCGGTGCCGCGAAACGTATTGAACGCCGGCGAGGACTGCCAGATCTCCCCCAGCGAGTGGTCGCGCACCGACCAGAATTCCAGGCCGGGAATGACCTCCGCCGCATGGCACGGCAGCACGCGCCCCGACGGCGTGACGTTGAGCGAGCGGCGTCCCCAGCCGCCGACACAGGGTTTGGGGAAGCGGGCATAATAATCCGGCACCACGGCATCGATGACGATGCGGCCGTGATGTTTGACGCGCAGCGCTTCGACCGTCTCCACCGCGCGCTCGACCTGCTCGCGCGTCGGCATCAAGGCCGCGCGGTTCTCCAGCGCCCAGCCGTAATACTGCACATGCGCGATTTCGATGCGGCCGGCGGCGAGCCGTAGGGCCTGCTCGACCATCTCCTCGATGCGGTCGATGTTAGCGCGGTGGACCACCATGTTGATGGTCAGCGGCAGCCCGAGCCGTACGGCCTCGGCGGCAAGCGCGTTCTTCCGCGCATAGGCGCCCTTGTAGCCGGCGATTGTGTCGGCGGAGGCGGCCTGGCTGTCCTGGATCGAGATCTGCACATGATCAAGGCCGACCTCCGCCAGCGCGGCGAGGGTTTCCTTGCTGAGCCCAACCCCGGAGGTGATGAGGTTGGTATAGAGCGGCCCGGCATGGGCGGCGGCGACGATCTCGACGAGGTCGCGGCGCGCGCCCGGCTCGCCGCCGGAGATGTGCACCTGCAGCACGCCGAGCGCCGCCGCCTCGCGAAACACCCGCGCCCAGGTCGCGGTATCGAGCTCGTCGGAGCGCCGCTCGAGCTGGACCGGATTGGAGCAATAGGGACAGCCGAGCGGGCAGCGGTGAGTCAGTTCCGCCAGCAGCCCGAGCGGTTTGTGCAGCACCTGTCCGTTTCCTGCTGCCATGTCAAAGCTCCAATCAAAGCTCCAAGAGCTGCTTGTCGGCGAGCGACCCGAGCAGCGTCTTGACGTCGACAAGGACACGCTCGCGCGGGGCGCTGAAGGTCGCGGCCAGGTCGTCGACGATTGCCCCGACGGTCGCCGTGCCGTCACAGCGCTTGAGAATCTCGATGGCGATCGGATCGGGCTTGAACACCCGCTCGGGCGCGAGCAGGACGGTGCCGCCCTGTGCCGAGCTGTCGACCATCCGCACGCCGCGCCGCAGCCGCGGAACGCTGTCATCGGAAACGATGCGCGGCGTCGTGTTCATCCGCCCTGGTCCTCCGGAATGAACGCATCGGGCGGCACCTGCTTGGGCGCCACATAGGCGTGGTAGAGCACGTCGAGCATCGTCCACAGCACGCTGCATTTGAAGATGAGCGCGTCGAGCACCGCGCGCTGGGTCTCCGGCGTGGTGGCGTGGCGCCGCACATAATCGAGCGCGAAGGCGGAATCGCGGTTCGCTTGGGGCGGGCGCTTGTCGAAATAGGCGAGGGTGTCGGGCGTGATGAAATCATAGCCCTTGAGCATGCCGGCAACCCGCTCGCCGATGATCGCGGGCGAGAACAGCTCGGTCAACGAGGAGGCGATCGCTTCGAGCAGCGTGCGCTCGCGCACGAAGCGCACATACGCATCCACGGCAAAGCGTGTCGCCGGTAGAATGAGGCGGGTGGAAACGACATCCTCGCGCGGCAGGCCAAGTCCGTCGGTGAGGCGCAGCCAGCGGGCGACGCCGCCATCGTCTTCCGTCTCGCCGTCGTGGTCGACGAGGCGTCTACGCCATTCGCGGCGCACGGCGCGGTCCTCGCAGCGCCCGATCAGGCTCGCGTCTTTGAGCGGGATCATCGCTTGATAGTAATAGCGGTTGAGCGCCCAAGCTTGGACCTGGCCCTTGCTGCAGCGGCCACCGTGCAGCAAGTGGTGGAACGGATGCAGCCGATGATAGCGCCTGGCGCCGATGTCGCGCAGCGCGGCCTCCAGCTGGTCAGGCGTCAGAACGCTCACAACGTGATCTCCATTCCATCTTCGGCGACCTTGAAGCCCGCCGCCTCGATCCGTCGACGCTCGGGTGAGCCGTCGATGAGGATCGGATTGGTGTTGTTGATATGGACATAGAGGCGTCGTGCGGAAAGGTCCGCCAGTGCCGCGAGCGATCCGTCCGCCCCGTCGATCGGCATGTGGCCCATGCGGCGGCCGGTCTTGCTACCGCTGCCGTTGCGGATCATTTCATCGTCAGTAAACAGCGTGCCGTCGAACAGGACCACGTCCGCCCGTTCCAATCGCGTCCTAAGTGCCGGTGTTACCGCGGCCGCTCCCGGAACAAAGGCGAGACGCGTGCCGCCGGCCTGCAGTTCGACTCCGACATTGGTGCCGCTCTCCTCCATCGTTTGCGGATTGCCTTGTTCCAGATAGAGTGGAACTTTGCCGAGTGCGGCGAACAGTTCTACCTCGATGCCCGCCGCCGAGAATGGTTGTTCCAGCGCAACCACATGCCGCTCAACCACATCGGGCGCCAGCACGCGGAAGATGGGGTTCTCGCCGATAATGCCCAGCGTGGCAGTGGTCCCGTAGATCGTGAAGGATTGGCGCTCCCGCAGATGCAGTAGCCCAGCGATCTGATCAACTTCGGCGCCGGTCAGCACCACCGCTTCGATGGGACTGCCGCGCACTGCTCCTTGCGGCTGCAACGGCGGCGTTGCCGCGAGTTGCGCGCGCAGGTCCGGCGACGCATTGAGCAACACCCAGCGCCGGCCATCGGCCGAGACAGCCAAACTGGCCTGCGTGCGCGGACGCACGCGTGCGTCGCCTTCCCACGCCAAGCGGCAGACGGGACACCGGCAGTTCCACTGCGGAAACCCGCCGCCGGCTGCCGAGCCGAGGACGATGACCGTCAGGCGGCCCATGCCAAAGCGGCGCTTGCTCGCATCAGAACTCTGCCGGCAGGTAGCCGTTGATCTCGAGGCCGATGCAGATTTCGACGAGAGTCGGGGTGGTCCAGGTCATTTTCTTTTTCCTCTCCCATGGCCCGCGCGGCTTAGCAGCAATGGCGCCGGTCAAACGCGAAGCGGCTGGCGAAACGCTGCTGACGTCTGCGCTGAGCAACAACACGATAGCGCAAGACCCCGAACCGCACCAGAGCGGAGCGCTGTTGGCTGCGGCGCGGTAGCACGCTCATAATTTGACGCGCAGACCGGCATAAATGGCCAAGGGCGCGCCCGGGCTCAGCGTGCGCGGATCGGTCAGGCGGAGCGACGGGATATTGGTGGTGTCGAAGAACGTGCCGAACGTGTAGTAGCGCTTGTCGAACAGATTCTGGATCAGTCCGAAAGCTTCGACCTGCTTATTGATCTGGTAGCGCGTGTGCAGGTTGACCACCCAATAGCCGGGCAGCTTCGGATTGAGGTTCGATTCGTCGGCGGTCAGATATTGTCCGCTCACGGCGATGAGATCGGCGCCGACCGTCCAGTCGGGAATCACAGCATAGTCCATTCCCGCCTTGAACCGATGTTGCGGGATCGATGGCATGTGATTGCCCGGCATGACCGTGATCATGCCGTTGACATCTGCCATGGAGTTGTTGGGCGAGGCCAGCGTGATGGTGTTGCGGAACGTGGCGTCGATATAGCTGTAGCCGGCGAACAGTTTCCATCTGTCGTCCTTGTAGGTGACCGCCGCTTCCAGCCCCTGGCGGCGGGTGCCGCCGACGTTCACGAAATAGCCGCGACCGGTGATCGTGCTCGGCACACTGATGATGTCGTCGCGCGTGTCGGTGCGATAGAGGCCGACATTCCAACTCAGGCTGCGTTTGCCGCCCAATTCGTGATGGCCGCGCAGCCCGGCCTCATAGGTCCTGCCGACGACCTGCTTGAGCGCCGGATCGGACACCAGGAATTGGTCGAGTAGGCAAGGGCGGGTCGGATCGGCGCAGCCCAGTTCGGACGGCGTCGGCGTGCGGCTCGATTCCGAATAACCGGCATAGGCGGTCATTTGCGGGGTGAGCTTGTAGGTCGCGCCGACCACCGGGTTGAAGCGGTGGAATTGATGCGAGCCGTTCAGGGCGGTGCCGAGCTGGTCGTCGAGGTCGACGCTGACGATATTGAAGCGGCCGCCGGCGGTGAGCGAGAGCTTGGGGGTCAGGTCGAACGTATCGGTGGCATAGAGACTGCTATAGGTGTTGCGGGTGACGACGTCGACCGGCGCGATTGCGCCGCTTGGCTGATTGATGATGACGCCAGTGCCGGTAATGAACAGGTCGGAACCCAGGGTGCCGAGTTTGCTCGAAGCCTGGAAATCGGCGCGGCCGTGGTCGACGCTCGCGCCCACAACGAAATGGTTTTGATGCTCCAGCACCGGGCTCGTGCTGGTCAATTGCGCCGAGCCGCCAAATGCGTCGGCCTTGGTCTGAGTGCGGTCGATCGAGGCCGCCTGCATCCCGTTGAGGATGGAGGTGGGCACACCGCCGCCGTTCAGCGCGTCGCCACCGAAACAGAGCATCGTAGGGTCCGCGGTGCACGCATCCACGTCGCTGGTGTTGCCGTCGACATGGCTCTGGCGGAAGCCGCGATAATAGGTATTGGCCTTGACATTCAGCGTGTCATTGATGTCGTGGCTGCCGATCGCATTCACGAAGTTCAGCGTGTTGGTATAGGTCTGCGGCGTGGTGTAGATGGCGCTCCAGCGCTGGTTCAACAGCTCGACCGGCGTCGAGGCCGCCGCCCCGAATGTGTTCGAGCCGCCGGTGTAGCTGATGTGGAATTCCGAGCTCGCGTTGCGCATGCCGACATCGGCAAAGACCCGCCGCAGCTTCGATTGCGACTGATCGCGCCAGCCGTCGTCGTTGAGGACGTCGCCGGCGACGTAGGCGGCGACGTTGCCGACCTGCTTGCCGCCCTGCAGGGTGAGCGCGCGGCGTCCGTACGAGCCGCCGCGCAACTCCGCCTCGGCGCCCTGGTAGAGGAACCCGTTCTTCATCTGGATCGACAGGGCGCCGCCTAGCGCATTGAGGCCATAGACCGGGTTGTTGGGCACGAGGTCCATGCGGTTGACGGCGTATTCGGGGATGAAGTCCCAGTTGACCGTGTCGCCGAACACCTCGTTGACGCGCACGCCGTCCTGGTAGACCGCGAGCCCCTGCGGTGTGCCGACGGTCGGCGACGCCGTGAAGCCGCGATACTGCACATTCGGCTGGAACGGGTTCACCGCCGTGTCGGTGATCGAGACGCTCGGGACTTGCTGCAGCAGGCTCTCGGCAACGCTTGACGATCTGGCGTGATCGAGGTCGGCCGGCAGCAGTGTCTGCGTGTTGGCGGAAACCTTGTCGCGGTCGATGGCCGTGATGTCGGCGGTTACTGGCGCGGCCGGCGCGCTTGGCGCCGTGGCGATGACGTCGATCGGCGGCAATTCCACGGCAGCTTGGGCGAGCGCGACGGAGGGCATTAAAGCGCGAGCAAAGACGAGAGCGGCGGCTGTGAAGAAGAGGAAATTGTCACTCGACTTACAACGCACGGCAAACTCCTTCCCGGTCCGTCAGCAAGTACTGTCCATAGCGGCGGGCGTTCTGCAGCCCGTCTCTCGGCGACTAAGATTTGCGGCGGTGCGTATGCGAAGGCGGTCCCGATTCTTTGCTTGCGTCTCTTCCGGCCTTGTTCGCGCGGGACCGTTCGGAATGTGCGTGTGATCATTGACGTCACAACTCTAATGCCGCTGCGGCGACGCTGTCCAGTGCGGCGGCGCGGAACAACGCGGCGCGCGCGCGAAATTGTGCGTCGCCGCATGACCCAGTGTCGTTAGTGTCGTTACGCGTGCGCTTCAGGTGTCAGGCGTGCGGGGGGCCAGCCGATCGGCTGCATGCGCTGGATGATTTTCGCCAGCGAAAGGATGCGCGGTTCTTCGAAGCCTCCTCCGTCCTCCTTGATGAGCACTTGCAGTTTTGAATCGATGCCGTCCCTTTTCCCACCCCGAATCTGCCAAAGACGAGTGGACACAGACATAGGCGATCCGCGTCTTGCTGCGGTGGAAGTCACAGGCAAGGACCGTGGACCGATTCAACATTCCATTGATGTGACCAAGTTGAGTGATGAAGAGTTGCTCATATTCGAGAGGATTATCGCTAAGGCACAGGTACCGTCTGTTGAGATTGACCATGATGAAACTGAGGGGTACATGTTGTCAGGAACAATGGGTGTGCTCATGAATGATAGCTGGAAGCTCAGCGGATTTGATTGCTTAAGATAGATGAAGCGACCCTCTCCATCCCACTGAACGACAACGTGGCCCTTGAGATTGCCGCTGCGTATATCTTCGTAATGATCCATGACACACAGCCGGCCAGCGTTGTCGCGGCCAAGAGTGCAAGCGCCTGAAACCTGCCGCCTCTCGGCCACGGGCTCATGGAAAGCCTCCAATCTCCTCTGTCATCTTGCTCAATCATAATGCGACGGCAATCAGAGGGCGCGTCTGTCGGAAAATTCTCGCGGCTTGTAGCGGAATGGTCACAGCATTAGCTCGGAGGTCGATCATTCAAACCCATCTCCAACGGTTCGAGGCCAAAGCAAAGGCATGGCATTCGACGCGGTCGGAGAACGCCAGCAGCGCACATCAGTCCGCCACCGCCATTTCAGGCGCGGCGGTGCGGGCAGCGGAGTGGCGGCGATAGATGTAGGGTGCTTCGCTCTGCTCCGCGGCGAGCGCGGCCACAATCGCATGCTTGGGGGAGAGGTGACAGACCGGGTCGGTTGCGCGGGCGTCGCCGGTGAGCGCAAAGGCCTGGCAGCGGCAGCCGCCGAAATCCTCAAAGCGCCGCGGGCAGCTCGCGCACGGCTCCTGCATCCAATCGGTACCGCGGAAGGCGCGGAACGCCGGCGAGACCTCCCAGATCTCGGACAGCGTGTGTTCGCGCACAGACCAGAACTCGAGCTCCGGGATCGTCTCCGCCGCATGGCAGGGCAGCACCTTGCCCGATGGGGTGACATTGAGCGAGCGCCGGCCCCAGCCGCCAAGGCAGGGTTTGGGGTAGCGCGCATGATAGTCGGGAACCACCGCATCGATGACGATGACGCCTGAGTGGCGGGCGCGCAGCGCTTCGATCTGGCCAACTGCGCGCTCGACCTGGTCCCTCGTCGGCATCAGGCTGGCGCGGTTCTTGAGCGCCCAGCCGTAGTACTGAACGTGGGCGATCTCTACCCGGCTCGCACCGAGTTCGATCGCTTGCTCGACCATCTCGGTGACGCGCTCGATATTGGCCCGGTGCACGACCGTATTGACGGTGAGCGGCAGATTGAGCCACACCACTTCGCTTGCGAGCGCGCGCTTGCGCGCAAAAGCGCCCTCATAGCCGGCGATGCGGTCGGCCGAGGCCGCCTCGCTGTCCTGGATCGAGATTTGGACATGGTCGAGCCCGGCCTCGGCGAGCGCGGCCAGCGTCTTGGGTGTGAGGCCGACCGCCGAGGTGATGAGGTTGGTGTAGAGCGAAGCCTGATGCGCTGCGGCCGTGATCTCGACGAGATCGCGCCGCGCGGCCGGCTCGCCTCCGGAGAGGTGCACTTGTAGCACGCCGAGGCTTACCGCTTCGCGAAACACCCGCGCCCAGGTCGCCGTATCGAGCTCATCGGAACGCGGCTCAAGCGCCAGCGGGTTCGAGCAATAGGGGCAGCCGAGCGGACAGCGGTGCGTCAGCTCGGCGAGCAGCCCTAGCGGTCTCGGCATGCTCTCGATTGCGCCCGCCATCGCAGTTTCACCCAGCTTGTTATCGTGAACAAAGTTTCAGGCGTACGACGGCCGGCGACCGCTCCTTCAAGATGTCAAGCGCGTTTTCGAGACCGAGGTCCGCGCAATGTTCAAAAAATCAATTTCACGTGGCCGTGCCTGCTGTTAAACAGGTTCCGATCGCACCGGGCATGAGGCTAATCCTCCTGCTCCGGTGCTATCGGCAGCGAAGGCCGTCAGAACTCGGCCGGTAGATAACCGTTGATCTCGAGGCCGATACAGATTTCGATGAGCGTCGGGGTATTCCAGGCCATTGTTTCCTCCATCAGCTGTGCGATCCCATGATCGACATAGGCTCGATATAGGTATTCACGTCCCGTTGCGCCAGCCCCGGTTACCCGGCCGCGAGCCAGCGCCATGTCGGGAATACGGTCGAGAGGAGTGCATCGATCGCATGGGAAGTGGAAAATTCGCGGGGCGCGCCTTCCGTCAAGGGCGGCCGAATGGCCGTCGCCTCCGACGGTCGAGTCACTCGACGGGGACGCTCGCGGAGAGGGAGTCTCCATACGACCGACGGCAGGGAGCGCACCTGGAAAGAAAATGAGAAAAGATATTGACCGGTAGTCATGATGGAATTGAATCCAATCCCACCGAGCTGCTCTCCAAAGCGTTACCGCGTAACCGGGCGTAAGCCAATGAGTCGATGAGATGCGACCGCCGCGAATCAGCACGGCAATGGTGCGCTATACGTCCCCAGCAGACCAAGAACGTACTGCCAAGTGGTCACTTAGCCCTTTCCGCGTCCGAGCTATTGGCAGGTGCTGGAGCGTCTAACGCCTGGCCCTTACGATACGCTGTCTTTTTGTATTGATTGCCCTCTTTCGTGATCTTCGTGGTCCACCCAGTATTCCACGTAATCACGGCTGCATTGCCCTCTTCTTTCCAAGTGCCGGTCATTCCCTCGGCTCGGGTTGCCTTCGCTACCCCGTCGCTGGACAAGGTGATCTCGAAGGGCTGTCCGGCCGTGTCCTTCACCTTCCACACTCCTTCAAACGCGCTTGCGGCAAGGCTCGCGAGACTCGTCATTCCAATAAAGCAGGCCGCTGTCACGGCCGCTCTCATTGTGTTCCTGAGCATCGTAACTCCTCCAATTTCCCGCCTAGGTTGGAAACTACGCATGGAAGCCGCAGGTTCCATTCGACACCCTCGCATCGGCCGCACATCGATGCTTCGGTTTCCTATGCGTTCTATCCGGGATTCCCTAGATGCCTCCCGAACTGGCGTGAATGGTAGGCGTTCTCTGAACTGGCTGGAAGCCCAGATTCGAGGTACGGCCTGCTACCGGCTTTCCAGGCATTTCGAATGGCGCGTTCGAGGGTCTGATCTGGCCATTTTCCCAGCGCGGATTCAACTACCCAGCGCATAATTGAGTGACGCGATAAAGGGGTAACCTCTTGTGATTGCAAGAGGTTGCCGATGAGCAAGTACCGACGAATAACGTATGAGGATCGCTGCCAGATTTATGCGCTGAGCAAGCGCGGGGCCAGCCAAGAAAGCATCGCCGGCCTTTTGGGCGTCAGTCAAAGCACGGTGAGCCGCGAGATGCACCGCAATCGGGGTCAGCGCGGCTATCGGTTCAAGCAAGCGGAAGCGAAGGCTCAAGCACGACAGGCAATACGGGGTAAGCCCCGTAAGCTGACCGCGCCATTGCGGTGCAAGATCGAGGCGAAGTTGTGCCAGATGCGCTGGTCGCCGGAGCAGATCAGCGGCTGGCTGCGCGAACAGGGCATCAACCTGAGCCATGAACGCATCTACCAGATGATCTGGCAGGATAAACGCGACGGCGGCAACTTGTGGCGCAGTCTACAACGGCGCGGGAAACGCTATAACAAACGCGCCGGCAAGAACGCCGGACGCGGCCTGATCCCCAATAGAACCGACATTTCCGAGCGTCCGGCCATCATCGCGCGCAAAGCCCGTCTGGGAGACTGGGAGGGTGATACCGTTGTCAGCGCCGGACACAAAGGCGGCTTGCTCACGCTAGTCGAGTGCAAAACCCAACTGGCCAAAATCATCAAGTTGCCGCGTGCGACCGCCCGCGCAACACAGAAGGCAGCCGTGCGTCGCCTCAAGCCTATCGACGACTTCGTGCACCCTATCACCTTCGACAACGGAAAGGAGTTCGCCGCGCATCAGGACATCGCCCATGCCCTGAAGGCCACGATCTTCTTCGCCACGCCATATCACGCATGGGAGCGCGGCTTGAATGAAAACACCAACGGCCTTATCCGCGACTTCTTCCCAAAGGGTACGGACTTCTCTACGATCTCGAATGCCGAGATTGCCAAGGTCGAGCGTTTGCTCAACGCAAGACCCCGAAAATCCCTCGGCTTCCGTTCACCGCAAGAGGTTTTCGACGCCCTCGCTTACTCTTAGTGTTCTATGCGCTGGCGACTTGAATCCGCGCAGCCATTTTGACGCTGTGTGTACCGAAAATCAGATTCTGCAATAACGGTGATGAAGACCGCCGAGGACAGGTTGTGATGTGATGGCACCGAAGCGCTCAACCGCGCGACGGAATGGGGCGTCCTTGCACAACGATCGATGGATTCTCGACTCATTATAGTAGGCGGCATATCTACCCAGGATTCGGCGTAGGTGCGCTTCCCCGAACACGATCATGTGGTCGAGGCATTGCCGTCGGATCGAGCCGATAAATCTCTCAATATATGCATTTTGCCACGGTGATCGGGGTGCGATTGGCCGGTCCCGAATACCCATGGCGCGCAGACGTTGCACGAAGACTGGGCCATACGAGGTGTCCCGATCCCGAATGAGGTACCGAGGTGCACTGTCCCACGGGAATGCCTCGGTGATCTGGCGCGAGATCCATTCCGCGGTTGGATTTTCCGTCACGGCAAACGACAGCAAAAGTCGTCGTTCGTGGCGCAGAATGACAAGACAATAGAGGGTCTGGAATGCAATCGTCGGCAGGACGAAGAGGTCAATTGCGGCGATGCCGTCGACGTGATTCTTGAGACACGTCCGCCAGCCCTGGGATGGCGGCCAAGGACCACGGCACATATACCGGGCGACCGTCGACTGGGCCACATCGAAGCCAAGCTTGAGCAGCTCACCGTGAATGTGTGGCGCGCCCCAAAGTGGGTTCGCACGGCTCATCTCGCCAATGAGCTTGCGCAGTTCGGCCGAGACCTTCGGTCTGCCAACACCATTGTGTGACCGCCAGCGCCAGTACATCCGAAACCCAGCGCGGTGCCAGCGAACGATCGTCTCCGGCCTGACAATTGCCATCGCGCCAAGGAGGGAAGGGAACCAGCGATAAAGCCAAACAAAAATCAGCCGATCGGTATTATGGAGGTGCGTTCGCCTCGGCGCCTGCCGGCGAAGCACGTTGACCTGCACAAGCGGCGGGGTGAATGCGGCATTGTGACTCAGGCGTTCGGGGACCGTTTGATCGCGTGCAGATCCGAGGGCTGCGGCGCGCGATGGTCACTTCAGCAACCGCAGGAGCGCCCGACCAGCCTTCGTCTGCAATTCCCTGGGCGTCAGTGTGCCGTCATTGTCGGTATCAGCGGCCTTGAACCGCTGCTCGACAATCGCGAGATATTCATCCTTGGTCAGCGTACCATCCTTATCACGATCCGCGGCCGCAAATTCCTTTGCGCTCAATCTGTTTCCCACTTCGCGCCTGTCGAGGGTCCCGTCGTGATTAACGTCGAGCCGATCGAACAAGGCTGCGGCCGCCTTCTTGGCCTCATCGAGATCCAGCGTGCCATCCTTGTCGGTGTCGAGCCCCTGCAATGGATCGGCACGCTTGGCCTGCGACAAGGTGGGTAACGGGTCGGCGAGAACTCCGCCGACAACTAAGATACTCAGAATCGCTGTGCGTCTCGATATCATCGATGTCCTCCTATGGGATCTTCCGGATGCCTACGGTTCATGTCGAACCATTTGCTGGCATCTTCACGGGGGACTCACCGTTTGGCAGCGCCTCGGGAGAAGCGCTAATGATGATTCGCCCGTTATTTGCCCTATGGCTCTCAGTGCTTCCGACCTTCCAACGAAGCAAAGGCTTTTGTCACCGACCATGAGGCCTCGCGGCCGCTCCGGCCGGAGTGCGCCGGGTACCAGTTACGCATCGAGTCCTCCCTGTGTTGTTGTTTCCGCCGTGAGCGTCGTATCATTGAAATTCTTGATTGCCATCGAGCCTTCCTCCCTGGGGTCATTTGCTGACCAGGGTGCAACCCCGAGGTCGCCGGAATCCGATCCACGGATCCCGCGGACCGGTGGGCAACGATTTTGGTCTCGGGGGTCT
>Ga0209880_1000330_pt1 | contig 12274 bp, 11 predicted proteins | sample PersoiDNA2013191_FD_185803 | JGI IMG/M metagenome (GOLD analysis project Ga0209880, IMG submission 185803) | Permafrost soil microbial communities from the Arctic, to analyse light accelerated degradation of dissolved organic matter (DOM) -... | ecosystem: Environmental > Terrestrial > Soil >... | reverse complement strand
TCGTCGGACAGCGCCTCGGCGAAACCCATGGAAATGCCGGCGCCGACCGAGGCGGCCATGCCGACCAGGAACGTCTCCCAGGTGTGGTGGGTGGCAAAGGCCGCGGCGAACAGCGGCGCCAGCGTGGAGACCGAGCCGTCCATCAGCCCGACCAGGCCCGGCTGCACGAATTGCAACACGAACACGCGGCGCGCGGTTTCGTCCTCGCTGGCGCGCGTCTCGGGGGTGAGCAGGCGCTCGCCGAGCCGGTTGGCGATGCCCTCGTGCTTGTCTTCGGCCTCGGCCAGATCGATCAGCAACTGGCGCACCGAAGCGTCGCGGCTGGTCTCCGCCGCCTTGCGATAGAAGCGCGCGGTCTCGTATTCCATCTCGGCGGCATATTTGCGCACCTCGTCGAGGCCGAGCGGACGCACCAGCCAGAGCGGCTTGTGGCTCAGGAAGCCCTTGACGTCCTGGCGCCGGATCAGCGGCAGGTAATCGCCGAACTTCTGCTTGTAGAGGTCGTTGAGGCGGCTGCGGTGGCGCACTTCCTCCTCCGCCATCAGTTCGAACATCTTGGCCGAGGCCGGGGCCTGTTCGCGCAGGCCGTCGGCGAAGCCGCGGTAGATGCGGCTGTCCTCCTCCTCGTTGCTGATGGCCAGCGCCAGCACTTCCTGCTCAGTCAGGTCGGAAAATCTTTTCACGGGGCCCCTCTGCTCGCCGGCTGGCGGATGGATTTCATATATCAGAGCATTCTAGTCTTGAAAGGGTCCCGTTTGACACATATCCGTGCGGCTGCCTCTCGCCGTCATTCCGGGACGGCGCTTTAGCGCCGGACCCGGAATCCAGATGTAATCTCTGAGGCTGCTTCTGGATTCCGGGTTCGCTCGCTTCGCCCGCGCCCCGGAATGACGGTCAATTGAAAGAGGAGCCATGCCTTTGCAACGCCTGCGCCGCGCGCTTGAGCCGCTGATCCGGCGGCTGATGCATTTCTACTGGCGTTTCGCGCGCGCCGCGACCCTGGGCGCGCGCGCCATGGTGATCGACGGAACGGGGCGCATCTTCCTGGTCAAGCACTCTTATGTGGACGGCTGGCACCTGCCCGGCGGCGGGGTGGAGACCGGCGAGACGTTCCTCGCGGCGCTGACACGCGAGCTGGCCGAGGAAGGCAATATCCTGCTGGCCGCGCCGCCGGTCCTGCACGGCGTGTTTTTTAACCAGCGATCGTCGCGGCGCGACCATGTGGCGCTGTTCATCGTGCGCGAATTCCGCCAGGACACCATGCCGGTGCCAAATCATGAAATCATCGAACACGGCTTCTTTGCACCCGACGCGCTGCCGGACGGCGTCAGCCGCGCCACCCGCGCCCGTATCGCCGAGGTGCTCGGCGGCGCGGCGGTGAGCGAGTTGTGGTGAGGCAAACCATGCCGGGCAAGGATTGGCTCCCCGCCGCGGTGCGCGCGAAGGCGATCGACCGAAAATTGAAAACCGGCGAGGCGCTGTTCCGGCTCGGTGACAAGACCGCCGGCCTCTGCGAAGTGCTCGCCGGCCGCGTGCGGCTGGCGCGCGTCGACCGCGCCGGCCATGAAATCGTGCTTCATGTCGCGGGGCCGGGCGAGACGCTGGCCGAGGCGTCGCTGTTTTCGCCGGACTATCATTGCGACGCCATCGCCAGCACCGACGTGGTGGTGCGCATCTATCCGAAAGCGGCGCTGCTGGCCGCCTTCGACCAGGACCCGAAAGCCGCGCAAGCCTTCAGCGCGACGCTGGCGCATCAGGTGATGCACCTGCGCACGCGCATCGAGCAGCGCAATATCCGCTCGGCGCGCGAGCGCGTCCGCCATTTTCTCAAGCTCAACGCCGACGCCGACGGCCGCACGGTGGCCTTGCGCGGCACGCTCAAGGATCTTGCCGCCGAACTCGGGCTTACCCACGAAGCGCTCTACCGCGCCCTGGCCGCGCTCGAACGCAGTGGAGATATCAAAAGGACGAAGGGAAAGATCACGCTCGCGCGGGCGCGCAAGGGAGGCTAGCCAAACCTTGCGCGGTCGTGCGGCGCGGCAAAGTCGAGTTGCGGACCGACCGGCACGATGCCGGTCGGGTTCACCTGGCGCTGGCTGAAATAATAATGCCGTTTGATCTGCGCCAGGCTGACGGTCTCGGCCACGCCCGGCGCCTGATAGAGATCGCGCACGTAATTCGACAGGTTCGGATATTCGGTGATGTGTCGCCAGTTGCATTTGAAATGCGAATAATAGACGGCGTCGAAACGGATCAGCGTCGGGAACAGCCGCCAGTCGGCCTCGGTGACGGTGTTGCCGACCAGATAGCGGTGCTGCGACAGCATCTGCTCGATCTCGTCGAGCGTGTCGAACACGTTGCGGAACGCCGCTTCGTAGACCGCCTGCGCGGTGGCGAAACCGGCGCGATAGACGCCGTTGTTGATGTTGGGATAGACGAGATCGTTGATGCGGTCGATCTCGGGCCGCAATTTTTCCGGATAATAGTCGGTGTGAATATTGGTAAACGCATTGAACGCCGAATTGAGCATGCGGATGATTTCCGGCGACTCGTTGTTGACGATCGTCTTGCGCTTCTTGTCCCACAGCACCGGCACGCTGACGCGGCCCGAATAGCGCGGATCGGCCAGCACATAGAGTTCCGACAATTTACTTTTGCCGTTGACGTCGTCGCCGGTCGAGCCCTCTTGCCTGTTGAAGGTCCAGCCGTCCTTGAGCATGTCGGGCGAGACGATCGACAACGAGACGACGTTCTCGAGCCCCTTGAGCTTGCGGAAGATGACGGTGCGGTGCGCCCACGGGCAGGCGAGCGAAACATAAAGGTGATAGCGGCCGGACTCGGCGGCAAAGCCGCCTTCGCCGGACGGTCCGGCGCTGCCGTCGGGGGTGACCCAATTGCGGAAGCGGGGGATCGGCCGGATGAATTGGCCGTCCTTGGTGCGCGAAACGTCGTCCTGCCAAACGCCGTCAACCAGCATTCCCATGCCGATAACCTCCACCTTTGTTGCTATTCATCTAGGCAATAAAGGCGCAAAACGCCACCGGCGATGGACCAGAATCGACCCAAATGCTAATCGGCACAAGATGAGCGAACTTGCACTGACAATCCTGCCGGAAACGGCCGACGACGCGCTTGCGGTCGAGCGGTTGCATGAGCGCACCTTCGGCCCTGGCCGTTATGCGCGCAGCGCCTATCGCATTCGCGAGAGCCGCGGGCATGTGCTCGACCTGTCGTTCACCGCGCGCATCGGCACGCTGCTGGTCGGCTCGGTGTGGCTGACGCCGATCTGCATCGGCGAGACGCCGGCGCTGCTGCTGGGGCCGCTCACGGTCGAACCGCCGTTTCGCGAGCACGGCGTCGGCAGCGCGCTGATCGAGCGCGCGCTCAAGCACGCCAAGGCCGCGGGCCACACATTAGTGGTGCTGATCGGCGACGAGCCGTTTTACGGCAAGTCCGGCTTCAAGCGCATCCCGAAGGGCCAGGTCAAGATGCCGGGTCCGGTCGATCCGGCGCGATTGCTGGTGGCAGAACTCAAAACCGGCGCGTTCGACGGCGTTTCCGGGATGGTCAGGCCGGACTGGGAACGCGCATGATCCCGAAAAGTGGGAACCGGTTTTCGGAGAAGATCATGCGCAAAAGTAAAGAAGTTTAACGGCCCTCACGAGCCCATGTGGCGGCGAGAGAGCCGACCAGCAGCAATAGCCCGATCAGTCCGGCGAAGATCGGCAGCACGCCGATGCCGCGCACCACGCTGAGGTCGCGCATCTTCAGGCCGATCCAGTCCTCGCCCTTGAACGTGGTCGAGGTGCGAACCGGCACCACGCGCGGCACGTCGAGCGTTGTGCCGTCCGCCAGCCGCCGCGCGTCGCCGCCGGTGGCGCTGGTGAGCGCGCGCAGCACCTCGGTGGTGGACGTCACTTGCGCGAATTCGCGCGGATTGGCCGGCCCCACATTGGCGAGCGCGGTGAGCTTGCCGTCGGTCGCGCGCCACAGCCCGAGTTCGTTGGCGGTGACCGCGGCGCGCCAGACGCCCGGCTCGACCGGCTGTAAAGTGAGCGTGCGAGCGGCGCCGGTCGGCGAGGTGAGCGTCACTTCGTTGACGCTGTCGGCCATGGTCTGGCGCTGCACGGTGATATCGTGGCCCTTGACGATCAGGCGCAGCGCTTCCTCTTCCAGTTCCGGCTGCTTCATCAGCCAATGCGACAGCCGCCGCAGCAGATCGAGATGCGGCCCGCCGCCTTCGTAGCCGCGCGCCCACAGCCAGATGTGGTCGGACAGCAGCAGCGCCACGCGGCCCTCGCCCTCGCGCGCCAGCACCAGCAGCGGCTTGCCGTCGGGTCCCTGCATCACGTTGGTGCCATTGGTGTGTTTGATGTCGACCAGCCGGAACCACTGGCTCCAATGCGGCGGATCGCTCTCTGACCCTTCCAGCCCGCGGGTGACCGGATGGCGCTTGCCGGCCTCGCTGAGCGTAGCCCGGAACGGCTGCTCGGTGACATCACCGCTCGGCTCCGCCGGCAGGATCACGTCGAGCGGCGTGCGCCAGATGCTGGTCGGGCTGGCGTAGTCGGGGCCGGCCGCGATCAGCACGGCGCCGCCGTCGCGCACATACTTCGCGATGTTGTCGAAATAGATCATCGGCAGCACGCCCTGGCGCGCATAGCGGTCGAAGATGATCAACTGGAATTCCGAGATCTTCTGCTGGAACAGCTCGCGGGTCGGAAACGCGATCAGCGAGAGCTCGTTGATCGGCGTGCCGTCCTGCTTCTCGGGCGGGCGCAGAATGGTGAAATGCACCAGATCGACCGAGGCGTCGGACTTGAGCAGATTGCGCCAGGTGCGCTCGCCGGCATGCGGCTCGCCCGACACCAGCAGCACGCGCAGCTTGTCACGCACGCCGTCGATCGAGATTACCGCCCGGTTGTTGACTTGCGTAAGCTCGTTTTCGAGCGGCGAGGCCTCGATCTCGACGATATTGGCGCCCGCATGCGGGATCGGCACATTGACCTTGATGTCGGTGCCCACGGCGACGACGCGCTTTTCCAGCACCTCGCCGTCGCGCCGCACGGTGACTTGCGCGCTGCCTGCCTTGGCGCCTTGATCCTCGATGCGGAAGCCGATGGTCTGCGCTTGCCCGACGATGCCGAAGCGCGGCGTTTGTGTGAGCACGACGCGGCGGTCGATCTCGTCGCGGTGACCAGTAATCAGCGCATGCAGCGGCGCGGCGAAGCCGAGCGCGGCGGCGTCGGCCGGCACGTCATGCACGCGGCCATCGGTGATCAGGATGGCGCCGGCGACGCGGTCGGGCGGCACGTCGGCGAGCGTGGCGGACAAGGCCGAGAACAGCCGGGTGCCGTCGGTCTCGCCGTCCGCCGCGCCCGCCTCAGTGACGCGCACTTCCAGGCCGGGAATGCGCTTGAGCCGCTCGACCAGCGTGGCGCGCGCGGCTTCCGTCTGGGCGTTGCGGTCGCCGAAATTCTGGCTCGGGCTCTTGTCGATGATGATGGCGGCAACCGAGGGGATCGGATCGCGGTCTTCTCTCGTCAGGGATGGATTGGCGAGCGCCAGCACCATCAGTCCGAGCGCCAGCGCCCGCATCGGCGCGCCGCGGCTGCGCGCCAGCAGCAGCACGATCGAAATCAGCAAGGCCACGCCGAAGGCCGCCCACACCACATAGGCCGGCACCAGCGGAGCGAATGAGACGCCAAGGTTCATGGTCAACACACCAATGTGCGAACGTGTCCGGCGCGCGAATATTCGAGAATTTCCTTGTCGCGCGTCACGATGGTCATGTCAGCTTCCCGCGCCGTCGCGATGATAATACGGTCAGCCGGATCATCCGGTGGCGAGCCCGGCAGATCGCAGGAATCTGACAGTATCTCGACCGTCAATTGCGGCGTTCCGGCAGCCATTTTGCCAGTCGTCTGTCGGAACCAACGTGCTACCGGCAAGGTGATGGCGAGCCGGCTCTTGCGCACCAAATTGGCGATCTCCCATGCGCTTATCGGAGACACATGGAGATTTCGGCTGGCGAGCGCGTCACGTGACTCCGACGTCATCTCTGCACCGTTCGCCAACCAGAGCAGCGCGCAGGTGTCGAGCAGGAGTTCACTCATTGAGCACCCGCCCTTCTTCAGCGTTCCATTTTTCACCAGTTGGTTTGGTTAAATCGACGCCAGGCATGAAAGTGACAGTGCCCGCCATGCATCCCCAAGGGTCGCGCTTGGGCACGGTCGTGGGGATCGGCGATTTCGTCGAACGTTGAAACGTAACCTTGCGCCCGGCGAGGTCTACATCCTCAGTGCGCCAGCCAGCTTGCAGCCAAGCGCGTGCATGCGAGTGGCCGGTCGCATTGTTGCTCCACCATGCTTCATGTTCATAGGCGCTCTTCGGCAGCTTGAACCCCAGAATCCGTTCGATCTCGGCAAAGCTCATTCGTTTGGTCGAGCCGTGCGCCGAGCCAAGGAACTGGGGCAAGGACTCATATTTGCTCATGATGGACTCCTATCGCTTCGAGCGATAGTAATATTTCATATGAACTTACTATCGTCAATAGTAAATCCTTACTGTCCCAGCCGCTCGAGTAGCGCCGGGATATGCACCTGATCGGCCTTGTAGTTGCCGGTGAGCGCGTACATCACGATGTTGACGCCGGCGCGGAAGGCGAATTCGCGCTGGCGCGGCTCGCCCGGCACTAGCGGCAGCATGGGCTGGCCGTCCGGGCGTATGGCCCAGGCGCCGGCCAGATCGTTCGAGGTGATCAAAATCGAGGAGACGCCATCGCCGGCGCGCGCCGGGCGGTTGGTCTCTTCCTCGGTTTCCGCCGGCAGTGCCTCGACCCAAAGCTGGCCGGTGGTGAAGCGGCCGGGGAAGTCGCGCAGCAGGAAGAAGGTTTTGGTGAGCACGTGATCGCGCGATACCGGCTCCAACTCGGGGATGTCGAGCGAGGACAGGATCGAGCGCAGCGTCACCATGCCGGGCCCCTGCATCTCGCCGCCGGGGCCGGGCGGCGCGTCGACCGCGTCGCGGGTGTCGAACAGAACGGTGCCGCCGCGCTTCATATAGGTGTCGATGCGATCAAGCGCGGTCTGCGAGGGCTTTGGCGCGCTCGCCGATACCGGCCAATAGATCAGCGGGAAGAAGGCGAGCTCGTCACGCGCCGGGTCGAGCCCGATCGGCTCGCCGGCCTCCAACGCGGTGCGTTGCGCCAGAAATAGCGTGAGGCCCTGCAGGCCTGCTTTGCTTACTGCGTCGACGTCGGCATCGCCGGTGATGATGTAAGCGAGATGCGTTTGACTTGTCGCCTTCATGGCGAAGTCTTGCTGCTGCGAGGATAACGGCGGTGGTGGCTGTTGTGAGGACTGCGCCTGCGCCGGATGGGGCATGGTCAACGCGCTCAGCAGGCACGCCGCCAGCAGCGTTGTCGCCACACGGCGGCGCGGCAGCATGCCTGCGAGTACGCCGGAGAGCACAATCACCACCAGCGCGTCGAGCATCAGCAGCACCAGCGCGGCGAGGAAGATCGGCCCGCGCAGGTCGAGCGGCTCGCCGTGGCGATAGACGTCGAGGCGGGCGTTGAGGCCTGAGAAATCGAGTGGCGCCAGCCGATCGCTGGGTGCAAGCGTATTGACCGCGACTAGGCCTTCCGGCGGCCCGTAAAAGCCGGGCGGATGATCGGCATTGGCGCGGGCGCTGAAATTGGCGGGGATCGGGCGGGCGGTTGGCGGCGGCGATGAGAAGGCGCCGAAGCCGTCGAGCACGCGGGTCGGCGGCACAGCTTGGTTGGCGCGGCCGCTGGCGGTGCCGGCCTCGCCGGCATTTTCGGCGTCGGCGGTCGCGGTCGAAGCCGCCAGCGCGACGATGCGCCGGAGCATATCGACGAAGGTGCCCGATAGCGGCAGGTCCGACCAGCGGGTGTCGGCGGTGACGTGGAACAGCACCAGCAGCCCCTTGCCGTAACGTTGGGCGGTGACCAGCGGCGTGCCGTCGGCGAGCGTTGCCCAGGTGCGGTCGGTGAGCAGCGAATCGGGCTCGGCCAGAACTTGGCGGCTGACGGTGACATCGTTCGGCACCGGCATGCCGGCGAACGGGCCTTCGCGCGCGAAAGCGGCGAGCTGTTGCGGCTTTTCCCAGCTCAGGCTGCCGCCCAGGACGCGGCCGCCGCGGCGCAGCTTCACCGGCACCAGGTCGTCGTCGGTGGCGCCGGCGAGGTGCGGACCGGCAAAGCGCACCAGCACGCCGCCATTGTCGATCCATTTGTTGAGCTGCTCGCGCGCCTCAGTGACATTGCCGACATCGGCGAGGATCAGCATCGGCAGATGCTGATCGAGGAAGCGCTTCACCGCTTCGGCCGGCGCCACGCCCTCGGCGAGGCGGATATCGGCGAACGGATTGAGCGCGCGCGCCAGGTAATAGCTGGCGCCGATCAGCGGCTGCGAGCGGTCGGCGGCCGAACCGGACACGACGCCGACGGTGCGCCGGCGCCAGCGCTTGTCGAGCAGTTGCACGGCGCCCGCCGAGCGCTCTGCGGCGATCTCCAGCCGCGCCACGTCGTTGCGGATTTCGACCGGCAGATCGATCACCGCCTCGGCTTCCTGCGCGTCGGATCGAAACGCGAACGGCGCCTCGCCGAGCGGCAAACCTTTAAGATCGATGGCATTCACAAAGCCGGTGTCGGCGCTGCCGGTCTGCGCGCGCAGTACTTTCACCGTCAGCGCGCCAGCCGCGTTGTCGGCGGCAGCGAGCGCATGCGGGACGGGAAGACCGCCCGCGACCACGCTGAGCGGATGGCCGCCGACGATGCGCTTCAAGCCCGCGATGAATTCGCCGCCCTTGCCGAGATCGACGCCGTCGGAGAGCCAGACGATCTCGACGTCCGGTGCGGTTGCGAGGAAGCGCTCGATCAAGGGCAGCGCCTCAGTGCGCTCGACGGTATAGGGCTTCGGCTTGAGCTGTTTGATCTGCACGCGTGCGGCGCCGGCGACCTGCAGGGAAACATCGCGCGCGGTTTCCGACAGCGGCAGCACGGCGACGCCGCGGTTGTCGGCCTCGGCCCGCGCCATCAGCTCATCGGCGGTGCGCAGGCGGGCGTCCCAGGAGGCCGCCGCGCCCCAGCCGTCATCGAGCATGACCAGCAGCGGTGCCCCTCTGCTCGACGTGGCGAGCGGCGGGTTCCACAACGGACCAGCGGCCGCGATGATGACCAGCGCCGCCAGCGTCAGCCGCAGCAGGACGAGCCACCACGGCGTGCGCGCCGGGGTTTCCTCCTTGGGCGCGATCTCGAACAGCAGCCGGGTGGGCGGGAAGTTGATGCGGCGCGGACGCGGCGGCACCAGCCGCAACAGCCACCACAGGACTGGCAGGCCGAGCAGGCCGAGCAGCACCAGCGGCTGCGCGAAGCCGAGGGGGAGGCCGCCGATCACGCCACTCTCCTAGGGTTCGCCGGCGTATAGCGGCTGCTCACCGACGTGGTCTGCATATGCGTGCCCATGCGCGAATGCAGCACGAGCAGCAATTCGCTGGCCGGCCGGTCGGTGCGGTGGATGGCGAAGCTCCAGCCCAGCCGGTCGGTTTCGGTGCGAACTTGCCCGCGGTGGCGTGCCACCAGGCCTTGGTAGTCATTGCGCCAGGTCTCGGCGCGGCCGGCGGTGACGCTGCCGGCGCCTTCCGGCTCGATGAATTCGACGCGGCCCGAATAGGGGAAGCTTTCCTCGGCCGGATCGACGATCTGCACCACATGGCCATGCGCGCCGGTGGCGGAAAGCTGGGCGATCGTCTGCTGCACCTCGCCGATCGGGCTCCACAGGTCGGACAGAAGCACGATCTCGGCGAGCGGCGACGGTGCGAACGACATCGGCAGGCTGGCGCGTTCCAAGGGATCGTGCAGGATCGCTTGCGCCATCTTCTCGATCACGTTGCGGCTGGCCGTCGGGCGCAGCAGGCCAGGAACGCCAACCCGCTCGCCGCCCTGCACCAGCACTTCGGCCAAGGCGAAGGCTACCACCAGCGCGCGCTCGAGCTTGCTGTCGGTGACCAGCGCGGAGGCAAAGGCCATCGACGGCGAACGGTCGGGCCAGATCCAGACCGTGTGCGAGGCTTCCCATTCGCGCTCGCGCACATAGAGATGATCGTCACGCGCCGAGCGCCGCCAGTCGACATTGGACGCCGGCTCGCCCGACATGAAGCGGCGGTATTGCCAGAAATTTTCGCCCGGTCCGGCGCGGCGGCGGCCATGCAAGCCGTGAATGACGGTGGCGGCGACCCGGCGCGCTTCGAGAATGAGCCGCGGCATGGCGTCGGCGAGCATGCGGCCGCTGCCGGTGGCCTGCCGTACTGCGCTCGTCTCGATATCGCTGAGCCTCGGCTCGGGCATCTGAGATTATCCGATGCGCGCTTTCAGCCGCCCAATCACGTTCGGAATGGTTTCGCCTTCCGCGCGCGCGGCGAAGGTGAGCGCCATGCGGTGCTTGAGCACGGGCTCGGCCAGTTCAAGCACGTCATCCACCGATGGTGCGAAGCGGCCTTCGAGCAGCGCACGAGCGCGCACCGCCAGCATTAGCGCTTGGCTGGCGCGCGGGCCGGGGCCCCAGGAGATCAGCTTGCCGATGTCGCCGGCCTCGGGGCCGGGGCGCGCCGAGCGCACCAGCGCCAGGATCGCTTCGACCACGGATTCGCCGACCGGCAGCCGGCGCACCAGCCGCTGCGCGGCGATCAGATCGTCGGCGGTCATCGCCGCCTTGGCGCGCGTTTCATCCGCGCCGGTGGTGTCGAACAAGATTTTGCGCTCGGCTTCCAGGTCCGGATAATCGACGTCCACTTCCATCAGGAAGCGGTCGAGCTGCGCCTCGGGTAGCGGATAGGTGCCTTCCTGCTCGAGCGGGTTTTGCGTCGCCAGCACGTGGAACGGCTTGGGCAGATCGTGGCGCGCGCCGGCGACCGTCACGTGCTGTTCCTGCATCGCCTGTAGAAGAGCAGATTGCGTGCGCGGCGAGGCACGGTTGATCTCGTCGGCCATCAGCAATTGCGCGAACACCGGGCCGGCGATGAAGCGGAAGCTGCGCTTGCCGCCGGGGGTTTCTTCCAAAACCTCGGTGCCGAGGATGTCGGACGGCATCAGGTCGGGCGTGAATTGTACGCGCTTGGCGTCGAGCCCGAGCGCGATGCCCATGGTCTCCACCAGCTTGGTCTTGGCGAGGCCGGGCACGCCGACCAGCAGCGCATGGCCGCCGGACAGCACGGTCACCAGCGCGCGCTCGACCACGATGTCCTGGCCGAAGATCACCGAGCTGATGGCGGCTTTCGCGGCGCGCACATGGGCGGCGGTCGATTCCGCCGCGCGCACGATCATATCTTCCAGTTTTTCAAGGCTTTCGCCGCTTGCCGACGCCATGATTTCGGTTCCTTTCGTCGCTCGCCTTTAGACAAGTTGGGAGCTATGCAACAAACGCACCAGAGACGAATTTTGTGCGCCAATTAAAGCGAATCTGCCGCATTCTACGGGCAAGCTTACGCTATCTTCCGCCGCCAGGTCCGTCTGGTCACAAAGTTGCGAACAGGCCAGAGGCAGCCTGATTATCGAAGGAAAACAATGGCGAAGGCAGGGCAGGGAGGGCTGGAAGGGATCGCGGCGTCGCTGCCGCGTGAAAACCGCGGATTGCCGCCTGTGGAGCTTTGGAATCCGCCATTTTGCGGCGATATCGACATGCGGATCGCCGCCGACGGGACCTGGTTCTTTCAGAAGACCCCGATCGGAAGGCCCGCTTTGGTCAAGCTTTTCGCGTCGATTCTCAAACGCGAGGGCGACAAATACTTCCTGGTCACTCCTGTGGAGAAGGTCGGTTTAATCGTCGAAGAAGTGCCGTTCCTCGGCGTCGAGCTTAAGGTCGAGCACGATGCTCGCGGGCAAGTTCTCAATTTTAGAACAAATGTCGACGACTGGGTCGCGGCCGGTCCGGGTCATGCGCTGCGCTTCGAGCAGCAAGCCGCGAACGGCGGCCTCAAGCCCTATCTGCATGTCCGCCGCGAGCTGTGGGCCAAGGTGACGCGCGCGCTGTTCTACGACCTGGCCGAACTCGGCGAGGAGCGCGTGGTTGACGGCAAGCCGATGTTCGGCGTCGTCTCCGGCGGCGAATTTTTCGCGATGGCCGAGGCCAGCGCGGTTCGGGAGTTCGCCTAGCGCATGATCCCGAAAAGTGGGAACCGGTTTTCGGATAAGATCATGCGCAAAGAAAAATGTTAGGAGCGCACTTTGTTTCAATCTGAATGGATCAGGCTT
>Ga0209880_1000325_pt1 | contig 12303 bp, 10 predicted proteins | sample PersoiDNA2013191_FD_185803 | JGI IMG/M metagenome (GOLD analysis project Ga0209880, IMG submission 185803) | Permafrost soil microbial communities from the Arctic, to analyse light accelerated degradation of dissolved organic matter (DOM) -... | ecosystem: Environmental > Terrestrial > Soil >... | reverse complement strand
CTGGATGAGCACCGGGTACTTCGAGTCATTCCGCCAGGACATCGTCTGGACCGAGGTCCCGCTGATCACGACCGTGGCGTCGAGGCCGACCGGATAGCGCGTGATGTAGTAGTAGTGGTTCTTCTTGACGAGGGTCTCGTAGCCCGCGCGCGCCACCGCGTTGAACAGCGTGGTGGACGTCGAGCAGATGCCACCGCCCAGGGCTCCCGTATGCTCGGAGTGCCCATTGATGATCGCGCCGCCGTCGCGGTACCCGCGCGCGTAGGTCACCGGCCCGATGGACTGCCAGAAGTCGAAGACGGCGCCCGGGGCAACGACGGTCCCGTTGATGTCGCGCGCCGGGATCGAGATGTTGTTGCCGAACCCGTTGCTCTCGCTCACGTCGTAGTAGGTGGTCCAGGATGAGATCTTGCGCATGAGGGGGGCGGCCGTCTTGGCCTGCTCGGTGGTGAGCTTCGGCGTCGTCGTGGTCAAGGCGAGGGCCACGCTCGGCGGGGTCGCGGGCGCGTCAACGGCGCTCCGGGCGAGGATGGCCTGGACGACGAGCGGGGTAGTGGCCGCTGCATCGAGCGAGCGACCGTTCGCGCCCGGGGATACGCCGACCACAGCGCTGTTCTTACCGAAGAAGAACGAGGCCTCGACGGGCGCGCGGTTGATCTTCTTGGCGAGGGCGACGACCGTGGCGATCGGGGCGTCCGGCGCGACGGTCGCAGCGTAGCCTCCGTCCGTTGTCGGCGCGAACGTGATCCACGAGCGGACCGTCTTCGCCGGAATCGTCCACGTTTCCTTGCCCTGGACCAGGACGACGTCCGCGGCAATGCGGCCGGCGGCGGCGACAGCGTCGGCGACCTCGGCGTCCGTGATCGTCGGCTCGATGGGCACGAGGGTGGCCGTGACGGCAACCTCGGCGGGGCTGGCTGGGTCCGCGAGGGCAGCGGCGATCGCGGCCTCCAGCGCCGTACGATCGATGCCCCGTCCGGCGACGGAGGCAACCGTCTTGAAGCCGGTGGGCGTGGCCGCAGCGCTCGCGTCCACGGGGGCGGCGTCCACCTGGGCGGCGGCGCCGGCCACCGCCGCGGTGAGCGCGGCCTGGTCCAGGACGACGGACGGGGCCACCGCGGCGCCGCGGACGAGGCTGCCAACGCCGTCCGCGGCCCGAACCACGGTGTCGCCCGTGCGCCCGACCGCGAAGGCCTCGTCGACGAGACGGTCGACGTCTGCTCGTCGTCCGACTGCTGCGTACGGGATCCGGACGGTGGACTCGCTGGCGGTGACGACGATCGTGCCGGTGGCAAGTCCGGCCAGGCCGTGCTCGACGGCGGCACGTGCGCCCGCGCGGTCCAGGCCGCCGACATCGACCCCGGCGATCGTCACACCCGGGTAGATCCGGTCGGCGTAGCGACCCTGGTACGCGAACAGGGCGCCGGTCCCGACCGCCAAGGCCAGCACGAAGCCGGCGACGACGGCGAAGATGAGCCGACCGAACGGGAAGCGGCGGGGGGCGGTTGGCATCTCGGTACTCGGTGCGGATGGATCGGAGCGCAAATCTAACAGGCTTGCCGCGAAGAGACGCGCGGGCGTATCCCGGCGTGACGTTCGCCAGGTGCCGCCTCCCGCGGGCGGTCGACTCCGGGACCGTTCAGAGCCTAGACCACCGCCTTTGGCACGACGACCACGCGGCGGTTTGGCTCCTCGCCGATCGACTGAGTCCCGACGGCGGGGTGGTTGCGCAGCGCGAGGTGGATCCAGCGCCGCTCGAGGGCCGGCATCGGCTCCAGCTGGAGCATCTTGCCGGTCTCGACGACGCGCGCCGCGGCCCGATCGGCGATCTCCCGGAGCTGCTGCTCGCGTCGGCCGCGGTAGCCCTCGACGTCCACCAGGACGCGGGTCCACTCGCCCATCTCGCGCGACAGCATCAGGTTCACGATGTGCTGGAGGGCGGAGAGCCGCTCCCCCTTGCGGCCGATGAGGGCGCCCAGGGCCTCGTGCTCCTCGTCGTCGGCGCCGACCACGTTGAGGCGGTTCGTCTCGCCGGTCTCGATGTTGACGGCCACCGAGAACCCGAGGTGCTGCATCAGCTGCTCGAGGAGTCGCTTCCCCGCGTCAAGGGCGGCAGGCGACGCCTCGGCGGCCTGGAGCTCCTCGCGCTCTCGCACGAGCGAGCGAGCAGTCTGGACCTCATCGGCTTCACTCGAGGAGACGACCGACACGCCGGGCCGATCGTCCGAGCGGCGCGGGGGGCGGTCGTCCCGACGGGGGCCGCGGTCCCGGGTCCGCGCCGGGCGGTCGTCGCGACGCGGGGCGTCGGAACGCGGGGCATCGCGGCGCGGAGCGTCGCTGTGCGCGGGTGGGTCGTCGCGGCGCGGCGCATCGCGGCGCGGCGCCTCCGGGCGCTCCATCGCAGGGCGGTCGGGTCGATCGTCGCGGCGCGGAGCGTCGCTGTGCGCGGGTGGGTCGTCGCGGCGCGGGCCGCGATCCATGGGGGCGGGGAGCGGCCGCGCGGCGGCCGCCTCACGCTTCGGCGCGGCACCCCCGAGCGCGGTGCGCGGCGCGGCGACGATCCGGGCGGGCTCGGCGCCCATCCCCAGAACGCCCCGGCTGCCCGGGGTCAGGATCTCGAAGTCGAGCTCGTCGAGGCCGACGCCAAATTCCTCGCGGGCGTGGCGCAGGGCTTCCTCGACGGACTTGCCAGTGAACTCACGGTACGCACTCATGCTCAGCGCTTTCTCCCTCGGCGGCCCTGACGGCCTCGTTCTCGGGGTCGCACGGTGGCCGCCGCGGAAGCGGAGCGGTCGGCCGGCGTGCGGTCGGTGGGCGGACGGACGATTCCCGGCTTGCGGGCGGCGCCAGGTGCGCCCCCGGTAGACGCCTTCGGCTCGTCGACCGGGAAGCGCGGGCGATGGTCGCGGGCGAAGCTCGGCGAGAACCCGAACAGCGGGAACGTGGAGCCCCAGCCAACGATGAGGTACTGCTGGACGATCCCGAAGATCGTGGTGACGATCCAGTAGATGAACAGGCCGGCGGGCAGGAACCCGCCGTAGGCAAGCGAGATCAGGGGCAGGAACATGACCAGCTGTCGCTGGACCTTCGAGTTCTGGTCGCTGAAGGCGGTAGTGGACGGGGGCATCGTCATCCGGCTCTGGACGAGCTGGAGGACCGCGGAGGCGGCCGCCAGGACGCTGAACCAGCTCAGGAACGCGATGTTCGGGAAGAGGACCCAGGGCTTCGAGACGTCCAGGTTCCCCAGCCACGCGACGGTCGTATTGATGCAGGGCTTGTACAGGTCAACCGTCGCGCCGACCACCCCGGCCCCGTTGACGCACGTGTAGTCCAGCAGGTGGAGCCCGAAGAACGTGAACATCGCCCGAGGGTCCGGGTTCACCAGGCCCTGGCTGATCACGGAATAGATGATCATGAGGAGCGGGAGCTGGAGGAGCAGGGGCAGGCATCCGGAGGCAGGGTTGACCCCACGCTCCTTGTACAGCTCCATCTGGGCCTGGCTGAACTTGGACCGGTCGCCCTTGTAGCGCTTCTGAAGCTCCTTGATCTCCGGCTGGATCAACTGCATCCGCTTCGTGGAGACGATCTGGCGGCGGAAGAGCGGGATCAGCGCGGCCCGCACGACCAGCGTCATCAGGATGATGGCGATCCCGACGTCGCCGGTCAGTTTCTGCAACCAGACCAGGAAGATGTAGAGGACCTGGAAGATCGGGTTGAAGACCCAGGCCAGGAGCGAGACAGGGTCCGCGCCCGGCTGCGCCGGGGTGAGCGGCGGGTGCGGCGCGGCCGTCGCAGCCCCCCCGCTGCCGCCAGGGACGATCCCGGACGGGCTGCAGGCGGCCACGAGGAGCGCCACTGCGACGAACAGGAGCAGGGGGAGCAGCAGCTCGCGGCGCGGACGGGGGAGCGACACGTGGAGCTGCCTCACCTAGCGGACCGGGTCATAGCCGCCCGGGTTCCATGGGTGGCAGCGGGCGATGCGCCGCGCTCCCATCCAGCCTCCCCGGAGAAGGCCGTACTTCAGGATGGCCTGCTCCGTGTAGTTCGAGCAGGTGGGGTAGAACCGGCAGCTCGACGGGAGCCACGCGAACACGATTCGGTAGAGCCGGATGAGCCCGATCCCGATCCGCTTCACGAGGGCGTCGATCCTCCCAGGACCCCTCCGCGCCGGAGGAGCCGTTCAAGTACCTCGACGAGCGCCCGGTGGTCCGCCGCCACGAGTGCCGGTCGGGCAATGATGAGCACGTCCCAGCCGGGCTGGAACGAGGGCGCTATCACCCTGAGCGCTTCCCGGAGGCGGCGGCGTGTGCGGTTTCTGACCACGGCTCCCCCGATTGCCCGGCCGGTGGCGAACCCGAAGCGGACCTGGTCGAGGTCGGTTCGGCGGAACCGGGCGGTCATCAGCGGGTGGGACCGGGTGGTCCTGGACGCCTGGAGCGCCGTGAAGTCCGCCGGCCGAGTGAGCATCGCGAGCCGCCGGTTGTCGCGGCCCGATGTCGGCGTCAGACCGTCAGCTTCTTCCTGCCTCGGGCGCGGCGCGCGGCGAGAACCCGACGGCCCCCGGTCGTCTTCATCCGGGCGCGGAAGCCGTGTTCCTTGGCGCGATGGCGCTTCTTCGGCTGGTAGGTCTGCTTCATCGGGTGTGGTGATCCTCAACCGTCCGGCCCAGGGGTCTCGGTCGTTTCGTCCCCAGAAGGCACATGGACGCGCCGCACGCACGGAGGCGCAGGGCGCGTCAACGCCGACCGATTATAGGAAGGCGGCCTTCAGGGTGTCAAACGGTGGGCCGCGCGGCGGGTGCGCGGCGAAGCCTCGAGCATGCCTGATCGGCCAGACGCACGATACTCCCTGGGAGTATACGACTTTGGGGGCCGGATCGCCTTGCGGGTCCGGTCCGGGCGGTGCTACCATGCGTCGGCCCACGGTCGTCGGGACGCCTGCGGGCAACCCCGAGCGATGCCGGGGACGGCCCAGGAGCGGTTCGCCCAGCCTGCTGGGTGAACCCTCGATCTGTCGATTCTGCGATTCCTGGTGCCGTTCGCGCTGCCCGGGACCGGCAACCGAGTACCACCTCCGGGCCCAGGGGCCCGGGTCAAGCAGGGTCCGTCCGTTGGACACACGACACATCTGGCGCGCGGCACTCGGAGAGCTCCAGGTTGCCCTCTCGCCGGCCAACTTCGAGACGTGGCTGCGGCATACGTCCCTGGTCGAGGTCGACGACACCCGGTTCCGTATCGCCGTCCCGAACGGGTTCGCGAAGGACTGGCTGGAGACGCGTTATCGCTCGCTGATCTCGCAGACACTGGCCCGGATCGTGGGCTACAGCGTCGCGGTCGAGTTCGTCGTGCGGGCCGATGCGGGCGTCGTCGAGGCCGGGGTGGAGGGTGCCGCCGCGTTGCCGCCCGACGTTCGCGTGGAGCCGACCCGCGTCGGCGGCGACGGCTCCTCGGCCAACGTCAACCCGCGGTACACCTTCTCCAACTTCATCGTCGGTTCGGCCAACCGGCTCGCCCACGCGGCCGCGCTCTCGGTAGCGGAGCGGCCCGGCCACGCCTACAACCCGCTCTTCCTCTACGGCGGCGTGGGCCTGGGCAAGACGCACCTGATGCACGCGATCGGGAACGCGGTGGTGGCCCGCTTCCCGCGCAAGCGGGTGGTCTACGCGACCAGCGAGAAGTTCACCAACGAGTTCATCACGAGCATCCAGCAGGGTCGGATCGACGACTTTCGTGCCCGCTACCGCCGGATCGACCTCCTCCTGATCGACGACATCCAGTTCATCGCCGACAAGGAGCGGACCCAGGAAGAGTTCTTCCACACGTTCAACGCCATCCACGAGGACGGGAAGCAGATCGTCCTCTCGTCGGATCGCCCGCCCAAGCAGATCGTCACGCTCGAGGAGCGGCTCCGGAGCCGCTTCGAGTGGGGCCTGATCGCGGACCTGACCGCGCCGGACCTGGAGACGCGGATCGCCATCCTCCGCGCCAAGGCCGAGGAGTCGGCGGTGCCGATCGGCTCGGACGTGGTCGAGTTCATCGCCCGCAAGGTGGTCAGCAACATTCGCGAGCTCGAGGGTGCGCTCAATCGCGTCGTGGCGTACGCGAGCATGGGCGCGATGCCGATCACGATCGAGCTCGCCCAGGCGGTCCTCTCGAACGTCCTGTACAACCCCAAGAAGCGCCAGGTGACCACCGAGAAGATCGCCCGGGCGGTCGCCGACTACTACGGGGTGGGCCTCGACGCGCTACGCGGCCAGAAGCGCGACAAGGCCATCGTCACGCCCCGCCAGATCGCGATGTTCCTGATGCGCCAGGAGACGGACGTCTCGCTGCTGCGGATCGGCGCTGAGCTCGGAGGCCGAGACCACTCGACGGTCCTCCACGCCTACGACAAGATCAACCGGGAGGCGGCCCTCAACGACGAGATGCGCCGCGATATCGCCGCGGTTCGCGAGCTGATCTACGCCGACTGACGGGCGGCCGGCTGGCCGCCACGGATCCTGCCATCACATCGCAAGCGTGCCGGCTGGTGCCCCGGTGTGTGGAAAAAGGCCCGGATTCCGTGGAAAACCCCACCCCGGTGTGGAAAAGGTGCGCCCTTGGTGCGCCCTCCGGCGGGGACAAGTGGACCCAGATTCAGGGCGCCGGCGCGTCCTCTCCCACGCCCTCGCCCCGTGTCCACATCCTCTCCGGGCTGGCACGCACCGCCTGGGGGCCCTCGTCCACGCCGGAATGGCCGGTCATCCACCGGTGATTCGAACGCGCTGGAGCGCGACGATCCACGCCGTCAACACCATGATGACGACGGTGATGACTCGATATGCGACCATGCACCAAACCACGACTCCATCCTGTTCCGGCCGGACTGGCCGGACCTGCCCGTCCCTGTTCCGAGCACCCGGAGTGACGTACCCGTGAACCTATCCGTCATCTGCGAGAACCTTGCCCGCGGCCTCTCCGTCGTTGGCCATGCGGTCTCCGGACGCAGCACGCTGCCGGTCCTTGCCAACGTGCTCCTCAGGACCGAGGACGCCGGCCTCAAGCTCACTGCGACAAACCTTGAGATCGGGATCACCTACTGGGTCCCGGGTCGGATCGAGACGGACGGCGCCATCACCGTCCCGGCCCGTCTCTTTGCCGAGATCATCGGCGGCCTCCCGTCGCAGGAGCGTGTTGACCTGGAGGTTCGCAACAACGACCGCCTCTTCATCCGGGCCGGCCACTTCGAGACGACCCTTCGGGGAATCGACGCCGACGAGTTCCCGGCGATTCCCGCGGCGGGCGAGCGTCCGACCACCCGGATCAGCCAGCGCGTCCTCCGCCGGGCACTCTCGGAGGTGACCTTCGCGGCCGCGTCCGACGAGGCGCGACCCATCCTGACCGGCGTGCTCACCCGGTTCGAAGGGGACCGCCTCACCCTGGCGGCGGCCGACAACTACCGGATCGCCATCACGACGATCCCGACGCTCGATGCCGTCGAGGAGACGAGCATCGTGGTCCCCGCCCGGTCGTACGCAGAGCTCGCGCGCGTCCTGGCCGACACGGACGATCCCGTGGAGCTGATCCTCTCGCCGCAGAAGAACCAGATCCTGTTCCACGTCGAGGGCATCGACGTCGTGAGCCGCCTTATTGACGGCCAGTTCCCGAACTACCAGCAGGTCCTGCCCACGACCCACGCCACCCGCGTCGAGGTGGACCGCGACGACCTCCTCAAGGCCGTCCGCCTGGCTGGCTATATCGCCAGCTCGTCCGCCAACATCGTCCGGATGCAGGTCGCTCCCGACGGGGCGGCCCAGGTGCTGGTGGCAGCGGCCGCGGAGGTCGGCGACCATCGCGGTCTCGTCGACGCGACGATCGAGGGCGACGGGACAACGATCGCGTTCAACGCCCGGTACCTCAGTGAGGCCCTCCAGAACGTGGACGCGGACCGGTTTGTGATCGAGCTGAACGGGCCGCTCTCGCCGGGCGTCTTCCGGCCGGCGGACGGGCGCGACTACACGCACGTGGTCATGCCGGTCCGGACCACCTCGTAGCGGCGACCCCGCGGCCGGAAGATCGGCCGCGTCGATCCCGGTGCTGACCTCCATCTCCCTCGCCGGTTTCCGCGGCTACGTTTCCCTGGCGGCGACGTTCGGGCCGGGCGCTCACCTCGTCTGGGGTCCCAACGCCGCCGGCAAGACGAGCCTCCTGGAAGCGTTGGTCGTCTGCGCTCGAGGGGCGTCGCATCGGACCGTGACCGACGCGGAGCTCATCCGCTGGGACGCCCCGTTCGCGCGCGTCGAAACTCGCCGCGAGCTGCCCGGCCTCGACCCGCTGGAGCTGGACGTGACACTGGTCCGCGAGGGACCGGCCGGGGGGCGGAAGCGGATCCGGGTCAACGGCGTTCCCCGGCGCGCCACCGCGCTGGCCGGGCTCCTGCGCGTGGTCGTCTTCGCGCCGGAGGAGATGCTGCTGGTTGCCGGCCCGCCCTCACTGCGGCGAGGCGTGCTGGACGCGCTCGCCGCTCAGCGCCTCCCCGCCCATGCCGCCGATCTCGCCGCGTATGGACGCGTCCTGGGCCAGCGCAACGCGCTCCTGCGCGCGATTCGCGAGGAGCGCGCGACGCCCGACCAGCTGTCCCCGTGGGACGCGAAGCTCGTCGAGTCGGGCGCGGCGGTCCTCGACGCGCGACACCGTGTCCTCGGGGAGCTGGCCGGACCGCTCGTCGCGGCCCACGCGGAGATCGCGTCCGACGAGGGGAGCCTCACCGTCACATACGAGAGCAACGTCGCGCCGGCCGCTGGCGAGACGTCCCGCGATGCGCTGGCCCGGCGGCTCGCCGAGACCGCCGAGAAGGAGGCCTGGAACGGGACGACGCTGGTCGGCCCGCACCGGGACGATCTCGCATTCCGGCTCGACGGGCGCGACCTGGCCACGTTCGCGTCACGCGGGCAGCAGCGGACCGCGATCCTCGCCCTCAAGCTCGCAGAGCTGGACCTGCTGACGGCGCACGACGGGCGGGCCCCGCTCCTCCTCCTCGACGACGTCTTCAGCGAGCTGGACCCCGCGCGCCGAAGTCACCTGGTCCGTCGAATCGCGGGCCTGCAGCAGGCATTCATCACGACCACTACGCTCGACGACCTGGACCCGGCGCTGCGGGCGATCGGGGCGGCCTGGGAAGTCGTTCCCGACGCTGCGCTCGGCGCCCGCCTGGTCGGGCCGCGGGCCGGCTGAAGGCGTTCATGTCGCCCGCCCGCCCCTTCGACGACGAGCGCGTCCCGCGCCGTCGGCGGGTCCGACGCGTCGGCGACCTCCTTCCTGAGGCGGCGCGGGCGCTGGGCCTGGAGGAGCAGCTGCGCTGGGCGCGCGCCGCCGCGGCCTGGAATCGGCTCGTGCAGGGTCGCGTCCCGGCAGCGGCGGGTGGATCCCGGCCGGTACGGCTGGAGCGGGACGGGACGCTCATCGTGGAAGCGAGCGCCCCGATCGTCGGCCAGGAGCTGCTCCTCCGGGCCGACGAGCTCCTCGCCGCGTATGCGGAGATGGCCGACGGGATCCGGGCGGGATCACTGCGGGTGGTCGTGGGCCGGGGTATCATCCGTTGACTTCGGCGGGCGGCCATCACCCGCCGCGTGGTCGCCCGTCACCGGCGTCACGCCGGCCCGCCCCCGAGCGTCAGGTCCGTCGAATCGCATGGCCGTCCGACTCCAGATGAAGCTCGGCCTCGTGGCCGAGCACGACCGGCTCGAGGACTCCCCGGACACCGTTGCCATCGTCGAGCCGACGATCGGCGCGACGGCCCGTTCCAAGGGGAGTCTCTTCCTCGTTGTCACGGGCGTCGGCCGGGGTCGGCGCCTTCGTGACGCCACGCACCTCGTCGCAGAAACTGTCCAGAGCGAGTACTACTACGACGAGTCCGCGGGCCTGGTCGTGTGCCTGGAGAAGGCGGTCCGCGCCGCGAACCGCCGCCTCCTTGCCCAGCGGGAGCGGCTGGCGCTCGGCGGCGGGCCGACCGGCCCGATCGGGATCGGCCTGGCCGTGGTCCGTGGCAACGAGCTCTACGTGGTCACGATCGGCCCGGCGGAGGCGTATTTGGTCCGGCAGGCGCACCTGCTGACGCTGCCCGACGCGGGGCGCGCACACGGCCTGCCGATGGAGGACGTCAGCCCGGAGGTGTGGCGCGGCGAGATCGCGGATCGCGATTCACTCGTTCTCATTTCGTCCAACGTGACGGCGAAGCTGGGTCCCGACGAGCTCAAGGACGCCGTGGTGACGCTCCACCCGCAGGCGGCCATGGAGCACCTGCATCATCGCTTCGTGGCGGCCGGCGGCACAGGCAGCGACGCCGCGCTCGCCCTCGAGGCGGGCGAGGTGTCGGCGACGGCCCATCGTGGACGGCTGGTTCCCGTCCGGCCGCCGGAACCGCTGGCGGGCCTGCCCGACCGGTCCCCGATCCCCCTGGCCGACTCCGTCGGCGGCGGCGTTGCGGCGGTCTCGTCGGGCGCAAGCCGGGCGCGGAGCGCCGTTGGGAGTGCGATCGCCGGCCTGGCCGATCGGGTCCAGGACCTGCTCCCGCGGCGCGGCGCCCGCTATCGGCGCATCACCCCCGCCGCGACGCGCCGCGAGTCCCAGCGGCGGGCCGCGTTCGCCGTCCTCGCGTTCGTCGGGGTCGTGGCGCTCCTCGGCGTCGTCCTGTGGGTCATCGGCGGCTCGGGCCCCGTGACCCAGATCACGCAGATCAACGCCGGCGAGAAGGCGCTCTCGACGGCGAGGGAAGATCTCCGGCTTGTCTTCGACAACGGGACCGACCTCATCGCGGCCGATCCGCGACGCGCAGAGGAGCTGCTCAAGGACGCCGTTGCGAAGGTGGGCGACGCCGCGGCCGCCGGAGTCCCGGCGTCGACGCTGAGCCCACCGCGCTCGCGGGCGGCCGCGGGGCTGGACCGCCTTTACGGGGTCGTGGAGGTGGCGCCGCAGACCGCCTTCTCGTTCGCCTCGCAGAATCCCGCCTTCGACCTTGGTGGGCTGGTCCGAGGGCCCGACGGTGCGCCCTACCTCCTCGACCGCGCCACGAAGGCTGTCTACCGGGTCAGCCTCCAGACCCACAAGGCCGTCCCGATCATGCGGTCGGGCCAGGCCGTGGCGAGCGCCGGCGTCAACGTCGGGGTGCCGCGCTACCTCGCCGTGGGCGGCCCGGACCTGCTCATGCTCGACGACAAGAACATCCTGTGGCGTTGGCGCCCCACCGATGACACCGGGAAGGGGACGCTGCGCCGGCTCCCGGTCAAGGATTCCGCCTCGTGGGGAAGCGACATCCTGGGGATCGGCACGTTCGTCGCCAACTTCAACGCCGCGCTGTACAACCTCTACGTGCTGGACCCGTCCGAGCAGCAGATCCTCCGCTACACGATGCTCGCGGACGGGTCGAGCTACCCGGCGGTGGCGACCCGCTACCTGACGACGCCGCAGGACGTCACCAAGGTGACCTCCATGTACATCGACGGCGAGGTCTACCTGGCCGACGCCGGCCTGGTGGAACGATTCGCGAGCGGCCGCACGGGCGCGTGGGCGCTCGCGGCGCCCGGTGACGACGTGCTCCGCCCGACTCGCCGCTACTCGCTCATCGATTCACCGGATCCGCGCCGCCAGGGCGCGCTTTACGTCTACGACGCGGCGAACGGGCGCGTGGTGGCGTTCGACAAGCTGACGGGCGCGTACCAGGCGCAGTACCGGCCGGCCGGCGGGAGCCCGGCGTGGGGCCTCCTGCGGGCCTTCTATGTCGTGCCGCGCTCGCCCGGCCAGGCCCCGGCGATCTTCTGGATCGACGGGGACACGCTGGGGACCGCGGTCCTCGAGCCGGTCCCCGGCTCGTCCCCGGGCAGCTCGCCGGGCGCCAGCCCCTCCCCCAGCGGATCGGCGGGCCCTGGACCGTCGGGCGCGCCGGTCGTCACACCGAAACCATCGGCGAAGCCGCGGCCCACGCCCAGTCCGTAGCTCGCGCCGGCGGCGCCGGCGCGAGGTGGGATAATCGGCCCATGGTCGGCCGCCTGATCGAGATGTCCGTCGAGAGCGTGCGGGTCCACATGCTCTCGACCCAGCACGTCGTCATCCTGCGGGAGCTCGGGCGCGATCGCTACCTTCCCATCTGGATCGGCCCGTGGGAGGCGAGCTCGATCGCCATGAAGCTCCAGGGCCAGGCCCCGGAGAGGCCGCTCACCCACGACCTGTTCGCCACGGTCCTCGACGCGCTTGGTGCCACCGTCCGCGAGGTGATCATCGCGGACCTCGCCGACGAGACCTTCCACGCTCGGGTCATGCTGGAGTCGGG
>Ga0209880_1000323_pt1 | contig 12306 bp, 10 predicted proteins | sample PersoiDNA2013191_FD_185803 | JGI IMG/M metagenome (GOLD analysis project Ga0209880, IMG submission 185803) | Permafrost soil microbial communities from the Arctic, to analyse light accelerated degradation of dissolved organic matter (DOM) -... | ecosystem: Environmental > Terrestrial > Soil >... | reverse complement strand
CTAAACGATTCCGAGAGCAAGCTCTTGATCGTCGATGAGCAGTATTGGCCCTACATCGATTCGGCAAGGGGCAATCTGGCCACGGTTGAAAAAGTATTCTTCAGCGGAGCAGATACGCCCGCCGGGACGCTGCCTTTTGCCCAGTTAAGGGATCACCAGGACACCGCTTTCACCCGAGCAGACGCTGCGGAATCGGATGATGTGGCCATCCTCTACACCTCGGGAACCACCGGCAAGCCGAAAGGCGCGATCCTGCATCAGCGGGGTTTCGTGCTGACCGCCATGCTGATGAGCGATTTCGTGCAATACGAGCCGCAGGACAAAATGATTTGTTGTGTTCCCCTGTTCCATGTCACCGGCCTGGCGATGGTCATGCTGTCGCCGATCTTCAGCGGGGTCGGGGCGGTCTATCTCAAGGAATTCAAGACCGGGGAGTTCCTCGAGATCATGGCCCGGCAAAAGATAACTCACTATACGGGGGTCATCAATGTCATCTGGCTGATGATCAATCATCCCGACTTCGGCAAATATGACTTTTCCTCGTTCAGGGTAGCCTTGCTCGGGGGATCCCCCGCCAGCGAAGAAATGGTGAGGGGCATCAGGAGTAAATTGCCGCATCTCAAAATAAGCGTGGGTTACGGGCTGACCGAGAGCCACGGCATTGTCTCCGCCACGCCTTATGAGGATGCCCTGCGCAAGATCAATGCCGCGGGGAAGCTTATTGCCCTGGGGGATGCCAAGATAGTCGATGATGACGAGAATGAGCTGCCCCGAGGAAGCACGGGTGAGATCCTGTTAAAGGGCGCAAAGGTGTTCAAGGGGTACTGGAACAAACCGGAGGCCACCAAAGAGACGCTGGTGGACGGCTGGCTGCGCACCGGCGACATAGGCAAGATCGATAACGAAGGCTTCCTCTACATCCTCGACCGCAAGAAAGACATGATCAACCGCGGCGGAGAAAAGATCTTCTCCCTCGAAGTGGAAAATCTCATCTTCAAGTATCCGAAGGTGATGGAAGTCGCCGTAGTCGGCGTGCCCGATCGCGTCTTCGGTGAAGCCGTGAAAGCGGTCATTGCCCTGAAGCAGGGCGAGACCGTCACGGAAGAGGAGATCAGGAAATTCTGCGCGGAACACCTCGCGGATTACAAGGTCCCGAAATTCGTTGAATTTGTCGCCAGCCTTCCCAGAAACCCGGCGGGCAAGGTAGTCAAAGCGGAATTGCGTTACGTGCCGGGTAGCCAGAGAAAGGAATCTGCAGCAGCGTAGGGAACGGCCAAATCGATGTTTGTGTAATGATGTGGGCAGTACGAACAATCCGTAGCATAACGGAATCAAACTTAAGGAGGTCATATCATGGTCAAAAGTTACCGTAACACGCCCTTGTTAGCGGCTTGGGCGGCGGCACTGGTTTCCTGCATCATTGCTACGCCGGCCTTCGCAGCCGAAGCTGTCGTCAACCTGAAGTACAGCAATTTCCTGCCGCCTCTGCACGCGCAGAGCGTGTTGATCGACCAGTGGGGTAAAGAACTGGAAAAACGAACCAATGGCAGGGTAAAGGTGCGCCAGTTCGCGGGAAATACTCTGACTACGGCCAATCAAACCTATGACGGTGTTGTGAAAGGCATCACCGATATTGGTTTCTCCATACTTTCTTACACCCCGGGAAGGATGCCTCTTTCGGAGGTCCTTACACTTCCCCTTGGCGTAAAAAGCGGCTACCAGGCGTCGCACCTGGCGAATGCTTTCTACAAGAAATTCAAACCGAAAGAACTGGATGACGTGAAGATCTTCTTTCTCATGGGGCCCGGCCCGTTTATCTGGCATTCCAAGAATCTCATCGCCAAGATGGACGACCTCAAGGGTGTCAGGTTCAAGAGCGACGCCAATACCTCGAAAATTGTCGCCGCGGCCGGCGCCACTCCCACCACCATGCCCATGTCGGAGACTTACGACGCCATGAAGCGGGGCCTCGCCGATGGTGTCTACAATCCCGTCGAAACCCTGAAGGGGTGGAAGTTTTCCGACGTGTCGGGATTCACCTGGGAAAACTACGCCAGCGCCAGCACCAACAGTTTCTTTGTTGCCATGAACAAGGAGAAATGGAACTCGCTGCCGAAGGACATCCAGCAGATCATGGAGAAGCTGAACGAAGAATGGTTTGAAAAGCACGCGCGAGCGTGGAGCGAGGTCGATGATGAGTCCCGTGAGTGGTCGATAAAGAAAGGCCACAAATTCACCAAGGCAAGCGCCGAGGACGAAGCGAAGATGAGGGAAAGAATGAAACCCGTCCTGGACGCGTATGTGAGCGACATGAAAACAAAGGGCCTGCCGGGCGAAGATGCCCTCAAGTTCTGCCTCGATTTCGTGAAGAACGCTCCTGCCAAGTAGGCGATAGATACTGATTTCGGGGCGGGTTCCGGCCCGCCCCGAAATCCCCATATTCTGTAAGGGAGAACAGAAATGGACGCCTGGAACGTCTTTGTCCGAAGGATGTGCAGACTGCTGCTTCTGATCGCAGGGCTCACCCTCGCGTTCATGCTGATCTTCACGCTGGTTGGCGTAATCATGCGGGCCTTCGGCAAACCGATCGTGGGAGACTACGAGGTCATCTCCTTCCTCGGCGCAGTAGTGGTCGGTTTCTCCGTCCCCTACACCTCACTGCTCAAGGGACACGTGACCGTCGATTTCCTGCTGGAGATGATCCCCGGGAATGCCCGCGATACCCTCCGGCTTGCCACCCGGGTCTTGAGCATCGCCCTGTTCCTCTGGATGGGCTGGAACTTCGTGGTCATGAGCCTCGACCTTATCCAGTCCAAGGAGGTCACCCCCGTGTTCAAGGTTCCGTTCTACCCCATCGCCCTTGGACTCGCCTTCACCTGCCTCGTCCAGTGCCTCACCCTGGTGTCACAGATCAGAGACATTGTCGGCGGACGCCATGAATGAGGTGACTGCCGGAATAGTGGGTATATGTGTATTGATGGCGATGTTCCTCACGGGCATCGAACTGGCCTATGCCATGACCGTGGTGGGCTTTATCGGCCTCGGCTATCTCGGCACCTGGAGCGCAGCCTCCAACCAGGTGGTGAAAGACTTCTTCGATACCTTCACCTCGTATGGATTGACCGTCATCCCCCTGTTCGTCCTTATGGGGCAGGTGGCATCGCACTCGGGCATTGCGAGGAAGCTCTACGACTCGGCGCAGAAGTTCGTCGGCCATATCCCCGGCGGTCTCGCCATGACCACGGTGGTAGGGGCTACGCTGTTCAAGGCCATGTGCGGCTCCACCCTCGCCACCTGCGCCACCTTCGCCGGGATCGCGATTCCCGAGATGGAACGGCTGGGCTACAGCAAGAAACTCTCCACCGGCGTCGTCGCCTCTGTCGGCAGCCTGGGAATCCTCCTCCCCCCCAGCATCCCCCTTATCATTTTCGGGATCATCACGGAGCAGTCCATCGGCGAGCTCTTCCTCGCCGGCATCATCCCGGGGCTCCTCATAGCCCTGTTCTTTATCTTCGTCATCTACGGCTGGGTAAAGATCAACCCTGCCATTGCCCCCATGGCCCCGAGATCGACCTGGAAAGCGAGAATCAAGTCGTCTTCCGAGTTCATCTGGGTCGGGGTTATTTTCGTCGTCGTCATCGGCGGGCTGATGCAGGGGTGGTTCTCACCCACCGAGTCAGGGAGCATCGGAACGGCTGCGGTGCTGATACTGGCTTATGCCAAGAGGCAATTCCCGTTCAAGAACCTCATTCTCTCCTTCGACGAATCTCTGCGCACCGCCTGCATGGTGATCTTTCTTATCGGTGGTTCCGCCGTCTTCGGCCATTTCCTCGCCGTCTCCTCCATCCCCTTCATTGCCGCCGACTGGGTCGCCGGGCTGCCCCTGAACAAGAACCTCATCATGATCATCATCATCTTCATCTACCTCATCGGCGGCTCCTTTATCGATGATCTGGCCTTCATGATCCTGGCCACGCCGATCTTCTATCCCGCCGTCATCAAGCTCGGGTTCGATCCGATCTGGTTCGGCATCATGATCGGCATTACCCTCATGATCGGCGTCCTTATCCCGCCCGTGGCCATTGCAGTCTTCGTGGTGAAGAACATAACGGGAGTACCCTTCAGCGTGATCTATGCCGGCGTCTATCCCTTCCTCATCGCCCTCGTCGCCTGTGCCGCCCTTCTGTTCTTTTTCCCTGAGATTGCCACATTCCTTCCGAATATGATGAAGTAGGGGTTGAGTGGCGTCCTTTCCAGAATGGCGTCAGACCGCAGGTGAGCGCCTGCTTCGCAGCGCGAGCATCAGCACAGCGGCCAGAGAGAACATGGCGCCGGCGTAGAACGTCACGCCCGGGCCGAGTTGGTCCCAAAGCAGACCCGCGAGCACGCTGGCGACGAGCATCGCGATGCCGCTCGCCAGATTGAAAAAGCCGAACGCCGTGCCGCGCAAATGCGCCGGCGCGGTATCGGCGACCATCGTGGCCAAGAGGCCCTGGGTCATGCCCAGATGCAAGCCCCATAAGGCCACGCCCAAAGCGACCGCGGCCAGCCCCTGCGCCTGGGCCAGGACCAGGTCGGCGATGATCAGCGTGACCAGCCCGCCGCTGAGCAGGGCCATATGGCTCATGCGGTCTGCGAGTTTCCCCATGGGGTAAGCGGTGAGCGCGTAGACGAGATTCATCACCACCAGCACCAGCGGCGCGTAGCTATCGGCCAATCCCTGCTGCTGCGCGCGCAAGATCAGAAACGCCTCGCTGAACCGGGCCAGGGTGAACACGCCGCCCGCCGCGACCACGAACCAGTAGGCGCCGCTCAATTCGGCCAGCGTTTTCCATTGAATCGGAGCGGCCGGCTTGCGCTGCGCTGCGCCCGTGCCGGGCTCCTCCACGCCGAATACCAGCAGCAAAACGGCGATCAAGGCCGGGATCACCGCGTACCAGAATACGGTCCTGAAGTCCCCCGCCCAGAGCAGCATCAGCGCTACGCCGAGCAGGGGGCCTAGAAAAGCGCCGACCGTGTCCAGCGATTGGCGCAGGCCGTAGGCCGCGCCGCGTATCTCCGGGGGCGCCAGATCGGCGACCAGCGCGTCACGCGGAGCGCCGCGTATGCCCTTGCCGAGGCGATCCATGAAGCGCGCCGCGAGCACCCAGTTCACCGACAGCGCGAGCGCGAACAGGGGTTTGGATAAAGCGCCCAGGCCGTAACCGATCACGGCCAGGGCTTTTCGTTTCCCGAGGTAGTCACTGAGCACTCCCGAGAAAACCTTGACGATCAGGGCGGTCGATTCGGCGATGCCTTCGACTACGCCCACGGCAAATGCGCTCGCACCGAGGCTCGAGACCATGAATACCGGCAGCAGGCCGTGTATCAGTTCGGACGAAACGTCCATGAACAGGCTCACGAAACCGAGCATCCAGATGCTGCGCGGAATGGCGGGGGAAGGTTTCAGGCCGGCGTTTGACATTCGTCACGTGCAGATGATCGGAGCCAAGTATGGTATCGAATATCGATAACGATGCGCAATACAATCATCCGTGACGTATTCCTGGCATTTGTGCGCGTGCATGCCCTGCACCACGCGGCCGACGGTCGCCGGTTTCCGATTTGCATCGCGGTTCTCGTGCCACCGTCTGAACCGCGGTGATGAAGAACTTCCGGAAATGCTTTAGAATCCGCCCCATGAGCGGGAGTAGCTCAGTTGGCAGAGCGCCGGCTTCCCAAGCCTGAGGTCGCGAGTTCGAGACTCGTCTCCCGCTCCATTCCGATTTCGCGCTTTGAGCACGCACCACGGATCGCCTGGAAGCCCGCGCCGTTATTGAGTCTTCGGCCAGTCGCCCCTCGCGCATACTCGCGCGTGCGCGCCGCGACCGCGCATGGAACGCGCGCCCCTTGCGCAAATCGCGCGCCTGGCCAACAATGCTCCTCCGATGTCACGCTGAACCGTTCCAGCAAAAGCCTCCTTCGCATGCCCGAATCCTTTGACGGAAAACTGGTCGTCGCCATTTCCTCGCGCGCGCTGTTCGATCTGGAGGAGAGCAACCGCGTGTTCGACGAACAGGGCGTGGCGGCCTATCACGCCTATCAGCGCAAGCACGAAGACGAGATCCTCAAGCCGCGCATCGCCTTCGACGGCGATGCGGTGCTGTTCTCCGACGAAACCGAAAAGGTGTACAAGCGCGACGGGCTCGAAGCTTTCACCAAGAGCGAAACCGATGCCGCCAGGGAACCGCTTTCGGGCGGGCCGTTCAAGAACTTCCTCGCCGCGCTGCATCGCATCCAGTCCGAATACCCGCCGGAGCGCTCGCCCATCCGCACCGCGCTGGTGACGGCGCGCGGCGCGCCCGCGCACGAGCGCGTGATCCGCACCCTGCGCGCGTGGAATATCCGCATCGACGAAGCGCTGTTCCTCGGCGGCCTGGACAAGGGGCGTTTTCTGAAGGCATTCGGCGCCGACATTTTTTTCGACGATCAGCAGGGACACTGCGAATCGGCCTCGATGCATGTGGCAACCGGGCATGTCCCGTTCGGCGTCGCCAATCAAAAATAAAGCCGATTTCGCAGCGAGTCTGCTCGCCTGGCACAAGCGCCACGGCCGCCACGACCTGCCGTGGCAGGGCACGCGCGATGCCTACCGCATCTGGGTCGCCGAAATCATGCTGCAGCAAACCCAGGTCGCCGCGGTGATTCCGTATTACCGCCGTTTTCTCGAGCGCTTCCCCGATATCGCCACGCTCGCCGGCGCGCCGCAGGATGAGGTGCTGCGGCTGTGGAGCGGGCTCGGCTATTACTCGCGTGCGCGCAATTTGCAGCGCGCGGCACAACTGGTGCAGGAGCACCACGGCGGCGTGTTTCCGCGCGCGCTCACCGAGATCCAGGCGCTGCCCGGCATCGGGCGCTCGACTGCGGCGGCGATCGCCGCTTTCGCCTACGGCACGCGCGCCGCGATTCTGGACGGCAACGTGAAACGCGTGCTGGCGCGGCATTTCGCCGTTGCCGGATTTCCGGGCGAGAAGCGCGTCGAAGAGCGCCTGTGGCAACTGGCCGAGGAGCAACTGCCGCCGCGCGCCATCGGGCGCTACACCCAGGCGATGATGGATCTGGGGGCGACGCTGTGCACGCGGGCCAAGCCTGCCTGCGCCGACTGCCCGCTCGCCCAAAGCTGCCAGGCGCTCGCGCTAGCGCGCGTCGGGGATTTTCCGGCGCCGCGCCCGGCGAAGACCGTGCCCACCCGCGCCACCCACATGCTGCTGCTCGTCCGAAACGGCGAGGTGCTGCTGGAAAAGCGTCCGCCCTCGGGCATCTGGGGCGGGCTGTGGAGCCTGCCCGAACTCGCAGACCGCGCTCGCGTGCGCGCGCATTGCCGCAGCAACTATGGCTGCAGCATCGCCGCGCCGCAGCTACTCGACCCGCTCGCGCACGGCTTTACCCACTTCAAGCTGACTATTCAACCGCTCTTGTGCCGGGTCGAGAAGCTCACCCCGGCCGCGCGCGAGGCGGGCCAGATCTGGCTGAGCCTGGAGGAGGCGCACGGCGCGGCGATACCCGTGCCGGTGCGCAAGCTCATCGAGCGCCTGCTCGCCTGAGGTCAACGCGATAAAGGGGCAGGTTCGATTCAATTTGCCTAAACCCCGAAGAAATCCCTATCCCCCCGCGATCTTCGTGATCAGGATTACCTCGCTATCGTGGGCGATCGGCTGCAGCAAGGCGTCCTGGTAGATCTCGCCGTCGATCGCGACGGCGAGACCCGCTTCCAGGTGCACTCGCAATTCCGGATAGCGCTCGCCCAGCGCCTGAAACAGCTGGCGCACGTTGGCGACCTCGAGTTCCAGCTCCAGCACGCCGTCGGTGTACGGCGCCAGGTTGCTTGCGAGCGCGATCCTGGCCAAGGCTTCAGCCCTTCGCGGCCGCCGCGTCGTCGATTGCCTTCAATACGCGCGGCGGCGAGAATGGAAGCTGGCACAGCCGCAGGCCAATCGCATTCTCGATCGCGTTGGCGATGGCCGCCAGCGGCGGAATGATGGGAACCTCGCCGCAGCCGCGCACCCCATAGGGATGGTTGGGATTGGGCACCTCGACGATGACGGTGTCGATGAAGGGCAGGTCCGATGCGACCGGGACGCGATAGTCGAGAAAGCCCGGATTCTGCAGCACGCCGTCGTCGCCGTACACGTATTCCTCGTTCAGCGCCCAGCCTATGCCCTGCACGGCGCCACCCTGAAGCTGGCCTTCGACGTAGGCCGGATGGATGGCCTTGCCTACATCCTGCACCACGGTGTAGCGCAGAATCTTTACCGAACCCGTCTGCTTGTCCACCTCGACATCGACGATATGCGTGCCGAAGCCGGGTCCGGCGCCCTGCGCATTGATTTCCGCATGGCCGGCGATGGTGCCGCCGGTCTTGCCGGCCATTTTCGCGATCTCGGCCAAGGACATGGGCGCGAACTGCGCCACATTGCCGCCGGCCGGCCGCGCGTGGCCATCTTTCCACGCCACCGCTTCGAGCGGCACCTCGCGTATTTTTGCGACGCGCTGGCGCAACTTCTCGATCACCTGCCGGCTCGCGATCACGCAGGCCATGCCGCTGGCGAAGGTGCCGCGGCTGCCCGCGGTGAGGAAGTTGAAGCCTAGCGTGGACGTATCGCCGACGAACGGCCTGACGCTCTCGAATTCGATGCCGAGCTCCTCGGCCACCATCATGGCCATCGAGGCCCGCGAGCCGCCGGCGACATCGATGGTCCCCAGCATCAGCGTCAGGGTTCCATCCTCCTGCAGATTGAGCGAGCAGGTGGTCTCGTTGCCGATATTGAACCAGAAGCCGGTGGCGATCCCGCGGCCCTGATTCGGGCCCAGCGGCGCGCTGTAGTGCGGATGCGCCCTTGCCTGCTCCAGCGTCTGGATATACCCGATCGGGCCAAGCTTCGGTCCATAATAGGTCTGCGTGCCTTCCCTGGCGGCGTTTTTCAGCCGGAATTCGATCGGGTCGATGCCGAGTTTTTTCGCCATTTCGTCGATCACACTCTCGACGCCGAACACCGCAATCGGCGCGCCGGGCGCGCGATAGGCGGCGACTTTCGGGCGGTTCACGGTGACGTCGTTGCCGACGACGCGCACGTTCGCGAGATCATAGCGGGTGAAGGCGCACATCGAGGCCTGATTCACGGACGAGCCGGGGAATGCGCCGGCCTGGAAGTTCAGCTCCGCCTCTGCCGCGGTGATCTTCCCGTCCCTGGTGCAGCCTATCCTGACCTTGACGTTGGCCCCGGAAGTCGGGCCGGTGGCGCGGAACACCTCCTCGCGCGTCATCACCATTTTCACCGGGCGGTGGGACTTGCGCGACAGCGCGATCGCCAGCGCCTCGCTATAGATGTTGTTCTTGCCGCCGAAGCCGCCGCCGATCTCGGTCGGCGTGACGCGGATTTTCGACACGTCCATCTGCAGCACCTTGGCGCACTGGGCGCGAACAATGAAGTGCCCCTGGGTCGAAGTCCACAGCTCCGCCTGGCCGTCCTCGCTGCAGCTCGCAAGGCAAGCCTGCGGCTCGATATAGCCCTGGTGCACCGGCTTGGTGTTGAACTCGCGCTCGACGATCAGATCGGCCTCATTGAAACCGGCCGCGAGGTCCCCCCGCGCGTACTCCAGGCGTTTGGCCACGTTGGAGGGGCGATCCGGCTTGGGCTTGACCCCTGCCGTGTACTGGTTTTCGTGCAGCAGCGGCGCGCCCGGTTGCATCGCCTCGACCACGTCGATCACGTGCGGCAGCACCTCGTATTCGACCTTGATCAGCGCCAGCGCCTCACGCGCCACCGCCTCGCTCACCGCCGCGACCGCCGCCAGCGGATGGCCGTCGTAGAGCACTTTCTCGCGCGCCATCATATTGCGCGTGACGTCGCGGAAATTGATCATCAGTTCGCCCACCGCCGCGTATTCGTCCGGCATCTCGGCGAAATCGTCGCGCGTGACCACCGCCTTGACCCCTGGCAGCGCCTGCGCGGCCGAGGTGTCTATGGACTTGATGCGCGCGTGCGCATGCGGACTGCGCAACACCTTGCCGATCAACTGTCCGGGCAGATTGTAATCGGCGCCGAAGCGCGCGCGGCCGGTCACCTTGTCGACGCCATCGGGCCGCAGCGGCCGCGTGCCGACGATCTTCAGCTCCCTTTCCTGGTACTTGAGCATGGTCGACATGGTCAGCCTCCCCGCATTTCGCGCGCGGCATCGAGCACCGCCTCGACGATCTTGTGATAACCGGTGCAGCGGCACAGATTGCCGGCGAGCCAGTAGCGCACTTCGCTTTCCGTCGGATTCGGGTTGCGCGCGAGGAGCGAGCGCGCCGCGATCAGGATCCCGGGCGTGCAGATGCCGCATTGCAAGGCCGCGTGCTCGATGAATTTGCGCTGCAGTGGATGCAGGGTCTCGCCGACGGCCATGCCTTCTATCGTTTGGATCGATTTGCCTTCGGCTTCGACTGCCAGCATCAGGCAGGAGCACACGAGCCGCCCATCGACCATGACGCTGCAGGCACCGCAGTCGCCGGTGCCGCAGCCTTCCTTGGTGCCGGTGAGCCGCAGTTCGTCGCGCAGCGCTTCCAGCAGGGTCTGGCCCGTTTCACAAAGAAATTCGACGCCGTCTCCATTGACCGTCGCGCTCACATGATGTCGTGCCATCAGCTTGGCCTCCTCGCCCGTTCTGTCGCAATCTCCGCCGCGCGTTGCGCCATCACGCCGGCCACCTTGATGCGAAAATCCTTGGTGCCGCGCTTATCGTCGATCGGCCGACAGGCCGCGCTGGCGGCTGCGGCCAAACGTTTGAGCGCCGCCTCATCGACCCGCGTGCCGATCAATGCGGCCGCGGCCTCGGGCACCAGCAAAGCGCGCTCGGCCACCGCTCCGAGGCTGACCCTGGCGCGGCTGCAGACACCCGTGTCGTCGAGCGTCAGATTGACCGCGGCGCCGACGACCGCGATGTCCATCTCGGTGCGCGGCGTAAAGCGCAAATAGGCATCGCCCGAATGCGGCCCTCGCCGCGGCAGCAGGAACGAGACGACGAGTTCTCCGTTGGCGAGCGTAGTCTTGCCCGGACCCGCGACAAACTCCTCGATGAGCGCCTCGCGCCTGCCTTGCGCGCCGACGATACAGACCACGGCGCCGGCTGCGATCAAGGCGGGGACACTGTCCGCGGCCGGCGACGCATTGCACAGATTACCACCCATGGTGGCGCGTCCCTTCACCTGGATCGAACCGATCAGCCTGACCCCGTCGACGATGCCAGGCCATGCCTGCGCGAACGCCTCGTTCTCGATCAGCTCCATGCAAGTGACGGCCGCGCCGACGCGATAGCCGCCCGTTTCGGCGACTATAGACCTCATCTCGGGGATGGCCTTGATGTCGACCAGCAGCTCGGGTTCGGCACGGCCCGAACGCATCTGGATCAGCAGGTCCGTGCCGCCCGCCAGCACCCTCGCCTGGCCATTCGCGCCGGAGAGCAGCGCGATCGCCTGCTCCAGCGTCTTTGGCGCTTCGTAGCGCATTTCGTTTGTCTCCCTTTTCCTAAACCGGCCTAGCCGGTACCAAACAGGCTCGCTCGCTTAGGCATCCCTCATCTCCGGATTTTATGTTTTGCAAGCTTGCACAACACAAAATCGGGAGACCTATGAAAACCCAAAAGAATCGAGATTCTTCGCCAATTATGTCAACACTTGATTCGTACGTGACTAATTATCGTACAGCAACTTGCCCCGACATCGGCGATATTGTCACACATGAATATGATTTTGATCGCACTGCCTCAGGCCATGCGCTTGGAGCAACGCCCGCTACGCCGCCGATTTCTCAGGCAAACAAGGCCTCGAAGCCATCGAACGGCTCGAAACGTTCGTTGCGGTAGACGAGAAACGAAGGTCCCGGGAGCGCGCGCTCGACCACCGGGTGCCGCGCGTCGCCCGGAAATGCGATGGCGCGCCCTTGCTCGTGCGTGAATGGTTCGGGCTGGATCACCGGCGGCCGGCGACCGCGCGCAGCGGCGAGCACATCGGCCAGATGCGGGTGGCGTGCAAGCGCGGCCATACTCATGATTTGCGCCGGCGCCAAGTTGATCTCCCCGGCCCAGTATTGCTCGAGCACGACGCGCGGGCGCAGCCAGAAACTCCCGGTGGCTTCGTGATTGTCGTGCCGCGCCTCCTGGTCGTTCGGCACCGCCGCCACGAAAAAGCGCGCGTCGAAACGCTTATTGAACATCGCCGGCACGCGTGGCGTGATCCAGCGCGACCAAGGGACGACGTTGCTCCAATCGAGCCGCAGTTCGAGCCGC
>Ga0209880_1000322_pt1 | contig 12314 bp, 8 predicted proteins | sample PersoiDNA2013191_FD_185803 | JGI IMG/M metagenome (GOLD analysis project Ga0209880, IMG submission 185803) | Permafrost soil microbial communities from the Arctic, to analyse light accelerated degradation of dissolved organic matter (DOM) -... | ecosystem: Environmental > Terrestrial > Soil >... | reverse complement strand
TATAGATGAAATATATAGCCTGAAACCGGGCCCAATGGCGGGCAAGAAGATTGGATGACTTCAAACCTCCGGTGACCTGATACTATGTTTAAAATCCGTTCTTCTTTGACCACTTAAAAATCCGGTCAGATTAAACTTAACATACATAATTAAACAACAATTATTTAACTCCTACATGGAGGTGGTCAATTTGATCCGGCCAACTGTGGTCAGGGTCACTGGCTTTTCCAGGCAACTAATAATTAAACTTATAACAGAAATAATTATTGGGATAATTATCCACCAAATATATTATGGGGGATAAGATAGTCTTTTTGAACTTTTCATATTTTTAAAATTTTGAATCTGCAACAAATTTCATAACTTTATGGTCTCGTAGTAACTAAAACCTGTTATAATGAAACGCCGTGATTTTATAAAGGCCACTGCAATCGTGGCACCCGCAGCAGGACTTTTCCCTGATGATCTATCATGGATATCAAGGGTCTCAGTTCCGGAAAAGATTGAAAAGAGGTCACTTGGTAAGACCGGGGAAATGCTTTCAGTTATCGGATTCGGCGGGATTGTAGTAATGAATGCAACTGCTGAAGATGCATCTAAGACCGTAAAAACGGCAATCGATGCAGGGGTCAGCTATTTCGATGTCGCCCCCTCCTATGGCGATGCGGAATTAAAACTTGGACCGGCCCTGGAGCCTTACAGGAAGAATGTTTTCCTGTCGTGCAAGACGGAGAGCCTTACCAGAGAGGATTCAAGGAAAGAGCTTGAACAGTCTCTTAAAAATCTGAGAACCGATCATTTTGACCTTTACCAGCTGCATGCAATCACAACGCTGGCAGATGTAAAAAAGATACTCGGCAGGGGCGGAGCCATTGAAACTTTTCTTGAAGCAAGGAAAGAAGGTAAAGTCAGGTTCCTCGGCTTTTCTGCTCATTCTGCAGAAGCGGCAATGGCACTCATGCAGGGTTTTAATTTTGATACGATAATGTTCCACATAAACTTCAAAACATGGTATAAGGGAAATTACGGACCCCAGGTTCTTGCCATGGCACAGGAAAAGAAGATGGGGATAATAGCCCTCAAATCAATGGCAAACGGACCATGGCCGGAACATGCTGACCATAAAGGATATGAAAAATGCTGGTACGAACCTCTGAAAACGGAGGAGGATATAAAAATGGGACTCAGGTTCACACTTTCCCACCCGGTAACAACTCTAATACCTCCAGGGGAAGAGAAGCTCTTTATGACAGCCCTGAGGCTTGCCCCCGACCTCAAGCCACTTGAAAAAAACGCGATTGAAGCCATAAAGGCAAAAGCGCAGACGGGTGAGCCTCTCTTCCGGTTTCCCTCTGCACAACCGGTATGAACCCCGATTAGCGGACCCCGCTGTTTTAAAATTTTGATTAAAGACTAATTGATAATGTAAATCTATAATACGGTTATTGCAAATTCCGTTCTTCTTTGACCACTTAAAAATCCGGTCAGAGTACATTTAACGTACATTAAAACAACAAATATTTAAATCCGGATTTGGTGGTCAATATATTCCGGCCAATTATGGTCATGGTCACTGGCTTTTCAACATAAGTTCATAACTATAAACAGATTGCTCAACTTAAACCGGACAAGTGTGTTCTGGGCAATGGTTTTTCTCATTATTAATTTAACTTTAATTTTTATTTAAGATAATAATCAATGAGGGTTATGAAAAGGATTTCATACTTATTAAGCAATCTTATAGAATACGGTGCAGTTTTCTTCGCTAGCGGAGTTATTGTTTACTCACAAAAATTGCAGTCTCCAGATTCCGTTAATCCAAAAGTTGCATTTTCTTCAAAAACAAACCAGAATAAAATCAGCTATCAAAAACCATCAGCCAGTTTTTATAAAACGGATAGTATCTTTTCATTTCAGTCGCAGAAAGGATATATCCCTTCATTGTACAATAACTTTGGAGAACAGCTAACTGCGCCTTTTAAATTTAAAACAAAACAATGGTTAATTTTCGGAGCAGCCGTAGGTATTACAGCAACATTCCTTCATTTTGACAATAATATTGACAAGTGGGCACGTGTTCAGAAACAACAACATGGTTGGGTAAATAAATCTTCGCCGGTTATTACCCAATTTGGCAGCTCATATGGTATTTCTTCAGTTGCTGCAATCGGGTTACTAAGTGCTGCATTTAAAAAACAAAAAGGAGTTGAAACAAGTTTACTGGCAACACGGGCATTGATTACCTCAGGTGCCTGGGTTCAGCTGATAAAACATTTTACTGGAAGAGAGGATCCAAGTGCTTCATATATTTATAGCAAAATCCCGGGAGGTAAATGGTGGGGGCCATTTGCACAATACGACCAGGACGCACCTGTATATAAATCCGTTTCCTCTTTTGATGCTTTTCCATCGGGCCATACTGCAGCTGCTTTTTCAATCGCAACAGTATTTGCCTCTCAATATAACAATACAGTAGCAATTCCGGTTATAAGCTATTCTATGGCAACACTGGTTGGCATCTCAAGATTAACCGAACATGCACATTGGGCATCTGATGTTTTCGTTGGAGGGCTAATAGGTTATGTATGCGGTAGGCAAGTCGTTGCTCAGTATAATAAAATACATCAGAATACGGATAGTTCTTTGTCATCAAAATCAAAAATCAAAACGGAATTCACTATTATTCAGAATGGGAATCAACTTGGATTCTATCTAAAATGGTAAAAAAACAACTTAAATAAGTCACAAGGCCTCAAGTTATTTATTGCCATGTTATAATCCACCAACTGATTTTGTAGAATTAGTGGAAGTGAATCTGTGATCAGAATTTTTTAATGTTTCTTTATTCAGGTTGTCTATAGTTCAATAAAGGTCAAATTGCAATTTTTTGGAGAGGTTTTAGAAGCTTATCAATTCTATTTAAATGATTTTTAGTTCATTAATGGATAATTATGAAAACAAAAGTATCTTTTATTATTCCTACTTTAAATGAAGAAAAACGAATAGCAATTCTAATTGATAATATTAAAAAACTTGAAAAAAACTACAATTATGAAATTATTGTTGCAGATGGCGATAGTACTGACAAAACAAGAGAAATAGCAGAGAAGATGGGGGCAATTATAATTAGAGACAATAGGGATGCTCCAAAAACAATAGCAAATGGCAGGAACACCGGTGCTAGTCTTGCTTCAGGAGAGATATTTATTTTTTGTGACGCTGACACAGTAATGAAGGATCCAAAAATATTCTTAACCGAAGTATTTTCAGTATTTAAAAATCCGAAAATTATTGGAGGAGCACCCAGTTTGAGCATTTTTCCTGATGAAACTAATTGGAAAGATAAATTATTTCATTCCCTTTTTAATAATATTGTTCGTTTAAGCTTTATGACAAAGAATCCTCTATGTGGAGGCCAGTGCCAGATTGTAAGAGGGAGTTCATTCAGAGAAGTTAACGGTTATAATGTGAATATAGTCCATGAAGAGGACTCTGATTTCTTCAGGAGACTTGGTAAAATTGGAAAGCTTCATTTCTTTTCGAAACTTATTGTTTATGAGTCTCCAAGAAGATATAGGAGATTTGGGTATATAATACTATTTCTACAAGGTGCTTATAGTCTTGCTTATCAACAAATTTTCAAGAAAAATGTATTTAAAGAGTGGAGGAGAATAGAGTAATATTTGAATCAATAAGATGACATTAATATTTATAAGATTCTTCACGTTATAATTATAGTATGTGAAAAGCTGCACATCTTTACCAATTTGGCCGGTCATATTACGCATAACATACATAACTAAACAACAAGTATTTAACTCCGGCTATTAGTGGTCAATTTATTCCGGCCAACTGTGGTCAGGGTCACTTATATTTCCGATTCCGGTCTTTTGAATCAATAAAGAGTTGCTGAATATTATTATATGGTAATCCGGAATTGGTATTAAACCATTTTTTTTCACCTGTTAAATGGTTCAGTTGACAGATACCCTTTTTAGTACTTATCCAGATTATGTTGCCCTTTCCGGTAATGTGATTAACTGAATTTTCAAGATCATCCTGTGATATAAATATTTTTTTAAACTCTTCACTACCTGGGTCGAAAGTGAAGACTCCTTTCTTCTCAAAACCAAGATAAATTAATCCTCCTTCAGAACAGAAAATAGTATTAGGTTTCGCACCTGTCAGACTCATTGGGAAACGATAAGAATTTCTGAAAAGAGCTCCCTCCGTCGATATCATTGTAATGGAATTATCGCTCGAGAACCAGATATTGTTTCTATCGGATGATAATGAATATATATTATTAGAGCCAACAGTATTTACATAAGAATAGAAATTCAGATTATCATCGATCAATCGTAAGAGTCCTTCCCCATACATACCGAGCCAGATATTCCCCTCAAGATCTTTAAACATGGATTTTACATCATTGGAGATCAATCCATTACTCATATTTACCCCCTGATATCAAAAACTTGCCGGATTCATTTTTCCTGCTGTATTTTATAATTCTATTACCCATCATATATACCCAAAACTCATTCACGTTTGTAATCAAAGCGCCCTGTATGTTGTCAAGTTGCCCATTACTGTTACTGCTTATCTTTTCAAGATCATAAACCAGAGTTTCAGGTTTAAATGTTAACATGAATATCCCTTCATCCTGAGACAAAATAAAGTATCCTCCATCCTTCTCTATTAAAATATCAACAACTTTTGACAAGGGATACTCTTTGATCCTGACTTTGACAGACAGAGTCCCGGAGTCTTTCAAATACTCCATTACATAAAGGTTTTCCTGGGTCCCAACAAGAAATAAATTTCCGGTAATATGGCGTATAGTGAATATCAGTTCATTATCCAGTTGTGTAGATACCTGAATTAAGTCATGATTGGGATATGAGACCAGAAGGCCTTCATTCTGTGTTGAAAACCAAATTGTTCCGGTGTCGGCCTCTGTAATTGAAGTAACGGGAGAGTTATATGTGGAGGTTCCAGTAAGTATTCTGAACCCATCATCGGATACATGTGTAATCCCGCCACTCATATGACCAAGCCATAATCCACCGGAAAAATCTTTGTAAATAGCAGTTATAAAATTCTCTGCCAGACTATCGCGATCAGTAAAATGCTGAAATTCAAATCCATCAAAACGATAAAGCCCTTCTGCTGTACCAATCCATAAATAACCTTCCTTATCCTGGTTTATAGCATACAGGAAAGAATTACTCAGTCCATCTGCAAAGCCGTATTGTCTAAAGAAATTATTCTGGCCGTCTAGTTGAAAAAAAACTTGTGCAAGCAGGAAGATAATATAGAATCTAAATTTCATATTATTACTTTCTTTCCACTGCTTTCATTCTTAAGGCCGGATTATATACAGGTATACCACCTATTGGAATAACGTAAAAAGGAAGTGATTCGCCATATTGGTTTTGTATTATTACAGCAACATTATTATTTTTTACCAGCTTGGCCCTGTTCTTAATAAACTGAATCTCCATAGATGTGTTTCTTTCCTCTTTTGTTACCGGAAGTTCAGTTGAAGCCCATTTGCTATCTTCAGATATGGTACAGAGCTCTCCTCTTTTTGCAACGGAAACAACTCTGATGAAGCCATCATCATCCCAGTCATAGTTCAATATTTTTACAGAAATTACTTTATCATCCAGATAAGGATATATCTGGGAAACATTGTTCTGATTGTTGGAAAGTCTGAAATGATACTTATATGTAAAGATATTACCCCCTTCAATAGGTTTATTTTCCCTTTTATCGGTACTCATGAAGTATTGATAAAGGTTACCATCGTCCCCACTTATTCCTTTAGCTATAACTTTAAAAATATAACCATTAAGTTCTTCAGAGAATTCTCCTTCCAATGCATTGAATGGACCGAAAGTATACCATTTCTGATCGTACTTCGAATTATTATCAAATAACTTGGAATCCAACAAACTGCCACTTTCAAAATTACCTTTAGGATCGACTGATTTTGCATCAGGGTCTGACCATGAGCCTTTACCTCCATATACAGAGAACTTGACAGTAGTATTAAATTCTCCTTTCTGTTCATCTAATTCGCCACCGGTGTCCGGATCAAAAACCCTTATATAGAATGGCACATTATGGGTTTTGGGGACCATAAAAAAGAAAATCTGGCAGAAATCATCATCTCCCCATGATTTATCTGCCTGTGCGCCGAATGTTACCAGGTATGGAATGTTCTCATCCTCAGCAGGTGCCGACTGTGACATTCCAGTAAGATAAAGGAAACAGTTCAACAGAGTAAGTACAACAAAATGTAATATTTTTTTATTCATATGATAAATATATTAAAACTTTCTTAGAGAAAGTGTTTTTTGTTTTGTTAAGGAAAAACTACAGTCTTGAAAATATCACCGGAGCATGAAGTTGCCACGCCGGAGGAAACAATCAAGACTCTGCAAATTATCCATTCCGGGTTGATTATCCCAGAAACATCACCACTAGATATCAGTCAGTTACTCTGAATCCAATAAACATGATATCATCAATCTGAGGTAAGTCGCCCTTCCATTCCATTATCTCTTTTTCCAACTTCATTTTTTGCTCCTGAACTGGCAGGTTCCAGATTTCTGACAATATCTTCTTCACATTAACTGTTTTAAATTTTTTGTCTTCCGGCGACCCAAACTGATCGGCATAACCATCAGAGCATAAATAAAGCATATCGCCGGGTTTTATATCAACCTTAATGTTTGTAAAGCTCCTATTCTCATCCAATGTTGTCCTACAGATAGAATACCTATCGCCCTTATAGATCATCAAATCCCCATCTCTTACTACAAAAAGCGGATTAAATGCACCCGCATATTCAAGAGTGAAATCCTTTCTGTTAAAAGCGATCAGGGCAATATCCATGCCATCCTTAATACCTATTTCCTGGCTCTGAATGATTGACTTGTTGACTTCTACATTCAACCTATCGAGAATTTCTGATGGTTTTTTGATTCCATAATCTTTGACGATTTTATTTAGAGAATTATGGCCGATAAAAGACATAAATGCTCCCGGGACACCGTGACCTGTACAATCAACAGCAGCCAGAAAACTCACTTCCGCGTTTTCATGCATCCAATAAAAATCACCGCTTACAATATCCTTTGGAAGGAAAAGCACAAAAGTTTCTTTAAATGTATCTTCTTTGGGCAGCATAGCCCGTTGAATACGTTCGGCGTATCGTATGCTGTCAGTAATATTCCTGTTTTTCTCTTCGATAATCAGGCTTTTATTAACCACTTCCTCAGTTCTCTCCCTGACTTTTTTTTCAAGGATATTCTTTTCTCTTTTCAATGTCTGTTCCCTTATGCGGATGGAAGTTACTACTGATGTAAATAATATTAAAATGGAACTAAGGATGAACCACCATGTCAGGTAAAACGGTTTCTTTATCCTGATACTGAAGGTTAATGGATTCTCAGCAGGTATATCGTTCTCATTAAACGCCCTGAGTCTGAAGTTATATTCGCCATATCCTACTCTTTCATATGTAACCGATCTGCTTGTAGATACCCCTGACCAATCAGCACTATACCCTTCAAGAAATGTCTGGTACTTCACAAGTTCAGGATTGGAAAAGTTTATTCCGGTATATTCTACCCGTATCTCATAATACCCATGATTCAGATCCAATGTATTTAAATTGACAACCTTCTCTTTGTTAACATAAACTGCATCGATATGGAGAATTGGTGGTGTTAGTCCTTTGGCTGTTAGCCGGGGCATATATTTTATAATTCCTTCGGATGTTCCAAACCAGATGTTATGTAAACGGTCAACTAATATAGCGTTAAAATAGAAATCCGCTGAACTGGTTATCCCTTCATAACGGGCATAATTTTTAATCATATTGGTTTCCATATCTATCTGGGAAAATCCTCCCCTGTGGCTTACAATTATATTATGCCTGCCATCAAAGATCATGCTATAGCAGTAATCTGATAGCAATCCTGATGAACGTGTAAAGTTAAGGTTTGTGTCCCCATTAAATTTGTAAATCCCGTTACCCTGTGTTGCTACCCATATTGATCTGCTGGTATCCTCAACCAGTGAGATTACTGATGTTAGCCCCATTGAATTCGTGTTTGGGAATGTGGTAACTTTGCTATTCTTGTCGATATAGGATATATTTTTACAGATGGTCGCAATCAGTACATTGTCGTTGGAATCTATGTAGAGTTGCTGAATATTATTGTGCGGTAAACCATCATTCGTGGAAAACCATCTCTTTACACCTGTAAGTGCATTCAGTTTACAGATTCCCTTTTTAGTACTGATCCAGATAGTGTTTCCCTTTCCGGTAATATGATTAACTGAATTTTCAAGATTATCCTGTGATAGGAATAGCTTTGCAAATCTTTCATTTAAAGGGTCAAATGTGAACATGCCCTCTTTTTCAAAACCAAGATAGATTGATCCTTGTTCGGATCTGTATATTGAATTAAGCTTAGCTCCGGTCAAACCATCCGGCAAAGGATATGATTTGCTGACCTGCCCGGTCTCAGTTAAAATTTTATTAAGTGAATTATCACTTGCAATCCAAATATAATTAATATCGTTTGATAATGAGTATATACGGTTAGACCCGATTGTGTTTACATAAGAATAAAACTTCAGATTATCGTCAACCAGTCTCAGAAGTCCATCTCCATACATTCCGAGCCAGATGTTACCCTCCCTGTCTTCAAAAAGGCATTGAATATTGTTCGAGATCAATCCATTCTCATCATTAATATAACCTGATTGTAAAAACTCACCAGATTCACCATCCCTGTGATACTTTATAATTCCATTTCCAATAGTATTTACCCAAAATTCGTTGGAATTTAACATGATAGCGCCCTGGCTGTTGTCAAGATTACCATTTGTGTTATTGCTGATCTCTGTAAGATCGTATGAAATATTGTCAATGTCAATTGATAACCTGAAGATTCCTGCATCGTGAGATATAATTAAATATTCACCCTGCTTTTGTTTGACGATTTCAGCCACCTTCGAATAGGGATAGTTTAAAATCCTTACTCTTTCTACCATTGATTTGGATTCCTGCTGATACTCCATAATATAAAGATTTTCCTGTGTACCAACAAGGAAATAATTACCGGAAATATGCCGGATATTTGATATCTGCTCATTATCCAGCCGGGTTGAGACCTCAAAAATGTTGTTGTCTGGATATAAAACCAGAAGGCCGTCATTTTGTGTTGCAAACCAGATTGTTCCGGTGTCCGCTTCTGTAATTGATGTTATTGAGGAGTTAAATGCAGATGATGCTATTATTTTATTAAAACGATTATTTGAAATATGAGTAATTCCACCGTTCATATGTCCCAACCACAAACCACCGGAAAAATCTTTATATATTGTGGTAATGAAATTTTCGGCAAGGCTGTCCTGATCGGTAAAGTGTTGAAATTCAAATCCGTTAAAACGGTAGAGCCCCTCAGCAGTTCCAACCCATAGATAACCATTTTCATCCTGGTTTATAGAATAAAGAAATGAGTTATCCAGCCCATCTACCGGACCATATTGCCTGAAATAATTGTACTGCCCGATAAGTGGCAGAAAAAGTTGTGTGAGTATTAGTGTAAATGCGAAGCGGATTTTCATAATGAAATTGTATTAAAACTTTCTTGGAGACAGCGTTTTTTGTTTTGTAAATGAAAAATTGTAACCAAAAAATACTTCGTGAGTTCCTGTTTTAATTCCACTGAACATGCTGACAGGAAATTCAAATGCATATCCGACTCTTATATCATCTCTAAAACCATAGTCAATAAAACCACCTACGGCACTTAGCGGCCTATATACCAGACCTGCACCCAGCTTTTGCAAGGTAGCAGAAAATCTGGTTTCCAGCAACATAGGAGCTCCTTTCACAAGCCATACTGAAACAGCCGGGTGTAAAATAATATTTTCTCCGATCTGGAACTTTGCCCCACTCCCGGTAATTACAGTTCTGTCTTCCCTGTTTTCATTATTTACACCCGCAACTCCTTTGGGGCTTAGTTTGTTTCTAATAAGTGAAGGAACTGAGAAATCAAAATAGTAATTCTGGTATACGAAGTGCAACCCTGTGCCCAGATTCGGAAGTATGATATTATTGACATCAGAAATAAAGAGTTTATCACCCGGATCAATAATTAACAAATCAGATAAGCTAATGTGAAGGATGCTGACGCCTCCTTTAAGACCCAGATATAGTGCTGATTTATCGCTTAAAACAACCTTATAAGAATAGCAGAAAAATACACCGGTCTCTTTCACCGGACCGGCAGAATTATTATGAATATCAGCACCTATTGAAGCATTTTTGTCTCTTAAAGAAAATTGAGTGGCTAAAAGGTAAGATACAGGAGCACCTTCAAAACCTGTCCATTGTTGTCTGGTCATCAGGATCAGGTCGTTTAGATCCTTATCTCCGGTATAGGCCGGATTATTTACCAAAGGTGCAAAATTCTCTAAAAGAAAATGATTATCCTGTTGCGATGAAGCTTTAACACCTGCCAGCAAAAATGAAATGATTAAATTATTTTTCAACCTTCTCATTTAATATTCTGATTAATAAAACTAGAATCACTGTTTGTCATTCAATATAATAAATTCTACTCTATAGTTCTTCATTCTGCCTTCTTCTGTGCTGTTCGATGAAATTGGATTCGATTCACCATACCCCTTTCCCACCAGTCTCTGTTTTTCAATTCCCTTTGAAACCAGGTAATCAACTATCGCCTCGACCCTTTTTTGTGATATTATAATACTGTTTTCAAAAGATTCAATATTATCAGTATGTGCCGCTATCTCCATTATAATATCAGGATTGTCCTCCAATATTTTTACGACTCTATCAAGCATCTTAATGTCATCCCCGGACACTTCAGATCGTTTAAACTCAATACTGGCATCTGCCAATCCTGAAAGTTCATTGTTGATTTTGGCCACAATTTCGGCTGGCAATTCAGCCAATAGATAGATTTTCACTATAGATATTGAAAAGTTCTTACTGTTATTATTTGTATCAGCTCTAATATCTTCAGGTTCATCAACATCTGTTGTTGGATTAATGCCAGCCAGAGACATCACCAGTTCCTGGTTGTCCATTCCTATTGCTATTGGTTTAATAACACACTTCGTCTCTTTTTGCTTAGTTGCTTCGTAATATCCTGAAACTCCGAGTTTCACATCATAAATACCAGCCTTATTAAAAATATGATTTACCTGTGATCCTGTCGTACCAGAACCATCACCAAAATCCCATATGTATGTTTCAATACTAAATCCGGGCAGGTTAGAAGTTAGTCCGCTAAATTCCATCTCCTCATTGATAAGAAAGGCATCCCTGGATGAAATAAACGGCTGTTCAAAATCAGTAAGCTCAAATTCCATTGATGTTTGTGTCAGGAATGTTTCACCGGTGGAGCTATCGATAATCTTAAGCTTGGCCCAGTAGCTACCTGCGCCGGGAAAACAGTGTTCAACCTTTAAGCCTCTGATCTTAACTCCATCACTGAACTCCCATTCATAAATTACCGGCAAAGTATCTAATCCGGGAAACTTTTCGTCCCAAAATTCGTAACAATAATTATTCTTTTTAAGGGTATCGCAATCAAATAGTTGAGGCAAAATCGTTGAAAATTTAAAAATATCATCTGTATTTTCTCTGTTCGATGAGAAATATCCGGATGAAAAATCTGAATCAGTGATTAATCCGAAATCATCGTATTCTGAATTGATCGGGGCTTCCAGATGATGCGGAATCATCCATCCATCCTCTCCCGACTTTGCCTGAAAAATGTCTTTTTTACCTAATCCCCCATGTCCGTCTGATGCAAAAAAGAGGTCTCCATTTTGAGCAATAAATGGATATGCTTCATTACCTTTAGTATTAATCACTGCTCCAAGATTTTCAGGCTCTGACCAGTTCTGCTCAATTAGCTCAGATCTATAAATATCCGTCCCTCCAAATCCACCAGTCATATCTGAACTAAAATAGAGGTACCGTCCGTCCGGACTAAAGAAAGGTGTTGAAATAGAATATGTGATGCTGTTATATTTAAATCTGGTAATATTGGTCCACTCACCATTAATGAACTCTGCAAAGAACAATCCAAGAGTATTATTCTTATTTGTAAAATTTCTACTCTTTGCCTCAGCATCAACATTCCTGGAATAGACCATAATATTTCCATCAGCACTGAATGATGCAGGACCATCATTAAATGGAGTTACAAGATTACGACTGAAAATCACAGGTTTTTTATTCCACAGTG
>Ga0209880_1000321_pt1 | contig 12324 bp, 14 predicted proteins | sample PersoiDNA2013191_FD_185803 | JGI IMG/M metagenome (GOLD analysis project Ga0209880, IMG submission 185803) | Permafrost soil microbial communities from the Arctic, to analyse light accelerated degradation of dissolved organic matter (DOM) -... | ecosystem: Environmental > Terrestrial > Soil >... | reverse complement strand
CATAAAAGTTTGATTTTAATTTTTAAATTCGATTAACAGTTTTTAGATGAAGGAAAATCCAAAAGGTTTAATGCAGAGGAAGAAATAAATTAAAATTGGGAGAAATATTTTATATTATGGAACCGCTCCGCGGTTCAAAACCTTAAATTAAATCACTCTTCCTATTATTGATGGAACCGCTCTGCGGTTCTATTCATGATTAACAATATTCATTTAATAAATCGCATAGCGGTTTCATCAATTATGGAGATGCTCTATATGCATTTAAAAAACCGTGGAACGGTTTCATCAATTATTGCCTGATTCTATTTTTCCTTTCGTATACCGTATATGTGTACGGAATGCCGTTAGTTTCGCCATCCTTAAACTCCTCTTTTTCTATGATCTCCCAGATACCCGGGTCAATTTCAGGGAAATAGATATCGGCCGGTGCTTTTCTATGAATATGCGTAATAAAAAGACGATCAGCGATCGGCATGAACTGACGGTATATACTCCCTCCTCCTATTATAAATATTTCGTCATTTTTTTCAGTTTTGTTAAGTGCGTCGTCAATCGAGTATGCAGTTACAGAATTTTCAATAGATTCCTGAGCGTTATCAGTGAGAACAATGTTCTTACGTCCTGGAAGCGGCCTGCGGGGTAATGATTCCCATGTTTTTTTCCCCATAATTACCGTGTTACCTGATGTCAGCTTTTTAAACCGCTTCAGATCTTCGGAAATATGCCATAAAAGCTCATTATCCTTTCCAATTCCCCAATCTTCAGAAACAGCAACTATAATTGATATCATACTATAAATATTATACTGAAATATCACCTTTAATATGAGGGTGGGAAACATAATCCGAGAGAGTGAAATCCTCGTATCTGAATTTGAGGATATCAGTTATTTCAGGATTAATTCTCATTACCGGCAGCCTAAACGGTTCCCTTGTAAGCTGAAGTTTTACCTGTTCAATATGATTGAGGTAAATATGTGCATCGCCCAGGGTGTGAACAAAATCTCCTGGCTTCAGTCCTGTAACCTGTGCTACCATAAGTGTTAACAGAGAATAGGAAGCAATATTAAACGGTACTCCAAGAAAAATATCAGCGCTCCTCTGATAAAGCTGGCACGATAATCTCCCGCCTGCAACATAGAACTGGAATAAAATATGACATGGAGGAAGAGCCATTTTATCTAATTCACCAACATTCCAGGCGCTGACAATATGTCTACGCGAGTCTGGCGATTTCTTAATCGAGTTGATAACGTTTTCCAGTTGATCAATCTTTTGTCCATCCCTGGAAGGCCATGAACGCCACTGGTATCCATAAACAGGACCAAGATTTCCATCTTTATCAGCCCATTCATTCCAGATCTTTACTCCATTATCAGTCAGGTATTTAGTGTTAGTATTCCCAGAAATAAACCAGAGTAATTCATGAATAATAGATTTGACATGGAGCTTTTTTGTCGTCAGAAGAGGAAACCTGTCTTCAAGGTTAAATCTCATCTGATAACCAAATACACTTATTGTTCCGGTGCCTGTTCTGTCTTTTTTTTCAGTTCCGGTTTTCATTACATGATCAAGAAGATCAAGATATTGCCTCATTACAGTTACCTTGATTTATTATTCGGGAGAAATTTTTGCTGCCCATCCTCCACCAGGAGCGAGATGAATTTTCATCTTATCTCCCGACTTTACATTGGTTTTCAGATGTTTATAATCCTCTGCATACCTGTCGGCATTAATTCCGTCCTGAAATATATCCATAGAGTATTTTCCGACTGGGAGAAATGAAAGATCGAGATCCATGTCGCGACTTGTCCAGTCTGTAAGCGCTCCGACAAACCAATCTTTTCCTGATCTTCTTGCCAGCAAAAGATAATCGCCAACTTTACCATCAATGGCAATAATATCATCCCAAACTACAGGAATATTCACAATAAAGTCGGTTGACTCCTGTTCTTTCATATAGTTTGAAGGGCTGTCTGCGAGCATCTGCAAAGGACTTTCATAAATTATGTACAATGCAACCTGGTGCGCTCTTGTTCCCTGGCTCTGAGGACGAGTAAAATTTGGGCTAAAATTAGCTTTGTCCATATTTACCATAGCCCCCGGGGTATAATCCATCGGACCCGCCACCATTCTTGTAAACGGGATTGTTACATCATGATCCGGATTAATATCTTTGCTCCATTTATCATTCTCCATTCCTTTTACCCCCTCACGAGTAAGTGCATTTGGCCAGGTACGTCCAATACCATCAGGTTTATATGCCCCATGGAAGTCAATCAGCAAATGATGTTCTGCAGTTTTCCTTGCAGCTTCGAGGTAAAAATTAACAACTTTCTGATCATCCCTCTGCATAAAATCGACTTTAACACCTTTTACACCCCATTTCTCATAAAGAGCTACTGCCTCATCAATTTTATCCCAGAATGTTTTCCATACAACCCATAGGATAACTCCAACATGTTTCTTTTCAGCATATTGGCAGAGTTCGGGGATATTAATTTCAGGTATTGATTCCAAAACTGTACCGGACTTATACCAGCCTTCATCGAGAATGATATATTCTATCTTGTTCTTAGAAGCAAAATCAATATAATATTTATAAGTGTCGTTGTTAATACCTGCTCTGAAATCAACACCATACAAATTGTTTGCATTCCACCAGTCCCATGCTACATGTCCCGGTTTTATCCATTTTGTATCTGCAATTTTGTTGGGCTGTGCAAGCTTGAAAACCAGATCACTCTCAAGTAATTTAGCATCATTTGAAGCGATTACAAATGCTCTCCACGGAAATGTACGTGTACCTTTTGTTTTTGCTATATAATCTTTTGTACTTGCAATACGCAAGTCACGATCTCCGGTAAGCTTCTCAGTTTCAGGATATCTTGACCATGTACCAGATATTTTTCCTGATCCTCCGCCAACAAGCCACATACCCGGGTAATCCTCAATATCAGATTCGGTAACCAGCACATCAACACCGTTTATCTGGAAAAGGGCAGGCAGACTGGCAAGATGTTTATCGACAATTGTGTCGAGGGAAGAATAGATAAATGTCCTCTCGTTATGCGACATAAAACTGGTCTCAAGTGGATACCATGAGTGTGATCCCACCGGGAAAATAAATTCAGAGATTTCATCTTTTATAGTGATCTCATCTTTCAATGAGGTTTCAAATCTATAAGCAACACCATCGTTGTAAGCCTTGAACTGAAGAGAAAATTCTGAATTGAAAGTGATTGTCAGGATATTGCAGTTATCTGTGATCTCTGATCTTTTATTTGCCACCACCGGTTTGATTATATCATTCAGCTTGCTGAATACTGCTTTTCTTACCTTTTCATTTTCTCCAAGCACCTTTCCGTTTGCAAGGATCATTGCGATTTTTGAATTGTTTATTATCTCTTTACCTTCACGTGTAGCATACCATTTTATATCAGTTCCCACACTTACTGTCAGTGAGATTTTACCGTCGGGCGAACTGACCTTATACTCTTTTGCAATTGAATAAGATACAGTCAGCACAGATAAAAGAGCCCATAATAATGTTCTTTTCATTCTGGAAAGTTTATAATTATTATTTCAAAATTCTGATTAACGGGTTATAGCTTTTTTTTCTTTCTTTTATCGATCTCATCCCGCACAGCTGCTGCACGTTCATAATCCTCAGTCTTGATGGCTTCATCGATCATCTTATAGAGTTCCTCGTCAGAAAAAGTACCATATTTGGAATTTTCACCTTCGAAAAAACTTTCAACTTCATTGACAGGTGATATTTCGCTATCCGCAGGATTAACTGTTATCCCAGCTTTCTTAAGGATTTCTTCTGTTATATATATAGGACAGCCAAATCTCAACGCAATTGCAACAGCATCGGATGTTCGGCTATCTATTGAATATTCCTTTTCTCCATTGTTACAAACAAGCTTTGAGAAGAATACACCCTCTTCGAGTTTGTAAATCATAACTTCAATAACCGATATGTTAAATTCATCTGCAAATTTTTTAAAAAGGTCATGAGTCAATGGACGCGGAGGATCCAGATTCTCAAGTTTTATTACAATTGCCTGTGCTTCAAAGCCCCCTATAATAATAGGTATCCTTCTCTCTCCGTTTTCCTCTATCAATATCAAAGCATAAGCTCCGGATTGAGTCTGGCTGTATGAAATCCCCATTACTTTTAGCTTTACTCTCTTCATATCAATTGTTTATGAGCCAAAGAAATAACCGGTTTTTGTTGCATCTGGCAAATATAAAGATATTAGAACTAACACTAAGAGTGAGAATATTCTTTTTATCAACATCTTTACAATAAAACCCTCTTCTTTGTTCATTCATTATCTCAGGAAATATAGGAAGTTCAGACTATCTGATCACTGATTAGTAATTGGCTATAAAAAATTAGCCCTATTGGTTTGAAAATAATCTAATTTTCATATCTTTGCAGTCCAATTTTGGATAAATTCGCAGGGGCAACAGAAAGTTATACGATCGAATGATTATATACGCCTCACGGAGTAACGTAAAAAATAGATAAGATGTACGCAATCGTAGAAATTGCAGGTCAGCAGTTTAAAGTTGAGCACGGCAAGAAGATTTTTGTTCACAGGCTGGAATTTGACGAGGGAAAAGAAGTCGAATTTGACAAAGTTCTTTTAATAGAGGATGAAGGTAAAATAACCATCGGAGAACCTACAATTAAAGACGCTGTTATCGGAGGAAAGATTCTCGACAATCAGGTTAGAGGTGATAAGGTAATTGTTTTCAAGAAAAAAAGAAAAAAAGGTTACAGAGTTAAAAACGGGCACCGTCAGAACTTCACTGAACTTGAAATCATAAGCATAAACGGTAAAAGTTCACCAAAAAAAGCTGTAACAAAAAAGGCAGAATCTAAAGTAGCTGATACCACTGTAGCTGAAGAAACCACAAAGGGGAAGAAAGCTGCTAAGAAACCTGTCGCTGTGAAAAAAGAAGCTCCTGTAAAGAAAACAGTAAAAAAAGTTGCAGAAAAGAAACCGGCTGAGAAAAAGCCCGCTGCAAAGAAAACAGCGAAAAGCAAATAATAATTAATTGAAAGTTTAAGCAAATAAAAATATAAAATTATGGCACACAAGAAAGGGGCGGGTAGTTCACGTAACGGTCGCGATTCTGAAAGTAAACGATTGGGAGTGAAACTCTTCGGCGGCCAGGTAGCTAAAGCAGGCAACATTATAGTTCGCCAGAGAGGAACAAAACATAATCCGGGCCTTAATGTCGGACTCGGAAAAGACCACACGCTTTTTGCACTGGCTGCCGGAGAAGTCGAGTTCAAAAGGAAAAAAGATAATAAAACTTATGTATCGGTTAAGCCGGTAACTGAATAATAGATTATCTTAAAGAATCAGACTCCTGAAATTCTTTTCTGCTACAGGAAAGCATTATCGGGAGTTTTTTAATATTTTTACAGCAGGCTGCGTGGCCTGCTTTTTTTATTAATTCATAACTGCATATGTTACCAATAAACCTTATCCGCGAAAAGAGAGAATTTATTATTGAAAGATTGAAAGTTAAAAACTTTGAAGCAGAGGAAATAATTAACAGAATTCTTAAACTCGATTCTTCACGCAGGGAAATACAATCAAAAACTGATACACTGCAGGGAGATATGAACCGTATCTCCAAAGAGATAGGCTCTCTTATGAAGGATGGAAAACGGGATGAAGCTGATGCTTCAAAGGAAGAAACATATTCGCTTAAAGAAGAAATCAAGGCCCTTTCCGATAAACTGATACCTATCGATAATGACCTTAGAAATGAGATCATAAGACTTCCAAACCTGCCGCATGAATCTGTTCCTGGAGGTCATGGAGCTGATGATAATATTAAGGTAAGAGAAGGTGGAATCATGCCAGTTGTTTCTGAAACAGCTCTCCCCCACTGGGATCTGATTAAGAAATATGATATTATTGATTTTGATCTGGGCATTAAACTTACAGGAGCAGGATTTCCGGTTTACAAGGGAAAAGGTGCAAAACTGCAAAGGGCTCTTATCAGCTTCTTTCTCGATGAAGGAGAAAAAGCCGGCTACCTGGAAGTGATGCCACCACTTATGGTTAATGAAGATTCTGGTTTTGGGACTGGTCAGTTGCCGGATAAAGAAGGACAAATGTATCATGCAACACTGGATAATTTTTATCTTATACCGACAGCGGAAGTACCGGTTACAAATATGTACAGGGATGTAATCCTGAATGCGGATAAGCTTCCGATTAAGAATATTGCATATACTCCCTGTTTCAGAAGAGAAGCAGGTTCATGGGGAGCTCATGTGAGAGGACTCAACCGTCTTCATCAGTTTGATAAAGTTGAGATAGTCAGGATTGCCCACCCCGATCATTCATATGAGTCTCTTGAAGAGATGATAAATCATGTCGAAAACCTTGTATCAAAACTTGAACTGCCGTATCGCATACTCAAACTTTGTGGAGGTGATATGTCGTTTACCTCAGCCCTGACATACGATTTTGAAGTCTGGTCGGCCGCGCAGAAACGTTGGCTTGAAGTAAGTTCTGTATCAAATTTCGAATCTTTTCAGGCTAACAGGTTGAAATGCAGGTTTAAAGAAAAAGGAGAAAAACAGACCCGTCTCGCTCATACACTTAATGGAAGCGCCCTTGCTCTGCCAAGAATTGTTGCCGCCCTACTTGAAAATAACCAGACCGAATCGGGTATTAAGATACCTAAGGCGCTGATTCCATATACAGGATTTGATATTATTAATTAAATCTACAACCGTAAAGTGCGCAAAGAAGGAGCAAAGGACGCCAAGTGAATAATGGATAAGTCCCGACAATCTTATATATACGCCGGATTGGCTATTTTGTTTTGGTCAACAGTGCCGACTGCATTTAAGATCAGCCTCAGGGAACTCGATATTCTCCCGATGCTTACGATTGCCTCTCTCACATCAACCCTGGTATTACTTATTGTTGTTATAGCAGGGAAAAAAGTTCATCTCATCAGATTAACCACCCGGAAACAACTTTTAAACTCAGCAATACTTGGGTTCATAAATCCATTTCTCTATTATCTTATTCTGCTCAAAGCTTACCAGTTACTTCCTGCTCAGGTAGCCCAGCCACTGAATATGATATGGCCGATAATACTTGTTTTTCTTTCGGTGTCAATTCTAGGACAAAAAATCGAAAGAAAAAGTTTTATAGCTCTGTTTGTCAGCTTTATAGGAGTTTATATCATCTCATCTCAGGGTAGTCTTTTTAAACCATTCCATTCGCATCTTACAGGTGTTCTTCTCGCCACAGGGAGTTCAGTCTTCTGGGCCTTCTATTTTATCCTTAATGTAAAAGATAAAAGGGATGAAGGAGTTAAACTTCTGCTTAATTTTGTTTTCGGTTCCGTATATCTTATTATAGCAATGATAATTACCGGGATGTGGCAATTTGAAACAGGATTCATTGGAGCAATTGCATCAGTCTATGTTGGCATATTTGAAATGGGAATAACATTCTTCTTCTGGTTAAAAGCGCTTCAGATGGCTTCTACCACTGCGAAAGTAAGTAATCTGGTTTACCTGGCACCATTTCTTTCCCTGGTTTTTGTACACTATATTCTTCATGAACCCGTTTATTATACTACTCCTCTGGGATTAGTAATGATCATTTCGGGTATCTTTATACAAAACAAGTGATCAAAAAGCCCTCTTTAATTGTTATATGTAATTATAATATAATTAAAAATATGAAAAAGCTAATATTTATCCTCATTCTTACTATACTGGGATTAAGTTCATGTAAAAAAGATGTTCTCCCTGTAGTAGTTGCACCTGTAGTCGTTGCACCTACAGTGGATGAACTGGCAAGAGATTATCTGTATACTCAAATGAATCTGTATTATCTTTGGTATAATCTTATGCCTGTTGTAGTTAAAACAGACTATAAAACCCCTTATGAACTTTTGAAGGCGATGGAATATAAGACTCTCGACAGATGGAGTTTTATTCAAACATATAATGAATACCTGGCTCAGAGCCAGGGAAGTTTTGTCGGGCATGGGATTAGCATGGGACTTGATCCGGCAAATCAGGTAAGAATTGTCGAGATTTACAATAATTCACCATTATATCTTAAAGGTGTACGCAGGGGATGGATTGTGAAGAAGCTCAATGGTACAAATCTGGCGCCGATATTTACTGCGCAGGATGGAGCTGCATATAACCAGCTGATTGGTCCGTCTCAGGCAAATATTACCAACACGTTTCTCTTTCAGACCCCTGCAGGAAAAGATTCCACAATTGTTTCCACAAAAGCCGCTTTTACTTTGAATACCGTCATCCTTGCGGATACGCTAAATCTTAAATCAGGAATAACAGGCCACCTTGTTTTTGACCAGTTTATACCGCCATCAAACCTTGAATTGCAAACTGCATTTGCCTATTTTAGTCAAAATAACATTAAAGATCTGATTGTCGATTTAAGGTACAATGGAGGAGGAGATCTGAGTGTCCTGCAGAATATGGCAAGTTATGTTGCAGGTTCAGCAAAATTTAATACTAACTTTCTTACTCTGACATTTAATGATAAAAATTTGGCGGCAAACCAATCCTTTCGTTTCGTTTCTGTACCTACGCCACTAAGTATATCAAAATTAATCGTTATCACCACCAGAGGTACAGCCTCAGCAAGTGAAGATTTTATAAATGGACTTAAACCAAGTTTGGATGTGAAAACTATTGGAGATACTACAAACGGGAAACCTGTTGGCATGAATGGATTTCAATACAAAACCGATTATATGTTTTGGCCAATAACTTTTAATGTAGTTAATTCTGCAGGTTTTGGCGATTTTTATAAGGGAATTGCACCCGAAAAATATGTGCCGGATGATTTTACCCGTGACTGGAATGACAGAAATGAAGCATGCCTTAAGGAATCAATTTATTATCTGGAACACGGAGCTGTTTCAGCAAGAGGATTGTATGTAGCTAAGAAACCATCAGCTATATTTTCTGAAAAACCCGAAAAGAATAATAATGCATATATAATTCAAAAATAAATTATCTACAGATATAGCACAAATTGAAAGTTAAACCGAAGGAGAGAATAATTCTGGGAATCGATCCGGGTACCAGTATCACAGGGTATGGAGTCATAAAAACTTCCGGTACAACGCCAGAACTTATAACTATCGGTTCTATCGATCTCTCAAAGTATGATGATCATTATCTTAAATTGAAACATATATTCGAAAGAACCATCTTGATTATCGATGAATATCATCCTGATGAATTGGCAATAGAAGCGCCCTTCTACGGTAAAAATGTTCAGTCAATGCTAAAACTTGGCAGGGCTCAGGGAGCAGCTATAGCAGCGGCGCTTACGCGCTCATTACCAATATTTGAGTATGCCCCCAGAAAGATCAAATTGTCTATTACCGGTCAGGGTGCGGCATCAAAGGAACAGGTAGCTGCAATGCTGATGAATATCCTAAAGTTCAATCTGAAAGAAATAAAACTGGATGCAACTGATGGGCTGGCTGCTGCTCTTTGCCATTTCTACCAGACTAATAAACCAATGCAGGAAAAAGCTTACAACAGTTGGAAAGACTTCATGAATAAAAACCCCAAAAGAGTAAAAACGAAGGGGGAATAAGCCGCTTATACTACTGCAAATGCCAGCGCCACAACACTTACCTTAACTCCTTCAATCTTGAGAAGTTCATTTGTACATGACTCAATTGTTGACCCTGTAGTTATGACGTCATCAACAAGCAAAACATGCTTACCGATAATTGTTTGAGAATCTGTCACCTTGAATATACCCTCAACATTAGTCCACCTTTCATACCGTGACCGTTTTGTCTGTGTTGGTGAAGCCATTATTCTTGCCAGGGTTTTAACATCAACGGGCAAAAGGGTTGCAGCTGCAATACCCATTGATATAGTTTCACTCTGATTGAAACCGCGGATACGTTCTTTCGTTGGGTGAAGAGGAACCGGAATTATCAGATCAATATCTTTGGTAAAACCTGATGCTTTAAGAGTTAATCCATATATTCTGCCCAGCTCATGCCCTATCTCCCTGATTCCCTTGTACTTCAGATTATGAATCAGATTCCCGATACGACTGCCTTTATTGTAATACGAAAAAGCTGCAGCTTTTTCGATCACGCATCTTCCCCAGAAGAGTTGTGCAACCGGGTTATCCTCTTTGTAATGATAATTTGTTCGTGGAATAACAACGAAACATTCTGTACATATCAGATTTTCATTCCTCAAAAGGTGATTCCCACAAGCATAGCACAGCCTCGGAAACAAAAGACTAATGAAATCGTCCCAAAAATCATACAGAAAACTCATGCAGCAGGTTCAATCTTATTTAAAGAATGACCATACGGCTTATTTTGGCCGCTATATCTTTGAATTCTTCAGTAGTGAACTTAAGCTTTGGATTCTTGAAGTTAATATCCTCCATTGTATCCATTGGTACAAGATGTATATGAGCATGAGGCACTTCAAGACCAAGAATTGCTACCCCTATACGATTGCAGGGAAACACACTTTTAATTGCCACAGCAATTTTTTTCGAAAAAATAATCATACCGGCTAAATACGCATCATCAAGATCAAAAATGTAGTCAATCTCCCTTTTGGGAATTACCAATGTGTGTCCTGCGCGTAAAGGGTTGATATCAAGTATTGCAAAATAGTCCTCAGACTCAGCGATCTTATAACACGGGATTTCCCCTTTAATGATTTTTGAAAAAACAGTTGCCATAAGCCGAAGGAAATGAATAGCTAAATAGAAATGGAAATTATTTCAAAAGGAATTGTCCCTGATGGTACTTTAATCTGTACTATATCACCGACTTTCTTCCCGATAAGACCCTGGGCAATAGGAGAACTGATGGCAATTTTACCAAGTTTAAAATTTGCTTCACTTTCTGGAACAATCAGGTATTCCATAACTGAATTATTTGACTTATTCCTGATCTTTACCCTATTTAGTAATCTAACAGAGGAGGTATCAATTTTTGATTCGTCAAGAATTCTTGAACGAGCCACTATATCGTCAAGCTTGGATATCCTTAACTCAAGCATACCCTGTGCTTCTTTAGCCGCCGCATACTCGGCGTTTTCAGAAAGGTCTCCTTTATCCCTTGCTTCAGCTATTTGCCTGGAGATTGAAGGCCTCTCAACATTTCTTAATTGATCGAGTTCCTCTTTCAACTTCTGTAGACCTTCTACTGTCACATATATAACCTCTGACATTTTCTCTATTATATTAAAAAAATAAGAAGAATTCCGGGGTTGCCGGAACTCTTCAAGAACAAATATATAAAAACTTTTAATTATTTACAAATAATAATCTTGTGAATAGGTGTTTTACAAGTATTTATCCTCAGGATCACTGCATTAATTATATTTTTTCCCTGCTCTTTTTGAACCATCTTTCACTTTTTTCTTATTATCCTTATCGCGTAAAATAATATTTTTCTTGTTTTCCTTCATACGTGCCTGTACTTCAGGTGTTTGAATGTCAACAGTTCTTTTTTGTGATCGTTTTACAGATTTCTCAGAATCTTTTTTAAGTTTACGATCATTAGCTTCCTGCTTCTTTTTAGCTTTGAGTACCTTCCTGGGTTCTTTTACTTTTGGACCTTTCTTATTTATATGAGATTTACCGAATAATTGTTTCTCCGGATTTTTATGAAATATCTGGGCCGTACACGATCCTGTTGCAAGTGATAAAACAAATAGGAAAAGAATTAACTTTCTCATGGATAAATTATTCATTTTCAGAACTTACAATAAATTTTCCTCAATTCCGTTAATTTTCGTATTGTAATTGTAATTTTGCAATATTAATTAATTACTGATGGGTTTCGATTCAAAAATAAGATTTTTTTTAATTACATTGGTGTTTGCCATCACCCTTAACTCATGTAATAAAAAGAATGATGTTATCCCCTATACTTATGTGAATTTCACTCTTAATCTGAATGATCCTGAGTTTATTAACCTGAGTGGATTTGGAGGCTCAGTCACGGTTGATTCCCGTACGAATAACTGGGGAATAAGCGCTGCCGGATATAATGGTAATGGTATAATCATTTGTTTTGGAGTCGAGGAGTTTTACGCTTACGACCGTACTTGTCCTCATGATTATGTTGTTAATAATCTGAGCATTAAGGTAAATATTGACCCAACAAATTCAACAATTGCAATCTGCCCAAAATGTGGAACAAAATACGGACTTACAGTTGGAGGTACTCCTGCTTCGGGTATTGGCAGATATCCTCTGAAAAACTACAGAACCAGTTT
>Ga0209880_1000320_pt1 | contig 12349 bp, 10 predicted proteins | sample PersoiDNA2013191_FD_185803 | JGI IMG/M metagenome (GOLD analysis project Ga0209880, IMG submission 185803) | Permafrost soil microbial communities from the Arctic, to analyse light accelerated degradation of dissolved organic matter (DOM) -... | ecosystem: Environmental > Terrestrial > Soil >... | reverse complement strand
TGATGAACTGCCCCTGGTCGCGGACGATCTCGGTCGAGTAGCCGGCCGGGAGCTGCGGGGCGATCTCCGCGAGGCGCCCCTTGAGCGCGTCGATGACCTCGACTGTGTTCGTGCCCGACTGCTTGCGGACGGACAGGACCACCGTGGGAACGGCGTCCTTGCTGGCGGCGCGTTCGGCGTCTTCCTCGCTGTCCTCCACGGTCGCGACGTCGCCGATGCGCACGGGCAGGCCGTTGCGCTGGGTGATGAAGATGGCCTCGAACTCCTTCGCGTTCGCGACGCGCCCGTACACGCGGACGGTCGCCTCGTTCGCGCCGCTCTTGAGCGTGCCGCCCGGGATCTTCACGTTCTGCGTCTGGAGCGCGCGCCGCACGTCCACCGCCGTGAGGGCGTAGGCCTTGAGGCGCTCCGTGTCGAGGCGCACGTTGATGCGGCGCGAACGCCCACCGAGGATCGTCACCTGCCCGACGCCGTTGACGGACTCGAGCTGGCGGCGGAACACCTTGTCCGCGAACTCGGTCGTCTCGCGAAGCGTGCGGCTTCCCGAGAGCGCGATGGAGAGAACGGGCGTCGCGTCGGGGTCGAGCTTTTCCACGATCGGCTGGTCGATGTCGCGCGGCAGGTCGGCGAGGACGCGGTTGACCTTGTCGCGGACCTCCTGCGCCGCGACGTCGACGTTCTTCTCGAGGACGAACATCACGAACACCTGCGAGATGCCCTCGGACGACACGGACTGGAGGTCGTCGATGCCCGCGATCGTGTTGATCGACTCCTCGATCTTGTCCGTGACCTCGGTCTCGACCTCCTCGGGCGCGGCGCCCGGCAGCCGGGTGATGACCGCGACAACGGGGAAGTCGATGCGCGGGAAGCGGTCGACGGCGAGGCGGGTGTAGCCGACCCCGCCGACGACGACGAGGGCGATGATGAGGACCGACGCGAAGACGGGCCGGCGGACACAGAGACGGGCGAGGGCCTGCACGGTGTGGTTTCCTTTCGCCGATCAGTTGGGGCGGACGACTTCGAGGCCGTCCGTGAGGCGGCGATCGGGGCTGACGACCACGCGATCACCCTCCCCGAGGCCCGAGCGCACTTCGATCGCGTCGCCATAGTGGTCGCCCAGCGCCACGATGCGCTCGGCGACCCGCTGGGAGGAGAGCACGAAGACGCGCGAGACGCCCGAGTCCGTGAGGACCGCGGCGGAGGGCACGAGGAGCGTCTTTTCGGACTTCGGAAGCGCGAGACGTGCGGTCACGAACAGGCCGGGCTTCAGGAGGTGCTGCGGATTCGGCACGACCGCCTCGACGACGAGCGTCCGCGACTCGGAACGCAGCGAGGGGCCGATGTAGCGCACCGTGGCGTCGAACGCCCGATCCGGGAACGACTGCACGCTGAGCTTGCCCTTCTGTCCGATCTGGATGGCGGACACGGCAGACTCGGGGATCGCGAGCTCGGCGCGGAGGGGGTCGATCTTCACGAGGCCGCAGATCGCCTGGCCGCGCCGCACGAAGGCGCCCGCGGAGATCTTCTTCTCCGTGACGACGCCCGCGAACGGCGCGCGAATCACGCAGTCGGCGAACGCCTTCTCGGCGAGAACGAGCGCGGAGCGGTTGAGGTCGCGATCGGTCTCCTTCCGCTGGTTCTCGGACTTCGCGACAACCTGCTTCAGCCGGAGCTCGGCGTACCTTACGTATTCGGATTCGGCCCACGCGAGGTTCGCGCGCGCCTGGTCGAGCTGCGCCTTCGCCTCGCGGTCGTCGAGGGTCGCGAGGACGGCGCCCTTCTCGACGTAGGTCCCGCGTTCCACGCGGACGCTCGCGACGTTCCCGTCGCGCTCGGAGGCCACGTCCGCCGATTCGTCCGCGGTGAGGGCGCCCGTGACCTCGAGGACGCGCGGGAGAACACGGCTCTCCACGGCGGCGGCCCGGACGGAGATCGGCGCGGGCGTCGGCACGGCAGCGGTCGCGCGCCCGTTCGCGTTCCGCGAGCAACCGGCGGCGGCGAGCGCCCCGAGGGCGGCGAGAGAGGCCGTGAGAATCGGAGAAATGTTCGATCGGGCCATGTTCACTTTTCCCCATCGGCCTTGAAGGCCGGAGCGTCGTCCCGGATCTCGATGTGGCGCTCGTCGAGAAGGATCCCCGTGGAGCGCGCGAAGTCGGTCAGGGCTTTGCGGTAATCGGTGAGCGCGGCGGTCTCGGTGAGAGCGGCCTGCGCGAGCTCGTTCTGGCGGGTGAGGACGAAGAAGTTCGTCGACAAGCCGACGCCGTAACGCTCCTGCTCGGCGCGGAGCTGCGTTTCGGCGGCCTCGCGCCCCGCCTTCGCGGCCTCGATGCGCGCGGCCGCCGTCTCGAGCGTCAGCGCGGCATTGCGCACGTCGACGGCGACGCGCTGCTTCTGCTGGGAAAGCGTCGTCAGGGCCTGGCTCTTCTGCGCCTTCGCGATGGCGGCGTCGCCGCGGGCGGCGCGGTTCAGGATCGGCACCGCGACCGAGACGCCGATCGACGCGTCGGGGAAACGTCCCTCTCCGATCGTGCCCAACGAGCGCCCGAGGCCGCCGTTCAGCGCGTCCGGCACGACGACGGGCTGTCCCGTGAAGCCGATCGCGGGCACGTTCGGGTTCAGGTCGCCCGCGAGGCCGCGGCGCCCGTACGAGGCCACGAGGTCGACCTGCGGAAGGATCCGGCTCCGAGCGAAGGCGACGTCCACGTCGCGCTCGGCGACCCGGGCCGAGGCCTCGGCGATCTCGGGCCGGCGGGTGTCGGCCTCCTTCAGCGCGGCCGCGAGGTCGATGCGGCGGAGGTCGGTTTCCGGCTTGTCGGAGGGGAGCAGCCGCTGGTTCCAGACCGGGTCGTTCTCGTCGTCGAGGAGGAGAAGCTTGAGGAGAAGCTCGGCGCGGCGCGCGGATTCCTGCGATGCGTAGAGGTCGCCCTTGCGGCGCTCGAGCTCGGCGACCGGCTGCGAGATCTCGGACTCGGCGAGCGTTCCGACCTCGATCTTCGTCTTCGTGTCGTCGCGCTGGTCCCCGGCGAGCTTCACGCTGGCCTCGCGCACGAGGACGTCGCGCCGGGCCGCCACGAGCGACCAGTACGCGCGTTCGACGGACGCCACGGTCTCGGTCACGGTGCGGCGCAGGCTGGCCGATCCGCGGTCGCGGTCGATCCGGGCGATGCGCAGGGCCCGCCGCGCCGGATCCAGGGAGAGCCCCTGGAGGAGCGGCTGGCGAAGGTCGATGCCGACGGAGGTGCTCCACGCGGGGGACAGGATCGCAATGAAGTTGTTCGTGAGATCGCGCGATCCGCTCGCCGACACGTTCACCGTGGCGCCCGTCGGGAGGAGCTGGCCGATGCTCGCCGAGGTGGCGAAGCCCTCGGCCGACGGCGCGATTTCGCCCGCCGGCGCACCGGACAGGAGCGAGTTCACGGGATCCGTGTGGTTGCGGTAGCGCGCGTCGAGGTGGAAGGAGGGATCGTACGAGCCCTCGGCCTTCAGAATCGTCGCGTCCGTGATCCGGAACGCGTCGCGCTCGAACGCGATGTCGTGGTTGCGGGCGAGCGCGCGCGCCGTCGCGTCGGCGAGCGAGAGCGGCACGCCGGCGGCGGCCTCGGGTGTGCCGGCCTCCTGGGCCGCGAGGGGAAACGCGAGAAGCGAGAGGGTCAAAGCGAGGACCTTTCGGATCACGAAGGTCTCCTTTCGGTGTCGGGGCCCTTTTCGGCGTCCGGGCGTTGCGCCTCGTTCGGGCGCAGGCTCGCTTTCTGGAGGCGAGGGTCGATGGTTTCGGCGAGGCGCTCGAAGAGCGCTCCGTTCGTCGCGAGAAGAGCGTCCCGCTCGGCCGTCGTCAACTCCACGCCGCAGGCGGCGAGTTTGTCGAGGGTCCCCTGCGGATCCCGCCGGAATTCCTGGCGGAGTTCCTCGTCGGTCGCGAGCCTTCCAAAGATCATTTCCACGCATTTCTGGGACATGGCGGTCGAGTCTCCCGGGCGCGGCACTTCACACACTGTGCCACGGGCATTGGTTGCATCCAAAGAGCACCTAAGATTCTCCTAGAAGGTAATTTATCCGGACACACGGCCCGTGCGCTCCGCCGTTCGCCCCAACGGCGCGTGCGGAGAAATCGACAGATTGGGCGACAGCCCCTCAGACCCCCGCGATCCGATTCATTTCCGCGGCGAGGCGGAAGTCGAGCTCCGTGATGCCGCCCGCGTCGTGCGTGTCGAGATCCACCGCGACGCGGTTCCAAGCGTTGGACCAGTCCGGGTGGTGATCGAGCTTCTCGGCGGCGAGCGCGGCGCGCGCCATGAAGGCGAACGCCTCTGAGAAGTCGGCGAACGTGAAGGTGCGGTGGAGCTTTCCCTTCGCGCGCTTCCAGCCGGGGAGCATGGAGAGCCGGGCGTCGACGTCTTTCGCGGACAGTTTGGCGGAGTGTTTCATGGATGCATTCTGCCTCGTATCATCCCCTGTCCGGAATATCGGAGGCCCTGCATGCGGATCGGAAGGACAATCGGGTTTCTCGTTCTCGCCCTCCTGGGGGCGGCGCTCGTCTGGCTGGGGGCGGGGTCCCTCAAAGCCGCGCGCCGCGAGCAGGCTGCGGAGGGCGCGTGGGGGGCGCCGTCCGGCTCTCTCGGGGGCCTCACGACGCAGTTCCCGGCGCGTCCCACGAACGAGGCGGCGCGCGCCCTCGAGGGCGCGGCGCGGACCCTGGGGATCGAACTGCTGCCCCGCGGCGAGCAGCCCGCGGATGACGAGGCGAGCCGGCCGAAGAAGACCGAATGGGACGGGGTTCGCGCGCCCCTCGAGAAGTGGGCGGACACACAGGCCGCGAAAGCCGAGGGCCTTCCCGAACCGCCGCCGGCCCCGGTCGCGTCGTTTCTCGCCACGCACGCGCCGGCGCTCGACGCGATCGAGAAGACGCTTCTCGCGGGGCCCGCGCCCGAGTGGGCCGTGGATGTCTCGAAGCTCTACGCGGCGCCGGTGCCGAACCTCTCCGGACACATGCAGCTCGCTCGCGTTCTCGTGGGGCGGGCCGAGGCGAGGGCCGCCGCGAAGGACCCGCGCGCGGAGGAGTCGCTCCGCGCCGCCTTCGCGCTCACGGGCTCACTGCGCGGCCGGCCGGAGATCGTGAGCCAGCTCGTTTCGATCGGTGCGACGCGCCTCGAAATCGCGGCCGTGCGCCGGATTCCGGTCGATGCGGCTGCCTGGCGCGAGCGCCTCAAGACGCTCGACCCGCGTGCGGGAATGCTCCTGACCTGGAAGCGCGAGGCGTGGGTGCAGCACGAGGCGGCGAAGAGGCTGAGGGAGGGACGGCTGCGCGCGGGCCCGCTCTCGGGCCGCGCGGCGGTCCTGCTCCGCTCCTGGCGCGATCGCGTCGCGTCCGCGGCGTACCTCGACGCGTGGCGCGCCGCAACCGAGGCGGCCGCGAAGAGCGCCGTGGAGGACGCGGAGACGAAGGGGCTGACGGAGGTCTTTCAGGCAGAGCTCGTGCGAAACGGCGGGCGTGCCGTGCCGCCCGAAGCCATGCCCAACCTGGTCGGCTCCTGGCGCCGGGCGAACGTCCTCGCCCTCGAGATCCGGAAGACTGACGAGACCCTGGCTGCGCGGACGCCGAAGGCCTGACGCGCGGGGTCCGCCACGCGCGGCCGCGCACTAGAATCCCTCCGATGCGTGTCGCCGTCGCGATGTCCGGGGGCGTGGACTCCTCCGTGGCCGCCCTCCTCCTCCGCCGCGAGGGGGCGGACGTGGTCGGCCTGTCGATGCACCTCTGGAACCACGATCGAGACGGGACGGGGGCGAACGAGGGCCGCTGCTGCACGCTCGACGACCTCGCGGTTGCTCGCCGCGCCGCCGGCATGATCGGCGTGCCGCATTTCGTGCTGAACCTCGAGGAGAACTTCACCGAGACGGTCGTGAAGCCGTTCATCACGAGCTATCTCGAGGGGAAGACGCCGATTCCGTGCACGGTCTGCAACACCGAGGTCAAGTTCAAGAGCCTTTTCCAGAGGGCGGCGGCACTTGGGTGCGAGGCCGTCGCGACCGGGCACTACGCGCGCATCGGTGCGGACGAGGTCACCGGGGCGCCACGCCTGCTTCGCGCGCGCGATCGCTCGCGTGACCAGTCTTATTTTCTCTACGATCTCACGGAGGAGCAGCTCTCCCGCGCCCGGTTTCCGCTCGGCGAGCTGACGAAGCCCGAGGTGCGCGAGATCGCGCGCGAGGCGGGGCTCCCGAACTGGGACAAGCCGGACTCGCAGGAGGTCTGCTTCGTGCCGAACGGCTCGACGCCCGCCGAGTTCATCCGGAAGGAAGCAGAAGGGCTGGGACTGTCGCTGCCGGCGGCGCCCGGAGCGCGGCCGGGACCCATTTCCAACGAAAGGGGAGACGTGCTCGGAGCCCACGATGGAACGATGGGCTTCACGGTCGGCCAGCGCCGCGGGTTGGCCGTCGCCTCCTCCGAACCACTCTATGTGGTTGAGGTTTTCCCCGAGGCGTCGCGCATCGTCGTCGGCCCGTCCGAGTCGCTGACCTCGACGGCCGTCCCGCTAGAAAGTATCCATTTCGTCGGGCGCCCCTCGGTGGCCGGCGGGGCGCGAGTCCTCGCGCGCATCCGCTCGAGGCATCCCGAGCAGCCCGCGAGCCTGACGCTCGGAAAGGGCAAGAGCGGCCTCCTCACGTTCGACGCTCCGGTGCGCGCGGCCGCGCCCGGGCAGTCGGCCGTCTTTTTCGACCCGAGCCGCCCCGATGTGATTCTCGGCGGCGGCGTCATCGCGCGACCCGAAGGCTGAGGCTTTTCCAAGGGTTCTTATGCCCCCTTGACTTTCGCCAAACTTACGCCTAACTTGCGCTAGGTGGGGTGAAGTGATGGTTGCCGTCAGAAAAGTCGTGCTCGACCCGATCAACATCCGCGACCTGATCGTGCCGGGCGTGGGGAATCGCCGGATTTTTCGCATCCTCCTCACGAACGCCTGCCGGTTCTCTTGCGACTACTGCCCGATGCGCGCGGAGCGCGACCTTTCCCGGCACGCGCTCGAGCCCGCCAGCCTCGCGCGCCTCTTCATGACGGCTTTTCGCCGCGGCTGGTGCGACGGCCTCTTCGTCACGAGCGGCATCCCCAGCGACCCCGTCTTCGCGATGGAGCGCATGCTCGAACTCGTCGAGATGCTGCGGTTCACGCACGGGTACCGTGGCTACCTCCACGCGAAGGCGCTCGCCGGTGCCGAGCCGGGGCAAGTTGAGCGTCTCGTGCGCCTCGTGGATCGTGTTTCCTATAGCCTCGAGTCGCCGTGCCAGCGGGCGCTCGACGAGCACGCCCCGGGAAAGAGCGTGGCAAAGGGAGCCGCGTTTCTCGAAACGGCCCGGGACGCGGCCACGGCCGTGCGTGAGGCCCGGTGGGCCTCGGCGCGTCAGGCCCCCGCGCCCCTGTCGTTCGCGGAGGGACTCGAGAAGAAGCGTCTCATCCAGGCGGATCACCTGTTGCGTGAATACGGCTTCACCGCCGACGAGCTCGTGTACGGCAAGGATGGCCATCTCCCCCTCGAACACGACCCGAAGCTCACCTGGGCGCTCGCGAATCCGGGGCGGTTCCCGGTCGAGCTCACAACGGCCAGCCGGGAGGAGCTCCAAAGGGTTCCGGGGTTCGGCCCTCTCGCCGTCGAGCGAATCCTTTCGACGCGGGCACGCGGGTCTCTTCGGGATGCGGCCGACCTCAAGCGGCTTGGCGTTCAGGTCGGTCGGTCGGGCGGATTCGTCACCTTGCGCGGACGACCGATCGGCACGCGCGCCATCCAGCCGCCACTCTTTGCAACTGCCTCTAGTGGAGATGTTTATGAGTTCAGTCCGGGGACATTTTGATGAATCTCCGGGTGGGGAGGGGGCCGAAAGTGGTCAGTCGGTGTGCTAGAATCCATGATTGCGTATGGTCAAGGCCGCACCGTCTGCCGCGCTAATACTCAAGGACATCCGGGCCGCGCTGGATTCGCGTCTGGACGGTCGCGGGGACCGTGGAGACAAGTCCAAAGGGGCGGCTTCCAAGAGCCCGCTCAAGGCTCTCGGGGTCCGTTCCTCCTTCGTCCGATCGATCGCGCGCGACATCCAGACGAAGGCGAAGCCATCGATCGACTACGCGGTGGCCCTTGCGCTCGTCGATGCGGCGGTGGCCCGCAAGGTGCGCGAGGAGATCCTCGTCGTACTCGAGCTCCTCGAGCGGCAACAGAAGGACTTCACGTCGGGTCTTTTCGCGAAGGTCGAGAAGTGGAGCGCCGTGGCCGACGATCTGGAAGTCGCCGAGGTGCTCGGTGCGCGCATTGCCGCTCCGGCGCTGGGCCTCGAGCCCGCGAAAATGGCGGTCGTGAAGAAGTGGGCGAAGTTGAAGAACGTCGGCAAGCGGCATCTCGCCGTGCTCGCGGCGATGGGTCTCGTGACGGACGGCCACCGGGAAGCCGCGGCCGTACTGACCCTGGCCGAAGCGCTCCTCGACGAGCAGCACCCCGTCATGATCGGGGCCGTGGCCAGGTTGCTCCGGGAGACGACTCGGGTGGACGCGAAAGCGGTACAGGATTTCCTGTTCCGCCGCTCGATCGATGGCAATCCGGACATTCTGAGGGCCGGGTCCGAGAACCTCGACGCGGCGCGACGCGCGGCGCTCATCGCGAAGCTCGAAGCGCAGGCCGCCCTCGCCGCGCCCCTCGCCGCGCCCCTCGCCACGGCCGAACGCTGAACGCCTTTCAGACCGCTTTCCCCGTTTTCGCTTTCGCTCCCCGGTAGAGCAGGTATGCCAAGCCCGCGAAGGCGGCGAGCGGGAGGACGTCCGAGCCGAAGGCGGCGGGCCAGAACCGCGGTCCGATAGCGAGCTTCGGCAGGTCGAGCTCGTCGTCGAATCCGAGGCCGAAGACGGGGAAGTGCAGGAACGCCACGAGCACGCCCACGAGCGCGCCGCCGGCAATCAGGCCGGACGAGAGGAGCGTGCCTTCGCTCTCGCTCGCGTCGTCGGGCACGCGCCCGTATTTTCGGTCGGCGAATTTGCGCACGAGCCCGCCGATGAAAATGGGCATTGTGCTCGAGAGGGGCAGGTAGACGCCCACCGCGAACGTGAGGGAATGCCCGGTCAGGAGCTCGATGAAGACGGCGATCGCCGCGCCGATGAGGACGAGTCCCCATGGCAGCTTCTGGTCGAGGAGGCCGGAGATGAGCACCGCCATCAGGTTTGCCTGCGGGGCGGGGAAGTTGCGGTTCCCGATCCCGTCCACGCGGTGGAAGAGCGCCGTGCCGGCGGCGCGGTCGACGAGATAGTTGCCGGCTTCGAGCGCGGCGACGTCTCCCGTGGCGATCTTCACGAAAGCGTAGGTCCTCCCGTCCGGGCCCTTTTCGTCCTCGGCCGCCGCGAGGGACGCGGCGGGGACGGCGATCGGCGACGCGAGCTTCGTGACCTTCGTCTCCGAGGCGTTCAGGGCCCATGTCGTCCAGCCGATCGCGAGCACGGACGTCAGGACGCCGGCGAGGATGGCGGCCTGCTGGGCGCGCGGCGTGGAGCCCACGAGGTGCCCCGTCTTGAGGTCCTGCGCCGTGGTGCCCGCGTTCGAGATGGCGATGCACACGACGGCGGCAACGACGAGCGCGAGATAGGAGTAGCTCGGTCCCGTCCAGCCGACGGCGAGGAAGATGAGGCAGCTTCCGATGACGACCGCTATCGTCATGCCGGAGAGCGGACAGGAGGACGAGCCGACGAGGCCCGTGATGCGGGCGGACACCACGGAGAACAGGAAGCCGAAGACGACGATGAGGGCCGCGCCGAGCACGTTCATGCGGAAGACGGGCACGAGCGTGATGAAGACCACGATCGCGAGCGAACCGAAGACGACCCACGTGATCGGCGTGTCGCGATCGGTCCTCAAGACCTTCGCCCCCCCGCCACCGCCTGCGCGGAGCTGCTTCACGGACGCGGTGAGAGATTCCCAGATCGACGGCGCCGAGCGCACGAGTCCGAGGACGCCTCCCATCGCGACGGCCCCCGCGCCGATGTAGCGCAGGTATTTGTCCTTGAGAGCGGCATAGTCCATGTCCCGGATGAGGGTCGTGGCGGGGGCCAGTGGCTCTACGAGGTGGCTCCCGAAAAACACGACCATCGGCCCGAGAATGAGCGCCGCCAGGAGGCCGCCCGCGACCATGACGACGCTCGTTTCGTATCCGATGATGTAGCCCACGGCGAGGAGCTCGGGCGACGTCTCGCACTCGAGCCGGGAGCCCGGGTAGAAGGAAAGCGCGCGCCCCACGTTGTCCTTGAAGACGCCGAACAGCTTCGTCGCGAGCTTGAACGTCGCGCCGAGGCCGATGCCGAAGAAGATCTTCCTCGCGGACGTGCCGCCCTGCTCGCCCGCGATCAGGATCTCGGCGCAGGCCGTGCCCTCGGGAAAGCGCAGCGTGCCGTGCTCTTTCACGATCAGGTAGCGCCGCAGCGGAATCATCATGAGGACGCCGAGGACGCCTCCGGTGAGCGCAATGAGGAACGTCACTGGAATCCTCATCGGAAAACCGAGGAAGATCAGGGCGGGAATCGTGAAGACGACCGCGGCGGCCACCGACTCGCCGGCCGACCCCGTTGTCTGGACGATGTTGTTCTCGAGGATCGTCGAGTTCCCCAGCTTCTTCAGGATCGTGATCGCCATGACGGCGATCGGGATCGAGGCCGAGGTGGTCAGGCCGACCTTCAGGCCGAGGTAGACGGAGGCGGCCCCGAAGACGATTCCGAGGATCGACCCGAGGGCGACCGCCCGGAAGGTGAACTCGGCCGGCGCTTCCGTGGCCGGAATCCAGGGCTGGAAGGCGGGAGAGGGCGTCCGGTCGACGGCGGCCATGGTCCGCGGGAGTCTACGGGACGATCAGCGCGAGAGAAGGAGCCTTCAGCGCGAAAGAAGAAGCCTTTCCGCGCTCGCGAGCTCCTGGCCGGTGAGCGGCTTGGCGAAGGGGAGCGCGCGCCAGCGCGCCGTGCGCTGCTCTTTCGGGAGGCGCCCGATGAGCCGGATTTCAGATTCGAGCCGGTCGTGCGCGCGCGAGTCGAGCTCGTCCATGCGGCTCGCGAGCCGGCGCAGTCCGGCGCGCTGGTCGTCGGAGAAGTCGCGGACGAGCGTCCAGCGTTCCTCGAGGAGCGAGCGTTCTTCCTCGGGGCGATCGCGAAACGACTTTTCGAGCTCGGAGAGGCGGATGCGCTCCGTCCTGGGAGCGCGCTGCCAGTCGAGAAAGCGCCCGGTGATCGCCTCGGGCGTGTCGGGCGGCCACGACGGAAAGCCACGCGCTGGAACCGGCACTGGAGCGCGTGGGCCGACGGGTTCGGGGAAGAACATGTCGAGGCGCGCGAGCGTCCGGAAGGAATTGAGGAAATCGAAGCCGTGGAGCGCGACGGCCTCCGCCTTCTCCTCCGCGTTGAGCGGCGCGGTTTGAAACGAGATCGGCGTCGAGCGCACGGCGACGATGTCGGGAGGGGGCGCTTCCGGTGCGGGGGCGGCCGCCGCGATGGAGACGAGAGCGGAAGCGGGCTCCGCGGGTGCCGGCGGCCCCGGCTTCGGGCGCGCCCGAAGAAAGTGTGGGGCGAGGAGAGCCGCCAGCGCGAGCACGGCCACCGCGCCCCCCAGAAGCCACGCGCTCGAGACCGGGCGCCGGGATCCAGCCGACAGGCGAAGGCGCAGCCGCGCCTCGAAGTCGGCCGGCGGCGAGAGGGGAAGCGCGGGCTGGACGAGCCGGTCGAGAGCCCCGTATTCGCGGGCCGCGGCGCGGCAGGCCGCGCACTCTTCGAGATGAGCGACCACGGGAGCGTGGCCGCCCTGCGATGCCGAGTCGACGATGCGCTCGCGCAGTTCGTCGCAGGTCACGAGGCGGCTCTCGTGGGGCCGTCTTCAGGCTCGCCTTGGGGGGCCGGCGCGGCCGGGCTCTCGAGAAGCGGAACGAGAGACGTCCGCAGGGATTCGAGCGCGCGCACGAGCCGGCGCCGTACCTCGGTCTCCGGGACGCCCAGGGCCTCGGCGGCCGCGGTCGCGGGCAGGCGCGCGACGCGGGTCAGGAGGAAGGCCGCGCGTTCGGCGGACGGTAGGGCCGCGATGGCCGAACGCACGAGGGCCGTCCGGGCGGCCGCGGATTCGGCCAGCTTCGGCGCGGGGATTTCGAGGACGTCGCCGGTCTTTCCGTCCTCGACGATCTTCACGGCGATTCCCCAGAGAAACGAGGGGAATGGAACATCGGGCGCGTAGCGGGGCGAACTCGCGACGAGCCGCTCGAACGTCGCGAGAGTGGCTTCCGTGGCGGCGGACGGCTCGCGCGTTCGTTCAAAAAATGCATAGACCGGCTGACTCCATCGCGTCACGAGGCGCGTGAG
>Ga0209880_1000319_pt1 | contig 12357 bp, 10 predicted proteins | sample PersoiDNA2013191_FD_185803 | JGI IMG/M metagenome (GOLD analysis project Ga0209880, IMG submission 185803) | Permafrost soil microbial communities from the Arctic, to analyse light accelerated degradation of dissolved organic matter (DOM) -... | ecosystem: Environmental > Terrestrial > Soil >... | reverse complement strand
CGCCATGAATTCGCATCCGCTTCCTCGAAACGCCACGGGTTGCCGCGCGCCGGCGCCAGCATGAGCTCGTCGCGATCAATCTTCCACTGCGCGAAATTCAAGCGCGCGATGGTGGGATCGCAACCGGGCTTGATTTTCACCGCCATGCCATCCTCCGTTGGGTCCGTCGCCAAAGTCAGCTGACATAGCGGCTTCCCACCGCGCACGATCGCCCAATCGCCGGCCACCTGTTCCGGCGGCTTCTGCGGCGGAGCGGCGGCGGCGGCATTCTGCAGGAACAGCACGCCGATGCCGGGCGTCGGCGCCTCGTAGATGCCGTCCTCCACCTCGCTGAATTCCACCAGCGACTTGCCCTGGGCGTCGAGCAGACGCAGCAGATCGTTTTCCGGAAAATTCCAGCCGGCGATATCGTTCACCAGCGGAAACAAAGTGCCGCAGTTCTTGTCGAACTCGGCCTTGAAACCGACCGGCACAGGATCGGGTTTTAATGTGATGGTGCAAATCTTGTCGCGATCGGCGTTGGAGAATTCCCAGGTGCCGATCATGGCTTTGGCGGAATCGCCGAGCGTGGCCGGGGTTTGCGCCGACGCCGGCGCGGCCACCATGACGGCAAGACCGATCAGAATGAGGCGGCGGCGTCCGATCATGTACGTTTCGGCGGAAACGGCGTTTCCGAAACCGGTGTCAGCGGCGGCTTGCCCGCCGCCCAGGCCAGGATGTTGTCGACCACGAGCTGGTCCATGGCCGCGCGCGTCACCTCGGTGGAGGAGCCGAGATGCGGGAACAGCACGATGTGATCCATCTCCATCAATTCTTTCGGCACCTGCGGTTCCTTGGCGAACACGTCGAGGCCGGCGGAATAGATGGTGCGATTCTTGAGCGCCTCGATCAGCGCCGGCTCGTCCACCACCGAGCCGCGCGCCATGTTGATGAGGATGCCGTTCGGACCAAGCGCCTTCAGCACCTCGGCATTGATCATGTTCGCCGTCGCCGGTCCGCCCGGCACGATTACCATCAGCGTGTCGACGTCGCGCGCCATGTCGAGGAGTTTCGGGTAATACTTGTAGCTCACACCCTTCTGCGGATTGCGGCTGTGATAGACCACTGGCACGCCGAAGGCTTCCAGCCGGCGCGCGATCGCCTTGCCGATGCGGCCCATGCCGACCATGCCGACGGTGCGATTGCGCAGCGTCGCCTTGGTGAGCGGATATTGCCCTTGCGGCCATTTGCCGGCGCGCAGAAAGCGCTCGGCCTGCGGAAATTCGCGCACCGTGCAGAGCAAGAGGCCGAGCGCGGTGTCGGCCACCTCCTCGTTCAGTACTTCCGGCGTGTTGGTGACGATGATGCCGTGCGCGCCCGCCCACTTGGCGTCGATGTGATCGTAGCCGACGCCGAAGCTCGAGATCTGCTCGAGCTTGGGAAAGCGCTGCATGAATTCCGGGCTGATGCGCTCGTTGGTATAGGCCACCACCAGCGCACGGACTTTATCGGCGATGGATTTAAGGAACGCGTCCTTGTCGGTCGCGTCGATCAGCTTGTGCAGCGTGACCTTGGGCTCCAGTCCGCCGACAATGACCGGCTTCTTGTTGCCGATCAGCAGCACGTCCGGCTTTTCGCCAGCCATTCGCTTTTCTCCTTTAGACCAGTGCGGTGACCGGCTTTTCGACGAAACTCTTGAAGGCCGCGAGCAGCTCGCCGCCGAGCGCGCCGTCCACCACGCGATGATCGCATGACAGCGTGACCGTCATCTGGCTGATGAATTTCACAGCCCCGTCTTCGGTTTCGATTGGCGCGCGGCGCGTGGCGCCGACCGCCAGAATGGTGGCGTGCGGCGGATTGATGATGGCGGAGAACTCGCGCACGCCGTACATGCCGAGATTGGAAATGGCGCTGGCGCCGCCCTGGTATTCGTTCGGCTTGAGCTTGCGGACGCGGGCGCGCTCGGCGAGGTCGCGCATTTCCGCCGAGATCGCGGTGAGCGATTTGGCTTCGGCGTTGCGGATCACCGGCGTGATCAGCCCGCCCTCAATCGCCACCGCCACGCCAATGTCCGAGTGCTGGAAGCGCAGGATGCGATCCTCGGCCCACACCGCATTGGCGGCGGGAACGCGCTGCAGCGCCGCCGCCCAGGCCTTGATGATGAAGTCGTTGAGCGAAAGCTTGAACGCCGGCTGGTCGTCCTTGTCCTTGGGCGCGGCGGCATTGGCCTCCTCGCGCATGGCGAGGAGTCGGCCGGCATCCATATCGGCGGTCAGATAGAAATGCGGGATGGTCTGCTTAGCCTCGATCAGCCGCTTGGCGATGGTGCGGCGCATGGAGTCGAGCGGCACTTCCTCGTATGGCGTGTCAGTGTACAGCGCCTTGACCTGCGCGGCACTGGCGCCGGTGGCAAGCGCGGGCGCGGCAGGCGCTGCCCGTTCGACGTCACTGGCAACGATGCGGCCATGCGGGCCGGAGCCGGTGACGCGTGACAAGTCGATGCCGCGTTCGGAGGCCAAGCGCCGCGCCAGCGGCGTCGTGAACGCGCCGCCCGGGAGTTTCGCGGGACCGAAATTGCGCTCGGGCGTGCGCACTTCGCGGAAGGGGTCGAGCGGCGTGGTGCGCGGTGTGGGCGCGGCCTGCATCGCGGCCACTGGAGCGGCGGCGGCGCGCGGCGGCGGAGCCTTCGCCGGCGCGGCAGCGGGCGCCGCGCTTGGCGAGGCCCCGGCACCGGAGATCACCGCCACCACGGCGCCGACCTTGGCCACCTCGCCGACGCCGAATCTGATCTCGCTGAGCGTGCCGGCGCTGGTGGCCGGCACTTCCATCGAGGTCTTGTCGGTCTCGATCTCGAACAGGTTGTCGCCCGGCTTCACGGCGTCGCCGGCCGACTTAAACCATTTCACGATCTTGCCCTCGGCGACGGTCTCGCCGAGCTGCGGCATCAGGACGTCCACGCTAGTCCCCTGCAGTGCTCGACGCGTCCTACCACGTCACCGACACATATTGCGTCTCGAGAAATTCCATCATGCCCTCGTGCGCGCCTTCGCGGCCGAGGCCGGACTGCTTGGTGCCGCCGAACGGCGCCGCCGGATCGGAGACAAGGCCGCGGTTCAAGCCGATCATGCCGAAATCGAGCTTTTCCGAAACGCGCATGCCGCGGCTCAGGTCCTTGGTGAACAGATAGGCCATAAGGCCGTATTCGGTGTCGTTGGCGCGCTTGATCGCTTCGTCCTCGGTCTTGAAGCTCTGAATCGCGGCCACCGGTCCGAAGATTTCCTCGTTCAACATCTTGGCCGAATCCGGAACATTGGTGAGCACGGTCGCCGGATAAAAGAAGCCGGGGCCGTCCGGCGTCTTGCCGCCAGTCAGCACCTTGGCGCCTTTCTTAACTGCGTCGGCGACCAGCTCGATCACCTTGTCGCGGCCGTCCTTGTTGACCAGCGGCCCGAGATTGATGCCGTCGTCGAGGCCGTTGCCCATCTTCAGCGATGCCATCTTGGCGGTGAGCTTCTTGGCGAACTCGTCGTGCACCTTTTCGTGCACGTAGAAGCGGTTGGCCGCCGTGCAGGCCTCGCCCATGTTGCGCATCTTGGCGATCATCGCGCCTTCGATGGCGGCATCGATATCGGCGTCCTCGAACACCAGGAACGGCGCATTGCCGCCGAGCTCCATCGACGGCTTGAGCACGTTGTCGGCGGCCTCGTGCAGCAGCTTGCGGCCGACCTCGGTCGAGCCGGTAAACGAAACGACCCGCACGCGCGGATCGTGCAGCATCGCGCTCACCACCGGACCGGAGCGGCGCGAGGGCACCACGTTGACCACGCCGGCGGGCACGCCCGCCTCTTCCAGCACCGGCATCAGCGCCAGCATGGTGAGTGGGGTATCGGAAGCGGGCTTGAGCACCACCGGGCAGCCGGCGGCGAGCGCCGGGCCGATCTTGCGCGTCGCCATGGCGGCCGGGAAATTCCACGGCGTCACCAGCACGGCGATGCCGGCCGGTTTATGGTGCACGAAGATGCGGGCGCCCGACGCCGGCGCGCGCGAATTTTGGCCGATGTTGCGCACGGCTTCCTCGGCGTACCAGCGGAAGAACTCGGCGGCATAGGCCACCTCGCCGCGCGAATCCGGCAGCGCCTTGCCGTTCTCCAGCGTGATCAGTTTGGCGAAGCGCTCGGCGTCGCGCATGATCAGCTCGTAGGACTTGCGCAAAATCTCGGCGCGCTCGCGCGGCTTGCGCCCGGCCCAGCCCTCGAAGGCGGCGTCAGCGGCGTCGATCGCGGCCTTGGCGTCCTCAACACTGGCGCTTGCAACGGAAGCAATCTTGCGCTCGGTCGCCGGGTCGATCACGTCGAAACGGGCGCCGTCGGACGATTTGCGCCATTGGCCGCCGATCCATAGATCGGTCGGGACGTTGGCGAGAAGATTTTCGTACATGGCATTTATCCTGCGCTTTTATCCTGCGAGTGAACGCTTCACGGTATCCGCGATTCGATCCGGCGTCGGCAACACGGCGTCTTCCAGAATATCGGCGGCCGGCAGCGGAATATGCGGCGTGGTGATCCGCACCGGCGGCCCGTCGAGGTCGTAGAACGCTTCGTCCGCCACGATCGACACGATCTCGGCGCCCCAGCCGCACAGCCGCGGATTTTCCTCGACGGTGAACAGCCGATGCGTGCGCGCAACCGAACCGAGGATGGTTTGCGTGTCGAGCGGCACCAGCGAGCGCACGTCGATCACTTCGCAGTCGATGCCGTGTTCCGCCTTGAGCTTCTCGGCCGCTTCCAGTGCGCGCGACACCATCAGCGCCAGCGCGATAATGGTGACGTCCTTGCCGGGGCGCACGATTTTTGCGGTGCCAAGGGTGTCGACGATTTCGCCGTCCGGCACCTCACCTTTGGTCGCATAGAGCGACTTGTGCTCGAGGAAGATGACCGGATCGGGATCGCGCACCGCCGCCGCCAGCAGGCCGATGACATCAAGCGGGGTCGAAGGCGCCACCACCTTGAGACCTGGGATCATCATGCACCAGTTCTCGACGCTTTGGCTGTGCTGGGCGCCGAAGCGCGAGCCGGCTCCGTTGCCGGTGCGCACCACCAGCGGGCATTTGACCTGGCCGTTCGACATGTAACGGCTCTTGGGGAACTCGTTAGCGATGTAGTCGAAGCACACCGCGAAGAAGTCCGAGAACATGATCTCGGCGATCGGCTTCAGCCCGGTCATCGCCGCGCCCATGGCGGCGCCCATGATCGCCTGCTCGGAAATCGGCGTGTCGCGCACGCGCAATGGGCCGAACTGTTCCAGCAATCCGACGGTGGTCTTGAACACGCCGCCGGCTTTCGCCACGTCTTCGCCGAGAAACACCACGTCGGGGTCGCGCGCCATTTCCTGCGCGATGCCGCGGGCGACGGCGTCTCGATAGGTCAGTTCCGCCATGCCCAGCCTCCATCGGCGTAGACGTCGGTCGTGATGATATCGAGCGGCGGGTTCGGCGCGGCCTTGCAGGCCTCGGTCGCGTCGTCGACAACCTTGCGCACGCTAGCGTCAATATCGGCGATAACTTTTTCCGCGACGCCGAACTGCAACAGCCGCTCGCGATAGATCTTGATCGGGTCGCGCTGTTTCCAGCGTTCCAATTCGCCCTCGGGCCGGTATTTCGCCGGGTCGGCACGCGAATGGCCACTGTGGCGATAAGTCATGCACTCGATCAGCGACGGGCCGTTGCCGGCGCGAGCTTTGTCATACGCCGTCTTGGCGGTGCGATAGACCACGTCGGCATCGTTGCCGTCGATCACGATACGCTCCAGTCCATAGGCCGACGCGCGATCGGCGGCCGGGTGCTCGACCGCGGTCACGTCGGCGATCGGCGTGTATTCCATGTATAGATTGTTCTCGCAGACGAAGATCACCGGCAGCTTCCAAACCGCGGCGAAATTGAGCGCCTCGTGGAAGGCGCCGATATTGGTGGTGCCGTCGCCGAAAAAGCAGACCGACACATCCTTGGCGCCCTTGTACTGCGCGCGCCACGCCGCGCCACACGCTATGGGCAGATGCGCGCCGATGATGGCGTAGGAGCCCATGACGCCGTGTTCGACCGAGGTCAGATGCATCGAGCCGCCCTTGCCGCGCATCAGCCCGTTGTCGCGCTGCATCAGCTCGCCCAGCACCTTCTCGACCGGAACGCCGCGCGCCAGCGTATGGGCATGCCCGCGATAGGTGCAAAAGCTCAGGTCGCCTTTGATCATGGCGCCGGCAAAGCCGGCGGCCACCGCCTCCTGGCCGAGCGACAGATGGCTGGTGCCCTTGACCAGGTTCTGCAGGAACAGATCGAAGGCGCGCTGCTCCGCCTCACGGATCGTCACCTGCGTCCGGTACAGCTGCAGGCGCTTGTTCTCGCCGATATCGTCGTTCAAGCCCGAGCCGGCCGGCCCCGGCGCCCGGTCCTTTACTGTCGCCATGCATGATCCTCGATGGGTCTTAATCCAATTTATTGTTTGCGCATGATCTTGTCCGAAAACCGGTGCCCACTTTTCGGGATCATGCGCTGGCGGGAACTTAGCCCCGATACCGAAGGCCTCGCAACTCTCCTATTCCACTACCCCTTCGCTGGTGGTGGTCTTGCCCAACTTGCGCTCCCGGTACAGCAAATAGAGGCCGGAGCTGATGACGATGGCGGCCCCCGCCATGGTCCAGCCGTTCGGCACATGGTCGAACACCAGATAGCCGAGGATCACCACCCAGATGAGCTGGGTATAGACGAACGGCGAGAGCACCGCCGCGGGGGCGATCCGGTGGCCGGCGATCAGCAAAAAGTGGCCGGCGCTGCCGAGCACGCCGATTCCCACCAGCATGAGCGCGATCGCCCAATTCTCCGGCGTGGTCCAGACGAACGGGATGACCGGCAGCATCACCAGCGCGCCGATGAAATTCGAATAAAACAACGAGGTCTGGTTGGAATCGACGCGCGACACGATGCGCGTGATCACCGCATAGAAGCCGTAGCTAACAGTAGCGGCGAGCGAGAACAGAGCGGCCGGATGCATGCCGCCGAAGCCAGGCCGCGTGATCAGCAGCACGCCACCAAAGCCGACGCAGATCGCCGACCAGCGCCGCCAGCCGATCCATTCGCCCAGCAGCGGTCCGGAGGCGACGGCGACGATGAACGGAAAGGTGAAGATGATCGACAGGACCTCATCGAGTTGCAACCAGCGCAATGCCAAGAAGTTTCCCACGGTGGCAACGAGCAGCAGCAGCGACCGGATGATTTGCAGCTTCGGACGCGCGGTCCGCAGCAGGCCGGTATGCGTGAACGGGTTGGACACGAACAGCGTCAGCACGAAGGCGCTTGTATAACGCGCCCATGTGATCTGCATGGCGTCCATATGGGTATTGAGATATTTCGCCGTGGTGTCGAGGCAAGCGAACAGCGCCACCGCCCCGCACATCAAGGCGATGCCGGTGAGGCGCTGGCGGCGCTGCTGCGCGATGTCGATCGCCTTGGTCTTGTTGCCGGTCATGAATTGATTTTGCTTGGCTTGCTGGTATAGTCGGAACGCAGGGGAAATTGCAGCCTCCCCTCGAGATGGCAGCCATCCATCCAAGCGCTGGTCACTTCATCTCAGGAGCGATCTATGGATGGCATGGTTCTCGGACTTTTTCTTGTATCAACATTTTTCGGCGGTGCGGTCTCCGGCTTGGCCGGCTTTGCCATGGGCCTGGTCGTATCCGGCATCTGGCTGCACATCCTCACGCCGGTGCAGACCGCGGCCCTGATCGTCGGCTACGGTCTGCTGGTGCAGAGCTACAGCATCTGGAAACTGCGGCACGCTCTGAGCTGGCGCAAAGTGACGCCATTCATCATCGGCGGCGTGGTCGGCGTGCCGGCGGGAGCGGCACTGCTTAGCCACGTCGATCCATCTTATTTGCGCATCGGCGTCGGCCTTCTGCTGGTATTTTACAGCACTTACGGCCTGGCGCGGCCGGTGCTCAAGCCGATGGATGCCGGGGTCGCGGCCGATGTCGGCATTGGGGTCGTTAACGGTGTGCTGGGCGGGATGACCGGGCTGGCCGGACCCTTCATCACCATCTGGTGCCAATTGCGCGGCTGGTCGAAAGACGAACAGCGTGCCATTTTCCAGCCGGTGATCCTGGCCGCCTTCGTGCTGACCGCCATGTCGCTGAGCGTTGCCGGCGCCATCAACGCTGAACTGATCAAGCTGTATGTGTACGGCCTTCCGTTTCTGGCGGCCGGCTTGTGGAGTGGGCTCAAACTCTATGGACATCTCGACGACGCCGCCTTCCGCAAGGTGATCTTGGTGCTGTTGTTGATTTCCGGGATTGTCCTGGTCGTACCGGAATTGATGTTTCGATGAGCCGACGCCTTGCTGACAGTCCGGAAATGAACTAGAGTTTTTCGTGGGGCTTGCGGCGGTCGCCCCATTTTCCAAGGCTTGCGAGCCCAAGCACCGTCTCCTTCGTTCACGGAGGGGACCTATGCTGTCTGCAAGTTAAAATACCACCAAACAAATCTGCCATGCGATTTGCGACGACGTGCGCGCCGCCGATCGTCGATATGCAACGTTCGGGGTTTCCGAAGCCTCCCCGTCAGATGCGACTCCCGTCCATCCAAGCGCTGACCGCTTTCGCTTGGGAGCTAACTATGGACGGCACTCTAATTGCGCTTTTTCTCATCGCGACATTTCTCGGCGGATTCACCAGCGGCCTGACCGGCTTCGCGGCCGGACTCGTCGTGTCGGGCATCTGGTTGCACATCATCACGCCACTGCAAACGGCGGTGCTGATCGCAGCTTACGGGATGATCAACCAAGCCTATGGGGTCTGGAAAGTCCGCCATGCGCTGCAGTGGCGACGGATCTTGCCATTCGTCATCGGCGGCGCCGTTGGTGTTCCGCTCGGCGCCTATCTGGTGACCTATCTCAATCCCGCGCACCTGCGCATCGGCGTCGGCGCCTTGCTAATCGTGTACAGCACCTACAACCTCGCACGGCCGACATTCACGCCAATCAAATCCAATCCGGCAACCGATGTGGGCATCGGCGTCTTGAACGGATTGCTCGGCGGTCTCACCGGCCTTGGTGGAGTCATCAGCACGATCTGGGTCCAGCTCGGCGGCGGCCCAAAAGATACCCAGCGCGCGATATTTCAGCCCGTGCTGTTCATCACCATGACGATGACCACGCTGACGTTCGCTGCGGCGGGCCATCTATTCAACGTCGACATCCTCAAACTTTTCCTGCTGGGCTTGCCGGCGCTGCTGTTGGGTTTGTGGGTCGGGGTCACGCTCTACGGAAGACTCGACGATGCGGCGTTTCGCAAAGTCATCCTGATCTTGCTGCTGATTTCCGGATTGTCGCTGGTTTTGCCGGCATTCTTTCGTTGACGGCTTGCCCGCGATGATCCGCTGAGTTAAATCTTTCTGGTGGGGCCAACGACGGTCGCCCCGTTTTCCAAGGCTTGCGAGCCCAAGCACCGTCTCCTTCGTTCACGGAGGGGACCTATGCTGTCTCCGAGCTATTCGATCTCACCGAAAGATCACTGGAATGCGATTGCGACGCGCGATGCGCCGCAACTCGTCGATGTGCGCCGCCGCGATGCATACGAACAATCGCCGCAACTTTTGCCGGGCGCGCTCTGGCGCGATGCCGGCAAGACGCAAGCGTGGTCGGCCGAACTTGATCGCGCCCGGCCGATCGTGGCTACCTGCAAGGCCGGTCATGAAATGAGCCAGACCGCGGTCGCGCAATTGCGCGCCGACGGCTTCGACGCGCGCGTGCTGGAAGGCGGCTACGAAGCCTGGGCGAAAGCCGGCTTGCCGTTCGTCGCCAAACCCGAGCTCGATCGCCTGACGCCGAAGCGCCCCGGCGTTTGGGTCACACGGCGGCGGCCGAAGATTGACCGCATCGCCTGCCCATGGCTGATCCGCCGCTTCCTCGACCCGCAGGCGCGCATCCTGTTCGTCGATCCGGCCGAGGTGGTCAACGTCGCGCGCGCGAGCGGCGGCGTGCCGTTCGACATCAAGGACGTAGAATTGAGCCACGAGGGCGAGCGCTGCAGCTTCGACACCATGCTCAAGCTGTTCGGCCTGGAAGGCGAGCCGTCGCTCGGGCGCCTTGCCTTGATCGTGCGCGGCGCCGATACCGCGCGGCCCGACCTCGCGCCGGAAGCGGCGGGGCTGCATGCGATTTCGCTCGGCCTGTCGCAGCTTGCCGGCGACGACGATCACGGGCTGCTCGAACGCGGTTTCATGGTCTACGATGCACTGTTCGCCTGGCTGCGCTTTGCGGCCGAGGAGCGCCACAACTGGCCGGCACGCGCATGATCCCGAAAAGTGGAAACCGGTTTTCGGAAAAGATCATGCGCAAGCAAAAAGCGGCGTGAGGACGCATGATGACGACTGAAAATACGGTGCATCCGAGCTTCAGCGAGGCCCTCAAAGTCTGGCTGAAGATCGGCTGCATCAATTTCGGCGGGCCGGCCGGGCAGATCGCCATGATGCATCGCATCCTGGTGGACGAGAAGAAATGGATCGATGAGGCGCGTTTTCTGCACGCGCTTAATTTTTCCATGCTGCTGCCGGGGCCGGAGGCGACGCAGCTCGCGACCTATGTCGGCTGGCTGCTGCACGGCGTGCGCGGCGGGCTTGCCGCCGGTATCTTGTTCGTGCTGCCGGGCGCCTTCGTGATGCTGGGCCTGAGCCTGCTCTACGCCTATGGGCGGGGCTTAGGTCCCATCGACGGCGCGCTGTTCGGCATCAAGGCCGCCGTGCTGGTGATCGTATTCGAGGCGTTGATTCGTATCGGAAAGCGCTCCTTGAAGTCGTCGCTTCTGGTTTCGCTCGCGGCGTTGGCGTTCATCAGCATTTTCTTTTTCGCCGTGCCGTTTCCGCTGATCGTTATTGCCGCAGCGCTGGCCGGTTATCTTATCGCCCGGTCGCGTCCCGATTTGCTCGGCCTCGCCGTCAAAGCGCCTGACGTCACCGATTATTCTGGTAGTCGCTGGCGGCAATTCACAATCGCCACAATCATTGGTCTCGCAATCTGGTGGGCGCCCGTTGCACTGGCCGCGCTGACCTTGGGGCCGCACCATATTCTTGTCGGCGTCGGGATATTTTTCTCCAAGCTCGCGGTGGTGACCTTCGGCGGCGCTTATGCCGTGTTGGCCTATATGGCACAGCAGGTGGTCGAGACGAACGGTTGGCTGACGGCGCCGGAAATGGTGGACGCGCTCGGCCTCGCCGAGACCACGCCGGGGCCATTGATTCTGGTGACGCAATTCGTTGGCTTCCTCGCCGCGTTCCGCGAAGCGGCGCCATTTACGCCGCTAATCGCCGGCCTGCTTGGCGCGGCGCTGACCACCTGGGTGACTTTCGTACCGGCGATGCTGTGGATCTTTGCCGGCGCGCCCTTCATCGAACAGTTGCGCGGCAACCGCCAGCTCGCCGGCGCCTTGGCCGCGATCACCGCCGCCGTGGTCGGCGTCATCCTCAATCTGTCGGTCTGGTTCGCGCTGCATGTGCTGTTCGGCAAGTTGACCGAAATGCACATAGGACCGCTGCGCTGGTACGCCTTCGATCCGTTGGCGCTCGATATCCGCGCGGCGGCACTGGCAGCGATCGCCGCTGTGCTCGCGTTCGGGCTGCATCGCAGCTTGATCGAGGTCATCGTGGCGATGGCCGCGCTTGGCGTCGTCACACAATACGTTTTAGGCTAGCGCTCGCGTTTGACCGCGCTTTCATGCCAGCGGCGCAGTGCGAGATGCGAGAGCGCCGACAGCGCGAAGAAGATCGCAATGCCGGCGAGTGACAGCAACAGCAGCGCCGCGAACATGCGCGGGATGTTGAGCCGATAGCCGGACTCGGCGATGCGATAGGCCAGCCCCGAGCCGGCGCCGGCCGAGCCGGCGGCGATCTCGGCCACCACCGCGCCGATCAGCGACAACCCGCCGGCGATGCGCAGGCCGGCGAGCATCTGCGGCAGTGCCGAAGGCAGCTTCAGGTTCCACAGCAGCTGCCAGCGCGTCGCCTGGTAGAGCTCGAACAGCGCGATGAGATTGTGGTCGACCGAGGCGAGGCCGAGCGTGGTGTTGGCGAGCACCGGGAAGAACGCCACGATCCAGGCACAGGCCAGCACCGCCAGGGGTTGCGGCAGATAGATCAGCAGCAGCGGCGCGATGGCGACGATCGGCGTCACCTGCAGGATCACCGCGTAAGGATAGAGCGAGTATTCGATCAGCCGCGACTGGCTGAACAGGACGGCGAGGCCGATGCCGCCGATGGCGGCGAGCAGGAAGCCCTCGAAGGTGGTGGTGAGCGTCACCAGCAGCGATTGCCACAGCAGGCCGCCGTCGGCGATCAATGTG
>Ga0209880_1000317_pt1 | contig 12372 bp, 15 predicted proteins | sample PersoiDNA2013191_FD_185803 | JGI IMG/M metagenome (GOLD analysis project Ga0209880, IMG submission 185803) | Permafrost soil microbial communities from the Arctic, to analyse light accelerated degradation of dissolved organic matter (DOM) -... | ecosystem: Environmental > Terrestrial > Soil >... | reverse complement strand
CCCGAGCACGGACCGCTCCACGGCGTGCACGTCGCCATGCCGGACGCGCGCGAGGCGGTAGTCGTCCCAGGCGAGAGAGCTGTCGTAGACGAACCCCGCCTCCTCGACGAGCGCGAGCGTCCGCTCCGCGAGCGACCAGTACGGCGCCCGATAGCCGGCCGGGGCGACCCCGCCCGCCGCTGCCATGATCGCCTCGCGGCTGCGGGCCAGGATCCCGCGCTCCGCTGCCTCGTCGAGTTGGGCCACGTCCTCGTGCGCCCAGCCGTGGCAGGCCAGCTCGTGGCCGGCCCCCACGATCGCGGCGACGCTCTGCGGGAAGGTGACGGCCGTGTGGGCCGGCACGAAGAAAGTGGCGGGGACGTCGTGGCGGGCCAGGAGGTCGAGGATCCGCGGCACGCCAACCCGCACGCCGAATTCGCCGCGCGACCGATCGAACGGCCCCAGGTCGCCCTCCACGGAGGTGCTGATCCCATCGTGGTCGAACGTGAGCGCGACGGTCAGGCGCGGCCGCTCGGGGCCATCGGGCGCCGCGGCGCGCGGGCGGGGGCTGGGCCGCGGCCGGACGGCCGGTCGCGAGCCGGTGCCGCGGTCGGCTGCATCTGTGCTCGCGACGGCGAGCGGCCACGCTCCTGGTTCGGGCATCTGTGGTCGGTCCGCGGACGCGGACGCAGTGCCGGGCCGGCTCAGCGGCGGTTGCCGAAGAGCCGGAGCAGCATGAAGAAGAGGTTGATGAAGTCCAGGTAGAGCTTGAAGGCGCCCATCACGGCGCCCTTCTCCATCGCCCCGGCCCACGCCGCGACGGCGCCGCTCTGGATCTGCTGCACGTCGTAGGCGGTGAGGACCGTGAAGATCACGACTCCGGCCGCCGAGATGCCGAAGCTGAGCAAGGTCCCGCCGACGAACACGTTCACGAACATGGCGACGATCAGGCCGATCAGCCCCATGAACAGATAGGCGCCGATGTTCGAGAGGTCCCGCTTCGTGACCGCCCCGTAGACCGCAGCGGCGCCGAACACGGCCGCCGCCGCGCTCCCGGCCGCAACGACGCTGCCGAGGTCGTACACGCGGAGGATGAACCCGAGCGTGATGCCCGTCAGCGCGGCATAGGCGAAGAAGAGCAGCAGCCCGACCGTGGCCGGGATGCGGCGGATGGCAAGGGTCAGGCCGAAGGCGATCGCCAGCTGGGCGATGATCAGGGGCAGAAACAGCCCGGCAAGGTCGGTGACCTGCGCGTCGGACATGCCGGCGACAACGGCGCCGACGCCGGTCGTGAGCAGCAGGCCGAGGAACATCCAGAAGAACGCCTGGGTCAGGAACGCCTGGGCCAGCCGCGCATCGGGGCGGACGCCCACGCGGCCCGGCGTGGCGTACGGGTTGATCATCATGGTGAGCGGGATCTCCTTCATGGCATAGCGGAGGGCGAGCTCCGGCTATCTATTCTCGCGCACTCCCGAAAGACTGCACGCGATGTGCGCCGGGCGCCAGCGGGTGGATCAGCGCCGGCGGGTGCGGTCCCGGGGCCGAGCTGCCGTGGCCGTGTGTGCCTCGGCCTGCTCGGCGGCGCGCGCCAGGACCCACAGGAGGTCGGCGAGCCGGTTGAGGTAGGCCAGCAGGTGCGGCCCCGGCACCAGTCCCGCGCGATCCAGCGTCACGGCCCGCCGCTCCGCCCGCCGGACGATGGTCCGGGCAAGCTCCAGGGCCGCGCTCGTGCGCGTCTCGCCGGCCACCACGAACTCCTTCGGGAACGCGATCCGTTCCTCGTAGTCGGCGAGGAGCGTCTCGATCCCGGCGACCATCGCCGCGGAGACGCGGGTCGTCCCGTCCTGGAGCCGCTCCCACGCGGCGGGGTTCGCGGCCAGCTCCGCGCCCGCCACGAAGAGCTCGCGCTGGATTCGAAGGATGAGTGGCTCGATCTCAGCGAGCGCCGGCGGGAGCGCGTCCAGCCGCCGCTTGACGTCCAGCTCCGCGCGGGCGAGCCCAAGCGCGGCCACGGTCTCGTCGAGCGTCCCGTAGGCCTCGGTTCGCAGGTCGTCCTTCGGGATACGGTCGCCGCCGAAGAGGAGGCCGGTGGTGCCGTCGTCGCCCTTCTTCGTGGCCACGGCGGAGGCGCGCTTGACGGCCGGGAGTTTCGGGCTCACCACATGAGGCCCGCGTCGCGCGGGTCCCAGCGCTCGGCGAGCAGGGTCACCTTCACGGGGTGGCCGAGCGCGGACTCCGCCTGCTCCTTGACCTGGGCGATCATCGAGCCCGCGTACGGGCAGAACGGCGTCGTGAGGATCATCTTCACCTCCGACTCGGTTTCGCCCAGGATCACCTGCTTGATGAGCGCCAGCTCCACGACGTTCATCCCGATCTCCGGGTCCACCACCTCGCGCAGGGCGTCAAGGACGGCGAGCTCCCTGGCGCGCCGTTCCAGGTCGAATGCGGGCGCGGCGGCAGGTTCGGCGGTTTCGGCGACGGTTGGCTGGTCGGTCATGGGTGGCTCTCGATGGTGCCGCGGCATCGCGACGGCTCGCGCGAAGGGTAGCACCGATCACGGGAAAGACGAGTCCGCAGGTCGGAATTGACCGCAGGCTCGCCGCGCGTCGGGATGCGTGGCTCAGGTGCGGGCCGTGGCTCCACCATCGACGACGACGCCCGGCCGGCGCAGCTCGTCGGGCAGGCCGGCCGCCTCCGCTGCGCTGAAGCCGGGCCCGATCAACGATCCGTCGGGCGCCAGGAACTCCGCGTAGCGCTCGGGATGGTCCGCGGCGTAGCAGTACGCGAACGCGATGCCGAGCCAGCGCAGCTCCGGGTTGTCGGTCAGGATCCGCGGAAGGTCGTAGCCGCTGCGCCGCGTCTCGAGGAGCTGGCGGACAGTCAGCCGGCTGCCGTAGCAGAACGGCTCCCCGTTCATCACGAGCGGATCGACCTGCACCCACTTGATCGTCATCGGTCAGCCGCCCTTGTAGACGGCCCACAGGAGGCGGTTGCGCTTCCGCGCGTCGCCCGAGATGCCGCGGTGCCACCGGAAGACCGCGATCCCCTCGTCGAGGGCCGCATCCGCGGGGGCTCGTTCCTCGCCGGAGAGCACGGCGGCAAGTGCCACCCGCACGCCCTCGGAGAGCACGATGAGGTCGTCCATCGGGACCTGGCGACGACGGAAGACCGGCGCGACCCACTCCGCCCACTCACGGACCTGGGCCGGGCTGCCGGAGGCGACCGCGCGGGCGACTCGCTCCAGGTAGCCGTCCGTGTCGCGGAGCAGGTGCCGGAGGCCGGCCTCGCCCTGGCGCTCGCGCAGCGTGGGATCGCGGTCGGCGGCCGCTTCCAGCGCGCGGACGGCCAGCCGAGCGCGCGAGGCGCGGATGCGGTCCGCCGCGGCGGGAAAGCCCGCGGTCATGTCGGGCATCGGGAGGCCGAGGGCGGGATGGCTCACGGCCGGAAGTCTACCAGCGGTGTCCGCCGGGCCGGGTACCATCGACCCATGCCCGATCGCGAGCCCGGCGAGGTCCCGCCGCGGCGCCTCCTGGAGCACGCCCCGTCCGAGCGCTACGGCGCGAGCCGGCCGGCCGCAGCCGGCGGCGGCGAGGCCCGTGGCCCGGCGAAGGCCCGCGGCCTGGCGAAGGCGGTCCTGCTGGGCCTGGGCGCCGCCGCGATCGGGGCGGTCGTCCACGTGGCGTTCGCCGTGCTGCTGCTGGCGACCGGCGGGCTGCTCGTGGTGGCTGCGACGCTCGGGTTCGTGGTGGGCGCGTGCGTCCGATACGGCGCCGGATCGCGGGTCCGGACGGCCGCGCGGCGCGGCCTCGGCGTGGCGCTTGCCGTCACGACGGTCGCCGTGGCCCTCGCGGTCAACTGGGGCCTGTCCGGGGCGTACCTCGGCCCATTCGACTTCCTCGACCAAGTGTATGGGCTCCTCGTTCCGCTGCAGTTTGCGGCGGCTGCGGCGGGAGCTCTGGCCGGAACCCGCTGAGCCACGGAGGCGTTGCCCGATGCCCGACTTCCCGAACTTCGACCACTGGTTCCCGCCCAGCCAGCCGCCGGAACGCCGCCCGGCGCCCGCGTACACGCTGCGCCACCCGAGCGAGGACGACCTGGCGGCACTCGAGGAGCGTCTCCGCGATTGGTCAGACCAGCACGGATCCGTGGGTCCGGGTCGCGCGTGGTCGCGCCACGTCGCCGGCACGTCGTGGCTTGCGGAGGCCGACGTGGGTGGCCGGCCGCTGGGAATCCTGCTCGGGTTCACCTCGCCCGATCACCCCGACGAGGCCGTGATCCAGCGGATTGCGGTGGACCCGGAGTTCCGGCGGCGCGGGATCGGGCGGGCGCTCGTCGGCCGGTTCGCGGAAGGGCAGGCCCACGCCGGCGCGTCCCGCGTGACGGCCGCCTGTCGACCCGACGACCGCGCGGCGCTCGGGTTCTTCGCCGCCCTTGGGTTCACGCCCAACGCCGGACCCGGAAGCCGGAAGCTGTACGGCGTCCCGGCCTTCGAGAACTGGGACGGCCCGGGCGAGGACCGCGTGCTCCTGGAGCGGGCGATCAGCCAATAGGCGAGGGCTCCGCGAGCCCATCGCTGTCGGCGCCGCGTCCTATCGCCGAGGGCTCCGCGAGCCTATCGCTGCATCCGCTCGGGTCGCGGCGCGCGCGGCACGTCGTGGTCGGCATGGAGCGCTGCCTCCTCGCGGGCCCGGCGGACGCGCTCCGCGAGGTCGTCGGCCTCGGACGGGAGACCGAAACGGCCGCGCGGAAGACCCGGATCCCCTGGCTGGGCGACATCCCCCGGCAGGCCGGCATCCCTCGGCACGTCACCGGGCCCCCGGCCGATCCCGATCCCGCCCGTCTCGCCACGGAACGGCATCCCCTGGCGCTCGACGGCGTCGAGACTCATCCGGAGGGCGCTCGTCTTCTGCGCGGCCACCTCGCGAACGTAGGCCGTCTCCTCGTCGGGCGTCATCGGCCGGCCGCGCACGGTCCATTTCGGCTTGCCCACCATGAGCCAGGCAAGGTGGTAGCGGTCCATGCTCCCCCACGCGGACCCAAGCAGCTCATCGGAACGCTGCAGCCATGTTCGCAGGACCTCCAGCGATGGCGAGGCGAGAAGCCCGTCACCATCGACGATGAGGCGCTTCGTGCGGTCGATCAGCTCGTCGCGGGTCATGGTGGGAGTGTAGGACGCGGCCGGCGAGGGGATCTCCGGGTCATCCGCCGGACCGGGCCACGATCCATGCCTCGCGCGCGTCCCGAAGGCGGCGCGCCCACGGGCCCGGGCGACCGTCCCCGATCGGCCGCCCGTCCACCTCCACGAGCGGCAGGATGCCCGCGACCGACGAGCAGAGGATCGCCTCGTCGGCGGCAAGGAGCTCCTCCACCCCGAAGGCCGCCTCGGCGGCGGCGAGCCCGAGCGCCGCGGCGCCGTCCGCGGCAAGGAGCCAATCGCGCGTCGTGCCGGCCAGCACGCCCGTTTCGAGCGGTGGCGTCCGGAGCGCGTCCCCGATGATCAGCGCCAGGTTCGCGGTCGTCGCCTCCGCGACATGCCCATCGAGCGTGAGCGTGATCGCGTCGTCGGCGCCGGCGCGGTCTGCCTCGAGCCTCGTCCAGACGTAGTCGGCGCGCGAGACGGTCTTGACGCCAGCAAGCGGGCTCGCGGGGTCGCGGCGAGCCGTGGACACGATCGCCCGAACGCCGCGCTCGAGGAGCGTCGCAGCGGTGCCCGCGTGCGGCCAGGCCTGCACGACGAGCGTCGCCCGGAGGTCGTGCCAACCGGCCGGCAGGAGCCCGCGGGCCGGCGGCGCACCGCGCGAGACAGTGATGCGGACCGCGGCATCCTCGGGCGCGTTGATCGAGACCGTCGCCGCGATCGCCCCGGCCATCTCGGCGTCCGACCAGGGAAGCCGGATCTCCAGCACGGCCAGCCCCTCGCGCAGGCGCCGCAGGTGGAGGTCCAGCTCGATCGCGACGCCGCGGCGCACCCGGAGCGTCTCGAAGACGCCGTCGCCCAGCTGGAAGCCACGATCAGCCACGGGAAGCGCCGGCGCATCGGCGGGCATGAGACGACCGTCCACCCACGCAACCGGTCCGGTGCGGTCCGGCTCGTGGTTCTCGTTCACGGCTCCTCCTCTCCGGCAACCCGCCCGCCGATCGCGCGCAGCGGGCCGCGCGCCTTGGCCCGGGTCTCCTCCCATTCTGCCGCGGCGTCGCTGCGCACGGGCTGGACGGCGAACGCGTGATCGAGATCATGGCCCGGTACGGGCGCGGTCCGAGGGCGCGGTCCGCATAGCGGGCGGCGGTTCGCGTAACGGCGGCGCGCGGTGACGAACTCAGCCGGAGCGGTTCGGGCCGTCGCGGCGGCTGAACTCGGCGAGCTGCTCGCGGCACCGCGCGGCGGTGCGCTGTGCCTGTCCGACCAGCCACGCAGATACGCGGGCCGTGTCCTCGAGCGTCAGCGCGGGACCGTACGGGCCGTCCTCCACCACGATCCCGGAGGCGTTGCGGAAATCGGCCATCCAGTTGGCGTGGAGCGCCACAAGCGCGTCCGCGACCACGGCACGGTCGAAGACCCAGTCGAGGTAGCGCGCGTTGAGCGAGGCGACGAGGTCATCCAGGAGCACGGGCCGGCCGCGTTCCACCCGCGCGACCAGCTCCAGGACGCGCAGGACCGCGAACGGGTCACCGGGCTCCGCCACCACCGGCGGCGCCACGTTTGGATCGGGGAGGCCGGCCGGCGGGGACCCAAGGCGCAGGCCGCCGGGCGCGGCGGGTCGAGGATCGGTCACGGGCGCGGACGATACCACCGGTCCCGGCCGGCGTCCCGCGCGGGACCTCCGGCACTGGCCGGCGGGGCCGGCGGGGGTGAGAATGGCACCACGAATCAGGCCGCCGCCGATTTTGGATCGGTGGTGGGCAGGAGGTGCAGCGATGATCGGCGAAGTCCTCGTCGCCTTCGGGACAGGGCACGAGTCGACGCGCGGCATCGCCGCGGCGGTGGCCGAGGTCCTCCGTGCAGGCGGCATCCCGGTCCAGTTCGGGTCGATCGACGGGGTCGGGGACCTGGGCCACGTCCGCGCCGCCGTCCTGGGCTCCGTCGTCTACGACGGCGGCTGGCTGCCCGGCGCCCACGATTTCCTGGCCACCCACGAGCGGGAGCTCGCCGCGATCCCGACCTGGCTGTTCGCCTCCGGACCCCTGGAACACGTCCCGCCGGGCGCGAAGGCGGACCTGCCGGACGACCTGGTCGATGTGATCGGGAGGGTCGGCCCCCGCGACGTCGCGCTCTTCGCGGGCTCGCTCCAGCCGCACCACCTGGCGTCGGGGCTGCGACTCCTCTCGAAGCTCGCCCGGACGAACGTCGGCGACCACCGCGACTGGGTCGCCATCGAGCGCTGGGCGAACGGCATTCGCGACGCGCTCCTCGCGGAACAGCCCGCCGTCGTGGGCACGGCATGGAGGTCCACCGGGGGATCCTGAGCCCCGGTGAGCCTTTCTTCATCGGGTCTCCATGCGTCCGTAGCCCGGATGGTTCATCGTGGTTCGCATGGACGACGATCGCCTCCCGGCCGAACCCGGCCCGCCTGCCCCTGAAGCCCCGAACCCCGATCCTCTGATCGCCCCGCCGTCGACGCCTTCGCACGCGCGACGCGGGCGTGGCGGGACTTTCGTCGCGCTCGCCCTGGCGGCCATCCTGCTGTTCGGGACCGGCTCGCTATTCGGGCGCCTCAGCGCCCCGGAGTCCGGCGCCGGGCCGACCGCAAGCCCGACGTCGTCCGCGGCTCCCGACGCGTCTGCGGGAGCGGAGGCGTCCGCAGGGCCGGCGGCTTCGGCGGGAGTGCCCAGCTGGTCGCTGCTCGACCAGGCATACGAGCTGCTCCGCACCAACTACGTCGATCCATCCGGGCTGGACCCTGCCACGCTCCTGCAGGGCGCAATCCGGGGGCTCATGGACGCGGTGAACGATACCGGCCACACGGGCTACCTCACCGCGGCCGAGGTGAAGGCCCGCGACCAGTCCCTGTCCGGGACGTTCGTCGGCATCGGCGCCGTGCTCGATCTCCGCAACAACGCCGCGACCGTCGTCCGGGTCATCCCCGACAGCCCGGCGGAGAAGGCCGGCCTCCGGGCCGGCGAGGTCATCCTCCGCGTGGACGGCGCCTCCGTGGCCGGCCAGACCGTCGAGCAGATCGTGGTCAAGGTCCGGGGCCCGGAAGGCACGTCAGTGACGCTCGGCCTCCAGGATATCGACGGGTCCGAGCGGAGCCTGACGATCGTCCGCGCGAAGCTCAACCTCCCGCTCGTCAGCTGGTCGCTGGCGCCCGGCAGCAAGGACGCGGTCATCCGACTCGAGTCGTTCTCGACGGGCGCCGCGAAGGCCCTGGTCGGGGCGATCACGGCGGCGCGCGCGGCCGGCGCTGCCGGGATCGTGCTGGACCTGCGCGCGAACCCGGGCGGCTACGTGAACGAGGCGGTGGACGTCGCGAGCCAGTTCCTGGGCTCGGGCGTCGTCTACGTCTCGCAGGACCGGAGCGGCAAGCAGGTCCCGCACGAGGTCGCGGGCGGCGGCGTCGCCACCAACATCCCGCTGGTGGTCCTCGTCGACGGCCAGACAGCCAGCGCCGCCGAGATCGTCACGGGAGCCATCCAGGATGCCGGCCGGGCGACGGTCGTCGGCGAGACGACGTACGGGACGGGCACCGTGGTCGGGACCTTCCCGCTCTCCGACGGATCGGCAGTCACGATCGGAACCGAGCGCTGGCTCACCCCGAAGGGCCGCGCGATCTGGCGCGAAGGGCTGACGCCGGATCAGACCGTGGCCCTGGCCCAGGGCGTGAACTTCCTCGTGCCGGACGACTTCGCGGCGCTCGGCGCCGGCGGAATCGCGGGCACCCAGGACGCGCAGCTGAAAGCCGCCCTTGCAGCCCTCGACGTCGCGGAGCCAGCTGCCAGCGGCGGCTGACGCCGATACACGCACAATGCCGCGGGACTCCCCGGCGACCGGACCGGCGCTCCGACCGGACCGGCGCCAACTGCCGCCTGCGCCCGGACCGGCGCCGGCAACCGCGTGATCGGATGGCACGATCAGGATCGGTTCCGCGGAGCGTGGAAACGCGGCGAATCACGAGGTTGGCCGCGTTTCCGAGCACGCCATGGCTCCGGCTGATCGGCTCAGCCGATAATCGGGCCCCTGCAGGCCCTCGCTCGCCCGACCCTACAGGAGCTCGTGGTTGGCAGTCGCCGTCGGCAGCCCGTCGGCAGGCCGCGGCTCCTCGCCGGGGCCGAACGCCGCCGGGTCGCCCGGACCCCCGTTCCCGGCTCCCGCCTGGAGCACGGGCAGCGGCTTGCCAGCCTGCCCTTCGAGCGCGCCCACGCCGTACGGCACCCACTTCGACGGGTCCTGGAGGCGGTGCGCCTCCTCGTTGCCGCGGGCGTGCGTCTCGACGAAGCCGGCCGGCTCGATCCACATCCGCTTCCCGTCGAGGAGCGCGGTGATCCCCTCCTGGCCCGGCTCCGGGCGGGGGTTCTGGCACCAGCGGCACGTCGCCCTGTCGTGCGGCGTGTACGAGGTCGGCTCCTCGTAGGTGGTGATGTAGCCCTCGTAGTTGCGGAGCACGACCTTGTGGTCCGAGTACGACACGAGGTAGTTGGGCATGACCGGGATCTTCCCGCCGCCGCCCGGCGCGTCCACGATGTACTGCGGCACGGCGTAGCCGGAGGTGTGGCCGCGGAGCCCCTCCATGATCTCGAGGCCCTTGCCGACCGGCGTCCGGAAATGACCGGCGCCTTCTACCAGGTCGCACTGGTAGATGTAGTACGGCCGGACCCGGATCTCGACGAGCCTCTGGACCAGGTCGCGCTGGATGTGGACGCAGTCGTTGATGCCCGCCAGGAGCACCGACTGGTTGCCGAGCGGGACGCCGGCCCGCGCCAGCGTGTCGCACGCGCGGGCGAGCTCGGGGGTGATCTCGTTCGGGTGGTTGACGTGGATGTTGAGCCAGACCGGGTGGTACTTCGCGAGCATCTGGCCCAGCTCGTCGTCGATCCGCTGGGGGAGGAAGACCGGGACCCGCGAGCCGATCCGGACGATCTCCACGTGCGGGATCTCACGGAGGCCGCGCAGCACGGACTCCAGGAGCTTCGGCGCCAGCGTCAGGCCGTCGCCGCCGGAGATCAGCACGTCCCGGATCTGGGGCGTCCGCCGGATGTAGTCCAGCTGCGCCTCGTGCTCCTTGCGGTTGAAGTTCTGGCTCGCATCGCCGACGATCCGGCTCCGCGTGCAGTAGCGGCAGTAGCTGGCGCACTGGGTCGTGATCAGCATCAGGACCCGGTCCGGGTAGCGATGGACCAGGCCCGGAACCGGCGAGTGGCGATCCTCGGCGAGCGAGTCCTCCATCATCCCGGTGAAGGACCGGAGCTCCCGGCCCGTCGGGATGATCTGGCGCCGGATCGGATCGTCCGGGTCGTCCGGGTCCACCAGGCTGATGAAGTAGGGCGTCACGTCCACCCGGAACTTGTCCGGCGCGGAGAGGCCCTCGCGCTCGTCGTCGGTGAGGTTGAGGATGCCCTCGATCTCGCTGAGCTCATTGACGCGGTTGGAGAGCTGCCAGCGCCAGTCGTTCCACTTCTCGTCGGGCACGTCCGCCCAGATCGGTGCGCGGCGGCTTACCGCGGGCTTCCCGTCCGGCCCCAGGCGCTTTGCCGGGTCGCGGAGGTTGACGAACGGCGCCTGCTCGGCCCCCCGTGCGGCAACCGCCGCCGTGATCTCCGTCGCGTCCATCGTGCCGTGAACCCCTTCCGCGCTGGTTCGTCGTCGCGTCGTGCCGCCGCGGGTCCGACGCTGGAGTGCATAGATCCTATGCACTCTGCATGTCGACCAGATGATACCCGGCCGGGGGCGGGCGGGTCCAACTCGGACCGCGGACCCCCGGACCAGCATGGCCCGATCGGGGGATGTCGGCGCTGCCGTAGGGCCGCGAGGCGCACGGCGCCCGACCACGCAGCTCGAGGGAGCCCGGCCGGCGGCCGGGCTCCCTCGCTTCCGCCCCGGCGACGCCGGACGGGCCGTTACGATCCGCCCATGAGCGAGCACCACGCCCCCTCCGACGAGACGACCGAGACCGCCCTGCCCGAATACGTCGTCACGAACCGCGCCTTCTGGACGCACGAGGCCGCCCGGTACGTCGAGCCGGGCCGCCGCAGCTGGGCTGAAACGGAGCCGTCATGGGGGATCTGGGGCGTGCCGGAGTCCGAGGTCCGGATCCTGCCTGATGTCGCCGGCCTGGACACGATCGAGCTGGGCTGCGGCACCGCGTACGTCTCGGCCTGGCTCGCGCGTCGGGGCGCCCGCCCGGTCGGCGTGGACATCACCCCGGCCCAGCTCGAGACGGCACGGGCCCTCCAGCGGGAGCACGGCCTGGCGTTCCCCCTGATCGAGGCGAGCGCCGAGTCGGTGCCGCTCCCGGATGCCTCCTTCGACCTCGCGATCAGCGAGTATGGGGCCGCGATCTGGTGCGACCCGTACCGCTGGATCCCCGAGGCGGCCCGCCTCCTGCGCCCCGGCGGCTGGCTGATCTTCCTGGGGAACTCGACCCTGCTGATGCTCTGCTCCCCGGAGCAGGACGCCGATCCGGCGGGCGACCGGCTCCTCCGGCCGCACTTCGGTGGGCTTGGCCGCTTCGAGTGGCCGGACGAATCATCGGTGGAGTTCCACCTGGGACACGGCGACATGATCCGGCTCCTGCGTGCCAGCGGCTTCGACGTGGAGAACCTCGTGGAGCTGCAGGCACCGCCGGGCGCGACGACCCGTTACCCGTTCGTCACGCCCGAGTGGGCGCGGCAGTGGCCGTCCGAGGAGGTCTGGGTCGCCCGCCGGCGCGGCTGAGCACGGTATCGGCCTCGCCGAGGCGCTCGGCGAGGCCCACCGGCGTCACGGGACCCGGCGGGGCTGCACTCCGGGCGGGGCGCCCGCTCTACTCGCCGATCACGGCCCAGAGCATCCCCATCATGATGAAGAAGCCCGTGAACATCGAGATGAGCGCGATCGCGCCGTAGGGCGAGTTCGCCGTGTTCGGGAAGGATGGGATCAGCAGTCCGGAGACCGCGACCCAGCCCAGGAAGAGGATGCCGAAGAAGATCTTCGCGTTCGGGCCGGTGATCGCGCGGACCCAGCCGATCGAGCCCGTCTTGCGCTCGGGCGACATTGCCGCACGCAGGAACGTGGTCACGAAGACGCCGGCGACCAGGATCGCGAGGCCGAACTGGACCGGGTACTGGATCGCCGTGACGAAGAGCTGCACCGGGCGCCTCCGCGCGGGGAGCGGGCGGGATGGACGGGCGGAGGATACCAGAGGCGCGCGCCGCCACGCGAGCGCCTGTCGCCACGCGAGCGCCCTGCCAGTCGGCCGC
>Ga0209880_1000316_pt1 | contig 12386 bp, 11 predicted proteins | sample PersoiDNA2013191_FD_185803 | JGI IMG/M metagenome (GOLD analysis project Ga0209880, IMG submission 185803) | Permafrost soil microbial communities from the Arctic, to analyse light accelerated degradation of dissolved organic matter (DOM) -... | ecosystem: Environmental > Terrestrial > Soil >... | reverse complement strand
CACCGGCCGCACCGCGTTCAACCCGGCCCGCATCCGCACCGGCCCTTCGGCCCGGCCCCCGGCCGCCGATCGAGCTCCGCGGGATCCGCGACCGGGCGGCCGAACTCCCGGCGGCCGCCCAGCTGGACCTGGACCTCGTCCACGAGCTCCCGAGACTCCCGATCGAGGCCGACTGGAAGGATCGCGCCCGGCTGTGGGGCCATGCCTTCCACCCGATGTGCTCGTACCTCGCGAGCTTCCCGGCGGCGCTCGCCCACGCCTTCATCGCCCGTTACTCCCGGCCCGGCGACGTGGTCCTCGACCCGTTCTCCGGTCGCGGCACGGTCCCGCTCCAGGCCTGCGTCGAGGGGCGCATGGGAGTCGGCAACGACCTCAACCCGTTCGCCCACGTCCTCACCGCCGCGAAGGTTGACCCGCCGACGGCCGGCGAGGCAGCTGCGCGCCTCGCACGGCTCCGGATCGACTGGTCGTTCGAGGCATCCGGATGGGAAGCCCTCGGCGACGGGCTGGCCCTGGCCGCGGGCCGGGCCCTGGCGGAGGGAGGGCCCGCGACAAACGGCGGTGGCCACGCCGTGCCCGTCCTCGGCTTCGCGGTCCCCGGGGCGCGGTCAGGCGCCTCGGTTCGCAACGGCGACGAGCCGGTTCCCTTCGAGGTCGCGCTCGCCTATCACCCGCGCACGCTGGGCCAGCTCCTGTTCGTTCGGAGCCGCCTTGACCTCGCGGATCGGACGGACCGGTTCCTGGCTGCGTCCGTGACCGGGATCCTCCACGGGAAGAGCCGGAGCTACCTCTCCGAGCTGATGCCGAACACGTTCAGCATGGCGCCGCGCTACGTGCGGGACTTCGCCAGGCGGACCGCGTTCGTGGCACCCGAACGGGATGTCTTCGCCTGCCTTGGCGCGAAGCTGGGACGTCTGGACCGCGACGGCCGCCCGGCGATCCGCGGCCTGGCGCTCCTCGGCGACGCGCGCGACGCGGGACCCAGGATGCGGGCTGCCCTGCGCGAGCGCGCGCTTCCCGATCGTGCGCGGCTCGTCGTGACCTCGCCGCCGTATCTCCGCGTCCTCAAGTACGGCTACTACAACTGGCTGCGCGCCTGGTTCCTGGGCTTCAACGCCGCGGAGATCGACCGGACCCTCGACGACGCGCACCGCCGCGAGCCCTACCTCGTCTTCCTGCGTGAGGCCCTGGCGAGCTTGCGACCCGCGCTCGCGGACGACGCCGTGGTCGTCCTCGTGATCGGCGACGTCGAGGCGGATAAGGGCAAGCGGATCGGGGATGGCGTGGGCCTCGCCGACGCCGCGTGGGAGGCCGCCGCCGAGCCGGAGGGCTACCGGCTGGCCGGGATCGCCCTGGACCCGGTCGCGGCACCGCGCAAGATGACGAAGCTGTGGGGCGACCAGGCCGGGCATGCCACGAAGACGGATCGAATCCTCGTCCTGGGTACCACCGAGGTCGGCCGGCGACGCGCCCTCGCCGGCGCCCGGCTGCCCGTCCGCTGGGAAGGACCGCGCGACTGAGCCTCCGCTACACTCCGGCCATGAAGCCCATGTTCCACCCGGACGATCTCGCCTCGATGGACCCGCTCGTCCTGATGAAGAACCTGGACCACGTCCGGATGACGAGCCGCCGCCTCAGCTACGTCCTCCAGCAGCAGGTCCACCTCTATACCCCGGAGGCGAACAGGCTGCGCGAGGAGATCGACACGTACGTGGAGGCGGAGCGCCAGATCGAGGGCGAGATGTCGCGGCGCGCCATCCGCGCCTGAGGCGCGCTCGCGCGTCGCCGGCCGCGATCGGCCCGCGGCTCATCCGCGCCTCAGACGGTCGCCGGCGCCACCTCATCGAGGGTCTCCACGACCGCCACTCCGCGGCGTGATGTCGACGCTCCGCGCCGCGCCACCTGGGGCTCGTCCGCGATGACCGCCGCCACGATCGCTGCGAGTCGCATCGTCTCGAAGAGGCTGAACCCGATCCCGAGCTCCCCGAGCTCGGCGAACCCGTACCCCCGGAAAAGCCGACGGCTGGCCACGGCCCACATCTCGTCGTAGAGCTCCGGCCAGCCGACGCGCCGCCGATCGCGACAGAAGCGGACGAACTCGGAGGCCTCCCGCGCGAGCGTTCCGGGCACACGGATACACGGGTCCATCAATCTCTACTCTCCCTCCGCCGGGCAGCGCAATGCGCGGCCTGGTCACGGTAGCGAGCGCAGCCCCCGCGAGTTCGTGCGGTTCGGCCACGCGTTCGGGGCATGTCCCGCCCCGGGTTGTGTTGCCGTCAGCTCCCTCATCCGGCAACCCCTGAATCCTACCCGCCAGGGGGTGACCGCCGGAAGGGCCTTGTCCACCAACTGCTCCACTTACTTGTCCACAGGAACAGGCGTTCGGTGGACGACCCGGCGCGTCCGGGTGGACAGCCGGAGGACGAGACGCTGCCGGCGCCCGGCGCGCTGCCTTCCCCGGCCGCCTGCGCCCCACCCCGCGGCCGAAGCGGACGGCGGCCCGCGCCCCCGGTCAGGCTCGGCGCGTCACCCCGTGGCCCGGCGCGTCCGTCAGGCGCCACCGACAATCAGCGCCCAGCTCCAGGCCCGTGAACGGGTCGTCGGCCAGGAGCAGGCAGCCGTCGAGGTCGAGCCACTCCGCGAGGCTCGCGACGGCCGCGGACGCGGCGATCCCGACGGACGTCTCCTCCATGCATCCCAGGAACGTCCGGAAGCCCAGCTCCCGGGCGCGCGTCAGCATGCGCGCCGCGGGACCCACGCCGCCGCACTTGGCGAGCTTCACGTTGACACCGTCGACGACGCCGACGAGCGCGTCGAGGTCCTCGATGGTCACGGCGGACTCATCGGCAACGATCGGGAGCGGCGAGATGGCCTGCAGGTCGCGGAGCCACGCATACCGCCGCGCCGGGAAGGGCTGCTCGATCAGCTCGACGCCCAGCCGGACCAGCTCCGGGAGGATCGCAGCGGCGCTCTCGGGCGTCCAGCCGAGGTTGGCGTCGACCCGGATCGGACCCTCGTAGACAGCGCGAACGGCCTCCAGCGTGGCGAGGTCGTGCGGCCCGCCCATCTTGATCTTCAGGGCCGGAAAGCGGGCGCTGCGGCGAGCCCGTTCCGCGACGACCGCCGGCTCGTCGAGGCCGAGCGTGAAGTCGGTCGGCGGGATCTCCGGCGAGAGACCCAGCAGCCGGTGGATCGGCAGGCCCAGGGCCTTGCCCGCCAGGTCGTGCAGGGCGATGTCGAGCGCGCACTTGGCCGCCCCGTTCCCGCGAATCGCGTCGTCGAACGCGGCGCCGATCGCGATCAGCGTGGCCCGTGCGGTGTCGACGCCGCCGTCGAGATCGAGCGTTTCAGGCGGCACGGCGCCCAGCAACAGGTCCGTGACGACCGCGATGGTCGCCGCGGTCTCGCCGTAGTACGTGTCCGGGCAGCCCTCGCCGATGCCGACGAGACCGGGCAACGCCGGCGAGCGCAGCTCGACCACCACGCTGGTGCCGGCATAGCCCTCGCCGGGCGCATACCGCGCGATCACGAGCGGATCCCGGAACGGGATACGGAGCGTCTCGACCCGGAGGTCCCAGCCAGCATTCATGTGCGTGTCTCCACGACCCAGGGAAGCGCGTCCACGGCCGCGCGAATCAACGGCCAGATCGGGGCCGCCCCGAAGCGGACCGGGTCGTCGGCCGGGAGCCCCGTCTCCGCAGCGACCGCGGCGATCGCCCGCCTCGCCGACGCCTCGTCGGCGACGAGCGACGTGTTGACGGCGACCGCGACCACCTTGGACGGCGCCACGGTCCCCGCGATCCGCTCGTGCAGCTCGATGTACGGGCGGAGCGGCGCGATCGGGAAGGATCGGTCCGGCAGGTGGTCGAAGTCGTGGGCCGCGAGGCCCACCTTGTGGACGAGCACCATCGCGTGCGGCGTCGCCCCGTGGATCAGGCCCAGCGTCACGGAGCTGTACGCGGGGTGGTCCAGCGAGCCCTGGCCCTCCACGATGATCCAGTCCCCCATCCCCTCCCCCTGCTCCACGAGCCACTCGACGGTCCCGTTGAGGAAGTCGCTGATGACACGATCCACCGCCACGCCCCAGCCGTCGATCATCATGCCGGTCTGGCCGCTCGGCACGAAGACGGCCCGGTCACCGGCGGCGAGGGCGGCCCGGCGGAGCTCCAGCGCGACGGACATCTTGCCGATCGCGCAGTCCGTGCCAACGGTGAGGATCACGCGCCGGCCCGGCAGGTGCCGCCGGCCGACGGCGCACTCCATCCGGTCCGGCGCGCGGCGGTGGTCCACGATCCGGACGCCGGCCGCTGCGGCGGCGGCCGCGATCTCCGGGTCGTCGCCGAGGAGCGTGTGGAGCCCGGAATGGAGCTCCAGGCCCGCGCGGATCGCGTCGAGGAGGATCGTGCGCCATGCGTTGGGGAGGAGGCCGCCGGTCGGCGCGATGCCGATGAGGAGCGTGTCCGGGCGTGGCCGGCCGGGGATCGCGAGCGCCTCGTCGAGCGTGGCCACGGCCGGGATGTCATGGCCGGGCAACCACTCGTTCGCGTTGCGCCCTGCGATGGTCGAGTCGAGGATGGCCACGATCTCGTCGCGACCGTAGCGGATGACGCCCCACGCGGTCTTGGCGTGGTGGGGGCCGAACCCGCCCTCGGTCAGGATCACCAGCCGGCGCGGCGCCGTGGGCTCCATCGGTCCTCCTGGGCAGTTGACGGGTCGCCGGCCGTAATCGCAGAAAGGGTAACGCCCCCGGGGCGCGGACCGGGGGCGTCGGGATATTCGGTTGGTACCGCATACCGGATTCGAACCGGTGATCTCCGCCTTGAGAGGGCGGCGTCCTGGGCCTCTAGACGAATGCGGCAGGGCGGCCCGCACGGACCCATCAGAGCCCCGACCGGGGCACGATGCTACCAGAGCCGCCGTCGCGTTGGCAAACCCGGCGGGGCGCCCGAGGCGCTGCGCATCGGCGAGGTGTGGGGCGTGCGGGCTCGGGGCCACGAGCCTGTGCACCCGGTGACCACTGCGACCGGCGAGGGCGCCCGGCCTGGCTTCCGCGTGCACCCGGTGACCGGAACAACCGCCGAACGGTCAGGCGGCGCATCCCGTGACGCAGTACGGCTCCTGGCCGGATCGCCGGCGGTCGGAGCGCTCACCCGGTGCACACGCGGCGCGCCGCGGGCGTGGGGCCGCGGGCCGATCGGCGCGGCCGTCGCTACAGGTGATGCGTCTCCAGGAAGGCCCTGACCCGGTCGGCGACCTGGCGGTGGCTCTCGGTCCCCAGCACCAGGCCGTAATGCGAATGGGCGCCGTATTGCTCGTGCTCGGCGCCCAGCCAGCCCGCCAGCCGCTCGGCGGCGACGGCGGCCGCCGATCCGTCGAGCCCGGAGCCGATCACGAGGCGCGGCACGTTCTCCAGGAGCGCCCGCGCGACCGGCACGCCGGCCAGCATGTCGGCGCGCGCGCGCCCGGATTCACGTGGCTTCTGGCCCAGGAGGTGCTGGACCCGCAGGACATCGTCGAGCGTGAGGTCGCGGTTCTCGCGCTGGAGCTTCTCCGGCGGCGTGTCCCAGCCGAGGACAGCGCGGCCGTAGGCGACCGGCACCTCGCGGACGACGTGCGGCTTGACCGGGGGCCGCAGGGCCGCGGGAAGCTGAGCGTCCACCAGGACCAGGCCCGCCACGCCCGTGCGCTCGGCCGCGGCCTTCAGGACGAGCAGGCCACCCATGCCGTGCCCGATGACCACCGGGTCCGGGCCGAGCCGCTCGATTCCCGCGACCACGTCGTCCAGGTACGTGTCGAACGAGAGGGTTGCGGGATCCGCCGTCTTCGACCAGTAGTGGTTCCTCAGGTTGAGGGCGTGGCCCTCCCAGCCGCGGCCCGCGAAGGAGCGGAGCCAGCGCTCCCAGAGCCAGGACCCCGTGAGCTCGCCATGCACGAACAACAGGGGCCGTCGTCGAGAGCGACGCTCCGGCAGCCATGACTCGATGTAGAGCCCGCGCTCTTCCAGCTCGATCTCGTCCTTGCGGACCGGCCGCCCGCCGTCGTGGCCGCCGGGACCGCCGGGTCCGCCTCCGGGCTCGGACGGGGAAGGTCGCGGATAGTCCCGGTCCAGGGGGTCGTCGAGCATCTCTTCCCCTACCACTCGAGCGGGTTGATGATGAAGCCGGTCAGGGGCTTGGGGTAGAAGTAGGTCGACTTCGGGGGCATCACGTCGCCGGCGGCCGCGACCGCGACGATCTCCGCGACCGGCGTGGGCTCCAGCAGGAACGCCGCGTCCGCGCCGTCGACCGCCCCGTCCACCCAGGCCATCGCCTCGGCCGCGGACTTCGTGTACGCGACGCGTCCCCCGGAGGCGATCGCCGCCCGGTCGATCCCGGTGAGCTGCTCGAGCGCCGCCGCCAGGAGGGTCACGTCCAGCCGGCGAAGCGCATCGCCGGCCGCCGGCAGGAATGCGCCGAAGGCCTCGCGCCGGGCGGTGAGGATGGCGCCGCCGGCCCGCGTCCAGAGCCCGAACCGGCCGGCGCCACCGGGCGCCCGCGCGGCCGGCCCGAATTCCCGGGCAAGGGCCGCGGCATCCGCCGGCTCGACCTCGAAGAGCGAATGCGCCGCCGTCAGGAGGCCGGCGTTGTCTGCGACGCCTCGGGCCACGCGGTGTGCCGGGAGGACGGTCAGGGATCCGGCGCCCGTCTCGAGCAGCAGCATGAGCACGTAGTCGAACGCGGGATCCTCTTCGTGCGAGCTGGTCAGCTGCCGCTCGTCGCGGTAGCGCAGCGCCGTCTCGTACCGGTGGTGTCCGTCCGCGATCGTGATGGGAGCCCGCCCGGCGGCCTCCCGAAGCGTCGTGACCGCGGCCGCTGTCGGCCCGTCGTCGGGAAGCATCCAGAGTCGGTGCCGGACGGCGTCGTCGTCGATCACGTCGGCGATCGCGTTCCCCGCGGTCGCGTCGGCAAGAAGCCGCGCTGCGTCGCCGGAGGCGTCCGTGTAGAGCCCCATCACCGCGGAGAAGTTCGCGCCGGATGCCCGCATGAGCTTATGGCGATCCTCGCGCGGCCCGCTGAGCGTCCGCTCGTGCGGCAGGATCCCCGAGCCGGGCCCGAACGCTTCCAGCTTCACCCTCGCGTAGAAGCCGCGCTGGATGCGGCGCACCTCGGATCCGGGTGGGGTGTAGGCCTGCTCGTACACGTAGAGCGCCGGCCGCGGATCCTTGGAGAGCGTCCCGTCCGACCGCCAGCTTACGAACGTGCGCGCCGCGGCGCGGTACTTGTCGTCGGGGTCCGTGGCGCCGGAAAGGTCCACCGGCAGGTCGATGGCGACGACGTTGCGCGGATCGCGCGCCGCGAGGATCGCTCGCTGCGCGGCCGAGATCACGTCATACGGCGGCGCGACGACGCGGGCGAGGTCCGGCACTGCGTCGGGGTTGTAGCGCAGGGCGCGGAACGCACGGATCTCGGGCACGCGACCTCCTGGAAACCGGGCTGGAACCGGGGCGGCGCACCCGGCCGGACGAAGCGTCGCGGCCGCGGCTGGGCGCCGTCGAGAGTGTACCGCCCCGGACCGTCCGGGCACGTGCTAGCCTCCCGGCATGCCTCCCCGCGCCGCCGGTCGTGCCCGGGTCGTCCTGCTCGCCGCGCTCCTGGGCTACGTGGTAACCGCCTGCAGCACCTTCACGCCGACGACGGCGCCGGCCACCCCGACCGACTTCGCCGGGATCGTGGCAGAGATGGCGAACGTTGGCATCGACGTGAACCGCGTCGTGAGCGGCGACGCCGGCTGCGATGACCAGCGCCTCTCGCGCACGGCGATCGGCTTCGACGCCCGCGGCGGCGACCAGGCGACCCCGGTCCGCATCTACCTGTACGCGTTCAAGGATCAGCAGGTCTACGACGAGCTGCGGCCGGCGGTGGACGCCTGTGCCCGCTCGTACGTGACGGATGCGGCCGCCTTCGGGTCGGTCGACGAGCCGCCATACGTGCTGGCCGGCAACGGGCCGTGGACGCCGGCGTTCAAGGACGCGCTCCGGACTGCGCTGAAGCGGGCCGCGGTGGGCGGCTGACGGCTCCGATTCGGGTCCGGTGCTAGCCTTTCGCGCATGACCGAACCGACCGGCCGTCCGGCCGCGACTGAAGCTCCGCGGACCGCAGCGCAGGCCACCCACGACGGCCTGGACCGGGCAATCCTCGTCGCCCTGCGCGACATGGGCGCCAGCCCGCCGGACCGGCTCGCGACCCGCGTCGGTGCCAGCCGTGCCAGCGTCCTGCAGCGCCTGCGCTGGCTCGAGTCGCGCGGCTCGGTCATCCGCCAGGCAATCCGCCATGGCGTGGGCCGGCCACGCCACCTGTATGACGTGACAGCAAAAGCGCAGCCCAGCCTTCCCGCCAACTATGACGGGCTCGCCACGACCCTCCTCGAGTCGATCGCCGTTCTTGGCGGCGACGAGCTCGTGGAAGCGGTCTTCCAGGCGCGTCGGCGGCTCCTCGGGGAGCGGATCCGGGCCCGCTTCGCGGAGGCGCTGGGGCCGTCGCCCTCGCTCGCCGCGCGCGTCCGGGAGCTGGCCGTCATCCAGGACGAGTCCGGCTACCTCTGCCGCGCCTCGCCGATCGACGGGATTGAAGGGCCGCTGGAGCTCCGAGAGGCGAACTGCGCGATCCTTGGCGCGGCCGCGGGCCACCCGGCCGCCTGTCGCGCCGAGATCCAGCTGTTCGAGGAAGTCCTGCAGGCGCGCGTGACGCGGGTCACGCACATCGCCGCGGGCGACCGCTCCTGCACCTACCGGATCGAGCCCCGCGAGGCCTGACCGGCTACGCCTCTTCCCGCTCCACCTCGACGCGGGTCGCCGGCTCCAGGCGCGGCAGCGGCACATCGCTCACGTTCGGCACGAACGACGCCTGCATGGCCGTCCGGGCGACCTCCTCCTGCTCGTCGAGGCTGAGGATCCCCAGCCGGCCCAGCATCGCCAGCTCGTCGCGGATGTACGTCTTGAGCATCTCCGGGCCGTCCGTATTGATCGTGAAGCGGATCTGGTTACGCCGGAAGGTGTCGAAGATCCAGCGGAACTCATCCCAGCCTGAGACCACCCGGGTGTTCAGGTTCGACGTCGGACAGACCTCCAGGACGATCCCGCGCTCGCGGATCATGCCCATCGTCCGGGGGTCGTAGGCGGCCTTGACGCCGTGGCCGATCCGGTCCGGCTCCAGCTCCTCGATGACGTCCGCGATCTCCTCCACGGGGCCCGACTCGCCCGTGTGGACGGTGATCCCCAGGTGATGCCGCCGCACCCGCTGGAAGAGCCGGCGGTACTCCTTCGCCTGGAAGCCGGACGACTCCGGGCCCGCGATATCGATGCCGACGATCCCCCGGTCGCGTCCGCTGATCGCCTTCTCCGCGATGATCTCGTTCAGCTGGTACGGGAACGCGCGGTCAAGGCAGAGGATCAGGCCGGGCTTGATCGGGTACTCGAGGACCGCCCGGTCCATCCCGCGCATCGCCGCCGCGATGATGTGGTCCAGGTCCTGCTCGCCGCCACGGTTCCGCTTCATCGGGTTGAAGCGGAGCTCCATGGTGGTGACGTTGTTCTTGCGATACGCCCCGCCGATCACCTCGTAGACCGAGCGCTCCACCGCGATCGGCGACGACTGGATCAGCTCCGTCCAGTGGAAGAGGTCCAGGTAGCCGTCGAAGGAGTGGCCGTGCCGGCTGGAGACCGTGATCATGTCCCGGAACTCCCAGTAGTCCTTCGTCGGGAGCCGGATCCCCTGGCTGTGGGCGATCCCCCACATGATCGCCGGCGTTACCGCGCCGCCCAGGTGGCAGTGCAGCTCCGCGAGCGGGATCTTGCGCGAGAGCGGGCGGGTCATTCCGCGAGCATATCGCGTCAGGCCGTCGCGCCCGGGATCACGCGGCCATCCGCGTCGAGCGCCGCCCGACGGCGGAGCGCCCGCAGCTCGGCGCCGGGAACCTGGTCGCGGGCGTGGTACGAGGACCGCACGAGCGGTCCCGATTCCACGTGCCGGAAGCCGAGCCCCAGCGCCTCGGCCTTCATCTCCGCGAACTCGTCCGGGTGGTAGTAGCGGACCAGCGGCAGGTGGTCAGGCGTGGGCCGCAGGTACTGGCCGATGGTCAGGATGTCGCAGTCGACCGCGCGCAGGTCCCGGAAGGCCTGCGAGAGCTCCGCGCGCTCCTCGCCGAGGCCCACCATGATCGAGCTCTTCGTGTGGGCGGCCCGCCCCAGCTCCGCGGCATAGGTCTTCGCCCGTTGAAGCACGCCCAGGCTCCGGTCGTAGCGGGCGCGTTTCCGGACCGGGGCCTGCAGTCGCTCCACGGTCTCCACGTTGTGATTGAGGATGTCCGGACCAGCCTCCATCACGGTCCGGAGCGGCGCGTCCTGCCCGTTGAAGTCGGGGATCAGCACCTCGACGCCCATCTCCGGGCAGCGGTCACGCAACCGCCGGATCGTCTCCGCGAAGACGCCCGCGCCGCCGTCGGGCAGGTCGTCGCGCGCGACCGAGGTGACGACCACGTGCTCCAGGCCCATCGCCGCGACGGCCTCCGCCACCCGACGCGGCTCGTCGGCGTCGAACCACGTGGGTCGGCCGGTCTTGATGGCACAGAACCCGCAGGCCCGGGTGCACGTGTCGCCGAGGATCATGACGGTGGCCGTCCGCTGGTCCCAGCACTCCCCGATGTTCGGGCAGCGGGCCTCCTCGCACACGGTGTTGAGGTTGAGTCCGCGGACCAGGCGGCGGAGATCCTGGTACTCGTCGCCCGCGCCGATCTTCGCCTTGAGCCAGTCGGGGTGGCGACGGCTGGCCGCTGCCCCATGCCCGGACCCGACCGGGTCGAAGTCCGGCGCACCGCCGATCGCGATCTTGGACGGGACGGCCGCGCCGTGGCGATCGTGGTCCACACCGGGTGGCATGAAGATCGGCAGCTCGCGGCTCATTGCTGGCCAGTGTAGGGCGCCCGTCGGCACGGGCCCGCCGGACTCAGCATCCTGTCGCCTGGCTGTAGACGTAGCCGGCCATGGCGCCATCGCTCCAGACCATGACCTCCTGCCCGGCGCGCCCGGCCGGCGTGTTCCGCAGGAGCACCAGGAGAAGGTGGTCGAGTCGGTATCCACTGTCGACGTACGAGATCCCATCGATCAGCCCAGGCCGAACGGCATCGGTCCGCAGGTAGAGCCGGCCCCCGTAGCGGAGCCAGTTCGGATACGTCTCGACCTGAGCGAGAGCGCTCACGTCCGCGCAGGCGTCGAGCCGCTGCCCGGACGTCACGCTGGCATCGGGGCCGGTCCATGTGGCGACGGACTGCTCGCGCACCCAGTCGCCGCCGACCTTGGCTCCCAGCACCGCGAGGACGACGACGGCCACGACGATCGCGAGCCGGGTCCCGATCGGGTTCCAGGCCAGGTCGTCGAAGAAGGCGAGGCCACGACGACGGCGCGGCCTGAGCGGGATCTCGCGTCCGGCCCGCAGCACCCGCACCAGGCTCGCGTAGCGATCGCGCTCGCCCACGAGCCGGTCACGTCGAGCGGCCCGCTCGGCGATCGACATGCGCCTGCGATCGCGCTCCGGCCCCGCCTCCGTGGCCCCGCTCCGCGGGTCCGCCACATTGCCTCCTAGTAGATCGGCGTCTCGGGGCCAACACCCTCCAGCCACGCCTTCACGTCGCGGAGGAAGAGGCCGCCCTGGGCGCCGTCGTTCGCGCGGTGGTCGATCCCGATCACCATGTTCATGACGGGTCGGATGGCGATGACGTCGCCCTGCGGCGTCTCTATCACGACGGGGCGCTTCCTGATCGCCTCCATCGTGAGGATCGCAACCTCCGGGACGTTGATGATCGGCATCGTCAGGTTGCTGCCGAACCAGCCCGTGTTGTCCACGGTGAAGGTCCCGCCCCCGAAGTCGTCGACCCGGAACCGGTTGGCCCTGGCGCGGACGGCAACATCCGCGACGGCCCGGTTGATCCCGTTGATGGAGAGCTGGTCCACGTCGCGGACGACCGGCACGATGAGGCCGTCGTCCACGGCGACGGCCACGCCCAGGTTGACGCGGCGCCGTGCGAGGAGCCCCTCGTCGGTCCACACCGCGTTGAACGTGGGCTGCTTCCGGAGCGCCTCGACGACGGCCTTCATCACGAACGGCACGTAGCTGAGGCTGATGCCCTCGCGCGCCTGGTACTCGCGCTTGACGGACTCGCGCAGCCGCACCAGGTTCGACACGTCAACCTCGACGTGCACGTACGCGTGGGGCACCTGGAGAGCGCGCGTCATCTGCGCGGCGATCCCCTTCCGCATCTTCGTCATCGGCACGAGGACCTCGTCCGCGCCGGGCGGGAAGACCACGACCGGGCCCGCGGCAGCGGGTGCGGGAGCGCCGATCGCGGCGGGCGCG
>Ga0209880_1000315_pt1 | contig 12394 bp, 10 predicted proteins | sample PersoiDNA2013191_FD_185803 | JGI IMG/M metagenome (GOLD analysis project Ga0209880, IMG submission 185803) | Permafrost soil microbial communities from the Arctic, to analyse light accelerated degradation of dissolved organic matter (DOM) -... | ecosystem: Environmental > Terrestrial > Soil >... | reverse complement strand
GACCGGAAGCTGCGCGCGGAGCTCGCGCAGAAAACAGAGGAAGTGTGATAACCCTCGAGCACATCTACTGGCTCAGTGGTCTCATGATGGCGGGCGTCGCCATCGTCAACTGGCGCGACCGGAGCAACCCGCGACGCTTGAACAACACAGCCTTCTGGGGCATCTACGCGATCACCTTTCTGGCAGGATCGCATCTTCCCGATCTCGCGAATGGCTCTCTCGTGATCGCGATGGTTCTCGTCGCGAGCATTCGCGGTCTGGGACAGGGCAAGCAGGAGAGTGCCACGCGCGAGGAGCGTGAGGCAAGCGCTCGGCGCTGGGGAAACAAGCTCTTCGTTCCGGCACTCGCCATTCCGCTCGTCACGGTGCTTGGCACCATCCTGTTCAAGAAGATCATCATCAACGGCATGCCTGTAGTGGATGTCAAGCAGGTGACGGTGATCTCGCTGGGGATCGCAACGCTCGTTGCGCTGGTGACGGGGATGATCATGCTCAGGCCACCGCTGCTGGCGCCGATCAGGGAGGCGCGCCGGCTGCTCGACGCAGTCGGCTGGGCCGCCGTGCTCCCTCAAATGCTCGCGGCACTCGGGGCGCTGTTTGCGATTGCGGGCGTTGGCAATGTCGTGTCCAGCCTGGCGCAGCGCTGGATCCCCCTCGACAACCCGTTTGTCGTCGTGACGACTTACACCGTCGGCATGGCCGTATTCACGATGATCATGGGCAACGCGTTCGCCGCCTTTCCCGTCATGACCGCGGGGATCGGACTGCCGCTCATCGTTCAGAAGTTCGGCGGCGACCCGGCCGTCATGGCCGCGATCGGGATGCTGTCGGGATTCTGCGGCACGTTGATGACTCCGATGGCGGCGAACTTCAACATCGTTCCGACCGCTTTGCTCGAGCTCCCGGATGAGAATGCCGTGATCAAAGTTCAGATTCCGACGGCGATCATGCTGTTGGGAGCGAACATTCTGCTCATGAACTTTCTCGTATTCCGCCGCTGATGCCGGCCTCCGCATCTCTCACCCCGGCGCTCGCCCGGACGTTTGCACGGGTCGCCCTGTCTCACGTGACACAGGAATACCCGAACAAGCTCGATCATGTGCTGAACAAGCGCGCCGATCTCAAGACGCCGAGCGAGCTGCATCCGGTTTTCTTCGGCAGCTTCGACTGGCATTCGTGCGTGCACGGTTACTGGCTTCTCGCGACTCTGCTGCGGCTCTTTCCCGAGATGCGCGAGGCTGGAAAAATTGAAGAGCTGTTCGACGCTCAGTTCGCCTCAGCGAAAGTAAGAGCGGAAGTCAGATATCTTGGCCAACCGTTACGCGCCACGTTCGAGCGGCCATATGGCTGGGCGTGGCTGCTGATGCTGTCGGCCGAGCTGAATCGACATGCAAGCACGAATGGCAAGCGATGGAGCGACGCGCTCACGCCGCTCGCTGACGCGTTCACTCAGCGTTTTCTCGATTTCCTTCCCAAGGCGACTTACCCGACTCGCGTAGGGACACACTTCAACAGCGCCTTCGCCATCACGCTGGCGCTCGAGTACGCGGAGGTCGCGAGCAACGACAGTCTTCGGAAAGCCCTAGTCAAAAAAGCGCGCGCCTGGTACTCGAAGGATTCGGATTGCCAGGCGTGGGAGCCTGGCGGGGATGACTTTCTGTCTTCGGCTCTGATGGAGGCCGAATGCATGCGCAGGGCACTGAAGGCGAGCGATTTCTCGGGCTGGCTCGACCGCTTTCTCCCCAGGCTCGCAGTGCGGGAGCCTGCGACGCTGTTCACGCCTGCCATCGTGAGCGACCACACCGATGGAAAGATCGCTCACCTCGACGGATTGAATCTGAGCCGCGCCTGGTGCTGGCGCTCGATCGCAGGGACGTGGCCCACGAGTGATGCACGCCGAGGAGTAGCGCTCGAGGCGGCAGAGATACATTTCGCCGCGAGCCTTCCGCACGTTGCGGGCGATTACATGGGAGCGCATTGGCTGGCTACGTTTGCCCTGCTGGCCCTCCTCTAACGTGAGACTTGCGTGACCGAGCCACCCGTATCAGTGCCACCCGCTTCGGAAGACGCCACAAGGCGCGCGGCGCTCGTCGCGCTTTTCATCGGAATAGCCGCGATCGCGGCGGGATATGCCACAGCGTTCAGCGCGGGTAAAACGCCAGCGTGGGCGGCCTGGCTCCTCGCTCTTGGAATTCCCGTTGCACTCGCCGCCATCATGATCCTCGGCGCCGCGCGCGGACGCCGTGGGATAGGGCCGCTCAAAATTCCGTTCGCTTTCGTCGCCCTGGTATTGGTGATTGGCTTCGGCGCGGCGCTGGCGCTGCCAGCCACTGAAGGTCCGCTCAGCACGCTCTGGCTCGGATTGCCCGCGCGAGCCGCGATCGTGATCTACGGGGTCGGACTGCTCCCCATCGTCGTGCTGCCCATCGCCTATGCGCTGACGTTCGAGACCCAGACACTGAGCGCCGAAGATGTCGAGCGCGTACGTGTGCTTGCTCGCGAGAACCAAGCAGCCATTGAGAACGGTACGCGAGAGCCGATGGACAACCAGCGCCGCGGATGATTCAAACCGCAAGCGTGAGCGTGCTCCTCCAGGTTGCGTTGCCGAATGCCGCTCGACCCGCTGTCGTAGCTGTCGGCATTCTCTACTTCGCCGTGGTCCTCGGAATCAGCGTCTGGGCAGCGCGGAGAACACGAACCGCGAGAGACTTCTTCGTTGCCGGAAAGGGAATCGGGCTCGTCGCGCTCACGGTTGCGTCGGTGTCGGTGTCGGTTTCCGGTTTTGCATTCATCGGTGGCCCGGGGTTCATCTACGCCGTTGGCCTGGGCGCGATGTACATCGTGCTTCCAGCCGCCGTCACGAACGTCATGGGTGCGTGGGTCCTGGCGAAGCGCATGCGACTCCTCGGTGAGGCTCGCGCTCTCATAACGATCCCAGACGCGATCGGCGCCCGCTATCGCTCGCGGGCCGCGCAGGGACTCTCGGCCGTCGCGATTCTGGTCGGGATCGTGGGGTATATGGCGACGAACGCGCTGGCGATGGGTGTCGTGATCAATTCCATCTTTGGAGTGGGCCTCGGGTGGGGGATCTGGATCGGAATGGGTGTGACGCTCGCCTATTCCGCATCGGGCGGCATTCTCGCCGGCATCTACAACGATGTCTTTCAGGGAACCCTGATGGCCGTGGCGTCAGTTCTCGTTTTTCTTTTCGTGCTCAATTTTGGCGGCGGGCTGGGCGAAATCTCACGCACGATACTCGCGCACGAGCCCACGTTCCTTGGCCCCTGGGGAAAGCTCACTCCACTCGCGGCGCTTTCCTTCTTCTTCGTTTTTTCGATGGGCTCACTCGGCCAGCCGCAGGCTGTACACAAGTACTACATGCTGCGTGATCCGTTGCAGCTCAAATGGTATCCGCTGCTCAAGACACTGGGTCTGGTGCTCGTGCTGCTTCTGTACTTCAGCGTGGGAGTGGGCGTGAAAGCGTTCGTGCTGAGCGGCCGTCTGGCTCCGCTGGCGAGCCCCGACCAGGCGACGCCCGCTCTCCTGCTCAACGTCACGCCGATAATTCTCGCTGCCCTGGTATTCTCGGGAGTCGCAGCCGCGACCATGAGCGCGGCAAACTCTTTCATTAATATCGGCGCCGCGGTGGTTACGCACGATTTGCCGGTGGCTTTCGGCCGGCGAGTGACAAACGAGCTGCGATGGGGAAGAACGGTGACGGTTCTGATCGCCATCGCGGCCGCAATCACCGCGCAGCGGTCGGGGACGATGGTGGCATTCCTCGGGATTTTCGGATGGGGCTTGTTTGCCTCGACGCTGGTACCGGCACTGGCGGTCGGACTGAATTGGCAGGGCGCCACGCGTGCGGGAGCGATGGCGTCGATCGCAACGGGCTTGATTGTCACGCTCGGGCTAGAAACCGCGGCCTACTGGAAAGCCTTCACCTTTCCCGCCGGCGTGACAGCGTCGGCGGTCGCAATGGTGTCTTCGTTTCTGGTGTTCTTCATCGTGTCGTGGCTCACGCGACGCACCGCGCCGACGCAGATAGACCCCGATGTGAGACTGGTGATGGAGATCTGATCACTCCGTCGCGGACTTCTTCTCTTTCTGATTCTCCATGACGCGGACGCTCTTGATGTTCACGAACTCGCGGATGCCGAACTCGCCCAGCTCGCGGCCGAATCCCGAGTTCTTGACGCCGCCAAACGGCAGCCGTGCATCAGATACGACCATGCCGTTGATAGAAAGAAGTCCCGACTCGATCTCGGCGATGAACTGATTCCGCTCCGCGTCGTCGCGGGTCCACGCCGACGCGCCCAGCCCGAAGCTAGTGCCGTTGGCGATGCGGATCGCATCGGCGAGATCTTTCGCCTTGAAGACCGAGGCGACGGGACCGAACAGCTCCTCGCGCGCCGCGGGCGCGTCGGGTGGAATGTCGGTGAGAACGGTGGGAGCGTAGAAGTATCCCTCGCGATCGAGTTTTTTGCCGCCAGTGACAAGCTTTGCTCCGGCGGCGACAGATGCCTTCACTTGCTGATCGAGCTGGTCGCGGATCGCCGCTGTCGCCTGTGGTCCGAGCTCTGTCTTCTCATCCATCGGGTCTCCGATCCGCACAGCGGAAACTCGGGCGACGAAATTCTTCAGGAATTCGTCGTAGACCTTCTCGTGGATGATGAATCTCTTGGCGGCGATGCACGACTGGCCGTTGTTGATCATCCGGGCCGTCACGGCCGTCGAGACTGCGTTCTCCAGATCGGCGCTCGGCATCACCACGAACGGGTCGCTGCCGCCGAGCTCGAAGACCGACTTCTTGAGATTCTTGCCGGCGACGCTCGCGACCGATCGACCAGCTCCTTCGCTGCCGGTGAGCGTGACCGCGGCGATGCGACGGTCGGCGATGATTCCCTCGACCAGGTCGGACCCGATGAGGAGAGTCTGAAAAACGCCATCTGCGAATCCGGCGCGTCGAAATATGTCTTCGATGGCCAGGGCACACTGTGGAACGTTCGACGCGTGCTTGAGAACGCCGACATTGCCAGCCATGAGCGCCGGTGCGGCAAAGCGGAACACCTGCCAAAAAGGAAAATTCCACGGCATGATCGCGAGCACCACCCCGATGGGCTGAAAAGCGACCCAGCTCTTGCCGCCCTCCATCTCGACAGGCTGGTCGGCAAGAAACCGCTCGGCGTTGTCGGCGTAGTAGCGGCACGCAGTCGCGCACTTCGCCGCTTCTGCGACGCCCGCCTTGATGGGCTTCCCCATCTCGAGCGTCATGAGCTGACCAAGCTCGCGCGATTCCGCATCCAGGATTACCGCGGCCTTGCGCATGTGGCTCGCGCGGTCGGCGAAGGATGTACGTCGGTGCTGGCGATAGGCGGCCGCGCCTCGATCGAGTGCCTCGCCCACTTTCGCCGCCGAGAACGGCTCGAAGGTGCGAAGAGTCTTTCCGGTCGCGGGATTTATAGTCGATATGCTCATGATCAAAAGCTTCGCTTCACGTAGCGTGCCGGAGGCCGCGTTTTGCGTGGCGACTGCACATGAAAAAAGAAGCGGGACCACCAGGGGCCAGTTCAGGCACGTCTGATTTACATTGTTGTTCTATGCCCAAGAACAAGTTCTGCGTGCTGATGCTTTCCCTTGTAGCGCTCGCCGCTTTCGATACCGCCTATGGACAATCGCAGGTAAGCACCATACAAAACCTGACTGAGCCCCCGGCGATTCGTCGTGAGTTCAGGGGAGTGTGGATCGCGTCGGTGCAAAACATTGACTGGCCTTCGCAGCCCGGGCTTTCGACGCAGGAACAGAAGGACGAGCTGTCGGGAATGCTCGATCGGGCCGTAGCTCTCCGACTGAATGCCGTGATTCTGCAGGTGCGTCCGGCTGCCGACGCGATGTACGCGTCACCATACGAGCCATGGTCAGAGTATCTGACCGGGCGAATGGGCAGAGCACCCAACCCGTGGTACGACCCGCTCGAATTCGCGGTGACCGAAGCCCACAGGCGCGGGCTCGAGCTGCATGCGTGGTTCAACCCCTATCGCGCGCGTCATCCGTCGTCGAGATCGGTGCCATCGGCAAATCATATCAGCGTCACGCACCCCGAGCTCGTGAAGAGATACGGAAGCATGCTGTGGATGGATCCGGGAGAGCCGGAGGTTCGCGACGAGACGATCCGCGTGGTGCTCGACGTCGTCCAGCGGTACGACATCGATGGCGTTCACATCGACGACTACTTCTATCCCTACAAGGAGAAGGACCGGCGCGGAAGGACCATTGAGTTCCCCGACGCGAACAGCTGGAGGAAATATCTCAGATCTGGCGGAACACTTTCGAGAGATGATTGGCGCCGGGCCAACGTCGACAGTCTGATTTACCAGGTGTACGTCCGGATCAAGGCCGCGAAGCCGTGGGTGAAATTCGGAATCAGCCCATTTGGAGTGTGGCGTCCCGGGAACCCCCCGCAGATTGGAGGTTTTGATTCCTACGCGGAGCTTTACGGCGACTCGAGAAAGTGGCTCGTAAATGGATGGGCAGACTACTTCACGCCGCAGCTCTATTGGCCGACCACGCGCCCTGATCTGAGCTACCCCATTCTGCTGCAATGGTGGGTCGAGCAGAATGCAAAGGGCAGGCATATCTGGCCGGGCAACTATCTCGACAAAGTCACCGGCACTCCCACCGGATGGCCCGCGCAGGAGCTGCTCGATCAGATCTCGCTCACGCGCGCGCAGCGCGGGGCGACGGGCAACATCTACTTCAGCATGCGCTCGTTCATGTTCGGAAGAGACAGCCTGCCCGAGAAACTGGTCGCCGGTCCGTACGCGAGCAGAACGCTGGTGCCGGCATCCACCTGGCTGGATAGCATTCCGCCTCTTTCGCCGATCGTCCGCGTTGGTCGTGACGCCGTAACCGGCGCGAGCACTGTGTCACTCCAACCTCAAGGGGCGGAAGCGACCTGGCTCTGGCTGATCAGGATACGCGTTGGAACGGACTGGACGACTGAAGTTCTTCCAGGACTCCAGCGCTTCTACATGATTCCGCGGATTGCCGGCGGGGTTTTGGCGGATGAAATCGCGGTTTCGGCCGTAGATCGAAGCGGCAACGAGAGCGCTCCGATTTTATTGAGCCTGTTTTCTCCGCCTTGAGGAAACTCGCACGGGGATCTCGCTGACAAAAAACTGCGAGAAGAATCAGGTAAGAGGCACGAGACAATAGGTGCGAGGTCCGAGGTCCGAACCCTTTCGCGGTTACTTGTCCTCGCGCTTGAGGGAGGCGGAGTTGATGCAATACCGCTGGTGCGTCGGCCCGGGACCGTCCTCGAATACATGTCCCAGGTGCGCATCACATTTCGCGCAGAGAACTTCCGTACGCCGCATGAACACGCTCCTGTCCGATTCAGTGCGGACGTTTTCACCCGCGATCGGCTCGGTGAAGCTGGGCCAGCCCGTGCCAGAATCAAACTTGGCGCCGGAATCGAAAAGAGGTGTTCCGCAGCAAAGGCAGGTGTAGGTGCCCGGCTTCTTGCTGTCGTGGTACTCGCCGGTAAACGCGCGCTCGGTGCCCTTCTGGCGCGCAATGCGGTACTGCTCCGGCGTGAGCTCCTTACGCCACTCTTCGTCGCTCTTTTCGATCTTGTCGCTCATTGTGTCACTCTCTCTTACCATCCAACAGGTGTGATTTCGCCGTCAACGCATCGGTGACCGCGCCGCCGAAGCGGTATTGTCAAAAATACATCATGTGTGGAATATCGGTGTGCAGCATCCTAGCTTCTGGCTTAACCGTATGGAACGCCGATCGAGTCGAAGGCGAAGCACGATTGTGCTCTTGGCGATGGGTATTGCTGGCTGCGTTCACAGCTCAGGCACCATCCGCCAGGAGCGCCGCGTCAGCTACTGGGAGGCGCTGTCCGAGCTTCATCCGGTAGATGCGATCGCATCCGCCCGCACGCCTTCGGAAAAGGAGTTTGCCGAAGCTCTGGGGAATCTCATGTCCGGCGATCTGGAGAAGGCGGAGCAGCGTTTCGGAACGCTGCGTCGCTCGGCAACGGATTCCATCATTCGCTCCGGCTCCAGGGTGATCTACACGGCGACGCTCCAGTATCAGGAGAAGTGGGAGGCGCTGGCCGCGCTGAAGAACGAGCCATCGCAGTCGAAGTCGGATCGCACCGACAAGGCGAGCATTGAGATATGGGCGGAGGCGTTCAGGAACGTTCCGCGGAAAACGTACACCTTTCGTTCGGCCTCAGCTCGCCTGCCGATGTCGGTGTCAGCCGTGGGCACTCCCCTCATTCCCGTCAGAATCGGCGACAAGGTCTACAACTTCTGGCTGGACACGGGGTCGAGCCTGACCATGCTCTCCTCGGATGTCGCACGCGACCTCGACATCGCGCCGATCGTGTCCGACACTCTGGAGATCGTCACCAGCACCGGCAGAGTGAAGGCAAATCCGGCGCTGATTCCTCAGCTCGAGATCGGCCAACTGGTGGTTCGGAACGTGCCAGCGATGGTTGTCGAGGAAACGATGATGCAAATGAGCGAGCCGAGGCCGATCGAGCCGACCAAGCACGTGAAGATCGACGGCATCATCGGCTTCGACATCATCAGGCAACTGGATATCGAGGTGGATTACAGCGAGAACAGCATGCGCCTTCGCAATCCGGCGACATCGAGACCGGACGCCGATCGCAACATATTCTGGGTCGGTCTTCCCGTCATAAGACTCACGAGCACCGACGGAATCCCCCTGCATTTCGGGCTGGACACAGGCGCCCAGCTGACGTTCGTGACCGAGACGCTGCTCGACAAACTACAGCTCGAGGCCGCGCGGATTGAGAGCCGCCGGGTCGGCGGCCTGGGCGGCGAGATATCTCTGCGCGCTCCTGTGCTACCAGATCTGCGCGTGCTGGTGCGCGGATTCCCGATTCTGTTCAGGGGTGCGGTGGTCCGCGCCCCGGTCTATCAGGTTCTGGCTTCACTCGACGGAGTGCTCGGAGGCGATGTCTGGAACAGCGGGATCGTGCGGATCGACATGACTAATGGCGTTTTCGCGGTAAGGAAGCCGCACCCCAATTAAGAAAATGTTAGCTTGTTAGCTAACATGCCTCGATCCGGATCCTTCCCAATAGAATTCGCGGTCACACCGCGCTTCGATGTCTTTTATGCGCTGCACTCGCTCACGAGCAGCGCTCCAACTCCGGTCGATCCCTGGAAGTCGAAAGCTCTCGCCCGCCTGCCGCGGGATTTTGAGCGTGCGGCAAAACGGGTCGCTCCACTTCCAATCTTCTGGCCACTGTTGGCGGACGCGATCCAAAGCGTGCCGGGCGAGGTGGCGTTCGAGGAAGTCCTCTCGAGCATTCGCGAAATGCCGGTGGATGAACTACAGAGGAACATTCTTTCGGGAATCTTCCACGACCGGAACACTGTGGACTCGCTCGTCACGCGCGACAAGAGTCTGAGGCAGATGCTCGCCGATGACAAACTGCCGGGCGCCGAGCTGCTCGGGCATTTTGGGCTGCGGCCGTATAACGAGAGCTCGCGCTCAGCAAGCGCGATTTCACTGCTGCTCTCAAAGCCGAACTCTTTCCGCGACGAGCTGGCTCTGGTGCTTCAGAAATTCTGGCAAACCGGTTTCCGGCACGACTGGTCAGCACTCGAGACTGGTCTGCGCGCCGAATCAATTCGCATGAGGGATCTTCGTGAAGAGCGCTCGCCAGGGGACCTCGGACGCGAGCTGAATCTCCCGGTGGTCTTCGATGACGAGGCCAGGGAGATTCGTCCAAAGACGGGCTCACCTATCGGCTACGACCGAGTTGATCGCTGCTACGTGATTCCGTCCGCATTCAATGCGCGGCGATGGTGGGCCAAATACGAGACGAAGGCACAGCGGGTTACGCTTTACCTCCCCGTCACCACAGAGTCCCGGTCTCCCAACATGGTTGTGGAGGAAGATCGGAAGGCTAGCGACCTCCCCGCGACACATCGTAGCGCAATAAACGCCGAATCAGTTTTTCGAGCCCTGGGCGACACGACGCGGTACGCGATAGCGTCGATACTTGCACGCACGCCCACGACTTCCGCGGACCTCGCCCGGAGTCTCAAGGTTTCCAAGCCGACGATAACCCATCACGTGCATGCGCTCCGATCAGCCGGGCTGATCGCGGAAACGCCAAGTAGCGGATCTACCAAGCTCACGCTGAGAAGGGATACGGTCGCGGCATTGTCTGGCGCGGCGGTTGAGCAGTTGTTTTCGTCGACCGGCGACCTGCCGTTGGACACGACTCGGAAGCGGCGAAAGAGCTAGTCCCACCCCCGTGGCCGCCGGCCCCTAGGCCCCTAGGCAACCTCAGCCGGGAAACCAGGCCAAAAGAATCTTTTAAACCTTTTTGCCGTACGGTGAGTCTAAGAAGATAAGAGGCCGGATTGTTGTCTCTCCTGGCGCAGGATGAGAGCTACTGGTCGAGCTTGTAGGACGGGTGGGCCACCAGTAGCCAGCCCCGTACCCCAAAAGGGTACGGGGTTTTTTGCAATGACGAAGGAGTAGCCGCTAGCGTGCGACCGCCGGCCCCGGAAGACGTAGGCATCGGTGGGCTCCCAGTTGAGAATAGCAGTGGTGTCGGAGATGCCCGGCAGATCGAACTTCCGGATCTCGTCAAAGCCCTTGACCATGTTGCCGCGGTAGCGGATGCGAATGGCGTCGGGCTGGTAAAAAGACATCCAGCCATCGATCCCTCGAGCGTGTGTCGCGACGAAGTCGCGGTCGGCCTGCAGCAGTGAGCCTTCGGTAGCGCCGCTCGAAGGGCCGTTGGTGTTGACGGCGATCGAACACGCGGCCGCCAGGGAACCCAGAGCGAGAATGACGAACAATCGGTTCATAAATGCACCTCTTCTTATTGCTTGTCGTGGATTGAAAGTCACCAGCTTGCGAGGCAGGGTGACGAGTCCCTGACCAAACAGATAGTAGTGTTGGGGAACGATCGCCACCACTTTCACCGCTTTGCCGCCGGGGATAGGTTTGCGGTTCGCGACGGAACAGTCGCGTGCCTCATTCTGCTGGAGCGCATATGGCGGAAGTATTCGGGCAGGAGCTGCTCGCGGGAAAAATTGCGATCATCACCGGCGGCGGGAGCGGTATCAACTTCGCTATCGCTCGTCGCTTCGCTGAGAGTGGCGCCAAGGTCGCGCTGATAGGGCGAACGAAGGAGAAGCTTGATTCCGCGGCCGACGAGATACGGAAGGCCGGCGGCACGGCTTCGGGTCATTCCGCCGACGTGCGCGACTACGACGCTCTCTCTGCCGCGATAAAATCCGCGCGCGAGGCGCACGGTGAAATCGATCTTGTCGTTTGTGGCGCCGCCGGAAATTTTCCGGCGCCTGTGCTCGGGATGTCGGCGAACGGATTCAAAGCGGTAGTCGACATCGACTTGCTGGGGACGTTCAACACCTGTCGAGCGGTGTTCGAGCATCTGAAGCGGCCGGGTGCGTCGATCATCAACATCTCGGCGATGCAGGCATTCACTCCGATGCCGATGCAGGCGCACGTCTGCGCGGCGAAGGCGGGAGTGGACATGCTCACGAAATGCCTCGCGATCGAATGGGGTCCGGACGGCGTGCGCGTCAACTCGATCGCGCCCGGCGCGGTCGACGACACCGAAGGGATGAAGCGCCTCGCCCCGACACCGGAAATAAAAAAGCAGCTCGCGCGCAGCATTCCGCTCCGGCGTTTCGCGACGAAGGACGAGATCGCCGATCTCGCGCTGTTCCTGTCCAGCGACGCGGCCAGATTCATCACCGGCGCGGTAGTCGTCTGTGACGGCGGACAGTCGCTAGCCGGACTCGGCGTCAACATGATGGCCGCGATGCAGCCGCGCGCGTGAGCGAGATCCGACGTCTCGCGGTCTTCTGCGGATCAAATCCCGGCGCGCGTCCTGAATACATCGAGTCGGCCCGCTCACTCGGCAGACTTCTGTGCGAGCGGGGAATCGGAATTGTTTACGGGGGATCGAGTGTCGGGCTGATGGCTGCTCTGGCCGACACCATGCTCGGCGACCGCGGCGACGTCATCGGAGTGATTCCGCGCATGCTCGTCGAGCGCGAAGTGGCGAACACGGCACTGACTGATCTTCGCATCGTGAAATCGATGCACGAGCGAAAAGCGATGATGGCCGAGCTGGCCGACGGATTTATCGCGCTGCCCGGTGGGATCGGAACGCTAGAGGAGTTTTTCGAGATCTGGACGTGGGCGCAGCTCGGCATGCACGAGAAGCCGTGCGGGTTGCTGAATGTCGCCGGCTATTTCGATCCACTGCTTCAGTTTCTCGATAGAGCGGTGGCCGAGAAATTCGTGCGCGAGGTGCACCGGAAGATGGTGATCGTGGAAAGCGATCCCGTCGAGCTGC
>Ga0209880_1000313_pt1 | contig 12405 bp, 10 predicted proteins | sample PersoiDNA2013191_FD_185803 | JGI IMG/M metagenome (GOLD analysis project Ga0209880, IMG submission 185803) | Permafrost soil microbial communities from the Arctic, to analyse light accelerated degradation of dissolved organic matter (DOM) -... | ecosystem: Environmental > Terrestrial > Soil >... | reverse complement strand
GGGAACGGGCGATCCCGCCCACATTGCGCTTCGCCAGCCAGCTGCGATAAGCAGCCTCGTCAAAGGCCTCGACGAAGCGGTCTGCGGTCGGATAAGACGTATAGCGCGGACCGCTGATGTTGAATTTTCTCAACAGCTCGGCGTCAACCTGCAGGTTGTTTTGGGATGGATTAATGCGTAAGGCTGTCACGTTCATCGGTCAAGTCTGCCCAATTCCGGAATGGAAATGTTGATGTGGATCAAACCAATTCTTCCTTAAGTGCACATGACATGAATCCTCCCAAGCTCGCCCGGGTTATCGACATTCATGCCCTCAAAAACGCCTGCTCCAATTGCAGCTTGCGCGAAATGTGCCTTCCGACCGGCCTCAGTCAGGACGAGATCGAGAAACTGGACCAGATGGTCTATACGCGCAAACGCGTCAAGCGCGGCGACAGTGTATACCGTTCCGAAGAGAAGTTCGGCTCTCTCTACGCCGTTCGCAGCGGTTTCTTCAAGACCACCCTGGTGATGGAAGACGGCCGCGACCAGGTCACCGGATTCCAGATGGCCGGCGACATGCTGGGCATGGACGGCATCGGTTCGGACCAGCACTCCTGCAACGCAGTTGCCCTGGAAGACAGCGAGGTATGCGTCATCCCCTACGCCCGCCTGGAAGAACTGTCACGCGAATTGTACGTACTGCAGCAGCACTTTCACAAGGTGATGAGCCGCGAAATCGTGCGCGAACACGGCGTGATGCTGCTATTGGGCAGCATGCGCGCCGAGGAGCGGCTGGCCGCGTTTCTGCTCAACCTGTCGCAACGCTTCACCTCGCGCGGCTATTCGCCCTCGGAATTCAATCTGCGCATGACGCGCGAGGAGATCGGCAGCTACCTCGGGCTGAAGCTCGAAACCGTGAGCCGTACATTCTCCAAGTTCCAGGAAGACGGCCTGATCGGGGTGCAGCAAAAGTTCATACGCATCCTCGACAGTGAAGGCCTGAAGAGCGTCCTCGGCCGGGAGCCGGTCTAGGAAGGCGCCTGGCCAGCTTAGCCAGGAGCGCGTGTTCAGGAGCTTGGATGCAGACAAGCCGATTGCCCCGGCCTGCGCCCGCTTGCGATACAACCCACGCCTACCCGGACCTGCCCTAGCGGTACACCAGCACCGGGATCTTGCTGTGGGTCAGCACCTTGTGGGTTTCGCTGCCCAGCAACAGGCCGGACAGGCCGCTGCGTCCGTGTGAAGCCATGAAAATCAGGTCGCAACCGCCTTTCTTGGCCGCGTTGATGATTCCCGCGTAAGGGCTGTCGGACTTCACCACCGATCCGCTGTATGTCAGCCCTGCGGCACGCGCCGCAGTCTCGATCTGCTTCAGGTATTTTTCCCCGGCCTCGCGCGCGCGGCGCTCGAATTCCTTGGGCGTGGGCATGTCCGGCGGGATGTACTCCCCGAAATAGTAAGGCTGGAACGGCTCGACCACGTAGCAGCCGGTGACACGGGCCTTGATGCTCTTGGCGAAAGCCACGCCCGGCTTGATCGCCTTCACCGACAATTTCGAGCCGTCCGTGGGTATCAGTACGTTCTTGAACATGATGCCTCCTTTGAAAAAATTATCCGTGCAGCACGCCATTTTTCCTCTTCCGAAAGAGTATCTGCACCGCCGCCTGCATCCTTGACTTGGATCAAACTCCCCTTGGACTCCGACCGGCTCTCGTGACTGGCAGCCTCGCTGGAATTCATTGGAATCCAGGAATTCGAGCAATACCAGCAATACCGATTGTTCGACCGAATTTTCTGCTCATGCCAGGCGCCACCCCGCCCGCGTCTCCTCCAGCCTGCCATCCGCTTTCAGCTTGATCAGATGCGCCAGCAACGACCGGCTCGCCACCGGATGCAGGCGCGCCGGCACGTCGTCGTATACCGCTGGCAGCAGCGCTTCCAGCGTGGCGGTGCCCGCCTCCCGCACCGCGTTCAGCACTTTGTTCTCGCGCGTGAGGCGGTGGATCAGCAGGCGCTCCAACACTTCCTGCGGCTTGTCCATGAGAAACCCGTGCCCCGGTGCGAACCAGGCGATGTCCTCGCCCTGCAGCCGGCGCAGCGACTCGAGATAGACGCGCATGTCGCCGTCGGGCGGATTGATGACCACGGTCGAGCCCTGCATGACGTGATCCCCGGTGAACAGCAGGCTCTCCTCCTCGATCAGATAGCAAAGCTGGTTCGAGGCGTGCCCCGGCGAGTGGATCACGCGCAGCACGCAGCCGCCCAACTCGATGCGCTCGCCGTCGGCCAGCACGCGGTCCGGGCGAAAGCTCTGGTCCTGGCGCTCGAACGGCGGAGGCGGCATGCCCAGGAGCTCCGCGCCGGTCTTCGCCTTCAGCAACGCAGCCGCGGGCGAATGGTCCATGTGGGTATGGGTGACGAGGATCCAGCGTATGCGAGCGCCGGCCGCTTTGATCACCGCCTCGATGTGGGCATCGATTGCCGGACCCGGGTCGATCACGGCGATGTCCCCGTCTGCGCCGAGAAGATAGGTATTGGTGCCGGGGCCGGTCATGAATCCGGGATTGGGGGCGGTGATGCGCCGCACCTTGTCCGACAGTTGCACTACGGTGCCGGGAACGATTTCGCCGGAGGCCGTCCCCTTGCCCTCCGGATCGAGCCGGCCGACCTCGGCGTAGGCGTAGTCGCCGGGTACCAGCAATTTCTTGCCTTCCCGGCTGCTCGCGGTGCGCGGGGCCATGGCGGGCATTTTGCGCGGCGAGCGTGCAAACTCCATCAGCGCGGCGGCGGTATTGAAACGGGCGATGCTTTCCAGTGTCTTGATCGTGGGGAACACCAGATGCAGCTCACCGCGCCGGTGGCGCTCCAGCGCTTCGGCGGGCTGGATCCAGACGTGATCAATGGTCTCGCTGTTGTCGTGCGAAGGCGTTTGCGCCGCAGGCGCCACGGCGACGAAAAAGCGCGTGTCGTAGCGGCGCGGGCGCCCGGGCTGCGTGATCCAGTGGCTGTAATAGGCCAGGCGTCCCGCAGCCAGGCGCAGCTGCTGCTCGCGGCAAAGGTCGGCCAGCGTCGCCCGCCCGGCTCGCACCGACTCGCGCCATTGTGCAAAAACTTGCGCGCGCTGCGGCTGGTTCAAATCGGCGTATTCCCCGCCGCTGTCGTGGGCGAGCAGCAGCCCGGCTTCCTCGAAGCACTCGCGCATGGCCGCGGCCCAATAGGCCAGGCCGCCCCGCTCCACCCCCAGCAGCCGGCTCGCCTCAATATCGTCCAGGCCTTCGCAATAGGCTGCCAATTCGGCCGCCGCATCGGCGGCATCGACACCGCCGCCGGGAAAGACATGGGCGCCGCCCATGAACGCGGCCGAGTGCGTGCGCCGGATCATGAAAACCTCCATGTCGGAGTTCGCATCGCGCACCAGGATCAGGGTCGCGGCGGGACGCGGGACCATGGGAACGAGGGGCTGGTTCATGTCTTCACCGGCGGAAACTCCGCCATCGCCCCGCCGGCGGCGATCGGTCCGCCGTTCTGGTTTGGCATTTCGACTGCGAATCGCATCATTCAGCGCATTACGAACGGATTGCCGGTTACCGCGCCGGTGTTGATCCAGACGCTTTTCACCTGCAGGTATTCGCGCATGGCGTCCATCCCGTTCTCGCGCCCCAGGCCCGAGTCCTTGTAGCCGCCGAAGGGGGAGAGATAGCTCACTGCGCGGTAAGTATTGATCCAGACCGTGCCGGCCTGGATGCGCTCTGACATGCGGATGGCGCGGCCGATGTCGCTGGTCCACACGCCAGAACCCAAGCCGAAGCGCACGTCGTTGGCGATCGCCAGCGCCTCCTCTTCGTCCTTGAACTTGATCACCGACAGCACCGGCCCGAACACTTCCTCCTGCGCGATGCGCATCTTGTTGTTCACACCCGCGAACACCGTCGGCTCGACGAACCAGCCCTTGCCGCATTCGGGCCGCGTCGCCGCCCCGCCGCCCAGCAGCAGCTTCGCACCCTCCTTCTTGGCGATGTCGATGTAGCCCAGCACCTTTTCGTACTGCGGCCGCGTGGTCACCGGACCAACCTGGGTGTCCAGGCTCATCGGGTCGCCCATGCGCGCGGTCTTCGCCAGGGCCAGCAGCTTCTCCACGAATGCGTCGTGGATGCTCTCCTGCAGCAACAGGCGCGATCCGGCGATGCAGGTCTGGCCGGTGGCGGCGAAAATGCCCGACACCGCGCCGTTGACCGCATCCTCGATTTTTGCGTCGGCGAACACGATGTTGGGGGATTTCCCGCCCAGCTCCAGGCTCACGCGCTTGAATGTCTTCGCCGCGAGTTCATTGATGAGGCGGCCGGTCGCATCAGAACCGGTGAAGGCGATTTTTTTCACCAACGGGTGCTCGACCAGCGGCGTTCCCACGTCCTTGCCGAAGCCGGTGACCACGTTGACCACACCGGGCGGAAAGCCCGCTTCCTCGAACAGCTTCACGAATTCCAGGGTGGAAGCCGAAGTGAACTCGGAGGGCTTGATCACCACCGTGTTGCCGGCAGCGAGCGCCGGGGCGAGCTTCCATGCGGCGAGCAGGAGCGGCGAATTCCAGGGTGTGATTGCGCCCACCACTCCGAGCGGCTCGTGGCGGGTGAAGTTGAAAAAGCCTTTTTTGTCGAGCGGGATGACCGCGCCCTGGATCTTGTCGGCCAGACCGCCGAAATAGTAGTACCACTGCGGGATATAGTTGAGCTGGCCCTGCATCTCGGCGATCAGCTTGCCGTTGTCGCGCACCTCGGTCTCGGCCAGCTTTCTCGCATCGCGCGCCACCAGGTCGCCCAGTTTGTGCAGCAGCAGGCCGCGCTGGCTCGCGCTGAGCTGCGGCCACGGCCCTTCGGTGTAGGCCTTGTGCGCGGCGCGCACGGCGCGGTCAGCATCCTCGGCATTGCCCTGTGCGATCTGCGCCCAAGGCTCGCCGGTATAGGGATTGTAGCTGTCGAACCACTTGCCCGAAGCCGGGTCGACGTATTTGCCGTCGATGTACATCTGATATTTCTGCATTGCAATCTCCCATCCTTGAACTGCTGCGAATCTTAGCGCAAAGCCTTCCCCTGCGCCTTGGCGCTATGGGCGCGAAGGCTGGCGCATGCGGAAATCGCGCAACTCCGGCACGCGCCAGAACGGCAGGACGGCGATGAGCAAGGCGCAGATCGAGAACACGAAACTGGGCCGGTAGCTGCCGGCAAAATCGTGCAGCAGCCCGGCCATCAGGGAGCCCAGCCCCGCGCCCACGGCATTGCTTGCATAAATGACGCCGTAGATACCCGCGACATGGTTTCCGACAAACAGTCGCGTGCTGATCGAGGATACGATCGGGCCGCGCGCACCCTGGCAGATGCCGAATATGAGCACGAAAGCGGCGAGCAAGCCCTCGCGCGGGAACCAGGACATCGCGAGCAGGATGGACACGCCGGCGATGCTGCCGGCGAAGGTGAGGCTGACGATGTTGCGCGGGCCGATGCGGTCGGCGATGGCGCCGGTGCCGAGCACGCCGAATACCGACATCATCGAACAAAAGCCGAATGCGGTAGCCGCAACGAGGGGGGAAAAACCCCGCTCCACCAGATAGACCACCGTCTGCACCATGATGCTGAACATGCCGGCCGAAGTAAAGAAAAACACCCACACCAGACCCCAAAATGTGCTTGTCTTCATCGCCGCGCGCACGGTCCAGTCGCGGCCGACGACGGTGCTGCTCTTTTTCGGCTGGGGATATTCCGGGTGCCCTTGGGCATAGCGTTTCCAGGGCAGGAAAAACACGACCGGCACCAGAACCAGCAGCACCGTGCCCATGATCTGATAGGTTTCGCGCCAGCCGTGAATTTGCAGCAGATATTGCACGCCCGGAACGATGAACAGCGCCCCCAGGCCGAGGCCGGCGAAAGCCACTGAAATCGCCGTGGACAGACGCTCGCGGAACCAGCGGCTGATCAGGCTGGATGAGGGCACCAGGCCCAGGGCCGCGGCTGAAATTCCCGTCATCGCGCCGATGGTGGCATAGAACTGCCACGGTGTTTGCACTTGGGGCGCGAGCAGATAGGCGCCTGAGAGCGCGGCCATGCCGCAGGTGTACAAGGCGCGCGGCCCAAAGCGGTCGAACAGCATGCCCACGATGGGCGAGCTCAATCCTGTGACCAGCAGGTAAATTGAATACACGCTGGTCATTTCCGAACGCGTCCAGCCCAGGTCCTGCTCCAGCGGCAAGAGAAACACGACGTAGGTGTCGGCGGTTCCGCGGCCGATCAGGTTCAGCATCAGACAGATGCCGAGCACCGTCAGCGCAGTCCTGGTATGGGGGGATCGAGTTTGCGAAGGTGCTTGCAATTTAGTTTCCTCTCCCACTGACACGGGAGGGAAAATTGCCTGCAGTTTCGCCTGGATTCGCCCGCATCAGTACGACTTCGGCAGCCCGAGAACCTTCTCGGCAATGAAGCAGAGGATCAACTGCGGGCTGATCGGAGCGATGCGCCCGACCAGGCTTTCGCGCAGATAGCGCTCGACGTGGTATTCCTTGGCGTAGCCGAAACCGCCGTGCGTCATCAATGCCTGCTGGCAGGTCTTGAAGCAGGCTTCGCCGGCGAGATACTTGGCGGCGTTCGCCTCGGCACCGCAGGGCTGGCCGCGATCGTAAAGGCCCGCCGCCTTGAACACCATGAGGTTGGCCGCCTCCAGTTCCATCCAGCACTCGGCCAGCGGATGCTGGATGCCCTGATTCTGGCCTATGGGCCGGTCGAACACGATGCGCTCCTTGGCGTACTGCGTGGCGCGCGCGAGCGCGGCCCGTCCCAGCCCCACCGATTCCGCCGCGATCAGGATGCGCTCGGGATTCATGCCGTGCAGGATGCAATCGAACCCCTTCCCTTCCTCGCCCAGGCGGTCTTCCACCGGCACCGGCAGGCCGTCGATGAACACCTGGTTGGAATCGACCGCGGCGCGGCCCATCTTGTCGATTTCGTGGACTTCGACGTAGCGCCGGTCGAGGTCGGTGTAGAACAGCGACAGTCCGTCGGCCGGTTTGCGGCATTCCTCGATCGGCGTGGTGCGCGCCAGAATCAGCATTTTCTCGGCCACCTGGGCGGTGGAAATCCACACTTTCTGCCCGGACAGAATGTAGCGCTCGCCTTCGCGCACCGCGCGGGTCTTGAGCCGGGTGGTGTTGAGGCCGGTGTTGGGTTCGGTCACGGCGAAACAGGCCTTCTCCTTGCCCGCGATGAGCGGCGGCAGCATGCGCCGCTTCTGCGCTTCGGTGCCGAACACCACCACCGGATTGAGGCCGAAGATGTTCATGTGCACGGCGGAAGCGCCGGAGAAGCCCGCGCCCGACTCGGAGATCGCCTGCAGCATCACCGCCGCTTCGGTGATGCCCAGGCCCGCGCCGCCGAATTCCTCCGGCATGGCAATGCCGAGCCAGCCGTCGCGCGCCAAGGCCTGATGCAGTTCGTGCGGGAATTCGGCCGCGCGGTCTTTTGCGAGCCAGAAGTCATCGCTGAATTGGGCGCAGATCCGGGCGATCGCCTCGCGTATCGCCTGCTGCTCGTCGGACAAAGAGAAATCCATGTCTACCCTTTTACTCCGGCTGCGCCGCGTACTCCGGCTGCGCCGCGTGCTGCGGCCGAACGCAGGATGCGCTCGATGTCGTCGTGCGCAAATCCCAGTTCCTGCAATACCGCCCGGCCGTCTGCATTGAGAGCGGGCGTGCCGCGCCTGAGTGCGCCGGCGCGGCGGCCGTTGGCCCAGAGCGGGAACAGGACATGGCGCTCGCCGTCCACCTCGGCCACGGCTTCGCGCGCCCGCGCATATTCGGTGCGGCTCGCCTCGGCCGGCGTCATCGGCAGCTCGATCGGAACATCCTGCGGCTCGAGCAGGTCATGCCACTGCCTGGCGGTTTTCTGCAGAAACAGTTTTTTCAGCAATCGCGACAGCTCGTCTCCATGCTTGCGCCGGCTGGGATCGGTGTCGAACTTCGGGTCCGCCAGCTCGGGCGCGAGGTCCCCGACCGCAGCGCGGAAACTTTCCCAAAAATGCTGCTCGACGATGCCCAGGATCAGAACGCTGCCGTCGGCGGTTTCGAACAGATCGTTCACCGGCCAGATATGGGCGCGCGGATCCGTGTGCTCGCCGATGCCGTGGCGCAGCGCGGCGCAGAATAAGCCAGCTTCGTACAGGCTCAGGTCGAGCTCGGTGCCCTTGCCGGTCCGGCCGCGCTCGTGCAGCGCCGCCAGAATGGCAATGGTACCGAAGCTGCCGCCCTGCATGTCGGCGATGGGAATGCTGGAACGTGCGGGCTTCCCGAGCCAGGAGCCGGGATAGGAAAGCCCGCCGCTCGCGCCGACATAGCCGATATCGTGCCCGGGCTTGTTGCGCCAGGGACCGTTCTGGCCGAAACCCGAAAGCGAGCAGTAGATGAGTCTCGGGTTCAGTGCGGACAGGCTGGCGTAATCGATCCCCAGGCGCCCCGTCACACCCGGGCGATTGGATTCGATGACGATATCGGCCCAGCGCGCAAGGCGCTCGATCACGGGTTTCGCATCCGGGTGCTTCAGATCGAGCGCAATCGAGCGTTTGTTGCGGTTGGTCGCATGGAACACCGCCGGCAACAGGCTTCTCCCCGAATCGCCCCCGGGGGGTTCGACCTTGATCACGTCGGCCCCGAGGTCGGACAGAATCGCCGTTGCAAAAGGTCCGGGTATCAGCGCAGAGAAATCCGCGACCTTGATGCCCTCCAGCGGCAGCCAGCTCACGCCGCCGCCTCCGCGCGTTTAGGTTGGCTCATAGGTTGCCATTGTCGGCGGCCGGAGGCAATCGCGGTCGGTCGCATCCCCGCGTTGCGGGGCCCCTGCTCCCTGCTCATGACTCCCGCTCCAGCGCGGCACGCAACTCGGTGAGCAGCTTCGCGTGACGCTTCAGCGCGCCATCCATGCGGTGCATCGGCCCCGCGAGGCCGACGCTATAGGTTTCCCCGTTAACCGCCACCGGCACCGCCACCGCCATCAGATCGGCCACGATTTCGCCGCGCGTTACGTACCAGCCGCGCGCGCGACCTTGCTCCAGATCGGCTTCCAAAGCGGCACGCGAGGTGATGGTTCTGGAGGTCACGCGCGGCAGCTTCATGCCGGTGAGCAGTTCGTTCCGCACCGCCGGCGCGAGGCTGCCCATCAATGCCTTGCCGCTCGCGCTCGCATGCAGCGGCCTGAACTCGCCCACCTTCGGGCTGTAGCGGATGCTGTGCGGGCTTTCCAGGACTTCCAGGTACACCGCCTGGCGATCGAGGCGCTTGCTTACCAGCACGGTTTCGCCGGTCTGGTCGCGCAGTTTCTCCAGCAGCGGCACGAAGCGCTCGGCCAGCGGATCATGGATGGCGATGACGCGGGCGTGCTCGAACAGCAATTTGGTCGGATAGAAGCCGCCCCGCGCTTTGACTTCATACAAATAGCCGCGCGCCTCCAGAGTGCGCACGATACCGAAGCAGGAGGACACCGGCGCGCCGATGGCGCGCGCCAGCTGCGACAGCGACAGCGGCTTCCCTTCGCGCGCGAAGGCTTCGAACAGGTCGAGCGTGCGACCGGCTGTTTTCACATTCATGAAAATATTTTAGCATATGTGAAATTTTCGCAACTACGAAGAGGGAAGCCGGGAAGGCGGCGGCGCAGGCCAGTTTGGGCAAGCCGCCGAAGTTTACCGCGATGCGATAAACTAGGCCACGATCAGAAAAACAGGGAGAAGGAAATGATCAAGACGCCGTTCTGCACGCTTGTCGCGGCAGCGATGCTGGGCTGCTCACAAGTGGCCCTGGCGGTCTGGCCGGAGGACCGGTCGATCGAGGTGATTGTCGGCTATGCCCCCGGGGGCTCCACCGACCTGATGGCGCGGGCAATCCTGCCCTACGTTCGCAAACATCTGGGAGACAAGACACCGACGCCGGTGGTCATCAATCGCCCCGGCGCATCCGGGGAAATTGCCACCGCGCAGATCGAGCGAGCCAAACCCGACGGCTATCTGATCGGCCTGGTCAACATGCCAGGCTACCTGTTCGTGCCGGCCTATCGCAAAACCCAGTACAGCCTGAGCGGCATCGCCCTGGTCGCCCGCGTAGTCGTCGATACCACCATCATGGTATCGAAAAAAGACCGCGGCTTTCAGGATCTGAAGCAGGTGGTGGCCACGCTCAAAGACAAACCCAGTTCGCTCTCCGTCGGACATAACGGTCTGGGCACCAACGGCCATCTCGCCCTGCTGCAGCTCGAAAAAATGACGGGAGTCAAGTTCAACGCGATTCCCTTCAACGGTACCGGGCAGCAGAAGACTGCCCTCTCCGGCGGGCACATCGATTTTGCGCTGATTTCCGCATCGGAGGTTCCGGATCCGGAGAAGGAGGCCGTACCGTTCAGGATACTGGCTCAGTTCGCCAAGACGCGCCTGGCCCTGCCCCCGTACAAAAGCGTGCCCACCACCTATGAGCAGGGTTTCAACGTGGAAATGTCCAGCGTGCGCGGGTTCGCCGCACCTGCCAGCCTGCCGGCCGACATCCTATTGCGCCTGCAGAATGCCGTCGAAGCGGCGATGAAAGATCCCGAATATCTCAAGGTCGCGCGCACCGATGCGCCCTTCCTCTCTTTCCTGCCTGGCAGCGAATGGGCGCGCGAGATCGAGGACATGCGCGCGAGCTACGAAGAAATGGCGAGATCGCTGCCGAAAGAATAGCTCAGTCCCCGATCTTCGCCGGCGCGGGCGGGATCACGCTTTTCTGCTCCAATTCGGCGATGCGCCCGGAATCGTAATGCAGCAGCTCCGACAGCACGGCACGGGTATGCTCGCCCAGAACCGGCGCGCCGTGCGGCGCACGCAGCGGCGTGCCGGCAAGCTCCAGCGGCAGGCGCAGATTGGGCACCTCGCCCACCTTGGTGTGCGGCGCCGTGCCGAGGATGGCGCGTTCTTTGACCTCGGGTGAATTTACCGCCTCGGCGATGCTGCGTATGGGTCCGGCGGGCACGCCCCCTTCCCGCATCCTGGCTATCCAATGCGCGAGCGGCGCCTGGCCGAACAGGCGCTCCAGGATCTGTATCAGCTGCGGCTCGTGCTGCACCCGCGCGACGTTATCGGCAAAGTCCGCGGTCAGCAGCACGGGCGGATTGCCCAGCACCCCCAGCAGCTTGCGCCATACGCTCTGACCTGCCACGGTCATGAAGAACCTGCCGTCGGCGGCGTGGAATACGCCCACGGGCGCCGCGACCGGGCTGCTGTTTCCCGGCGGCGGCGGATTCTCTCCGGTGACCAGGTAATTCATGGTGAAGTAAGCGGTCAGGCCGAAAGCGTTGTCGAATAGCGCCGCCTCGATGTACTGGCCGCGCCCGCTCGCTTCGCGCGCGTACAGGGCGGCAAGTATCGCGTGCGCGGCAAACATGCCGGTGGTGAGGTCGATCATCGCCAACGGCGTACGCAGCGGCTCCTTGCCGGGGTAGCCGTTCAGCGACATGAACCCGCTTTCCGCCTGCACCACCTGATCGTAGCCGGCGCGGCTGGCGTAAGGTCCGCTGCGGCCGTAGGCGGAAATAGAACAGTAGATCAGGCGCGGATTGATTTTTTCCATGGCCGCGTAATCCAGGCCCAGGCGCTGCATCACGCCGCTGGCGAAGTTCTCCACCAGGATGTCGGAGCGCGCCACGATGTCGCGCGCAACCTGCCTGCCTTCCTCCGCTGACAGATCCAGGACCACGCTGCGCTTGTTGCGGTTATAACTCAGGAACACCGTGCTATCCCCGCCCAGGTCGGGGGATTTGTATGCGCGCGCGGCGTCGCCGTGGGGCGGCTCTATCTTGACTACGTCGGCGCCCAGATCCGCCAGGATCATGGTGCAATAGGGCCCGGCGATGACGTGCGAAAAGTCGGCGATGCGCACGCCCTCGAGCGCAGCAACCATCGCCTAAGGCCTCACGCCGAAGGCGGTCGGGCCCGGCGTGCGCAGCGGCGCCGCGAGATCGGCGAATTCGCACAACAGCCGCCGCGTGTCGCGCGGATCGATAATCTCCTCGACGATGAAGGACTCGGCGCTGCGAAAGGGCGAAGTGAGCGCCCTCAGGCGCGTCTCGATCTCGGCCATTCGCGCCGCCGGATCGGCTGCAGCCTCGATGTCCGCCTTATAAGCGGCTTCCAGGCCGCCTGCAATCGGCAGCGAACCCCACTCGCCCGAAGGCCAGACGTAGCGCACGTTGTAGCGCCCCGAGTTCTGGTGCGCGGCGCCGGCAACGCCGAAGACCTTGCGCACGATGATCGAACACCAGGGCACGCTCGCCTGGCACACCGCGGCCATGGCGCGCACACCGTAGCGTATGGTCGCGCTGCGTTCGGCCTCCAGACCGATGATAAAGCCCGGGATGTCCACCAGGTGGA
>Ga0209880_1000309_pt1 | contig 12441 bp, 13 predicted proteins | sample PersoiDNA2013191_FD_185803 | JGI IMG/M metagenome (GOLD analysis project Ga0209880, IMG submission 185803) | Permafrost soil microbial communities from the Arctic, to analyse light accelerated degradation of dissolved organic matter (DOM) -... | ecosystem: Environmental > Terrestrial > Soil >... | reverse complement strand
TTTATCCGAATGAGGACGGTTCAACGGCTCAGAATAGACACCGGAATTGAGTAAGACAAGCGCGCGACCCGCCTCGGATCCGGATATTGCCTCGCGAGGCTCGGACGATATTTTCTGGCAGTGCTCCCGCTTCAGCGAGCTGACGCCGGAGGATCTCTACACCGTCGTGCGGCTTCGCGAGGCGGTTTTCATCGTCGAGCAGAACTGCCCCTATCCCGACGCCGACGGGCGCGATCCCAACGCCTGGCATCTCCTCGGCTGGGTGCAGGGTTCGACCAGGCGCTCTCTCGTCGCGTACGCGCGGCTCTTCGTGCCGGGAGTGCGTTACGACGAAGGCTCGATCGGACGCGTCGTCACAGCACCGGAGGTGCGGGGAACCGGCGTGGGCAAAGCACTGATGGCTGAAGCCTTGCGACGTATCGAATCCCTGGCGCCGGGCCAGCCCATCAAGATCGCGGCGCAACGCCGGCTCGAGGATTTTTATCTCGGCCTCGGATTCAGGACCGTCTCCGCTCCGTACGAGGAGGATGGGATCATTCACGTCGACATGCTTCGCTAGAATTCAAATCCCATGATTACAAAGGCGCGCTACTGCGAAGGAGAAACGTTCGGTGAGTTCATGGCTCGTCCGACCAAGAACCATGATTTGTGGGTTGGGATCGCTCACCATGTCGCAATCCCGATCGAGATCGCCGCCCGCGTCGAGGCACTCGGCGGACACTGGCACCTGCTGGTGCTGAGCGAAGACTGGTGCGGTGACGCGGTGAACATTGTCCCGGTCATCGCCAAGCTCGCCGAGTCGGTGAGCAACATGGATCTGCGCATTCTCGCCCGCGACGAAAACCTGGACATCATGGACACCCATCTCAGCGGGGAATCGCGCTCGATCCCGATCGTGATTCTGCTGAACAACAAATTTCAGGAATGCGGCTGGTGGGGACCGCGGCCCAGCGCGCTACAGAAATGGGTGGTGGAGAAAGGGATGCTCCTCCCCAAGGACGAGCGGTACAAGGAGGTCCGGACGTTCTACGCGCGCGATCGCGGGCTCACGACGATGCACGAGATCGTAGACATGTTGGAGAAGTGCTGCGTGAAGGGCCGCGCGGCAACAACGGCCGGCTCGCCCGCGTCGTGAGATTTTCTTCGACTCAGGCGAAGGTTCCGCCGTTTAAGCTTTCGGGAGTCGGAGAGTGAAGGTGGAGCCCTTGCCCAGCTCGCTCGTCGCGGTGAGCGAGCCACCCATGGCGCTAGCGAGCCTGCGGCTGATCGGTAGCCCGAGCCCCGTGCCGATAGTCGACGAGTTCATGGATCTGATCTGCACGAACGGCTGGAACACGGCATCGAGTTGATCGGCGGGGATTCCAATGCCGCTGTCGATGACGCGAATCGCGACGGCCTCCGGCTCGGAGTCGCACTCGAGTGTAATGTTGCCACCGAGAGGCGTGAACTTTATCGCGTTCGCCAGGAGATTCAGCACGATCTGCCGCACCTTTGCCGCCTCTGCCCGCGCGGCGATGCACGCGTTGTCGCCGCGATACTCGTACTTCAGGTCCTTCGACTCCAGCTGCGAACCGATCAATCCTTCCATGTCGCGCAGGATCTCGTTGACGACGATCGGTTGGAGGTGCACGTCGATCGCCTGCCCGCTTTCGATCCGGGCGAAGTCGAGTATCGCCGTGATCAGTCCAAGCAGGTGCTGCTGGCTCTGTTGAATTCGCTGGAGATCACGGCGCTGCGCATCGTTGAGAGGTCCGTGAATCTCCCGCTCCAGCAGCTCGGTGTAACCGAATATCGCCTGCAAGGGAGTTCGGAACTCGTGGCTAAGCAGCGCGAGGAAGTCGGACTTCGCGCGGTTTGCTGCTTCCGATTCCTCGCGCGCTTTGCGCTCGCTCAGGAGGAGCTCGTCCTTGGTCCGGTATGCGGCCGCGAGCTGGACGGTGCCTGATGCGACCCGCAGCTCGAGATGGCGGATCAGCTCGAGGATCGCTTCGTCGGCCTGTCGCCGTTTGGTGACGTCGCGGACGATCCAGCGATATTCGGCAGCCAGATAGTTTCTCGAAGATCGAGCGACCGAAGCCGAGACGGCAGTCCTCGGGCCGCGTCGCGGCTGCACCCACATCTCCCAATCATCGAGCCGGTTTACGTCGCAGAGCTGATCGATCCGATAAGGGTATTGCTTCCTGGCTGATTCCTCGAAGAATGACGGAAGCAGCTTCCCAACGAGATGTTTCGCCTGGACGCCGAGCAGCCGACCGGCCGCGACATTCGCCTCGTGTATCGTGCCGTACAGGTCGGTGATGACATATGCGTCGGGCGCGAAATCGAACAGCTCGCGAAACCTGCCGCGCTCTCGATCGAGCGCGTCACTGCTGGCGGCAAGCGCCTCGCTTCGCGACCGGAGCTCTTCGTCGGCGAGGCGGACCTCCTCGACGGCGGCGATAAGGTCCTCGCGATCGCTTCCTTTCGTCGGGGCGTCCGCAATCTCCGTTGCGGCCGGCCGGTTCCCAGGACGCTTCTCGACGTCGCGCACGTTGCGCGACGGCTCTCGGAGGTCGTCGGAAGTCGGTTGGTGTTGCGGGTCCATCATTCTGCGCCGGCGATGAGTAAAGCGGACTTTCTCAAGAGACATGGGAATGCAACTACGGGGCCGAGCGCCTCTTGTTTCTTCGTCGACTTCAGGCCCGGAATTATGGCAAGGCCGCTCGAGGGGTCTGGGCGAGAAACGGGTCGCGACACGGTCGCTCTCCCTCAAAGAGCTGGGTCCTGAAAAAACGAAGAGGCACGGATAGATCCGTGCCTCGTTCGCTTCCGTCCGGCTTGGTCGGTCAGTTGTTGTTTTCGCTCTCTCCGCTCGACCGGTGACCGCCGCGGGATGCTTCACCACCCTTTCTTCCCGCGATTCTGGCCTCTTCACTCGTGAATTCGTGCGCGGTTCCTTTCTGGTGGGCGGCGCGCCCACCCTTCGCAGCGATTGCGCGCTGCGCCTGAGGATCCATCGCCGCGAATCCGCGCGGAGTCTTGCGACTCTCACCGCCCGTACTGCGTGACTCCGCTCCGCTATCTCCTCTCGTGCCGCTCATTGTTCCACTGCTTCCGCCGCCCACTCCATTACTGCGTCCGATCGGCTCGTCCATCCCATCCCCTTGGTTGTCGGCCTGGTCTGCCATTATCAATCTCCTGCCGCGATTTTCGAGTTTGTCAGTCGCGGCCGCTCGACATCCATCGTGAGACCGATGGATTGGCCGGAGCGTGGGCCGCGCCTGGTGGGTATTCTGATGCGCAAGCGTCAGGCCGCAATTTCCGGGCGAGGGCGAACGGCCAGCAATCCTGACGAGAAATGTGGATTTCTGCTTCTCTACCACTTGTGTGAGGCTTATGATTAGAGGGGCATGCCCCCTGAGCCCCGCCAGGACGCGCGCGGCGGCGTGTTTGTGTAGCTTCTACTTCTCCGCTGGCGTCATCGGGGCTGTCGCCGCGTCGTTAATCCTGTCCGAGGTCGCGAGTGAATCCAGTAGAACACGAGACGCTGTCGAAGATCGAGGTACTCGCCGACCTCGAGTCCCTGGTGGTGGAGTTGATGGCCTCGCACGAAGCCAAGCGAGTGCTCTGGTTCCCCACGGAGCTGCTGCAGGCGCCGCCGGGAGAGGACCCTGACCGCCATCTGAAGGCGCTGAGAGAACGCGCGAGAGGCATTAGCGACCCGGCGCGCGTCGCGCTGGCGCTCAACCTCCTCACCGAAGAGGGGCTGCCCCACTTTCATCGCCTCCTCGCGGTGTACCTCGGCACCGACAGCATTTGGGCGAAGTGGATTAACCTCTGGACGGCGGAGGAGGACCGGCACGGCGCGATTCTGCACGACTACACGAGGGACGCCGGCGTGTTCGATCCGGTCGTGATCGAGAAGATGCAGTTCGAGTACATCAAGGCCGGCTTCGAGCCCGAGTGGGACCGCGACCCATATCGCGTGTTCGTGTACACGTCGCTCCAGGAGAGAGCGACGCAGGTGTCACACGCCAACACCGGCAAGTTCGCATCGCAGTACGAGCCGATGATCGGGACCGTGCTGGCGAACGTCGCGAAGGAGGAAGCGCGGCACTACACGTTCTACCGCTCGGTGTTCAAGGCGGTGATCGAGAGGGATCCGAACCAGGGCTTGGTCGCGGCATCCAAGATCATGCCGGCGATCGACATGCCGGGCGTCAACATGCCGCATTTCCGCGAGCTCGCGGATGTGGTGCGGCGTGCGGGCATCTACGGGCCGCGGGACTATCTCAGCATCGTCCAGGAATTGATCAAGTACTGGTCGATCGAGTCGCTCGGCGGGCTGAACGATCTGGGGCGGATGGCGCAGGAGAAGATCATGGGGATTCCCGCCCGTCTCGAGCGCATCGCGGACATTATGGAGAAAAAAACTAAGCCCAAGAGCTTCGCGTTCGACGTGGTCTTCAATCGCGTGTTCGCGATGGAGTGAGTTTCGAGCCGTTGGCGTTCGAGATCTCGGCGCGTCGGTCAGTCGGAGGGGGTCCTCTCCGCGGCTACGACCAAGCGAGCGTAGCGCCGGAGGGGATACCCTCACCGACCCCGTACAGAGATGCCAATCGAAGCGCCCACCCACGAGCGCGGATGCGTGGATTCCGCGCCTGGTTCCGCGCTATGAGCCAGAGAGGCCGAGATCGGCCGAGCGCGCCTGCATGGAGGCGATTACGAACCCAATGTGCTCGTCCAGATCGACGCCCAGCTCATTCGCGCCGTTCACCACGTCCTCGCGGCTGACACCGCGCGCGAAGGCTTTGTCCTTCATTTTCTTCCGCACGGACCTGGCGTCCACTTCGTGGACGCTCTTGGTGGGACGGACCAGCGCCGTCGCCGTGATCAGACCGGTCAGCTCGTCTACCGCGAAGAGCGTCTTGGCCATCTTCGATTCGCGCGCCGTGTTCGTGTAATGCGCGTGGCCGAGTATCGCCTGGAGAATGTCCTCGGGATAGCCTTTGGAGCGGAGCAACCGCACTCCCTCCGATGGATGCTCCTCGGTCGAAGAGTGCGCGTTGTTCGGAAAGCGCTCGTAGTCGAAGTCGTGGATGAGCCCGACGGTACCCCAGCGCTCCTCGTCCTCCCCGAATTTTTGCGCGTAGGCGCGCATCGCGCCTTCCACCGCCAGCATGTGCTTTCGTAGCGATTCGCTCGCGGTGTAATCGTGCATGAGGGCGAGCGTGTCTGCTCGCGACGGCAGAGCGCTCCCGTCACTCATCGTGCGTCCACGCTGCTCGATGATGGAGCGGACAGTTCGCTGAAATGGCTCTCGTTATCATCTCTTCCCCGGCGGATTCGGCATCGGCGTGTCTCCCACTCTCCCGAAATCTATGAAACCCCGCCTCGGATTTGTCGAGAGGAGCTCGACCTCGATCTCGTCACCAACGTCGACGCCACCCCCGCCGCGCACGAGCATCCCTTCCACCGGCGGGTCCACCACACGCACAAACGTCCCGCCCGGCTTCTTGCCTGTGACGATCGCCTTGAAGCGCTGGCCGATTCGATCGCTGAAGAGAATCGCCGCGGCGATCTTGCGCACGTTTCTCTCCACCTTGCGCGCGGCATCTTCCTTGAGCGTACAATTGCGCGCGATCGCCGACAGCTCGTCGTCGGTGTAGGGCGGGGGATTGTTGGCGAGCACAGCTTTCACGATGCGCTGAGTCACCAGATCCGCGTAGCGCCGATTGGGCGCCGTCGAGTGCGTGTAGTCCTGCACCGCCAGCCCGAAGTGGCCGGGCTCCACGACACCCGGCTGATCGAGAATGTATTCGCCGGGGCCCAGCAGCTTGACGACCGCCAGCGAGAGATCAGGGAAGTGATCGGGATCAGACGCTCTGCGCTCGAGCATGAAATCGTGGAGCGCCATCGCATCCGGTGAGGGAGGAAGATTCCTGCCGTATTGCTTCGCCAGCTCGACGATCCTCTCCCACCGCTCGGGGCTGCGCACGATCCGCCTGATCGAAGAGACTTTGCGACCCTCGAGGAATCTCGCCACTGAGCCGTTGGCCGCGATCATGAAATCCTCGATCAGGTCGGTCGCGGCGTTCTTCTCCGACTTCTCGATCGCGGTGACCTTCCCGTTCTGGGATACCGCGCGGGCCTCCACCGTGTCGATCTCCAGCGCGCCATTGTCGAAACGAGTCTTGCGCAACGCGGCCGCGATCTTCGCCTGAAGCCGGAGCTGTGCCTCAAGTTGCGGAGTCCTGGAAATCTTCTCCGGCGTTGCCGTCCCGGAGTCGAGCCACTCCCCCACGGCGGAATAGGCGAGCTGCGCCTTGTTCGTCACCCGCGCGCGGAAGATCTCCGCCGATTTCACGGCGCCGTCCGCCGCGACGATCATCGCGACCACCACAGCCTTCCGGTCCGCGCCCTCGAACAACGATGTGGCTCCCGCGGAAAGCTCGGGCGGAATCATCGAAAAAATCGCGGCGCCCGTGTACACGGTGGTCGTTTGCGCCGCGGCGTGCGCATCGATCGCGGAGCCTTTCGGCGCCTCCGCGTCGACGTCCGAGACTCCGATGTAGAGTCGCCACTCGAGCGGCTTCTCCGCCACCTGACCGACGCTCCCGACCGCGACGGCCGCGGTGCTCACCTCCTCAGCGAATTCGATCTGATCGAGATCGCGCGTGTCGTCGTTGTCGACCGACGACCAGAGCAGGTTGCGCAAATCCCTGAGTGGGGCGCCCGAGTCGGGATGCTTTCCGATGTTCTGGAGCTCGGCGCGTACGGCCGGATCGGGGTTCGGGTCGAACCCTTCGTCGATCATGGCTTGCCGCGCGACTCCCCGAAGATCCGGCGTCAGCATTTGGGGATTGATTTCATCAGCATGTGCGCGATGTCGATAGTCAGTTGGAGAGCGAGAAGAGCGCCGACCATGATGGAGACATAGACCCAGGGTCGCCGCCGTGGGGGAAGAGTGCGTCCGTAGAGCAGCGCGCCGACGAAAATCACGATAGCCTCGGCCACGAAATCAAGGACGGGATGATCGTAAAGCCTGAGGCCGATCATGGGACCACCCGGCCACGTCGGCTTGTACCCGGTGATCCAGTCGAGCAACATGTGCGACAGGATCACAGCTGCGATGACGAGAGCCCCGGTCCAGTCGCGCGTGGCGGCTGCGTACGCGGCGAAACCGACGAGCATGAAGAGCAGCACCGCCGGAATCGAATGAGACAGCATGCCCTCCGGATTGTAAGCGCCCACGAGGCAGAGGCCCGTGTCGACCCAGTCCGGCGTGTAGGTGGCGACGAGCAGCACCAGCAGGCCGATGCTTCTGCGCACGCGCTTCGCTGCCAGCGCGGCGCCGACGTGTCCGATGTACATCTAGCGGCGGAAGCGGCGGTCGATCAGCAGAGGCACCAGTGTGGCGACCACAAGCGCTCCGATCAGGCGAATCGCGTAGAAGAAGTGATCCCTTTCGAATGTCATGTAGTTTCGTAAAGTTAAACCACGCTTCTCCAACTCGCCCGCAAACCAAGTCCCCCGCCAATCCCGCGACGACACCGATGCACGTCAAGAATCTCGAGTGCTCCTTCTGCCATCGCGAATATGAGGCGCGGCGTCTCCACAACGTCTGCACCGAGTGCGGCAAGCCGCTGCTCGTCCGCTACGATCTGAAGCGCATCGCCAACTTTCTCACGCGCCAGGCACTCTACGCCCGACGATCGGATCTCTGGCGCTATCGGGAGCTACTGCCCGTCCGGCGCGAGGACAATATTGTAACGCTGGGTGAGGGCTGGACCCCACTTCACCATGCCAGGAACCTGGGCGCGGCACTGGGCATGACCGAACTGTACGTGAAGGACGAGTCTCTCAATCCCACTCAGAGCTTCAAGGCGCGCGGGATGTCGGTGGCGGTCTCGATGGCGAAAGAGCTCGGCGTGAAAAAAATGGCGGCGCCGTCGGCTGGGAATGCGGCCGGTGCGCTCGCTGCCTACTGCGCGCAGGGAGGGCTCCAGGCATTTCTCTTCATGCCGCGCGATACCCCGCGCGCAAATTTGATCGAGTGCGAGGTCGCGGGTGCACACATAACGCTCGTGGATGGCCTCATCACCGACTGCGGCGCTGAAGTGGCGAGACGAAAGGAAGAGGAAGGCTGGTTCGATGTCTCGACACTCAAGGAGCCGTACCGAGTGGAGGGGAAAAAGACCCTCGGCTATGAGATCGCCGAACAGTTGGCGTGGACGCTGCCGGACGTGATCGTATATCCGACGGGAGGAGGGACAGGCCTAGTCGGAATGTGGAAGGCGTTCGACGAGATGCAGGAGCTGGGATGGATCGGCGAGAAGCGCCCGCGCATGGTGTCGGTGCAGGCGGCCGGATGCGCGCCGATCGTTCGCGCCTTCGAGAAAGGAGAACGCTTCGCGGAGGAATTTCCGAATGCCACGACGATTGCCTCGGGGCTGCGAGTGCCGAAGGCGATCGGTGATTTCCTCATTCTCGATGCGATCCGTGAATCGGATGGGACCGCCGTCGCGGTCACGGACGAGGAGCTGATCGCGGGGGCGCGAGAGCTGGCGCGCAGGGAAGGGATCTTTGCCGCGCCCGAGGGAGGCGCGTGCGTGCCGGCGTTGCGCAAGCTCATCGAGCACGGGAAAGTGAAGCTCGACGAAAGGGTCGTGCTATTCAACACCGGTTCAGGCATCAAGTATCTCGATGCGTTCGACAGCGAGGTGAAGGAGCGGACGCCGAGGAGTCAGCGCCCGAGCGCTCTCGGACCGGCGCTGCGAACGTAAGGGGACGAAGCTCTACCTCAGTCCGACGAGCTTGTGCGTCTGGATGCTCAGGCGCCAGCGCGGATGGCGCAGACAATACTCGATCGCGCGCTCGGTGTTCCGGACCGTGTCGGGTCCATCCATCGGCTGCAGAAAAAAGTGGCGGAAGTCGAGCTGCTCGAACTTTTCCGGCGGCGCATTCTCCTGAGGGTAAACGAGCTTGAGCTCGCTGCCCGTCGTCTGCACCAGGGGCGCGCCCGCTTTGGGACTGACGCAGACCCAATCGAGTGATCGTGGCGCGGGTCGGGTGCCGTTGGTTTCGACGGCGACCTCGAAGCCCCGCTGGTGCAGCTCGGAGATCAGAGTTTCATCCACCTGCAGCAGCGGCTCACCACCGGTACAGACCACGTACTTCTTCGGCAGGCCGGCTGAGCGTCGGGAAGGGTCGTCCTCGTCTGCGTTATGACCTTCTCCTGCCCAGCATCGATCGATTGCGTCCGCAAGCTCTTTGGCGCTCCTGAATCTGCCGCCGTCCGGTCCTGTCCCGACGAAATCGGTGTCGCAGAACTGGCAAACCGCCCGCGAGCGATCTTCCTCGCGCCCAGTCCAGAGGTTGCAACCTGAGAAGCGGCAGAAAACCGCCGCGCGTCCGCTCTGTGCGCCCTCGCCCTGGAGCGTGTAGAAGATCTCCTTTACGGTGTAGCTCACCGCGCTGATCCTCCTGCACGCCGACTTCCTTTGGTGGTGGAGCTGGACAGGGCGTACTCGATCGGATCTTTCAGACCGGCTCCGGCGAAACCCTTGAGCCGCAGCTGGCACGCATCGCAGCGGCCGCACGCCTCGCCATTGATCCCGGGATCGTAGCAGCTCGTCGTCGCGGAGTAGTCCACGCCAAGCGATACGCCGAGCAGAATGATCTCCGCCTTGGAGAGCGATATAAGCGGTGTCCTGATTCGAAGTCGCGTGCTACCCTCCACACCGGCGCGCGTCGCGAGGTTAGCCATCTGCTCGAATGCCTCGATGTATTCCGGCCGGCAGTCCGGATAACCGCTATAGTCGAGAGCGTTCACTCCAATGAAGATGTCCGTGGCGCCGACGACTTCGGCGAGCGCCAGCGCATAGGAGAGGAAGATTGTGTTCCGCGCCGGGACGTAGGTGATGGGAATCTCCTTCGCGGAGCGCGAGGACGGCGCGAGGTCCCGATCCTTGGGGACCGGTATGTCAGCCGTCAGCGCGGAGCCGCCAAAGAGAGTGAGATCGATCTCCACCAGATGGTGGCGCGCGACGCCGGCGCTTCGCGTGATTCTCTTTGCCGCGTCGATCTCAGCCGAGTGCCGCTGACCGTATCTGAACGTGAGCGTATGGACGGCAAAGCCTTCGCTCCGTGCAATCGCGAGCACGGTCGTCGAGTCGAGTCCACCGCTGAGGAGGACCACGGCTGGCGACGCTGATTTCTCTTGAACTGGGGAGGATGCGGAATTCACGGGATCGGCCTCTCCCTTGAAACTTACACGGCAATCGCTGCCAGAGAGCGGATGCGGGCGGTCGAAGAAAGGCCCGCCGGCGCTCTCAGAGTGCGGCGTCGAGAGCTTGGAAAAGCTCCTCCGGCACGAGCGGCTTCGACAGCACAGCGGCAGCGCCATTCGACCGCACTCTCTCCTGCCCAGCGGCGTCTATGCTCCCGCTCAGGATGATGACGGGGATGGCCGATGTGCGCGTCGACATCTTGAGCTTTCTCAAGGTGTCTTCTCCTGACCCCCCGGGCATGTTGATGTCCAGCACGATCGCGTCGACCGGCGGCGTCCGCATCGCCTGCAACGGAGTCATCTTCAGCGACGAGGATGCGCATGCCTTGAGACGCTCTAGGGGGTCAAATGTCATTGTTTGTTGACCCAATTTCGTCGAATGGCGGTCTCTCGGTCGCAAAGCACTGTAACTGCGAATTGAACGAGGTTAGAGGCGTCAGGTCGCTGTTGCTTCTTCAACTCGATGCTCGGTCATCGCATTGCTCCCTGTTCGGCCGATGAACAGATTCAGCGCGCTGATCCATCCACCCGTATTACTCGAAGACGGCAACTAAACGCGCGACAAGGAGCGGACGTGAGCATTGCGAGAAGGCTTTACCCCATCGTGGGAGCGTTGGCGATGGGCTGCACGACGGCGATGCAGGTTGGGCAAGCCGGTAGCACGAGTCCCGCGATCACCGCGCAGGACCTGAATACCAGACTCTACATCTTCGCCGACGACTCGATGATGGGCCGGCAATTCGGGACAGAAGGAAATCTCAAGGGCACCCTGTACATCGCGAACGAGCTGTCCAAGCTCGGAATCCAGCCCGGCGGTATGGGCGGCAGCTACTTCCAGGACGTGCCAGCGTATCGCGTCTCGCTGTCGCCGGGTGCGCAGGTATTCCTCGACGGCGCGCCGCTCGCGTTCGGAACCGACTACATCACCAGCTTCCCCGCATCGGGGCGCGCCATTCCCGTCGACAGCCTGCAGGTCGTGTACGGTGGCGATCTGTCCGATACGACGACGCTGATTCCGCCGGACCAGGCGGCGGGGAAGGCGATTCTGCTCGCGATTCGGACACCGCTTCAGCGGAACCCGGGTGCGATCATTGCCCGCTACGCGGCGGCGAAAGCGATCATCACGGCCAACGATCCGCGCACCGTCAGGCCATACGCGGTGACGATGTCGACGGATACGAATCCGGCGCGAGTCAACCTGGTGGTGTCTCCCGCGGTCGCCGCGCGTCTCATCGGCGGCGATCCGCTGACGATGAAAACCGGAACGCCCGGGCGCTGGATCCGCTTCTCCTCGATTGCGTTCACACGCTCGGCCGCTCCCGCGCGAAACGTCATCGGGATCATTCCAGGAACCGATGCGGCCCTGCGCGGCGAGTACGTCGCGATCGGCGCGCACAACGATCACCTCGGATTCCGGTTCGCGGGCGCGCTCGATCACGATTCCCTGCGCGCCTACAACATCATGGCGAACAGGATCGTCGAAGCCCGGACGCACGCGACGCCCGGCACCCCGGGCGGGGGACTGACGCCCGTCGAGCGAGCGTCGATTCATGTCAATGTGGACAGCCTGCGTCGCATCAGGCCGCCGCGGAGAGATTCGATCTTCAACGGCGCCGATGATGACGGGTCGGGCTCGGTCGGGACGCTCGAGATCGCGGAGGCGTTCGCCAGGTCCGGCGTGAGGCCTCGCCGGTCGCTCATCTTCGTCTGGCACACGGGAGAAGAGGCGGGCCTCCTGGGATCGCGATACTTCACGGACAATCCCACCGTTCCGCGAGACTCGATCGTGGCGCAGCTGAACATGGACATGATCGGCCGTGGCGGCGCGTTCGATTTCGTGGGTGGCGGACCGACGTATCTGCAGCTCGTGGGATCGCGCCGGCTCTCGACCGAGCTGGGTGACATCGTGGAAGCGGTAAACAAGAGCGAGTCGACTCCGCTCAGCTTCGACTACGCGTTTGACGCGAATGGGCATCCGGAGCGCATCTACTGCCGGAGCGACCACTACGAGTACGCGCGCTACGGAATTCCGATCACGTTTTTCACGACCGGCCTGCATATGGACTATCACCAGCTAACGGACGAGCCCCAGTACATCGATTACGAGCACATGCGCAAAGTCGCGCAGCTGGTGCACGACGTCGCGCTCCGAGTGGGCAACCTCGATCATC